>OLIW01000061.1_pt1 | contig 122994 bp, 97 predicted proteins | sample 1601321 | NCBI WGS metagenome assembly OLIW01 (sample SAMEA2452114, study PRJEB22498) | human gut metagenome
AACTCCTGCCGGCGACAGGCGGGGGCTTGCGGGCTGCATACCTCTCATAAAAGTCGCGGGAGCCGCGGCGGAGGAGGGGAAAAGCTTGGACGAAGTTCTTGAAATAGCCCAGAAGTTCAATTCCCGCATAGCAACTTTGGCTGTTGCGATGAGGGGTTGCACCCATCCCCAGAACGGGCTTCCCATAACCGAGCTAGGCGAGGATGAAATGGAGATAGGCATGGGGCAGCACGGCGAAGGCGGTGGAGGTAGATGCAAAGTTTTGTCTGCCGACGAGACCGCAAAAATAATGTTTGGAGATGTCTCCAAGGCCTTAAAATTGAAGACAGGCGAGAAAATTTTTGTCATGGCAAACGGTGTAGGGGCCACTACCCCCATGGAATTGGCTATCGTTTTCAGGGCGGTAAAGAAGCTTGCGGAAGAAATCGGAGTCTGCGTAGTTGGCGGCATTGTTGACGAGATTTTGACCGTTCAGGAAATGGCGGGATTCCAGCTTGTCGCCTGCGTTGTAGACGAAGTGTCGGAGAGGTATCTGTACGCCAAGAGCGACGCGCCGTATTGGACTTGCCTTGGAGAATGAATTTAAATCGCATGCAAGGCGCATTAAAATTGTATGAATCTAAATCTTGAGAATTTAAAAAAGATGTTTTCCGCCGCAACGGCGGAAATATCTGCGCGCGAGAATGAACTGTCGGCTTTGGACGCGGTCTGCGGTGACGGAGACCACGGATCCGCCGTGAAGGGGGCAATGCGGGCGGCAAACGATGCCGTGTCAAAGGCATCAAATTTAAAAGACGCTTTTTTTGACGCCGGGTTTGCTGCGATGTCTCATTCCAACGGTTCCACAAGCACGCTTTTTGGCTCTTTTTTTATGGGGATTTCCGATGGCATTAAAGCTGGGGCTCAAGAGCTTGGGGGGGAAGAACTGGGGACAGCGTTTGAAAGCGGCTTAAGCTCTTTGCGGTCCAATACAAAAGCGGATGTTGGCGACAAGACTTTGATGGATGCCCTCGTTCCCGCCGTCGCCGCTATGCGCGGAAGCAAGTCTGTTGAATCAGCGTTTTCCGCTGCGGCAGAGGCCGCGGAAAAAGGGGCAAAAAGCACCGAATGTTTGGCTGCTAAATTTGGAAGGGCTAAAAATCTTGGGGAAAAATCTGTTGGGAGTTTGGACGCCGGAGCGGTTTCAATATCGATTATTTTTAGGGAATTTGAAAAGGCATTAAAAGAATAATATACGAGGAGAAGCAAATGGCTGACATGGATGGCTTTAAAGAGGCCGAGAATTTCGGGACGGACAAATGCGAAAAATCAGAAGGATTTTTTCTTAAGGGAGCTGCTCATGCTGATTGGGGCGTGAAGTCGAGGCTTTCGAGAATATTTAATCCCAAGAGCGGCAATACCGTTATGCTGGCGTTCGACCATGGATACATAATGGGGCCCACGAGCGGTTTGGAGCGTATGGATATATCGATAGTTCCTTTAATACCGTATGCGGACTGCATCATGTGCACCCGCGGAGCGTTGCGCTCAATCGTTCCTCCGGAATTGGCAAAACCTCTTGCTTTGAGGTTTAGCGCGGGATCAACAATCCTTACGGAATTAAATAATGAGTGCCTTGTCGGAATAGACGACGCAATAAAACTCGACGCTTCGGCAATAGCCCCAATGGTTGCAATCGGAAGCACTTTCGAGGCAAAGACCATAGAGAATCTCGCCCGCTGCGCAGATTTCACCGCAAGGTACGGAATTCCAACTCTTGGAGTCACGGCAGTCGGTAAAGATCTTGTGCGCGACGCCCGCTACTTGGGGTTGGCAACGCGCGTGTGCGCCGAAAACGGGGCGACATTCGTGAAGACATACTATTGCGATGAGGGATTTGAGAAGGTCGTTGCGGGATGCCCCGTTCCTATTGTCATTGCTGGCGGAAAGAAACTTCCGGAGCAAGGCGCTTTAGAGTTGGCTTACAAAGCAATCTCAAGCGGAGCAAGGGGCGTGGATATGGGAAGGAATATTTTCCAGTCGGAAAATCCCGCCGCGATGATTCAAGCCGTGCGTGCGGTAGTCCACGACGGCGCAAAGCCTGCGGAGGCTTTTGAAATGTATAGGGATTTGTCCGCTGCGCGCTGATGATGCGTCACGGCGGGGGAGGATTTTCCGGCGAAGAATGCGCCGTTTTAGGAAAAACAAAATAATAGAATATTGCCATGAAAAAACTATTGCTTATGTTGACGCTCGCTTTATCCGGTGCGTCTTGGCTTTTTGCCCAACCGTGCGCGTCCGAAGCCGATGCAAAGGCTGCCGCAGACAAACTTTACGCAAAAGGGGAAACTTTTGCCCAAACTTTTGAAAAGACGCGCCCGCAGTATGCAAAGTGGGCGGAGGAACAAAAGAAATCTTTGGCGCCCGAAGTTTCATTTGCGCCTTGGCGGGCTAGCGTCAATTTGAAGGCTTTCCCGGGGAATATTGCGGAAGCTTTAAACCCGCTTAAAAATCCCGTCGACGAAAACGCTGTGTACGGCGGCGGCAAGGTATGGGAAATTGCCGAAATTCAGGACGGAGAGCCTTTTAACCTGCAAAAATACAATCCCCGCTTTACCGGGAACTATTTGATTTTTCTGGAAAGGGGCATAGAGGCGAAGAAAGATATGCGCATAGCAGTTTCCTTTGCCCATATGCAGGTTGCCGAAGTATTCTTAAACGGGAAGTCGGTTTATAAGGCCGGGAAATATTGGAACGGATATGTCGCGCCAAGCATTTTGACGCTAGACTTAAAAAAAGGTAAAAATACTCTCATTTTTAAATTTGAAGGGGCAGGGGACAAGGATTTGAAGCTGTTCTATTTTAATCCTTACGCCGATCCTGCTATATTCTTGGCTCAAAAGGCGGAAGCCGATTTTCCCGAATTTGCTCAAGCGCTAAAAAATGTGCACGGAATGTCGAATTCAACGGTTTTGCCGGCGTTGTTTGCCGCCTCCGACAACAGAGGTTCGCTCTCTTCTCCTATCGATGCCAAGTTTAGGCCCACAGATTTCTATGCGTATCCGCTGGATTTTCTTATAGAACGCTCAATGTTCTCCGCCGGGGAATTGGAACGCCGTTTCAACGCCTCAAAGCGCAATGCTGGGGAATCGGCTTTTATAGAGAGGATAAAAATTTTTGAAGACGGAGTAAATGCGCTTAAGGTAGAGTCGCTTTTGGGATACGATATCGCGAATGTGCGCCGGGCGATGGAGGATATCGCGCGGGACTATCCGGATTACGGAAAGGATAAGCAACTGTTTGGCAAGCTTGCTGATTTTGAAAAGCGCATTCCCGCGATAAAAAAAGGAATTCTTTCGGGAGACGCCCAAGCATTGAAAGATGCGGAGGATTTTAGGAAGTTTGCGGATTCGGCGCTTTTGGCAAATCCGATTTTGAAAAATTACAAAAATTGGATTCTCGTAAAAAGGCATGGCGGAACCCGCAGCCTTGGACTGCCTCAAAATTGGCAGGGCAATTCCGCCTTGCTTGCAAAATCTTGGAGAAGCAACGGCAAGAGGGATGAAAACGCCATAAAGAGCTTTAAGGATGAATTGTGGAGTATGGATATTTCCAAACCCGGCGATGCAAAATTGCTTTTCAAGCCCGAAAAAGACAATGCAATTATGGATCTAGACGTGTCGTACGACGGTAAAAAGGTATTGTACTCCACTATAGACGACAGGGGTCTTTGGCAGATAGACGAGCTTGATTTGGATTCAAAGAAAGTTCGCAATATAACGCCGCGCATACACGATAAAATAGACAATTACGACGGAGTGTATTTGCCGGACGGCAGAATTCTTTATTGCAGCACTGCGTGCTTTGTAGGCGTGCCTTGCGTTACGGGGATAGACTATGTGCCAAATCTATACGTTCTGGATCCGGATGCCGGCTCGCCTGAGGACGTAGACAATACCATAAGGCAATTGACTTTTGAGCAGGACGCCGACTGGATGCCTGTCGTATTGGACAACGGGCGCATACTTTACACACGCTGGGAATATACCGACAACTCGCATTACTTTGCGAGAATTCTCATGCATATGAATCCCGACGGAACCGCCCAGTCTTCGTTCTACGGCTCTACAAGTTATTGGCCTAATTCATTGTTCTATTGCCGCCAGATTCCGAACGATCCCAACAAGTTTGTTGGCATTGTAAGCGGTCACCACGGCGTGGCGAGGGCGGGAGAACTGCATATGTTCGACGTTTCAAAGGGCACGAAAGAAGAAAGTGGTAGAGTCCATAAGTTCCCTTCCTACGGCAGGGATTACGAGGCTAGAATCGTAGACCAGTTGGTTGACGGAAAGTGGCCCAGAGTTTTGCATCCTTATCCATTGTCGGAGAAGTTTATCGTTGCTTCTGTGCAGCAGGCTCCGGGAACGCCCTATGGGATCTACCTAATAGACAAGTTTGACAATATGACTTTGCTCAAGAAACACGATTCCGGCGGGCACATGTTTGAACCCATGCCAGCCCAAGCCCGCAAGAAGCCGACCGAAATTATGGATAAAACAGATCCGGATATCGACTACGGCTATGTGTTCTTAAATGACATTTACCAGGGCGAAGGCCTGAAAGGCGTTCCGCGCGGGACCGTTAAAGAGCTTCGCATATTTGAATACCATTATTGCTATCGCGACACGGGCGGCCACGATTTAATCGGCAACGAAGGCTCGTGGGATGTAAAGCGCATACACGGCACAGTTCCTGTGGCCGAAGACGGATCGGCGATGTTTAAGGTTCCAGCTAACAGACCTATTGCGATTCAGCCGCTGGACAAGGACGGGAAAGCGCTGGCTTTAATGCGCAGCTGGTTTACTGTAATGCCGGGAGAAGTTCAAAGCTGCGTCGGATGCCACGAGGGGCAGGGAATGTCCCCGACTTCGGCGCCTGCCCTTGCGGCGAGAAAAAAACCGGCTGACATAAAAGAGTTCATAGCGGGAGTAAGAGGATATTCTTTTGTGCGCGACGTTCAGCCTGTTCTTGACAGATATTGTGTGGGATGCCACGACGGCTCGCAAAACGGCCGCCCGAATTTTGCGCGCAACTTGAAGGGATGGCGCGGTTTCCCGAAATCTTATCTTTCGCTGCATCCGTACGTCCGCCGCTCCGGGCCGGAAAGCAATCAAAATATGCTTTCGCCCCTTGAATTTTACGCTGACACAAGCGAACTTGTCCAAATGCTCAAAAAGGGCCATAACGGCGTAAAGTTGGACGCCCAGTCTATGAAAATCCTTACTACTTGGATAGACTTGAACGTGCCTTGCTACGGCACTTGGACGGAGGTTTATGGTAAAATTCCCGACAATGGAATAGAACTCCGCAAGAAGTATTTGGCAAAATACGCCAACCGCCATGAAAACCCTGAGGAGATAACCTACGACGGCGGAGTCCAAAAATTCCAACAGCCCGCACCTGCCCCCAAGCATCCCAAGACAGCCTTAAAAGCCGACGGATTCCCGTTTGACGCAGAAAAAGCAAAGGCTATGAAGGCGGCGGCGGATCTGCCCGAAAATCTTGCGATAGACTTGCCTAACGGCATTTCAATGCGTCTAGTCCTCATTCCGGCGGGAAGCTATGTCATGGGAAGCAACGACGGATTCTTCGACGAAGGTCCTGCGAGTGTCCAGAAAGTGGAAAAGCCTTTCTATATGGGGCAGTTTGAGGTCACCAACCTGCAATATTCCGCTTTCGACAAAAACCATTCATCCGGGCATTTAGACCGCCATTACAAAGACCATATAAACAAAGGCTATCCCGCAAACGAACCCGACCAGAGCGTAATCAGGGTAAGTTGGAACGAGGCCTCGGAATTCTGCAAGTGGCTGTCTGAAAAATGCGGAGTAGAGGTTTCCCTGCCTACTGAAAAACAGTGGGAATGGGCTGCAAGGGGAGGCTCGGATAAAGACTTTTGGTTCGGGAAACTCGGCGACAATTACGGGGCGTTTGAAAATTTCTGCGATGCCCAAGCTGTGAAGTTTGCGGTAAACGGCATCGACCCCCAGCCGCGCGTAAATCCGGAACCGGAACTTGCCTTTGTTCCCTATGACTCCGATGTTGACGACGGCAATCTCGTTATGGCGAATGTAGGCTCTTACAAACAGAATCCGTTTGGACTTTACGACATGCAAGGCAATGTTTGCGAATGGACTTCCGACAATTATTCCGAAACATTGGGAGGCCGGCCGGTTGAAGGCAAAAAAGTGGTCCGCGGAGGTTCATGGCGCGATAGGGCAAAATGGGCGCGCGTTTCAATCCGAAAAGATTATGCTCCATGGCAGAAGGTTTATAATGTCGGAATTCGCGTTGTTGTAAACGACGCCGCCGCCGCCGCAAAGAAATTGCGTTCCGTACCTCCCATGCAGGATTCTAAATTAACCCGTTTGACGGTTCCGTTAAAGGATAATGTTGCCGTCTCCGACGGAAACAAACCGAAAGGAAAATAATAAGGCGATGAAAAAAATAAATAGGATAAAAGTTTGCCTGGTTGCATTTGCCGCCGCGGCTGCGTTCAGCGGATGCGCTTCCAGCGGGGCGGACAGAACACCATGCCAGACGCAGAGTCCGGCATGCGCCGCCCAAAATCTTAAAACACAAAAGAAAATGACAAAAGATATGTTCTATAAAAACGGAAAATTCGATCAAGAGGCCGCAAAGCAGGCATATTTTGATACGATGGAAAAACTCGGATATCCGATTAGCGATAATCTGCGCGAAAATATGTGGGTCACAGATTTCGATTTGGGCGATTTCCCCAATGTCGGGATGGCTGGCATATTCTGGGCGCACGAAAACAAGCATGGAGTGTTTGGGCACGAAATAATACTCCTTCCAAACCAAATGCTGATTGAGCACGCCCATGTTGCCCAAGATGGCTTGCCCGCAAAGAACGAATGCTGGCAGGCGCGCGCAGGAACCACTTATTGTTTCGGAGAAACAGGAGAAATGGACGATACCCAATTGCCGGAAGTGAAAGTTCCTGAAAGCCAGAAAAATTTTATAACTGTCCACAAAGTCACAAAGGCCGACTCAAAGAAAGGAAATGTCGTATGGCTTAGCCGCATAGGGTCTTTCCATTATCAGATAGCCGGACCCGAGGGCGCTGTTGTGACGGAGTACGGTTCATACCATAACACTCCGGGCAATAGATACACAAATCCAAAAGTCGGATTCTAAAAGTTTTTTATTGAATCGCCGGCGGTATTTTTCCGCCGCGGTTTCTTAAGCAAGTATGAGCAAAAAGCGCAACCATTTTTTCGGCTGCGCTTTTTTGCATAAAGCTGTTTTTCATCTCCGTATGCCGGGAAATTTTTGAAATTAAAGTTTTAATTACCGCTGAAATGGTCTGGTACAAGCCATCTGGCTTTATAGAACCGCGCCCCTTTTAATGTTCCGGCTGGAAGCATGCCGGCTCCCGCAAGCCTTATAGACTGAGACCACCAGCTTTCGTCTGCGCGCATTACTATTACTGCCCCGTTGTTCATTGATATGCTTTTTAATTTTTCTATGTCGGCTGAAAAATATATTTTTCGCTCATCGGGATCAAAAATGCTAAGTCCTTCCCCTGTCATGAAAAGGAGATCCAATCCCTGGACCGCGCATAGGTCGTGACCGTTATAGGCCGCGCCGGAAAGAGGTATTGAATCGACTTTTTCGAGAATTGGTTCGGGCTCTTGGGCATATTTAAACGCGGCAATCTCATCAAGACCCATTGCCCAGAGCAGTTCGCGTTTCTTGTCCCATACGACGGCATGGGCGAATTTTAAGTAGTAGATTTTTTTCTTCGCGCTTTCGGGGGAAGGGCAACCGTTTTTTATGTCGAACAGGCAAATGTGGTCGCCGTCCGAGGATGCCGTCACGATATTGCCGTCTGGAAGAAGGCACGCTGAATGCATGTTGCCTGAGTCGAAGGCATAAAACGAGGCTTTATTCTTTTTTATGTCCACTAGCGCCACGCCGCCGCCCGATGCCGTCACCAAAATTGCTGTCGCATTTTTTACAGGTTTTACTTCGCTTAGGCAATTGAACCATTTTCGGTGTTCAGGCGCTATCGCAGTGTCGCTACTGGGAGACCATTCCCATAGAATTGCGCCCTCTTTGTTCCAGTCGGAAATTGAAGCGTCGCATATTAATACTCTTGACCCCTTTTGTTCGGCGCAAACTATTCTTGAGCCGGCTGGAATTTTTGCGGCGGATTTGCTTTCAAACTTTTTGGCGATTTCGAAAGCAAAGTTTTGGGCTTTATTGCCGGGCGAAGAACACCCAATTGCAATTCCCGCAAAAACGGCTGCGGCAATTAGAGTTTTTAGATTTCTACTTATCATACAGTCAAAAAGCATTTCAGTCGATGCCTATTCCACATGCGGAGAGCGATGCTTTGCGCGGAAAAAGGCTAATACCATCCGCTGCGCATCGGAGGATTTATAAAGTCATTGGCGCGCTTGGAGCCTTTGCATTCCATCTTTTCCCAGTCCCAATAAATATCTTCGCCGGATTGCAGCGCCAAGTTTCCAAGCTGCACAACTTCCGTAAGGGGTTGCATGTCGGAGAAATTCGACGTCGTATTTTTTATGTCAGAACGTACGCCTTCTATAAAGTTTAAGAAATGGTTTGTATATTTTATCCTTGGCTCGGTCTGGCGAATAGAGTCTTTTATGTCATCCCAGCGCGATTTAGGAAGCAATACGGGTTTGCCCATTAAATGCATTGTCGGAGAGTATATTACACCCTCGCTGCCCATAAAGAAAATTCCGTCCATGGACAGGTCTTTGTATCCCCTGCCTAATTTTGTAAATTCTTCCGGAAGCGGTGGCAGAAAAGATTTATCGTAGCCAGGCTCCCAATTGCCGTTTTTATCGGGCTTTAAAAATCCGCTGTACCAGGTGAGCTTGACTTTTTCGCCCTGGTTGTCGCTATCAAAATAATAGACAACTTCATCTTGGAGCGGAACGGATATATGCGTGCCTCCGCGTTGGCGCGAAGTCACTCTGGAAGGATATCCGAGCCCGAGAGCATACATCGGAATGTCTATCATATGGCATCCTATGTCCCCAAGAGATCCGCTTCCGTATTTGAAAAACCTGCGCCAGTTTAAAGGAACGACTCTTTTTGTAAATGTTGCGGGAGTGGCTGTGTTTTGCCATTTATCCCAATCGAGAGTTTCAGGTATGGGATCGGCAGGCGGCCACTGCTTAAATCCTCCTGGGCGCTCATTGCAGCCAGACAACGGCCTGCAAGTCCAGAGGACTACTTCTTTTACTTTGCCTATTGCGCCCGCCGCAATCCATTCTTTTGTTATGCGGATACCGTCGCCGGAGTGCACCATGTTGCCCATCTGGGTGGTTAGCGCTTTTTGCTTTGAAAGTTTGGTAAGCTCCCTTATCTGGTATATAGTATGGCACATTGGCTTTTCGAGATATATCGGAAACCCGTGATTTAGCGAGCTCATTGCTATCGAGAAATGCGAATGGTCGGGAGTGCTTATTACAAGGGCGTCTACTTTGCCTTTTATTTTGTCGAGCATTTCTCGGTAGTCGACGAATGTCTCCGCGTCTGGGGCGTATTTTTTTGCGTTGCCGAATCCGTATGCACCTGTATCGACATCGCAGACTGCGGTTATTTTTTGGCCTAATTGCAGGGCGCGCCGCATATTTTGCCCGCCCATTAGCCCGCAGCCTATGAATCCAAGCCTTACAGGGTCTTTCTCGTACGGTGCGAGTTCGCGTTCCTTTTTATTTTTTGCTTCAGCTTTGTTCGCGGCTTCTGCAAATGCCATCGGCGATGCAGCCAGAGCCAGGCCTGCGCATCCTACATCTCTTAGAAATTCCCGTCTACTCCCCATTTTTAATCCTTCCGTATTGTTTCAAGCACTTTCTATATATAAACTTGGTTGATTAAAATTTCTCCGTTGATTAAAATTTCTCCGGCGGAATTTTTCAACATCCAATTTATATATTTTGTTGGACAGTTTATAATGCAGGTTTCATTGCGCCGCGCCTCGCTGCCAGGCAATGCCAAAAAAAAAGCGTTTTTTTGCTGGCGGAAGTTTTTGTTTGAAAGGAGCGGCGTGTATGCTAAAGTGCAATTATATTTTATTATGAGACTTTTGGACAGGTATGTGTTTTTTGAATGGCTTAAGATTTTTGTCATAGCCGTAGGCGTAACGCTTGGAATATTAGTGTTGCACGACATGTACGGACATTTGGGGGATTTATTGAATTGGGGAGCTTCCACCCGCGAAATTTTACTGTATTACGCCCTATTTATTCCCACTCTTATCCCGGTAATTTTGCCTATAAGCTTATTGTTGTCCCTAATATACGTTTTGGGCGCGATGCACAGAAACAACGAAATAACTGCTATGCGCGCTGCAGGCATGAATGTATTCAGAATAACGCGTTCTCTGTGGTTCGCGGGCGCGGCTTTGTCGGGAATTCTGCTCTGGCTGAATGCGGATCTTATACCGTTTTGCAAAGAAAATTCCAGAACGGTTTTCGACAACGCAAGAATGGAAAAACAGGTGCGCGATGCTAAGGATTTGTCTGAAGTCGGTGTGGTCAACCAGCTGTGCTTTAACAATCGCAGCGACGGCAGGCTGTGGTATATGAACGCATTTAGCCAGGCTACAAACAAGGGGCGCGGCGTAAGGGTTTCAATATTGGACAGGATGGGGCGCGAGATTTCCCGCATAATGGCGCGCGAGGGAGTTTACGACGAAACGGAATTTTGTTGGTTCTTTACCGACGGGCAGGAAATTACCTACGCTCCCGATACCCACCGGCCTATAAAAGCCATCGGGTTTGACAAAAAGTATTATAAAAATTTCGACGAAGAGCCTAATATAATGATACTCTCTATGCGGCGTCCAAAAGATTTGTCCCTTTTTGAGGCTAAGACTTTAATCGATTCGATAGGGGCGGAATCCAGAGAGGCTTTGCCTTATCTAGTGCGTTGGTATTCAATTTGGTCTAGCCCGTTTGCATGTTTGATTGTTGTCGCCATTGCGATTCCTTTTTCGGTTGCGGGAGTCCGAACAAATCCGATGGTGGGCGTATCGAAAACGTTTGGATTGTTCTTCCTTTTCTATGTAATTGACAGTGTGATGACGGCGCTTGGCGGCAGGGGTATAATATCAGCCGAGGTTGCGGCAATAGCGCCTAATCTAGCCATGTTTATATTTGCAATGTCTCTCTACAGAAAAGCAATTTAACAAACAACCTCTTAGAAACAAAGCTTTTGGCAATGCGCCTAAAAGTTTAAAAATCGACATTTATGGAAAATAAGAAATTGAATGTACTTATAGTCGGCAGCGGTGGACGCGAACATGCCCTCGTGAAAGCCGTTAAAAAATCTCCCATGCTTGGGAAATTGGTTTGCACTCCGGGCAACGGCGGCATATCCAAAGACTGCCAAGTAGCCGACGTAAAAGCCGAAGATATCGACGGAATCGTGGATTTGGCAAAAAGCGGAATGTTTGATCTTGTAATATGCGGCCCTGAAATTCCTTTGTCGATGGGATTGGCCGACCGCTTGCGCTCTGAAGGCATTCCGGTATACGGACCCTCAAAAAACGGGGCTGTGTTGGAGGCCAGCAAGGCGTACTCAAAAGATTTTATGAAAAAATATTCCGTGCCGACGGCGCAGGGGACTAATTTTGTAGATTTCGATTCGGCCGAGAAGTATATTCGTTCGGCTCCGTTTGACGTGGTGATAAAGGCGAGCGGATTGGCTGCGGGCAAAGGTGTTATAATTCCTCAAACCCGCGACGAGGCTGTTGAAGCGGCAAGGGAAATGCTTGAGGGCGAAGCATTCGGAGACAGCGGAAAGGAAATCGTCGTTGAGGAAAAGATGCAGGGCGAAGAGGCAAGCATCATGCTTATGGTTTGCGGAGACAAATATATCATGCTTCCGGCAAGCCAGGATCATAAACGCGTAGGAGAAGGGGATACCGGTTTAAATACTGGCGGAATGGGCGCGTATGCGCCCGCGGCAGTTGCAACTCCGGAAGTCTTAGCCGATGTTCGCAAAAATATTGTGGAGCCTGTTCTTGCTGGGCTTAAAAACGAGGGAATTGATTACCGGGGCACACTTTACGTTGGAATAATGATTACCGCCCAAGGGCCTAAAGTTGTGGAGTTTAACGTCAGATTCGGAGATCCGGAATGCCAAGTCCTGATGCCTCTTATAGAAAGCGACGTTTTGGAGCTAATGAATGATATTGCAAACGGAAATCTCGATGAATCAAAAGTAAAGATTTCCGATAAATTTGCCGCCGTAGTTGTCATGTGCGCGGAAGGTTACCCGAATTCCTACCGCAAAGGCGACAAGATAAAACTTCCCGATGAATCCGAAATTCCTCAAGGCGGATGGATTGTGCACGCAGGCACAAAATTAGACGGCGGAGAACTAGTGACTTCTGGAGGGCGCGTCTTGGGGCTCACAGGAACAGGCCCGACATTGAAAGCGGCTCTTGATACTGCATATAAGCTTTGCGAAACCGTTTCGTTTAAAGGCGGATTCTACCGCAAGGATATAGCCCACAGAGAACTGGAGCGGCAAAAGTAAAAATAAATTTGTCGAATAAGAGCGGCGCCGCTGGTTTTTTTGAGCAGCATAGCAGCTTTTTTTATTCGATTGGAGCAAAAGCAAAGGTCTGTTTAGAGCCTAATTTATATGGATGGCTATGCAATTTCCTTTGCACGCCTCGATGCGCGGCAAATTCATGCACCAAATGATTTGATGTTTTTTGCGAAATTGCCTTTTTCTTGGGCTTGATTTGTATAACAGTTTCTCATACTGTCGTTTCTCAAATATGTTTCAAATTATAGAAAGTTCAAGCGCGGGCAATTGCGCTTTTCTTCAGTACGCCGGCATTAATATTCTCGTTGACGCGGGGGTAGGGGTGCGCCGCATAAGTGCATACCTGGCTTCAATGGGGCTTGAAATCGGTGATATTGACGCAGTTTTTATAACGCATGAACATTCTGACCATTGCAAGGCTTTGAAGAATTTTACAAAATATTCCGGCATAAAAGTATTTGCAAACCGCCTTACCGCCGAATCCATCCGCTATCTTATGCCGGAAACAAAAACTCTCAATTGGCAAATATTTGAAACAGGGAGTTCTTTTGATTTTTACGGGATTTCCGTTGCGCCTTTTTCCATACCACACGATACTAGCGATGCAGTGGGGTATTGTTTCGGATGCGGAAATAGAAACTTGGTTTGGATGACAGATTTGGGAAAAGTCACTCTGGCGGCAAGGGATGTGGCGTCGCGCGCAAATGTTCTGGTGCTGGAGAGCAATTATTGTCCGGTTCTCTTGGACAATTCTTCGCGCCCATATAGCTTGAAAATGCGCATTAAAAGTTCGCACGGACATCTGTCCAATGCCGACGCAATAGAGTTAATGGCGGCTCTTGACGCCTCTAAGGTGGAGAAAATTTTCTTGGCGCACATTTCGAAAGAGTGCAATAATATGGACCATATACGCGAGCTTTTGGAATCTTCCGGCAGGCTTTCAGCTATCTTAAATAAAATAGAAATAGTGTCTCCATTTTCAAAGCGGAGCTCTGTTTTCGAGTAAGATTGAAGTTGGCGCAATCTGAGGTGGCAAAATTTAAATGCTGAATTTTTTTGCGCTCCGAAAAATTTTCACGAAAGAAATCCCTTACTTTTGCGCCGAATTGCGTTCTACAAATGTGCGCCATACTTCTTCGTAATATTCTTTGTCGGGGCGTTCATCTTTGGTTATTTTTGAAGCAATTTCATCATAGCTTATGGATGGCGATTCAAAGCCTTCTGGGGGGATTTCAACCCCTGAGAGCCACGCGGCGGCGTTTAGCATCAGTTTCCTGAAGTCTTTTTGGGCAAACGCCCATATTGAGTGGCCCCCCGCGTATCCAAACCCGCGGGTTGAATCGGCATTTTCTGCCACCCATAGCAAAGTTTCCAATTTCCCCTTGTTGTCGCGCACATATTGGTTTCCTGTATGTGCTCCAAATCTGTACATGCGGACCTTGTCGGGAGGAGCAGCTTTGGCTACGGGTATAACCCTTTGCCCGGGCATTTCGGAAAATCTTATATTAAAATAGTATTCGTCTTTTATTGAAAACGGTTTTACTCCGTTTGTTATGGGGTGCTTTTCTAGGACAAAATTGGCAGTCCAAGTCGGATTCACAGACCAAAAAGGCTCGTAATGGCCTCCTACTGTGGAATCTAAAAATTTGTAGTCTTTTTCGTCCGAGAAATGAAGGGCGTAGTGGATTACTCCCACATTGATTTTCCGCCTATTAAGTTCCTTTAAAAAAGACGGATTGTCTTTAAGCGGATGATTTGTTTCGCCTTCTCCAATTATTATTACAGCGTCTGGAGCAGCGCCGTCCAATTTGACGGGTGAACCTTTTGACGCGTCTAAAACTTCCGCTTTTATATCATTGGATGCTTTTGTTAGAAGGTCTTTGTAGAGATTGCACATTAGCAGATTTTCATGGTCTCCCCATCTGTGTATGCTATTGCCTGCAATAAATACAATATGGACTTGCTTTGCATCTAGCGTTAGCGCAATCGTAAAATACATTAAATATATTAAAGCCTTTTTCATCTCATCTGCGGGCAGTTTAGGTTTATAAAAAAAGCTCGCACCATTTTGATGCGAGCTTTCCACGAACAATAAATAATTAGTATTTTACAGCAAATGTTATATCGACCAAGTGTTGGTTGTAGGTCGCATATGCAACATTTGAAGAGTTTGCAAAGTAACGATAGTTTGCGCTTACTGTTATAAACTTGTTGGGGAGATAGGATATGCCCGCGCGAGCTATATAAGTGTCGTCGTCACGATCTAGTCCGCCAAGATTCATTTGGTATTGTGTGTTCAAGTATACGAAACTTGCCGTTGTCACAATCTGTTCAAAGGGTCTGTAGTTTATGCCGAATTCGCCAGATGTGTTGATTGAAGACTGGCGGTTTGCAGCATTGCCAAAGTCTCTTGCGCCTTTTGCGAACAAACCTATCTTTTCTGTCAAAGCATAACCTAATGTTGCGTTAAATGCAAATGTCGTATCGTCTTCATTCTGGACATAAGCCGAACCACCCGGATCGCGATATGTGACACCCGCATAAACGGTTGCCGTGAGTTTCGGGAGAAGTTCTCCGCGAACAGTCAAACCGCCGAAATGGTCATTGCGGTTTGTGCCGTAGTCGGCATTGTAAGAAGTCAAACCACCTGAGAATTCGCTGTAGCGATATTGATATGTGAGACCGGCGGAAATCTTTTCTGTAATTCTGTAATAAACGCTTACCGGAATGGAATAAACGTCAACATCGGAGTAGTTCTGAGCCCAATGACCAAGATATTCTGTATATTCCCAATTGCCGCCAATTTCACCGTCAATCTTGTCGGTAAAGTCATAGGCAACTTTTATATTAGCTCTATAGTCATTGTAGCGAACCAATTCTCCTACATTATTTGCATTGATTGTATCGCTCTTATTTTGGAAGAGTTGTTGGAAAGAGAAGTTTGCTGAAACCGTAAGAGCTTTGTCTGAATAGGATGCATTTGCAAATACGCTCGAAAGGTTTGAATTAAATTTCTTCTGCTCAAGGTAGCGTGTCATGTCTTCGAAGAACTTGACATTTGCCTTAAATTTGCTGTTGCGGCCGTAATCGGCTTCCGCTCCTAAACGGAACACCGCCGAATAGTCGTCAACTTTTTTGTCTTTCATGGCGGCATAAGTGATGTTGCTGTCCCACTTTCCCGTCACAGCGCCCCTAAAAAAGAGGTCAAGCTGATCGCCGATAGTTACCAACGGTGCCGCATTAGCTGATAACGCCGCCGCAGCCACTACTGAGGATATAATTATTTTTTTCATTGTTCGTTTTGTTTTAAATTAAAATGTCTGTACAGTTTCGATTTCTATTGATTGATGAACATTATTTCAGAATTTTTGCCTCTTTGTCAAGACATATAACTCATAATTTTTCTTTTTCGGCATTAAATTTCTCTATTGATCGATATTAAAATGTCTAATTGCAAAATTTAACGTATTATATCTATACACATTATTGGCGGTATTGCAAAATAAATAAATTCCTTTTCAGCAAAAAGCACCCTGCGAGAGGCTTAATTTTGTGGAGTTAAAATCTTCTTGCATAGATCGTAAATTTTATTCATTAATTATTCATTAGCATTAGGCGCGGTTCGTGTGGATTTCTTGCTGCTCGTGGAAGCGCTTTTGCCTCTCTTTATATATAATATAGTTTTTATGGCAGAAAAAAATAAAATTGTCGGCGGAAGTAAGCCTAATTACTCCTACGCTCTTGCCGGATTGGCCAAGAGAGTCCAGAATCCCAACGGGACTTGGTCGTTTAAGATATTGTGGGGGCGTGTTTTTATAGCTTTTATATTATTCATGGCTCTTTTGTGGGGCGCAATTTCCAGCGCGATTTATTGCATATTTAAGTATGGAAGAGACTATGATGAAATGACTTTCTACCAGGCTTTGATTGCGCCTTTAGACATGCAGGCCCACCGCGAGCGGATAGGTGAATATAACGCCAGGAAAGCTAAAGAATACATAAAAGAGCGCAAATATAGGGAGGCGTATATGAGCCTTGCCAATGCGGTCGGGCGCTCGCCTAAAAATATAGAGGCGCGGCAAATGCTTGCCGAGTTTAATTTGTCTTTTGGTCGTCCGGATATAGCATTGGAAATCATGGAGGTTGGGCTTATATACGCTACGGAAAATACGAAATATATTCGCTTGTATATGCGCCTTTTAATAGACCAGAACGAAGACAAACGCTTGGTTTTGGTCGCCGAACGCCTTCTTTCAAAGGGCAATATAAAAAATCCGGAAGTTGTCGCGTATTTGGCGATGTCGCTGTCTTCTATTTATGCGCTTCATGGCAATTACGACAAATCAAAGGAGTACCTTGTAAAATACAAGCTTGATAAGACTCTGCCTGGAATCTTGCGGCTGTCTAAAAACGAATGGGAACAGGGCAACCGCGATGCTGCCATAAAGGTTATTGCCGACAATTTTGATTATGCGCATAACAAGGAGCCGTTGTATTCCTTGCTAGTGAATTATTATACCGTGATGAAAGATTTGGACAAGGCCCGGCAGTATTCAATGCTCAGGTCTATCGAAAATCCTTTTTCGCTTGAACAGCGCATGGAATATTTGAACCTCCTAAAAAAGTCAGGGGATGTAGAAAATCTGAAAGCAGATTTGGATAAATTGTTCAATCAATATAAGAACAACAACAAGGGGATGTTGTACCTTGCAAATTACGCCGCAGACAATGGTGATGTTGAATTGATGCGCAAGATTTACGACACTGCAATTACAAACAATTTTTCCATAGCTCCGTATTGCCTTCTATTCCTTGAAACAATGCTGACAAACGGTGAATATAAGGCTGCGAGCGATTTTGCCGAGGAGATTCTCAAAGATAAACCCATGTGGATAAAGCGTTATGAGGACGTATTAAACTGCTTGCGCGCCATAGCTTATTATGGAATAGGCAATAACAATATGGCCGATATTCTATTGCGCGATGTAGTAAAGCGCGGAACTTGTTCCCCCAAAGTTTTGGTGGCGACAGCTAGAAGATTGGATAATTTGGGCGGGACTCTCATGGCGCATCGGTTGTTGGAAAATACGGTTGATAGATATCCGCGCCACCAGCTGGCTTTGGCGAGGCTGGTTCAGATGGAGATAAAAATAGGCAATTCGACAAATCTTGAAAAGCATGTTTTGAAGTTGCTGCAAATGCGCAGGCCGTCGCGCGAGCTTATAGAAGACGCCCGGAGAAAGCTTGCAAGCGATAGATTTATATTTACAAGGGACAGGGGCAGGATTCTCGCCGAGATAGACGGGCTTATAAAGAACAATACGAGTTTTGATCTTGGCGGCGAATCCGAGTCCGACAGAATAACCGATTCTGACGAGCCTTTGGATTTTTAATATGTATTTTGCAGATTTAAACGGAAGGCGTATTTTTGCGGGGCAATGCATATGCTCGCTTGGTCTTGCTGGCAAGCTTAGTTTGGGAGGCTAATTGCTTCTGTTTTATATGCAATTAAGCATATGTGTAAAATTATCTTGGATATAATAGGGCTTTTTTGGGGGGGGGGCGTTTTCCCGCGTAAAAATTGCAATAAGAAAAAAATATCCGTAAAAATTTTATTTAAAGGAAAAATTTTGTTGATTTTATGGAATAGGTGAATAAAGTGCCTACCTTTTAATCGAAAGACGTATTGTCGAGCGGCGGCGCTTGGCATATTCGGAATTTTATATTTTATAATATATAATTAAGATGAAACAGATAAATCTCAAGACAACCAGTAGAACACAAGTGGGCGGCAATTCGGCAAAGCGCTACCGCAAAAGCGGTCAAGTTCCCGCCGTCATTTACGGCGAAAGCGGCGAAAAGCATTTGCTTATAAACAATAAAGACTTGTCTGCCGCCCTCAAGAGCGTTGCGGGCAAGGCTGTTCTCATAGAAATGACGTTTGACGACGGTACGGAATCGCGCTATGCAATGCTTAAAGATGTTGAGCGCCATCCTATTTCAGAGGCTCCTTTGCATGTCGATTTTGTTGAGGTTGTCCGCGGCAAGCCGATGCATGCGGTTTTACCGTTGCATTTCACCGGCGAAGCTTACGGCGTGAAGAATGAGAACGGCGTGATAGAAATTCACGAGCACGAAGTGCGCGTAAAATGCCGTCCCCGCGACTTGCCTGAAATGATAGTCATAGATATTTCGAATCTAAAGGTTGGCGAAGGCATACACCTTAAGGATGTAAAGGCTCCGGAAGGCGTAGAGTTTACTTCCGACTTGGAGGATCTTCTGGTGACATGCAACTTGATAAAAGTCGAAGAAGAGCCCGCTCCGGCAGCGGAAGGCGCTGAGGACGATGCAGCAAAGGCTGCGGCTCCGGCTGAGGCGGATTCTAAATCTGCGCCGGCGGCAAAGAAATAGCAATTTTTTTGCGGCCTAATCCGCAAGGAAAGGGTTCGCGGCAACGTTCTTTAAAATGTCTATAAAACTTGTGATAGGCTTGGGCAATGCCGGTGCGCAATATGAGCGCACTCGCCATAATGCGGGCAGGATTGTTTTGGCAAGATTGGCGGGGGAAATTTCCGAGAGATCCGGGAATAGCGTAGTTTTTTCCTCAAATAAGTATTGCGCAGCGGCTCTGGCAAAATGCAGCATAGGATCGCAAGAGCTTATTTTGGCTTGTGCGGACGGTTTTATGAACAATAGCGGAGTAAACCTCAAAAATATATTGAAGTTTTTGAAGCTGGACATATCTGAAACCGCCGTAATATACGACGACATAACATTGGACGTCGGCAGAATGAAACTATCCAAAGGCGGGTCTGCAGGCGGCCACAACGGAGTTCTCGATATAATGGAGCATTGCGGGAACGAGTTTGTCAGGATACGCGTCGGCATAGGCGGCAAGCTCGATAAACGCATGGATCTGGCTGACCACGTCTTGGGGCGTTTGTCGCAGGAGGATTTTGAGAAAGTCTGCGGGGCCAAGATTTTTGAGTGCGTTTCTTTGCTTGTTTCAAAAGGTTTGGAAGCCGCCCAGAATGTCGTAAACAGGACGTCGCAGGAACATTTGAAGAAGGGTTCTGCAAAAGCGCGTCCTGATATTTCTTCGAATGGGGTGGCTGCAGAATTGTCGGTGGCCGGGAATTCTAGCGGCACAGGCGGATCTGAAGTTTCCAAGTCGGGCGGAGACAGCTTGGACAAGTTGGCTTGCGATATCGAGGCATCTAAAGAATCTTCGGGCGAGCGGAAGTAGACGAATAAAATTTAACAAAAAATAAAATATGAATAACAAGAAGTACAAATCGACATTTATCCTCGATACTAGAGGTTATACCGAACCGGTTGAAACGCTTATAGAAAGGCTGAAATCTGTAATCGAATCAGTTGGTTGCAAGGTAAGCGGCGTTGAAAATTTAGGGCAGAAGACTTTCGCGCGCACGGTGGACCGTACATTCCCGGCTGGATTGTATGTCCAATTTTCCTACGAAGGCCCGTCGTCTTCAAATGCGCAAATAAAGGAAAAGCTTCGCCTCGATAAGACGGTAAACCGCATTTTAGTTATCGCCGAGTAATTTAAACGGAGCGAAGAAAAATGGCTTCATTCAACAAAGTTATTTTGATGGGCAACCTCACTCGCGATCCGGAATTGAGGCAGACCCAAAGCGGCACCAGCGTATGCAGATTCTCTATTGCTGTAAACCGCTCATACAATGCGCAAGACGGCTCTTCTCGGGACGAAACTTGTTTTGTTGAAATAGATTGTTTTGGCAAATCGGCCGAAAACATAGCCAAGTTTTTTAGTAAGGGCAAACCAATATTGGTCGAAGGGCGCTTGCGCCAAGATTCTTGGGAAGACAAGCAAACAGGTCAAAAACGCACAAAACTGATGGTCGTTTTAGAGCGTTTTGAATTTGTCGGGTCTGCCCGCGACAACGGCAGCGGTGGTTCTTACGATGTCGAATATTCGGCTCCGCAGCCAAGAGGGGGCGCATCGCGTCCGGTCCAGCAGAGGCAGCAGGACGAGCTTGAGGACGACGATGTTCCTTTTTGATTTATTCTTTCCGCGGCAATTTTATAAAAGTTAAAAAGTAAAAATTATGGCAACAAGCAAAGTATTATTGGTAAAACCTGTTGAAGACTTGGGCGGCGAAGGCGATCAAGTCGTGGTAAAGGCAGGCTACGCGCGCAATTTTCTGTTCCCGCAGAAACTCGCAATGCCCGTAAACAAGGCGAATAAAAAGCAGATAGAAGCTCTCTTGAAGGCCCGCGCTCTCCGCGAGGCTAAAGAACTTGAAAACGCTCAAGCTCTCAAGGCTGCTCTTGAAGGGATGTCCATCGCTTTTGCGGTTAAGACGGGCGAAGGCGGAAAAATGTTCGGTTCTATTACGGCTCAAAATCTCATTTCTCGCATTGCGGAAAATGGAATCGAAATGCCGAAGAAATCTGTTTCTCTTGCCCATCCGGTTAAGGAGCTTGGCAAGCATACAGCCCACATTAAGCTTCACAACGATGTGAAGTTTGATTTTGAGTTTGAAGTAGTTTCTGAAAATCCGATTGAGGATTCTTCCAAGAAAGACGCATAAGTCTTCAATTATATATAAATACCTAAAAAATCTCCACGGTTTCGCGGAGATTTTTTTGTTTTATTTAGCTGTAAGATTTTTGCCAAACGTCAATTTTTAGCGCTTCTAGGCAGATTTGACGCATCGGATATTTACGGCTGCCCGCGGAACGGGCGAAAGCATAGAGATGTTTTATCGCATTGCTATTTTTGCCGGTTTTTAAACAGCGGTATTTTTTTGCCGCTTTTGTGGCGGCTGGCAATCACTTTGGGTGTTTCGTTTCTATGCTAGCGTGAATAGGCGCGGCAAGTTCTTGCGCGACATTAAATCTAGTCGATTTCTATTGTATTGCATCCGCGAAATCCTCCGGAGGTTATAATTGTAGATATAGCCTTTGAGACAAAGAAATGGGACATAGAATTTTTACAGTGGGTCAAAATGGCACACAAAAAGTTCCATATAAAGAAATTCGATTTTGCCAAATATGATCCTAATTTTATAATTTATTGTAGATTAGTTAATTGAGGGAATGGCGTAGAAGTTGGCACGGAGTATGCTTAAAAAATGGCATATGAGTAAAATATTAGGAATTGACTTAGGAACAACAAACTCCTGCATGGCTGTGATGGAAGGCGGCGAAAGCACCGTTATCCCGAATAGGGAAGGCGGAAGAACAACGCCGTCTATCGTAGCTTTTACAAAATCGGGCGAAAGGCTCGTGGGGCAGGCTGCAAAACGTCAGGCTGTCACCAATCCGACGAATACCATTTATTCTGCAAAGAGGCTTATTGGTCGTAAATTTTCTGAAGTGCAGAACCTAGCAAAGACTCTGCCTTATAAAGTTGTAGAAGGCCCCAACGGCATGGCGATGATTGAATGCCAAGTGGGCGACAAGACTGAACGTTTCTCTCCCGAACAGATTTCCGCGATGGTTCTTCAGCAGTTGAAGGCTGACGCAGAAAGTTATTTGGGTGAAAAAATAACCGAGGCCGTCATAACGGTTCCCGCTTATTTTAACGACGCCCAGCGCCAGGCAACAAAGGATGCCGGAACCATAGCGGGTCTCGATGTAAAGAGAATTATAAACGAACCTACAGCCGCTTCTCTGGCTTATGGTCTGGACAAAAAGAACGACGAAACAATAGCTGTTTACGATTTGGGAGGCGGAACATACGATATTTCTATCCTTGAAATTGGCGACGGCGTATTTGAGGTTAAAGCGACAAACGGCGATACCGAACTCGGCGGAGACAATTGGGATTCAGCTATAATAAATTGGCTTATAGAAGGTTTCAAATCTGAAACCGGAATCGATCTGCGCGGCGACGCAATGGCGATGCAGCGTTTGAAAGAGGAAGCTGAAAAGGCTAAAATAGCGCTTTCTTCTGCGCAGGAAACGGAAATAAATCTGCCCTTCATTACCGCAGACGCCAGCGGTCCTAAGCATTTGAATGTAAAGTTGACGCGTTCTAAGCTGGAACAGTTAACCGACAGCTTGGTCGAGAGAACTATAAAGCCTTTTGACGACTGCTTGAGGGATGCCGGACTTTCAAAATCGGATATAAACGAACTTGTTCTCGTAGGCGGAATGACGCGTATGCCCAAGGTAGTGGAAATAGCCGACAGGCTTGCGGGCAAAGAGGCGCACAAGGGCGTAAATCCCGACGAGGTCGTTGCGCGCGGCGCCGCAATTCAGGGCGGCGTGTTGCAGGGCGACGTAAGGGATGTCTTGCTTTTGGACGTCACACCGCTTACGCTTTCCATTGAGACTGCCGGAGGCGTTTCAACCCCGATGATTGAGCGCAACACTACAATCCCCAAAAAAGCCTCGCAGATATTCTCCACATATTCTGACAACCAGACGGCGGTGGACATCCGCGTGTTGCAGGGCGAACGTCCTATGGCGCGAGACAATAAGCTAATCGGAAACTTCCGTTTAGACGGCATAGCTCCCGCTCCGCGAGGCCTTCCGCAGATTGAGGTCACATTTGATATAGACGCTAACGGCATATTGAATGTCAGCGCCAAAGATAAATCAACCGGCAAGGAGCAGAAAATTACAATAACCAACTCAAGCGGCTTAAGCAAAGAAGAGGTCGAAAACCTCCGCAAGGAAGCCGAATTGCACGCCGCCGAAGACGCTCTCATAAAAGAGACTGCAGAGGCGCGGAATGAATTGGATAATATTATATATAGCACTGAAAAGCAGCTGAAGGAATTTGGCGACAAGCTTCCGGCTGATTCAAAGAGCGATTTGGAATCTGAAATCGCCGCGGCGAAAGAGGTTCTTGCCAAACAAGATGCGGCAAAGGACGCCTTGAAGGGCGCATCTGAAAAGCTGATGGGAGTTTTGCAAAAGCACGCCCAACACTTGCAGGCTGCGGCTTCGGCAGGCAACGGGGGCGCAGCTTCCGGGGCATCGGGCGCCGCCCAGCAGGCTTCCGGTTCTTCGGCTGGCTCTACGGCTTCCGCATCCGGCCCGGGAGATTCGGTTGACGCGGATTTTGAAGTTGTCGATGACGACGACTCTAACAAGAAATCATAAAAATGCGACGAGCGTTTGCCGTCCGAATTGCAGGTCTTCTGTAAATTCGCGGCGGCAGATGGCTTTTTTCTTTTAAAATTCCAGATTTTCTGGCAGTATTTTAAATTCAACCTTTTTTAATAAACAATAACACATAAACAATTATGGCAAAAGTAAAGATTCAACCTCTGGGAGACAGAGTTCTCGTAAAACAAGTAGAAGAAAAAGAACAGGTAAAGGGAGGCATAATTATCCCCGATTCCGCAAAAGAAAAGTCGCAGGAAGCGCAGGTTGTCGCCATTGGCAGCGGCCGTTTGGACAGCAACGGCAAGCGTTTGCCTTTTGAAGTAAAAGTGGGCGATAATGTCCTCATTTCCAAGTACGGCGGCACAGAAATAACTTTCGGAGACGAAAAGTACACTCTTCTGCGCGAAGACGACATCGTTGCAATTTTAAATAAATAATAGAAGGAATAAAATTAATATGGCTAAACAGATTATTTTTGACGAATCCGCACGCAAAAAGATTCTCGCGGGTGTGACCGTTTTGGCGAAAGCAGTTAAGGCGACTCTCGGCCCGAAGGGCAGAAATGTCGTAATAGACAAAAAATATGGATCTCCGCTTATTACAAAGGACGGAGTGACAGTCGCCAAGGAAATCGACTTGGAGGATCCTTTTGAAAACATGGGCGCCCAGATGGTAAAGGAAGTTGCCAACAAGACTTCCGACAACGCAGGAGACGGCACTACCACCGCAACTGTTTTGGCAGAAGCCATCTATCGCGAAGGCTTGCGCAATGTCGCGGCGGGATCCAACCCGATTTTTGTAAAGCGCGGCATAGACAAGGCTGTAGAAGTTGCTGTAAAGGAATTGGCAAAGACCTCAAAGCCCGTTAAAGACCGCGAAGAAATCCGCCAAGTTGCTACGGTTTCCGCAAATTGGGACAGCGAAATCGGCGACATCATCGCCGAAGCCATGGATAAAGTTGGAAAAGACGGAACAATTACCGTTGAGGAAGCAAAATCTATCGACACTACTCTCGACGTAGTAGAGGGAATGCAGTTCGATAAAGGATATTTGTCGCCCTATTTTGTCACCAACACCGACACTATGGAGTGCGTCCTTGAAGATGCTTACATTCTTATCCACGAAAAGAAAATATCGAATTTGGCGGAACTTCTGCCTATTCTCCAAAAAGTTGTCAAGACCGGCAAGCCCTTAATGCTTATAGCCGAAGATGTCGAAGGCGAAGCATTGGCGGCTTTGGTTGTCAATAAACTCCGCGGAATGTTGAACGTTTGCGCTGTAAAAGCTCCCGGATTCGGAGACAGGCGCAAGGCTATGCTCGAAGATATCGCAATTCTTACAAACGGCAGGTGCATTACCGAAGATTTGGGGCTCAAGCTTGAAAATCTTGAATTGGCCGATTTGGGCAAGGCAAAGCGCATAACCGTTTCTAAGGAAAACACGACTATCGTTGAAGGCGCAGGAAAATCTGCCGACATCCAAGGCAGGGTAAAGCAGTTGCGCAAGGCCATAGAGGAAACAACTTCCGACTACGACCGCGAAAAATTGCAGGAACGCCTCGCAAAGCTTGCTGGCGGAGTTGCTGTAATAAATATCGGCGCGGCTACAGAGCCTGAAATGAAGGAAAAGAAAGCCCGCGTTGACGACGCCCTGCACGCTACCCGCGCAGCCGTCGAAGAAGGCATAAGCGCCGGCGGTTCAGTGGCTTTGCTCCGCACGGCAAACGCAATCGACAAATTGCATGAAACTCTTTCTGGAGACGAGGCCGTAGGCGCCCAAATCGTGCGCCGCGCAATCGAAGCTCCGTTGCGCCAACTTTGCGCAAATGCGGGCGAAGAAGGCGCGCTTGTCGTCAAGGAGGTTCTAAAGTCAAAGGGCAGCGTAGGCTACAATGTGGCGACCGGTAAATTTGAGGACCTCTTCAAAGCTGGCGTTGTAGATCCGACTAAGGTCACGCGTTCGGCCTTGCAGAATGCGGCGAGCGTTGCGTCTTTGCTGTTGACCACAGAATGCATGATTACCGACCTTCCCGAACCAAAGCCCGCAGCTCCGGCTCCGGGAATGGACGGCGGAATGGGCGGAATGATGTAGTCTTGCCTTTCGAGATTAGTCCGGGGCGGAAAGCGGAAAATTAAACTGCCCGAAAGGGCGGAGAAAATTTCCAATCCGCCTGCCTGCGGACGAAATCGAGGTGCAGCATCTAAGGCTTATTTTATTTGATCGACACGCTTTGGCGTGTCGATTTTTTTTAGTTAATGCGTATTTTAGGTGTAATTTAAAACTGCGGCTCTCAATTGAAACGTTTTGTTTTTTTCATAAAAAGCTTTTAATTAAATGAATTTTTTCATTTAATTGAGCTATGAAAAAACTGTTTATTGCCGCCTTTTTGGCTTTTGGGGCGATTGCGTCTTTTGCTTCGAATGCTACAGTTTATAAATATTCTCCTGATGCCCCAAAATCAAAGCGCTACGTTTTGACTTTGGACTCGCAGGACTGCCATGTCTATCCTACTCCATTGGCGGATATCGCTCCGTTCGATATTGCCGGAAAGACTGTCGCCGTGGTAAAAGTAAACGAGCAGATAAAGTCTTTCGATATTCGTCCGCTTTCAAAGAAAATCGTTTCTAAGCTCTTGGACGACAAGACTCTTCAATTTGAAATTTCGGAGCCGTGCAATCTTAGCGTGGAAATAAACGGCATAGGGCACCCGCTTTTCATCTTTGCCAATCCTCCAATAAAAAATCCCCCAAAAAAAGGCGACAAAAACGTGATGTTTTTTGAGGCGGGAAAACTTCATGACTTGGGATTGCGCAAGCAGTTGCCGTCGAACACCACTGTGTACATCGAGGGCGGGGCGGTCGTTTACGGCTCATTTAGAATAGGCGACAGGGAAACAGGCTCGCAAATGGAAAATGTCCGCATTTGCGGCAACGGAATTATTTCGTGCGAGAAAATTCCGCCGGCAATTGAGAAGCGCGGACCGTCGTCGCAGGGAATAGAGTTTCACAATACTTCCAATATAAATTTAGAGGGGTTTTGCATAGTTCAAAGCCCAAACTGGACAATCCCCATGTTCGCTTGCAGGGATGTTCATATAGACAATATAAAAACTGTTAGCGAAATAGGTTGGGACGACGGCATAGACGTGGTTTCATGCAAAAACGTTTTAATAGAAAACTGCTTTTTGCGCAATAAGGACGACTGCATAGCAATTAAAGCAGGGGTGGGATATGCCCCGAAATATTTTAACCACTCCCTGCCAAACAACGTCGAAAATGTCACAGTGCGCAAATGCGTCGTATGGAACAGCATTTGGGGAAATGGATTGGAAATTGGCTTTGAAACCCGCGGAGACGAAATTAAGAATATAGTTTTTGAAGACATCGACATAATTCACACGCAGAGAAATCCGAAATGGAAGGAAGGCAAAGAGGGGACTTTTACGATCCACAACGGTGACCGCGCGAAAATCCACAATGTTCTTTATAAAAATATACGCGTTGAGGATCCCGAAAATTATCTTATAGACATCCGCATAATGTTCTCAAGATATTCAAAGGATAAAACCCGCGGTAAAGTTTGCGATATCCGGTTTGAAGATATTTACGTTACGACAAAAGAGCCTCTTAAAAACATATTTGAAGGCTTTAGCGAAGAATGTTCGGTTTCCGGAATTACGTTGAAAAACGTTTTCATAAACGGCAAGCCTTTTGCAGAGTCTAAAGACATATCGGTGGAAATCGGAAAATATGCCGAAATTCCATTGGTAGAATAGGGCAAAAGGAAAGACTGCATAGCAAAACTGCAGAACAAAAAAAACGGCGCCGCTTTTATGTTTTCACGGCGCCGTTTTTTTTCAAAATATAGATTAGTCTTCTTTTATAGAAACATCCGCCTCAAAACTTGCTATGTCCACATTTAGCTTGTTTGCAAGGGTATTTGCCATGTTTTCTTCAAAACCCTTCTTTAGGAGTTCCGTATAGAAATAATCCTGCATAAGAGCAGCCATTACGGATTCGTCAGAAAGCTGCCCAAAAATCTCTGTGACGAGCTTTTCAAAACAAAATCCTTCTCCGCCTCCGCATTTGCAGTCGGATTTTCCGCACGAGCATTTTTCTCCGGATTTCTTGCCTCCGCTTTTGCAGGAGCACTTTTTACCGTCCTTTTCGCATGAGCATTTTTTGCCGCCCTTGCTGCAAGAACATTTTTTTGCGGTTGCTTTTTTCTCTGCTTTGACCGGGGCCGACTTCTTTGCCGGAGCTTTTGCCGCTTTGGATGCGGCTTTTTTTACCGCCGGCTTTGCGGATGAGTTTGCTTTTTTTGTTTCTTTTTTCATATTGCTTTTAGTTTTGTTTGATTGGATAAAATCTAACTCTTTTAAAGCTCCTTGCAAGTGTTTTAATGGAATTGCCAAATTCTTTTTATATTTAGGGCGCGATAAATATAAGTTGCGCTTTTTTGCGATTTAGTATTTAAAAGCTAACCGATTTTTATGAAAGTACCTCTCTTAGATTTAAAAAAACAATATGCGGGCGTTCGCGATGAAACTAAAAGAATGCTCGAGGATATACTCGAATCGCAGTATTTTATAGGCGGTCCGTACGTAGCAAAATTTGAAGAAGCTGTTGCGGAGTATTCGGGGACGAAATTTGCGGTGGGCGTTTCCAGCGGAACCGATGCGCTCTTGGCGTCTTTGATGGCCTTGGGAATATATCGATCGCCGCTTGATGAAGGGGCGCCGGACGAAGTTGTTGTTCCGGCTTATACATTTTTTGCAACCGCCGGATGTGTCTGGCGCGCGGGCGCGCGGCCGGTATTTGCGGATATAGACGCCGATACGTACAATATCGATCCAAAGTCTTTTGAAGCAAAGATATCCCCCCGCACAAAAGCCGTCATGCCCGTCCATCTCTATGGGCAGTGCGCAAGAATGGATGAAATTTGCCAAATAGCGCGCGCGAATGATATTAAGGTTGTAGAAGACGGGGCGCAGGCTATAGGCGCAAAACGCGACGGCGTAAGGGTCGGTAATTTTGGGGATTGCGCTTGTCTTAGCTTTTTCCCGTCGAAGAATCTCGGCGGCCTTGGCGACGGCGGAATGGTCATAACAAACAACGCCGACTTGGCTCGTTCCGTCCGCGAAATGCGCAACCATGGCATGGAGCCTAAATATTTCCACAAAAGAGTGGGCGGAAACTTTAGGCTCGACGCCATTCAGGCGGCGGGATTATTGGCAAAACTTCCCTTCCTTGACAAATGGGGGGAAATGCGCAGGGAAAATGCCAAAGTTTACGACGCGGGTTTTTCAGGATGCAAGTCTATAAAAACTCCAGTAATAGAGAGCAGAAATTATTCTATTTACAACCAGTATATAATTTCGGTCCCCAACCGCGACGAAGTTTTGGCTCATTTAAGAAGCAAGGATATCGGATGCGAGATTTACTATCCGCTGCCGTTGCATTTGCAGGAATGTTTTGCAGCGCTGGGTTATAAAAAGGGCGATTTCCCGAACGCCGAATATGCGGCCGAACACACGCTTGCTTTGCCGATTTATCCTGAACTTGAACGCTGCCAGCTGGATTTTATTATAGAATCAGTTCTTGAATCGGTTTCAAAATAATGTAGTATTTTAAGCATGAAGATATTGGTAAGCATATTTGAGGTTGCAAGCGTTGCAGTGCCCCTATTTATAGCTCTCTTATTCTTGGCGCGCTCCGGGGAGTCATACCGCGAAAAATACGATGTTTCCAAATTCAGGTTTTGGGGTTTCTCCAGACGGCAGTATGTGCTTTTTTTCAGGCTTGTTGGAGTGCTTTTTCTATTGCTGGCGTGTTTTGCCGTTTATAAAAACTATATAGAAGAACCTTCTGCCGAATATAACGAAACAAAAGAATTTTGGGACGAAATTAACAAGCGCTCCGGCGACGTGTTTTCCATGGCGGCGCTTTTGGGCGCTGCTATAGCGATCCCCGCGCGAATGGCCTCCACGCGCTTTCCGGGAAAACCTCTTGCGCTGTTGGGCGGTAAAGCAGTTATAGAACGCGTTTACCAAGCGTGCAAAAAAAGCGAATTCGCCGAGAAAACAGTTATTTTGACAGACAGCATAGAGATTGCCGAATTTGCGGACAGTATTTCCGCGCCCGTTGTTATGACATCGGAAAAATGCCGTTCCGGCACGGAAAGAATCATTGAAGCCTTTGAGGAAATAGGTGCGGAATTTGTGGTGAACGTCCAGGGCGATGAACCGTTTATATCGCCAAAGCTTATTGATTCGGTCATAGAGGCGCACCGCGCCACAAACAGCGATCTTGTCACTGCGGCCAGTAAAATCGGCGACGCCAATATGCTTATAAATCCGAATGTCGTAAAGGTCTTGCGCGACGGGCAAGGTCGGGCGCTTTATTTTAGCCGCAGTCCGCTGCCGTATGTCCGGGGGCAAAGCAATCCCGCAAAATGGCTTGAAAGCTGCGATTATTGGCGGCATATAGGCATCTACGGATATTCGGCGAAAGCGCTTGCCAGATACGACTCTTTGCCGGTTTCAACCATGGAAAAGTGCGAAATGTTGGAACAGCTGCGTTTTGTGTCTGCCGGCTATAAGTTTGATATTGTAGAGACAGACTATTGTTCCATTGGAATAGATACTCCGGAAGATTTAGACGCAGCGGAAGAATATTTAAAATCTTTAAGTTAACATGGAAGACTCTGAACTTATTGCGCTTGGAAAAGCCGTATTGAATTGCGAGGCAGACACAATAAAAACCGCCACTTCTCGGGTCGGGGAGAGTTTTGCCAAGGCCATTAGGGAAATTCTTTCCCATAAAGGAAAACTTATGGTTAGCGGCGTGGGAAAGTCGGGGCTGGTTGGACAAAAAATAGCCGCGACCCTTTCAAGCACGGGGACTCCTGCGGTATTTATGCACGCTTGCGACGCCGTGCACGGAGATTTAGGCGTATACGAACCGGGAGATCCTACTCTGCTAATTTCAAATAGCGGTTCTACGGTAGAGTGCTTGCGTTTGATTCCCATCCTAAAAAAATTTAATTCGACGATAATTGCGCTAATAGGCAATCTAGACTCTCCAATGGGGCGCGATTGCGATATAATTTTAGATGCGTCGTCGTGCGGGGAGGCCGATCCGCTTGGAATAGTTCCAACAAACTCAACAACACTTGCGATGGCAATGGGCGACGCTATGGCCTGCGCGTTGATGAAGGCGCGCGGATTTTCCAAGGAGGACTTCGCCAGATTCCATCCTGCCGGGCAGCTTGGAAGAAATCTACTGTTGAACGTCAGGGACATAATGAGTCCGCTTTCCCATTGCGCGGTGGTAAATGCCGCAAATACTGTGCGCGAAGTCGTTATAGCAATGACTCGGTTCCCGTTGGGGGCGGCTTGCGTGCTGGATGAAAACGGGGTTTTAACCGGCATCGTGACCGACGGTGACGTCCGCAGAATGCTTCAAAGCGTCGTCGACTTGGACGCTCTTACATGCGGCGAAATGATGACAAAAAAACCGATATGCATAGAGCCGGACGCTTCGTTGGGAAGGGCTGTGAAACTTATGGAAGAGCGCAAATCAAAAATATCCGTGCTGCCGGTGGTTGACGGCGGCGGGAAATGTCTGGGGCTTTTGCGCTTGCACGATATTTACCAGCCACAATAGCTTCCAATGCTTATTCTGAGTTTTATTTTGAAAGTATGAAAATATCTTCGACTTTAAAATTTTTGTGCAAGTGGATTGCGCATCCGAAATCTACGGGAGCTGTATGCCCAAGCTCTGGATTCCTTGCCCGCAAGATGGTCGAGGGAGTAGGAAGTATGCGGGATGGCGGAGTGGTTGTCGAATTGGGCGCGGGGACGGGCGCTGTGACAAAGTATCTGGTTGAGGCCGGATTCGATAAAAACTCGTCGCTTTACAGCATTGAGTTCGATTCGGGATTGGCGGAAACTTTGAAGAGGGATTTCCCCAGCGCTAAAGTAGTCAACGACAGCGCCGAAAACATCCGCAAAATAGTTGGGAGCGATTTGCCAAAAGTATATGCCATAGTTTCCAGCCTTCCTCTGTTAAGCCTCCCATGCGATATGGTCGGGCGCATTTTAAAAGAGGTTGAGGAAACTCTCCCCGCTGGCGGAAAATTTGTGCAATACACTTATAATTTGAAGAGAAATCCAAATTCGATAGGCTTTAAAAATATGAGGCACATAGGGGTTTCAAAAGTGTATTTAAATATTCCTCCGGCTCGCGTTGACGTGTTTGAAAAGATTTAGTGCCCCAGATGCTTGTGCTTTGCGTGCTTGAGTTATTTTTCCCCGAGAAGCTTTAGACAGGAACTTGCAATTGACGATATTTGTGGAAATCCGCATTTCAGCGCGCAATCTATAAGGCTTGAAAGAGCCGGCCGGAAATAGTTCTCGTATTCCGCCAGCCCCTTTTTCCTGGATAAAAATCCGTACGCCCCCAGTGCCTGCATAAGGCGTTCAACCGCCGCAATGTTCAAAGATTTTTCGGCCTCCGCAAGCGGTTCCCGTTTTTCGAAAGCGTATTTTTTCAGAAGTTCGCCCCTCATCTGCGCCGATATTTCCGCATAAGGGTCAAACAGCAAAGACGCCAAATCGTAATATGGGTTCCCAAGCCTCATTCCCTGGAAGTCTATAAAACTAATTTCTCCTCCTTGGCCTAATATTATATTTTGCGACTGCAGATCCCGATGCAGCAAAGAAGGAGCCTTGGCGGTCAGAGTTTGTCTTATATGCTTGAATTCGCCTTCGGGGAAAGGCTGGTTAATGCCAAAGCGCCCCTTTACGCATTCTTCCATAAAATACTTTTGTTCCCATATGTATAGGTTGTCGTCGAATCCGGGCGAGAGTTCGAACGGCGACAGATTATATTTTTCGGTTATTTGGGTATGGAGGCGGACTATGCTAGCGACAACTTTTTCGTAAGCGGATTCTTTTTTGTCTTCGGAAATTTCGCACAGGCTTGTTTCCCCCGCGTCCCTCATCACTATGGAGCGGTCTTGCTCCGAGTCGTAAAGTATTTCGGGTACGGGAAATTCGCTGCCTTTTAGAAATTTTGCTATAGGAGCGTACAATAGATTCTCGCGTTTTTCAGGGGAGTAAAAACACGCCACAAGCTTGCCGTATTTGGGATCCTCAAATTTAAAAAATTCGCGCATTGAGCCGCCTTTGTCTATTTCGGAAGTTTTTTCCGGAAAGAATCCGTAAGACAATAGTTGCGCCAATCTAAAATTTCTGTCCGGAGCTGCGCCGCCGTTTATTTTTATGTATTCTGGGGGGCTTCCTATGTCAGTCCAAATGCCGCTGTTTTCAGCGAAAAAAAACACCTGGTTTTCGTTTTTTCTGATTGCTTCCAATAGCGTTTCGACGATTGAGAATGCTTTATTTGGTTCTTTCTCCAGAAGATTAAATAACGGCGGGTTCGCCGCATAAAAGCCGCAAAATTGCATAGCGGCATCGAAGGGCTTTTTCAGCTCAAAGCGCATGTCGACAACATTGTTTCCGCGCACGCAAACATTGCTTAAATTTCCTCCGCCGCGAAGGCACAAAGTTGCGGAGCAACTGGGGTAAGTTTTAAAATTCTTATAGGATTGGGCTATGAACGGTTTGGGATCGGCGTCGAAGAAAATGTCTCCATTGTGGACTAGAATCGGCTTTGAGCGGTCTATTAGGCTTAGAATATTTTTAAGGGCTCCGCCGGTATCGAGAATTTCTCCGCGTTCGCGCACGAGAATAATTTCGGCGTTTTTGTAATGGCGTTTGCCGTCTGAGGACAGGGGAAACTGGGAGTCGAATTTTTCGGCCAGATGGAACGTGTTTATAAAGAACTTTTTTATTCCGGCGCCGATTAACTTGTCGAGTATATTGCAAACCATTGGCTTGCCGCGCACATTTAAGAGAGGTTTGGGCGAGTAGTCGGTAATCGGTTTAAGGCGCTTTCCGTAGCCGGCGCATAATATTAGAGCTGAGTCTATTCCCATATTTTTGGAAATATTGCCTAAAAACGCGCATTTTACAAGCTAAAGCGGGCGCGGTGCAAAAAAACAAACTTTCTAAAAAACAAACTTCAAAGATTGACATACACAAACGCTGGCCTTAAATATGTGCTTTTAAAAAATTTCAGTATGATTACTTGGATTCAATTAGTATTGCAAAAACACCACAAGTCGGTCTTCAGCGTTTTGTTGGTTGTTATCATAATAGCTTTTGTCTTCACGATAGGGCAGGTGCCGTTTCTTGGCGACAGAAACAGCGCATGGGACGAACACAAGGATTTCTACGGATTCGACTTGTCCAACCAGGCTGTGGTTTCGCAGCTCCAAACATGCGCGTTTTACGAGGCGATTCTGGGCGGAATGCAGATTCAAACCCAGCAGCAGCTTACCCGTATGATTTTGCGCCAGGCATATTTGCTCTCTCTGGCAAAAGATCTAAATATCCGCCAAGTGTCGGAAGCCGAGTTGCGCGATTATGTGCAAAAGGCTCCAATATTCTTGAATCCCGACGGAACATTCAGCACTCAGCTGTGGAATAAATTTAAGCAGGAGCGCATTGGCACGGGGAGAATCAGCGACGAATCCCTTACTTTCATAATCGCCCAAAACGCTTTGGTTTCCAAGATGTCAAAGCTGCTTGGCGGTCCAGGATACGTGTTTAAAAGCGAAGTTGAACGCGAGTATAACCAAAGCTACGGAACGTGGGATTTCAATCTGGCTATCCTCGAATATGACGATTTTAAGCCTGAAATAAAAGTCGATCCCGCCGCGCTGGAAAACTATTTTAAGGCGAACATAGAGAATTATCGCGTTGGCGAAGGAGTTGTTTTGGAAACGGCGTTTTTCCCAGCATCCAAGTACGCTTCGAGCGTGAAAGCTCCAAGCCAAGAAGAAATAGCCGCATTTTACGGTGCAAATATGCGCAAATACGCCACCCAAAAAGACGGCAAGCCGTTTGTTCCTCAACTGTCGGACGTCAGCGAAAAAGTTAAGGCAGATATTCTTGCGGATGTAGCCTTGAGGCAGGCGGCAACCGCAGCCGAAGAATTGGCGATAGCCATTTACGATTCCGGCGCAAAAATGAATTCGCCGGAGGTAAGGAAGATTTTTAGCGACGCAAAAGTTGAGCTTAAAAAGTCCGACGTAATTCGCACAACCGATAAGTCAGCGCCCAAAGGCATTCCTGAAAATGTGGCGGCTGCCGGATTGCAATTGGATGAAAACTCTTTCTACACCGATCCCATTCCTGTTTCCGACGGCGTATGGTTTGTAATGTTGGTTCAGAAAGTTGACTCTTACCTTCCAAAGTTTGCCGACGTAAAACAGCAAGTAGAGAAAGATTATTTGGAATCGCAAAAACAAAAGCTATTCGCCGAACGCGGAGCAACTCTTGACGCCGCGCTCGCGAAGGCTGTTGCGGAGGGAAAGAGCTTTGCGGATGTTGCAAAAGCTTCCGGCGCAAAAGTTGAGGCTGTAAAGAATTTCTCGCTCACAAAATTCAGTTCCACGGCTCCTGCCGTAATGAACGCATACAGTGTGATTCGCTCGGAACTTCCAAAAATGAAAGTCGGCGGAGTTTCCAAAATGCAAACGCTTTCAAAGAACGGATATATAGTAAATCTTGTAAAGTTTACAAAGCCTTCCGAACAGGCAACTGCTGCGGACTACAAAAAATTGGCGCAAAATATAGAAATGGCGTTCAGCGCATTCAGTTCCAATACGGTAGTCGGAGACATGATTGAAAAAGAATCTGGCGCGGCAGAGGCAGTTGAATAGCGTAGAATAATTTATTGAGAAGCGGAGCAGCCTGCAATCTGGTGCTCCGCTTTTTTATTTTATAAGCACTGGATTTTTACGATATTATTTGGCAATGTTTTTTTAATCTTCTCATTGTTAAAAATTTGAAAAAAAAACTTGTAATCGCATATTATTGCGTTTGATAATATATTCATTAAGGCGGTAAATACCCATTTGAGATTTCCGCCACAGCAATTGAAAGGAATAGAAATGGCTGCAAAAACATCAAAGAAACTCGCGGGCGTAGCATCCCAACCTGCAACAAAGAAGACCGTCAAGAAGAGCGCGGCTTCAAAGAAATCGGCGACTGCTCCCAAAGAGGCAGCGGAATCTAAGAAAGCCTGTTGTAAAAAGGGCAAATGCTCCGATACAAAACTGACTCGCGTCATAGTAAAGTTCGATGCGGGCTGGGGAAACCAGCTCTATATTCGCGGCATAGGCGCGGGGCTTAACTGGCAAAAAGGAGTTGTTATGCAGTGCGTCGGAGACGATGAATGGCTTTGGGAACAGTTGGTCCCCAAGGGCGACGTATCTTTTAAGATCCTGCTCAACGACCAAGTTTGGAGCCAGGGAGAGGATTTTGTCGTCGCATGCGGCGACACAATCATATGCCATCCTGTGTTTTAATTGAATTATGCATTGTTTGCGCGCGCATCCCAATAAGGGAGGCGCGCTTTTTTTTCACAGTTTTTGCGCCGCTGCCGATTTTTCCGCACAACTTAGGTTTTATAGGGATAAAACTATTGAATTTTAAAGCGCGATAAAATAAAAACGTTGGCGATGAAAATTTTATATTACGATTGTTTCGCCGGTATAAGCGGAGATATGAATCTTGGCGCTCTTGTAGATTTGGGGGTTGACGCAGGGGAGCTTGTGCGCAACTTAAAAAAACTTGATGTAGGCGGTTGGGAGCTTTCTTTTAAAAAAACCTTAAAAAACGGCATAAGCGGTACATTGGCAAATGTCTATGTAAAACAATCGCATCACGAAGAAGGATCTTGCGAAATTCATAGTCATGCGGAGCCGCACGCAGAAGCCTGCCGCAGCGTGGAATCCGGCGCCACCGGACATGGGCATGGGCATGAGCATCGCTCTTACGCAGATATAAAACGCATAATTATAAGTTCAAGCTTGCCGGAAAAAGTAAAGTCTTCGGCAATTGGGATATTCGATATAATAGCGCGCGCGGAAGCTCAAGTCCATGGGAGAAATATTGACGAAGTGCATTTTCACGAAGTCGGGGCGGTCGATTCAATTATTGATATAGTTGGGGCTGCAATTTGCATGGATATGCTTGGTGTTGATAAAATAGTTTCGTCGAGCGTGGAGCTGGGCGGCGGAACTGTAAAATGCGCTCATGGAGTATTGCCCGTTCCTGCGCCAGCCACGGCGATAATTTCAAAAGCGTTTCCGTCTAAAATCGGCGGGGTTCGCCACGAAGCAACAACTCCAACCGGCGCTGCAATTATTGCGGCTTTTGCGGACAGCTATGACGTTCCGGTTTCCGGGAAATGTCTGGGTACAGGGATTGGAATAGGGCACAGAGAATGTTCCGAGCTGCCTAACATTTTGCGCGTTTTGCTTTACGAATCCCCCGACAAACCAAACTCCGCAGAAATGGACAGCGTTAAAATGTTTGAGGTGTGCGCAAATATAGACGACATGACTCCGGAGCATGTTTCTGCGTTGTGTTCACGCTTGTTTAAAGCAGGTTCTCTGGACGTCTGGCAGGAATCTATCGCCATGAAAAAAAACCGTTTGGCCGTAAAAGTATGCGCGCTTTGCAAAACGGAAAAACTCGAGGAGATCCGCAGGGTGTTTTTCGCTCATTCCACAACTTTGGGCGTGCGGCAATATCCGTTGGCGCGGTTTAGCATCGCAAGGGAGTCGATTAAGAAAAATACAGAGTTTGGCGAAATTTCTTTGAAAAAATCCTGCTTTGACGGAGTCGAACGCATTAAGGCTGAATTTGACGATTGCGCGAAAATTTCGGAGCGCACGGGAAATCCGGTCGATATAATAGCAAAGAGAATAGAAAACCTATCGGATAATGGATAAACTGTCCGGACAGATTTTACCGCTAGGCAAGGCTGCAGTTGCCTTGTCGGGCGGATTGGACAGCTCCGTATTGCTGGCTATATGTGCGGATATCTTGGGAGCCGAAAACTGTCTTGCTGTAAGCGCCGATACTCCTTATATGATGGCTTCTGAGCAAGAGTCAGCAGATAAACTTTGCAGAAAAATCGGCGTAAAGAGGATTTCCGTAAGGCTTCCCATTCCCTATTGCATCAAAAACAATCCTCCCGACAGGTGCTATCTGTGCAAGCGCCTAATCTTTGGGCGCCTTATAGAAGAGGCTTCGGCGCGCGGTTTCGAAAAACTCTTGGACGGGACGAACGCAGGGGATTTGTCCGACTACCGGCCGGGAATGCGCGCTCTCTCAGAGCTTGGAGTTTTTAGTCCGTTCCTTGCGGCTGGATGGGGGAAAAAAGAAATTCAAGAGTGCGCTTTGGAGCGCGGAATGGATGTTGCGGGAAAACCGGCTTACGCATGTTTGATGACGCGGTTTGAAACAGGGGCAAGGATTGATGAAAGCCTGCTTAAGATGGTTGATGAAAGCGAGGATTTCCTGCGCTCTTTGGGGTTTTCGAGCGTCCGCGTTAGAATACACGGAAAGTGCGCTCGCATAGAAGTATCTCCGGATTTGCTGCAAAAATTTTGCGTGCCGGAAAATATGGGCGTTGTAAGCGCCCAACTGAAGAAGATAGGCTTTAAATACGTCAGCGTAGATTTGGAAGGATATAGGCGCGGAGCAATGAACGCGCAGATTTGAATATGAAAGGCATATCTGAAATACTTGAGGCTTTTAAGAAAGGCGACATATCGTTAAACGATGCCCAGGCAGCAATAGAGTCTGCGGGCGTTGTGAATATTTCCCATACTCGCCTTGACATTGGCAGGCGTTCGCGCACCGGAGTCGGAGAAGTCGTGTACGGGGCAGGGAAAACTAAGGAACAAATATTGGATATAACCAGAAAAATCTCCGATATGGGCGAAAACACTCTAATTACCCGGGTCTCAAAAGAAGCTTCCGACGCTCTTTTAAGCGAATTTCCCCAAGCGCGCCACAATGAAATTGCCCGCACCGTTTCTGTAATTTCCGATTCGTCAAAGCGCACTTTATCAGACGGTTTTGTGGCTATTGTCACGGCTGGCACTTCCGATATGTACGTAGCAGAGGAGGCAAGGGAAACTTTGGATTTCTTGGGCGACAAAGTAAAAACTTTTTATGATTGCGGCGTGGCGGGGCTTCACAGAATACTCTCGGTGGCGGATGAAATCCGTGCGGCAAACGCCGTTATTGTGATAGCCGGAATGGAGGGCGCCCTCGCGAGCGTTTCGGCGGGACTTTTAAAGGTTCCGGTAATCGCCGTTCCAACGAGTGTCGGATACGGCGCAAGTTTCGGAGGACTTGCAGCTTTGCTTTCTATGATAAATTCCTGCGCCAACGGCGTCAGCATTGTCAATATTGATAACGGATACGGTGCCGCATACAACGCGCATCTTATAAATTCAAGACACAAGTAATATGGATAGCGTTCAATCTTTTTATACTCTTGCCGGGACTGCGGTTTTTCTGGGATTTCTGCATACCGTAATAGGCCCCGACCATTATCTGCCTTTTGTGGCTTTGGGCAAGGCTCGCAATTGGAGTAGCGCTCATACTTTGCTAGTCACTTTCTTATGCGGGTTGGGGCATGTCTTGTCTTCTGTTATATTGGGCTTTTTGGGTATTGTTCTGGGAGCGGGCGTAGGCGCTTTAGAGTCTATTGAGGGAACGCGCGCGGACATAGTTAAATGGATGCTGCTGGTTTTCGGAGTGTGCTACATGATATACGGCGTGAAGTTTGCTATGCTTGGAAAAGTTCATATGCATGAAGACGGAATCGTACATTCCCACGGTTGCGTTTCGGCTGGACACACCCATGCTGCCCCCATTGGGAAAAATGCCGGATTTTGGATTTTATTTATTATATTTGCATTCGGCCCATGCGAGGTTCTAATACCCTTGGTTATGTATCCAGCGTCTGAATTTAATTGGCTGGCAGTATTTGCGGTGGCGTTGGCATTCTCATTCTCCACAGTTGGAACTATGTTGCTGATGGTTGGAGGCCTTTTGTATGGAATGCGGTATATGGGGAATTGGACTGGCAAATTGGAACGATGGAACCATACAATAACGGGAGCGGTTATTGCAATTTGCGCCATTCTTATGTTCGTAGGATTGTAGCCCTGCAAGATATTAAAATAAAGAAGCGCGCGAGGGGTATCGCGCGCTTCTCTTAGAATGGGAACGGATTGTCGCCCGAAGGCTTTACAGCCGCGGGAGCGGATTTCTTCTTCTCCTGGTGCTTGTAGATTCTCATTGATTCATCGAATACAACCGCTTTTTTATGCACTTTTATTCCTTGCACTACAATAGCCTTATGAGGGGTCACGGGGCATATGTACTCGCAAGCTCCGCAGCCTATGCAGACATCCTCATGAACGTGCGGTATATACAGGCTGTTTTCAAGTTTGCCGAAAGGAATCATCTCGATTGCCTGTACCGGGCAATGTTCCGCGCAGGCTGCGCAGTCGGTACCGTCGGTTTTTACAACGCATAAACTTTTCTTGAATTTTGCCGTCCCTATTTTTACGCGCAGTTTTTCTTTTGATGTTAAAAACTTTATTGCGCCTGTAGGGCAAGCCTTTGTGCAGGCGTGGCATGTATGCAGACAAAATCCCTGCGAGAAATCCATAAATGGCTGCATGAAGCCGCTCAATCCCCATTCGGTAAGCGACGGCTTTAAAATTTGCGACTTGCATGCTGCAGTGCAGATTTGGCAGCCTGTACACAAATTCAAAAAGCTCTCAATGCTTCCAGATCCCGGAGGCGATGCCAGGCGCTTGTCCGGGCGCTCGCCTTCAAGCATGTAGGGCGAGGCGTCTTCGTCGATTTTGCAGTTTCCGCCGATTCCAGCTCCCGCATTGCGATTTTTACCTTTCCCCATGCCCATTCTCATTCCAACGCCGGCATCTTTTTTAGCGGCAGAGCATAAGATTGCGCCTAATCCGAGAATTGCGGCCGGAAGCGCTCTACGGGATATTCCCCTTCCGGGGAGGGATTTTTTCCCGTTGTTTCCTGCGCTGATAGCCAAGGCCTGGTTTTTAGATGCCTTTTCTTCTCCGTTTGAAAAGAGTTTTTTCAATTCTGGATTAAGCCGCAGGTATATTGCCGATTTAGGGCATTGGGCGGCACAGTTGAGGCACATTACGCATTTGGAGAAATCTACGTTTTTGTTTTTCGACTCTATGCATTCCGCCTTGCAATTGCGTTCGCATATTCCGCACGAGACGCATTTTGACTTGTCGAAAGCGATTTTAAAAATGGAGAATCTTGCGAACAATCCCAAAAAAGCTCCGACCGGGCATATTGTATTGCAGTATAGCCTTCCGCGCAAAAGAGTGGCGATAGAAATGGCCGCCAAAATAAAAAGTGCAAATCCAAACGCATACAGAGCGACAGCAGGATTGCCGTCAACCGGCTGCACGGAATATATTCCTATATTTGAGAGCGCAAGGCCTATGCCGTTTACACTTTCAGCCAAGAGCGGAGTGACAATGCACCCCATTATTTTCCCGTAAAGGGGATATGGATCTATAAAACCCAGCAAGTGCTTATATCCAAAAGCTATTGCAAGAATGGCTAATCCCAAAAAAGAGTACCTTAAAACGTTTCTGGCTTGCGCGTATTTCTGTCTCTCAAAATTTTTTGCGCAGAACTTTCCAAGGCGGGTTTTCTTTAAGGCCGATATCTTTGCTGGAGCAAGCCCAATGCGCCTGATGATGTCCATCAATATTCCAAACGGGCAAAAGAAAGAACAGTATATTCTACCAAACAACAACGCGCAAATGGTAAACGTTATGAAAGCCGAACCCGCGGCGATGCTTCCGAGCGCCAGCATCTTAGAAAGGGATGGCGCGTAAAGCGTAGCGGTTGGATTATACATATAATAGGGTTTGGGTAGCGAATGGTAAATATCCAAGAACTGCGCGCTTATAGCAAAAAATATCGCCAAAGCTATCAAAACTCTAATTTTCTTAAGTATTTTAAAAACCTTATTCATAAATGCGTTTCCGGTATTAAAAAAACCGCGCGCAACACAGGCTGTGCGGCGCGCGGCAAATGTCCAGGTGGAAAGCCGTTTACGCCATTGATATTCTTTTGACGTTCAATTTGCTCAAGTCTGTCGTTCCAACTCCGAGCTTCTCCGCGGCTTCGATGTATTTTATGTCGTCGAGCTTATAGGGAACTCCCATGCCGGTTGCTTTGGCGACGCTCGCAAAAATTTGCGTTGCAGCTACGTCTGCGGCTACAATATCAGTGGAAATCAGCTGGTATTTCGCTATCGGAGAAAATTCCGGAGATTTTCCGCGCGGGCCGTGCTCTAGCATGACGTGGTACGCGTCGACAACCGTCAGGGTTGTCTTCTGGTAGGACGCATAGTCTGCGATGCACTGCGGCATGTTATTCCTATGCCACCATTGCCTGTCCCAAATGCATCCCATATAGTTCTTAAGCGCGCAGGTTATTTTTGCACCGCCATGGTGCTTTAGCACGGGAATATTTATAAACACGTCCGGATTTATTGCAAGTTTGTGTACTTTGCAGTCTTTAAGAGACACTCCCTTGGGGACTATTTGCGGTTCGTACATGTTTTCCGTATTTCCGGGAACCATTTTTCCGCCATTTGATTCAACTGCGGCAGCTATGCCGCTAACTTTGTAGCGGTTGTCCCAGTCGTTCCCGCATGTGTGGTCGAAACAGAAAACTTCTTTTGCTCCCGCATCGAAGCAATGCTTTACTATCTTTGCCACGAGTCCGGGGTCTGTATTTGCGCCGTATTCCGGCGGCCTGTCCCAGCCGATGTTCGGCTTTATTACGACAGTCTGTCCTTTCTTTACAAATCTGGACATTCCGCCCATTTCGGCTATGCCTTTTTCAAACATATCTGCGGCCGTTCCACCATGGATTGCAACCATGTCGGGAAGTCCGGCTTTTTCTTTTGTGTCGGCGAAGAGTGTTTTCCCCGCGGGCAATGCGGACGCCGCCGCGCCGAGGGCTACTTTATAAACAAATTCTCGTCTTTTCATATGGTCGATTATGGTGTGTATTTTGACAAGGTAAAGTATTTTTACGCAAAAATGCATATTTTTTTAACGGCTGGAATATAAAAAAGTTTCGTAAAGATTATTGCATTTTTTTATGCGCCAAACATCTTTGTTGTTTTTTCGACAATATGGAAGCTGTAAAAGAGTTTTTATCGTCTCCGTTTCAAATGTCCGCGCTGTTTGGGTGCGCGTTTCTAATAGGCATGTCTAAAACGGGAATCCAGGGGGTTGTAATGCTTTCAATTCCGATTATGGCGCTGGCTTTTGGAGCAAAAGAATCGACCGGCGTCATATTGCCGATGCTATGTTTTGCGGATATTATAGCGGTTGTTTACTATAGGCGCGAAGCTAGATGGCGATATATATTGAAACTTGTTCCGGCGGCAGTTTTGGGATTTTTTGCGGCTATTTTTGTGGACAGTTTTGTTCCGCGCGAAAGTTTTAAAATACTGATGGGCGCATGTATTTTATTGGGACTGTTTATAATGGTGCTTTCGCGCAAATTTGGAGACAATTTGGAGGGGATTTTTCAGTCGCGCCTGTACGCCCAATTTTTCGGGCTGCTCGGAGGATTTACGACGATGATAGGCAATGCTGCCGGCCCCGTTATGTCGATATATCTATTGTCGATTAGGCTGCCGAAGTTTGCGTTCGTGGGGACTAGCGCATGGTTTTTTATGATAGTAAATTACCTTAAAGTCCCCCTGCAAATTTTTGCATGGGACAATATTTCATGGAATACGATAGCGGTTGACGCTTTGGCGGTTTAGGGGCGGCAATCGGAGTTTGGGCAGTTAAAAAAATGCCTGAAGGCGGATACCGGACTTTTGTCGAGGCGGTGACCGCGCTCTCGGCCCTGGCGCTTTTTTTCTAGGATATTTGCGCCTGACGAAATGGTTTGACACAGCGAAGCTTTTTTTTGAAATTTTAAATGTTCTTTTATTTATCGACACAAACAGCGCAATACCGTGGAACGCCGTTAGAATCGGCGACAGTCGCGCTGCGGTAACGGGGAACGTTCGGGACTTTTATTAACGCGCTTTATGCGCTGGCCAATGAGCCGGTTTGTCGCGGATTCAATGCGCATTGCATCTGCAGGCGGACGGTTTGTGAAGGCGTTTCGGACGGCGCGGGCATTGGGCCCGCATATTACCCGGAGTCCGAATATTCGGTGTTGCTTGTAGGAAGGCGCAAGATTCAATGTTGCAGCGCGTATGGATGTCTGAAATTCCGCGCAGCCGCGGCTTGTTTTGCCTTTCCGAAAATTTCCGCATTTTAGCGTGTGCGGAAACTTCATCGCGCAAATGGAGCTTCAATGACTTTCAGATTATTTATAGCCGCAATATGTTTTGCGTTTATTTGTCCGCTTTCTTCACAGGCGGATGGCGGTTATTTTGCGGGCGGCTCTGGTGCGGTGACCGCTGACGCAGAAGTTGGCAATGCGGGAAAAGAAGGCTCAAGCGAGGATTCTGAGGAGCGGCATGAATTGGAGGAAATAGTCGCCACGGGGTACGATTTTAAGGCGGATTCTTTGGAGATTCCGATAAATATTTCAAAGATAGAGCGCGGCGATATAGAAAAGTCTTCGGCTACGAATCTTGCCGAACTCCTACAGAAAAAAGGAGGGGTGATGGTTCGTTCCACAGACGGCAACGCAAACTCCGGCGAGATTTCAATGCGCGGCTTTGGCGAGAATTCTCAGCTGCGCGTGCTTGTTATCGTTGACGGGCACAGGCTGAACCGCTCGGATATGGGGGCGTTAAACTTAATGCAGATTCCGGCGGACAACATAGAGTCCATAGAAATTTTGCGGGGTTCCCACACTGCCGAATACGGCAATAACGCCGTGGCTGGAGTAATAAAAATAAAAACTTTAAAAGGCGTTCTAGAAGACTCTATTGGCGCGCGTTTTGTTTGCGGCTCATACGGGCTGTTTCAGGCGGCGGGAAGGTTTACGGGACACGACGGCGACTGGTTCTATTCCGGGGAGGCGACGCGATACCAGACAGACGGATATCGGCAAAATTCAAGCGCGTGGTCCGATTCTTTCAACTTGAGCGGCGGCAATTTTGTCAGCGACTCTACAACCGTGGACGTTGGGTTGAACTACAACATAGACTATAACCAGATGCCCGGGGCTCTTGCCACGTTTTCGCAGGCGGAGGAAAACCCTCGGCAGTCGCTGCAGGACGGGCAATGGGCGCGGGTAAATTCAGCCTTGGCGACTGCCCGTCTGACATCGGAGCTTTCGCGCGCCCAAATAGACGCCCCCTTTGGTATAAATATCCGCAGGGCAGAGTGGACTTGGGACACAAAATGGTTCGACAACGACCAGTGGAATGTTTCGTTTAATCCGAGGGTAGATTACGAGATTTCCGAGGATGCAAGCGTGTATTTTGGCGCGGACGTGTCTTTTGACGGCATAAGTTATGCCGGATACTTGAATGAAAACCGCTCTGACACTGTTGAAAATTCCGACATAGACATGCAGACATTCGGTGCGTATGCCGGGGGAGAATGGGAGGCATTTGAAGACTTAACATTGTCAGGCGCTCTCCGAGGTGAGGCTGCGCGCATCGGCGGCGAGGACGTGCGCTACGATGCGCAGACCGTTCCGAAATACATATATAGAAGGGGGCAATGGATTTTAAATCCCCTCTATTCAAATCCGCCCAAAGTATTGTCGTCTTTTGACGGTCAGAAATGGTACGGCGGATTCGCGGCGGATTTTGGCGTAAACTACAAATTGGATGATAGCCAGAGCTTATTTGCGCGTTTCGACCAGCTTTACCGCTATCCTGCAACCGACGAAGTCGCCGCGTACCAAGGCACTACCATGGCAAAACCTTTTAACGTGGATTTAAAGCCGGAGCGCGGACAGAATTACGAATTGGGATACAAATATTGCTCCGGTGAATGGGACTTTGTGGGGAACGGATTTGTTCAGATGCTTACGGACGAGATATCGTACGACGCCAACCAAGCCCTCAACATCAATTTAGACCCTACCATAAGATACGGCTTTGACGCCAGGCTGTCTTACGACGCCGAAATATGGGGGGCTTCTTTCAACGCCACCGTCATGCGCGCGGAGTTCCGAAGCGGCAAGTATTCCGGCAATGCCGTGCCGCTTGTTCCGCAATATGCAACTTCCGCCACGCTTTATATAAAGCCTCTTGAATGGATAACTCTGAGCGCGACCTTCAATTACGTAGGGCCGCAGCCGCAGGGGAACGATTACCTTAACGCATACCGCAAGATACCTGGATATTGCACTGTTGATTTTCAGGCGCTCTTTGAAGTTTGCAGATACGGAAGCGTTTTTCTTGCGGTTGAAAACGCGTTCGATAAAAATTACGTCTCCGCAGCGTGGGTTGGATCCATTTATCCGGCAATTGGCAGGGTTCTAAAAGCGGGAGTCAATTTAAAGTTTTAGCATGTTATGAAAAAATACTTATTTTTATTTTTTAATGTTTGCGTGCCGTTCGCGCTTTCGGCGCATTATTTGCCGTTCGCGGAGCCATATATGGTTGCCGGATCGTCCGAGTGGGTGTATCCGCAGTCTGGTGAAGTAGATAAAAACGCCGTTCCTGTTTATTTTTGCGCGGCGGCAAGCCAAACTCCGACCACTGCAATAGCCTACGACGACCCGCGGTTTGTGGATTGGGCTAGCGGCTGGAAAGACGTTTACTACGGCGAGAATTGCGCGGATGAGTGGCGGACTCCTCATCTGGCATGCGGCAAGGCAGGGACTTCGGTGTTCGACATAGTCTGCCTTGGGGACGGAGGGTCTATAACCATGACGTTCGACAACGCCATTCGCGACGGAGAAGGATTTGACTTTGCCGTCTTTGAAAATTCCTTCGACGAAAAATTTTTGGAGCTTGCGTACGTAGAGGTTTCTAGCGACGGTGTAAATTTTGTCCGTTTCCCTAATCTCTCATTTATGATACCGGGATTTGAAGATTTTGAATACGGCGATCCGCCGCCGATAGGTTCGACCGGTTCGGAAAGTTTCGACGCCCGGCTTGTTTATAACCTGGCTTCAAAATACTCAATTGGCAAGGGGCATCCATTTGATTTGGCGGAACTTAAATATGCGTACGATTTCGCAATGAGTGCCGAGTGCACATTTTCAGACGAATATAAAAACCATATTATTCAGAATTACCTCAAGCTTGATGTTCAAAATGTAAGATACGTGCGCATAGTAGATATAATAGGCGACGGCAGAAACCGCGACAGCGAAGGCTACCCAATTTGCGATCCGTGCAATTGCGTAGGCAGCGCGGGTTTTGATTTGGACGCAATCGGCGTTATAAATTCGGCTAAAAATTCCGCGTTGAAGCCGCAGACAATCACATTTGAGCCTTTGGAGCCGATGCAGTATAACAAGGTTGTCCCGGTGGAGCTTGTTGCGGTTTCCGACTCAAATCTTCCCGTGCGTTTTGAGATAGTTTCCGGCAATGCGTCAATCGACGGCAATGTGCTTACGCCTGCTGCCGAAGTTGGAGAGATAGTCATTAGGGCTGTGCAGGACGGAAATGATATTTACGCAAAAGCGTACGCGTTTCAGATTTTAAAAATAACCGAAAAACAAACCCAAGCTATAACATTTTCCGCAATACCAAACCGCACTCCTGAAGATTCCGCAACAATAGGCCTCGAGGCATCGTCATCGTCCGGATTGCCCGTGGGATTCTATCTAGTTTCCGGCAACGGGGATTTCAGCGGACAAACTCTGGTTTTAAACGATACATCCGCTCCGCAGATAATAACGGTGCGCGCCTATCAAGACGGCGATAGCGATTACGCCCAGGCTACGCCGGTCGACAGAAGTTTTGCTATATATAATCCGCAAACTTTTTCCCAATGGTCTGCCGCCAACGGAAGCGTTTCCGAAACGGACGATCTCAACGGGGACGGCTACTGCGCGGCTTTCGACTACGCTTTTGGATCGGAAACTGCGTCAGCGAATCCCCAAAACTTGCCATCCATGGAAGTTCAAAACGGAGTCATAAGCATTTCATGGAGGGTTAGGGTAGATTCGTCCGATGTTCAGTCTGTACAGCTGAAAACGCGCGTGGGCGATTCCTCTTTGTGGGTTCGCAGGCCCGCGTCATCTGGGGATTTGTACATTGAAAACGGAAGCGTTTACTGCAATTATTATTTTTCTATGGCGCAGCCTAAGAACAGCATAGACGTGCGTTTCGACATTTCGCTTGCAAGCGGGGCTACAGCAGTTTCAGAGCCGCGCTCGTTTGTTTACGCTTACGCGTATTCCGATTGGCTGGCAGACAATTTAATAGGCGAGCGCGAAAGCGCGGCGGATTATTGCGTGTCTTCAGACGGAATGACTAACTTGCAAAAATATGCGTCCAATCTTCCCGCGCGGCAGGTGTGTTCGCAGTCCCAGGTGGCGTCTTTCAGCAAGTCCGAGTCTGGCGCCGTTCTGACTTACAAGTTTTATAAATATGCCGAAGTGAAGAAGACATTCCAATGGAGTACGGACATGTCTAATTGGTTCGACGCCTCGGATTCGGACATAACCGTGGAAGAAGTCCAAACCGATTTGATTTACAAATTTACAAAGCCGATTCCCGACGGGGGAAGATGTTTTATGCGCGTGAAGATTGAAAAATAGCGCGCGGCGGCAAAATCCATGCGCTGCCAGCAAATCAGCTGTGCTTCATGTTTAAATATAAAACGCGGCACGCCCATGGGCGTTATGCAAATTGCGTTTTCCTTGCAGAATGCAACTTTTGATTTGCGAAAAAAAAGAAGCCGCCCGGCGCAACCCGGCGGCTTCCGATCTTTTGGAATATACACGAATAAATGTTTATCTTCTGCGGCGGGCGGCTGCAAACGCTATCGCAAGCGCCCCCAAAATAGCCGCGCAAGTAGATGGTTCTGGAACTGCGGTGCTAAATCCGCCTACAGCCACAAACGACGGCGTGTTCATTCCCCATTCTCCATTGTCCGAAGATGTTATTTCAAAATTTAAAAACTTTACGTCTCCGGTGAATGCTTCAAAACTGACATACTGCCAGTCTTTGACAATGTCGGTCTTTCCGTCGCGGTAATCGGCCAGATAAAATTCAACTGTGCCTATCTCCGACATATTAGCGTCATATCCGTATATGGAGATTTTCATCCAGTCTCCGTCTGTAAACGGGTGCGCGGGGTTGCTTTCATACTTGGGAGATGTCAGCACGTCCACAGTAAGGCTCGTATTGGATAGGTATATTCCGTCAACGGAGCTTTCAAGCGCGCTGAGCTCTATTACTGGCGCTTCTGCGAACATAGAATAGTTGTGGTCTACATAGATTACCGAATAGATTTCGTTCGGGTCTGTTGTACCGTCTTTCGAGAGCCCTCCCAGCGGGGCAGCGGCATATTGACCGCTTCCATTATACAGGGTGCCGGCAGTGTATTGTGTAATATTGGAATATGTTGCCCCCGCGTATGAACCGTATTCCGAATTGTATTCGTTATAATATACTATGCCGTTAGATTCAAAGTATCCGCCTTGGTCGCTGCCGTTCCAAAATGATTCCGGAGGAAGCGACAAATCGGAGAAATTGATGATGTCAGCCGATGCGTTAGTTGCAAAAGCCGCCGCGAGCGCCGCAACGCAGGCCAGTGTTTTTATAGTGAGTGTTTTGTCCATGGTTGTTTTTTTTGCGTTTAAAAATTTCGGCGTTCCCCTTGAATTGGAAACGCCGCGTGAATATCGCAAAAAACAACTTCCGGCGCGTAGAAAAACGAAAATACCGCCCCGGCAGCGCGCATTGCGCAAACTCTCAGCGCTTCCAATTCGCGGGAAGCCGAACGAGAATACCCTTATCAACACACGTCTTCTGGCTAAAACTGCGGATTTGCACAAATCCAAGATTCCCGACCTTCCCGCAAATTGCTTTGCAGTGGTTATTCGGAAAGCTTACAGTTATCACAGCGGCGCGACCGCGTCCGAATCCAACGGACTTCCGTTTGTGAGAGGGTTTTCTTTTAAAGAACAGGATTAGATTCAAAGCTCTTTGAGATATTCGTCAACTAAAATTTTCCCCAAAATTTTCCCGGCTTTTGCTGCATATTTTATAGGCTTTCAATGTCTTCGAAGTAAAGTTTAGCGCATTGCAGGATGTTTGCGGTCTGGCATGCGCGCGGGATTTTTACAAGCTTGTTTTAGGCTTTTTTATTCCAAATTTTTCCCGAAATTTCTTAGGGAGGAATTTAGCGGTTTTAACTAGGCGGTTTATTCCGCGGAAGCTTTGTTTTTGCTTTCGCACGTTTGTTGCGCTTCAAAGAATTTATGATGCGATATGCGCAGAACCTTTCTTTGCAGAAATTGCGCCGCGCGCATCCCAAAAGAAGCGAGGATATTTCTAGTGCAAGTTTGCGGCGCTAGGAATCTTTGCCGACGGAATTGCGATGAACATGCGCGCATTCGGCAATGCGTTTAATATCCGCCGCGCTTGAAGTTTTGGATGGCGCGGGGTTTTGCCGTCAGGCGGGGCAGGCGTGAAAAGTTCTCATAAATTTTTGTTAGGTTTTACCGGCTTTCGAAAGAGCGCGGAGGAATTTTGGCGGAAAAATATATCTTGCAATCCTGCCAATATAGATAACCTCTCTATTTATGGATATTGCGCTTAAACCGCAGATAACGCCGTTCATGCCTCTTCCTCCCTTGGAATTTGCGGGGCGGGAAAGGCTTGATGCGGACATCGCGGATTTTATGTGCGGGTGCGAACTCCTTTCATCCGGGAGAGGCGCTCTTTTGCGGGCTTTGGACTTGGTTAAATTTAGGGGAGTTTTGCATATTCCTGAATTCTTCTGCCCTGCCGTGAAAAAAATTCTGACTGCAAGATATGATGTAAAAACATTCTTGGACATACCGTCGGAACCGTGCGCGCGTTTTGGCTCGATAGGCGCAAAGCAAGGCGATGCGGTTCTTGCGGTAAACTTTTTCGGCTTGAGAAATCCGCAAGACTGGTATTCATGGGCTGAATCTGTTCCCGGTGTTGTTCTAATTGAAGACCATTCCCATGCTCCGTTTTCCGATTGGGCGTTGAACACGCGCGCCGATTTTTCATTCGCTTCTTTAAGAAAATGTTTCCCTTTGCCAGACGGCGCGTATTTGCGCGCTAGAGGTTCGGCTCCGTCTAAAATATACTCCCGCGGCGGAGAGCAGCCTGATTTTTCGCGCGATGCTCTTGCCGCGGCGGCTATTGACGCATATTCTCCGCCTGCTGCGCTGCCGTTTTATTATTCCGCCGAGGCTCGCCTAAATAATTTGAATGGAGCCGGGCGCATTTCAAAGTATTCTTTCGAGCTGCTGAAGGGATTTGACATTCGCGGAATGGAGAACGCCAGAGAGAGAGCGTACAAGTCTTTTGTCGAAAACTTTTCTCCAGGCGTTTGCGAGGAACTTTTTTCTAAAAAAAACGGGGAGGAAAATATATGCGGAAACAGCGTTTTCTTTCCGACTTTAAAATTCAAGAACATGTTTGCGCGGGACCGCGTGTACAGCGCGCTGCGCGACATTGGCGTATTTGCCGTGATATATTGGGGCGGGCAGGGCGCAGGCATTTCTGACCCTGTGCGCGATGAAGTGTCGACAATATTTACCATTCCGTTAGACTTTAGGCATTCGGCAGTCCAGGCAAAGGCATTGGCGGAATTTATATCAAATTTTGGCTTCTAATAAGAGACGGATTTCCCACAGCCGGATCAGTATTTGATTTCGACAGCTTTTTGCCGTTTTTGTCCATTACTAGAGGGCAGTGGTAAAACTGCGGAGGGCGCAAATCCAGAGCCTCGTATAAGAGCAGTTGGCGCGCCGTTGAAAGAAGCAAATCTTTCCCTCTAACGACTTCTGTAATCTCCATAGCGGCGTCGTCAACGACGACCGCAAATTCGTAGGAAGGGACTCCGATTTTCCTCCATATTACAAAATCTCCAAAATCTTCGCCTGCAATAAAAGACTGCGCGCCCATTGCGTTGTCAAAAAATTCGATTTTTTCACCGTCGGGAACTTTAAAACGCCATGTTTTTTCAAGTGCGCCGGGAAAGAATTCACGTACACAGTTTCGGCGCAATTGTCTTGGAAAGATTTTTTCCGGCTCCAAGAAATCGAAGGTCCTTTTTTGCCGCGTGGAAAGTTCCGCGATTTGTTTCCGCGACGCCTGGCAAGGATATATTTTCCCCGATTTTAAAAGTTTATTAAATGCGCCCACATAAAAATTCATGCGCAAGCTTTGCGTATATGGCGCGTAATTTCCGCCTATATCGTCGCCTTCATCCCACTGGATGCCTATGGACTTTAAGTCTTCGACTGCGGCTTCAGCGTATTTTTTCTTGCAGCGCTCAAAATCTATGTCCTCTATTCTCAACACCAATGTTCCCCCGCTTTCGCGCGCGCGTTCCATGGCGGTTTTGAACGTTTGAGCGTGCCCGACATGCAGATATCCTGAAGTTGTCGGGGCAATTCTGCCTCTGTAGGATTGTGAAGTCATGTTTTAAGCGTTGTTTTCTGGCGGGAAATTTGCGTCCAAAAATTCTCGCAGCGCCGCCGCCGTTTCAAGACCTATCCCGTCCACTTGGCGCAACTGTTCCACGCTGGCCGACTTTATTTTTGCTATGGAGCCAAAATGCTTCAATAGGGAATTCTTCCGCTTTTCGCCGAGCCCAGGAAAATCGTCTAAAATGCTTTCGCGGATTTTTTTAATATGGAGCGCCTCGCTGAAAGAGTTTGCAAACCTGTGCGCTTCGTCACGAACGCGTTGCAGAAGCCGAAGTCCTTCGTGGCGGCGCGGAAGAAGTTTTTCTGTGAAATCGTCCAATACTATAGTTTCTTCGCGCTTGGCGAGCCCCGCAATGAATGGCTGCTTTATCCCCGCCTCGTCGAAAGCTTTCATGGCGGAAAAAACCTGACCTTTGCCTCCGTCAATTAAGACAATGTCCGGCATTGGTATGCCCTCTCTGTCCAGGCGCGAATAACGCCTTCCAACAACTTCTTTCATTGCCCGGAAGTCGTCGTTGCCGATGAATGATTTTATTTTAAAGCGCCTATATTTTTGTTTTGCAGGCTCTCCGTCCTCAAATCTTACCATAGATGCCACGCAAAAACTTCCGGAGATGTGTGAGATGTCGAAGCATTCTATTGCGCGCGGCAGTTTTTTCAGCTTTAAAGTTTTTTGAAGGGAGTCCATCGCCTGTATTGCGATTGCCGGAGACGAACGCGATATGTCCGCATTTACGTTTCCGCGCGCGTTGGCCTTTTGGGTTTCCCTTATGGCGGATATTAAATCGCGAAATTTTGCGGCTTTTTCGTATTCCATATTTTCGGACGCCGCCCTCATTTTTTCCGCAGCCTCCTCTATGGCGTCTTCGTTTTTTCCGCGCAGGTAGTCGAGGGCGGCATCTACGCGCTTTCGGTACTCTCCTGCTGTCACGATATTTTCAAATTCTGAAATTTCGCTTCTGGCGTCGTCGTACAGCATCCATTTATCGGAGTCTATTTTTTTAGGATGGGCGTCGGATAGAAGAATGCCGAACTTTTTTTTGACTTCCGAAAGGGCGCTTCTGATTGCAGACGTTCCCAAATACGGCCCGAAATAGAGAGAGTTGTCGTCCTTGCGGTGTCTGGCGAAAGTAAACCGCGGCAACGGCGCAAAAATTTCCACCCGCAGCAGCAGAAAATTTTTATTGTCTTTCTCAAGCGTATTGTAGCGCGGCTTCCATTGCTTTATGAGCTTGCTTTCAAGTATTAAAGCCTCGGCTTCGGAACGGGTGTTTACAAACTCAAAATCTGCTATGCATTCGGTCAGGGACGCTATCTTTGGATTGCTAGCGCGCGTCTTGTAGGACGGCATAAAATACTGGCTGACTCGCCTTTTTAAATTTAAGGCTTTCCCTATGTATATTACGCTTCCGAGGGCGTCTTTCATAATATAGACGCCGCTTGTGTGCGGAAGCGCGCGCACCTTTTGCCTTAGCGCCGATATTCTATCCATCAGAAGAATGAAAGCTGCTTAAAATTGCTTTCGCCGTCGTAGAGTTCTTTGGTTTTTTCGGGCTTGGAGCGCCTGGTTTTCTTTGCGGGTTTTTCGCCGAGATTTACAACTATGCTGTTGCCTTCGCTTTCCAATTCCGAAAGTACTGCTTTTGCGCGGTCTATAACCTTTTGAGGCAGACCGGCAAGCCTCGCTACTTGTATGCCGTAGGATCGGTCCGCTGCGCCTTTTTCTATTTTGCGCACAAATATGATTTCATCGTTCCATTCCTTGACGCATACCCGGTAGTTGACGAGGCGCGGAAGCGTTTCCTCCAGTTTTGTAATTTCGTGGTAATGCGTAGCAAACAGCGTCTTAGGCCCTTTCACTCCTCCTCCGTGTATAAATTCCACCACTGCCCAGGCTATGCTGAGCCCGTCGTATGTGCTTGTTCCGCGCCCTATTTCGTCCAATATTATAAGAGACTTGTCGGTGGCGTTGTTAAGAATGTTTGCGGTTTCGTTCATCTCGACCATAAAGGTTGAGTTCCCGCGCGAGAGTTCGTCGCTGGCGCCAACGCGGCTGAATATTCTGTCCACAACTCCAATTTCGCACTTTCTTGCCGGGACAAAACACCCCGTTTGCGCCATTAAAACGATTAGAGCTATTTGGCGGATATAGGTTGATTTGCCCGCCATATTTGGTCCCGTTATTAGCGCTATTTGCTCGGAAGACGAAGATATAAATGTGTCGTTTGGAACAAAGGATTCCGTATGCGCCAAGCCTATCCTGTCGCGCCGCAACATTTGCTCTACGACAGGGTGCCTGCCGTCTTCGATTGCAACTGTGTCTGAGTTCGATATAACCGGCTTGCAATAGTCCCATTCGCGCGAAAGCTCGGCCCACCCGCGGAAAACGTCTATCTGCGCCAGTATTTCGGCTGCATCGCCGAGTTTTTCGGCGTATTCAAGCACGCGCGAAACGATTTCGTTGAAAAGCTGTTCTTCTCTGGCTAGCGCCAAATCGCGGGCGCTTAAAATCTCGCGCTCTTTTGTTTTAAGCTCTTCCGTCGTATAGCGTTCGGCGTTGGTCATCGTCTGTTTTCTTATATATTCGGGCGGGACAAGGTTTATGTAAGACTTTGTGACCTCTATAAAGTATCCGAACGCGCCGTTGTATTTTATGCGCAGGTTTTTTATTCCTGTGCGCTGCTGCTCTCGGGATTCAAGCTCGGAAAGCCAGGCAAGGCTGTCTCCAGAAAGGCCGCGTAGCCTATCGAGCTCGGCGTCGAATCCGTCGGCTATTATTCCCCCGTCTTGGATTTTTGACGGAAGTTCGTCTGACAGAGCAGAAGACAGAAAGTTTTGCAGGCTGGAAAAATCCGCAATTTTCGATGCCATTTCGGCGCATAAGCTTCCGGCATCGACCAATTGTCTTTTTATGGGTCCTATTTGCTCTAGCGTTGCCTGTATTGCCGACAACTCTCTGGGATTGCGGAGCTTATTTTGAAGGCGCGCTAAAATTCTGGGAATATCGCGCACATGGGACAGGCATTCGCGCAATAATTCGGATTCTCTTGGCGATGAATAGAGTTCCCAAACTATGTTCTGGCGCCGGGATATTTCATCTAAGTCTATTGTCGGCGCGCTGAGGTATGATTCAAGAAGGCGCGCGCCCGCCGCTGTCTGGGTTCTGTCCATTACCGAAAGCAAGCTGCCTTCGCGCGCGCCCGATGAACTTCTGAAAATTTCCAGGTTGCGCTGGGTTGACGGGTCTATAAGCACGCATTTTTTCCCCGAAAATTTTCTAAGCGCGCGTATATTGCGCGGCTTGCCGCGCAGGTTTTCAGTGGCGTAAAAAATTAGCGCGCCCGCAGGGCCCGTAAGGCGCGAGCCTTGGGGGATTCCGAATCCGTCAAGGCTGAGGACACCAAGAGTTTCCTTTATTTGGGCAGCTCCCCAGACCGGCTCAAAACGGTAGTCGTGCAGTAGGGTCACGGGGCGGACATCGACGAGCGTCCGGAAAATAGCGTTCCATGCGGCTAGGGAATTGTCCTGAGCCCAGATTTGCGCAGAATTCTCCGGCAATAGGATTTCTTTGGGGTCGCAAGCCGAGAATAGAGGGAAAAAATCGTTTGGATTGTCAAATTCGGCGCAATAAAATTCCGCCGTGCTGAGATCCAGCCACGCCGCGAATAGTTTGCGGCTTTTATCTATGTCAACCGCCATTGTGAAGTTGCTTTTGCGGCTGTCCAACTGGTTGTCTTCCAATGTCGTGCCGGGGGTGAGAATGCGGCTTATAGAGCGCTTAACTAGTTTGCCGGGTTTGGGAATCTCGTCTTGTTCGCATATAGCTACTTTTTTCCCCGCAGCCAGAAGTTTTGGCAGGTATTGGTCCACGGCGTGGTATGGAACTCCGGCCATTGGGTAGTCCTGCCGTTTCGTCAAAGTTATTCCCAGGATTTTTGCGCCTTCGACGGCGTCGTTGTAAAACATCTCGTAAAAATCGCCCAATCTGAACATTAGAAGTGTGTCGGAGGGCAGCGAGTTGCGCGCTTCCCAATATTGTTCCATCATGGGAGTCGATTTTTCTTTTGATGCCATTGAACGTTCTATGCTTTTATGGGTCTTAAAATGTTGTATTATTAAAAAAATGATCCATACTTTTTCAACAATTTAATCGAATTTTAAGACTTTAAAGTTTATGCCTATTTACGAGTACAAATGCGTCAAATGCGGAGAGGTGTTTGAAGCCCTTGTCCGTTCAAACGAAAAGCCTAGCTGCCCTTCCTGCAAATCAAAACGCCTAAAGAAGCTTATTTCCGGATTCGGCGTAGGCTCGTCCAAGCCTTCGGGCTGCGGGCATGCCCATTGCCGGACCCGCCCGATCCATTCCGGAGGATGCCATTGCGGCGGAGGTTGCTGCTGCCACCGCGGTTAGTAAAAAAATGTCTTGCGGAAGAAAAAGAGCGTATTTGTCCGTAATTGCTGCTTGTCTTGCGGCGGCGGCTCTTTGCGCATGCCAATCATCCGAGCCAGGGCGCAAAGCGGATTCGGAATCCTCAAACTTGAAAGTTTTAAAACCGTATTCCGGCAACCAAACTTTTTCGCAAAAAAAAGTGCTTGAAATTCTTTCGGAACAGGAAAAGTTTTTTGAAAGGGCTAGTTTAAAAAGCGTTTCTTCTGCTTCCGATACGATATCGAACAAGCGCCGCATAGACTCCCTGTGGAAACAGTATCTTTTGGAAAATCCAAAGGATGTGGAAGCCAGGATATTATGCGCCAAATTTCAGAGGGCTTGCGGGGACAATGAGACTGCTTATGTATACTTCAAGGAAGCCGACGAAATGAATCCCGGAATAGCGGTCGTCAAGCAGCAGATGTCTGTCTATGAAGCCGAGTCCGGAGCGGCAATGGAGGCGTATAAGCATATAGAGCAGGCCGTGGCAATAGAGCCGGACGTATCCGTTTATAACCTTCAGGCCGCCCAGACAATACTGTTTTTCCGCGATGAAATATCTAAAGAAGAAAATATTTCCCGTGAGGAATTGGATAAAAAGATGATGTTTTATTATAGGCGGGCTGCGGAGCTAGCCCCAGGAGATTCGACTCTCCAATGGAAATACGCCCAGGCTTTTTACGACGCTAAAAACGCCGATTGGAACGAGGCCTTGAAACAATGGGATTTCGTCCTGGAGAACTGCGTGGCTTTCGATGTAGAAAAACAGACAGCCATGGCAAACAAGGCGCGCGTTTTGATAGAATTAAATCGCGATTCCGAGGCAGAGGCGATTTTGGCGAAAATCGACAATCCTAATCTTTCCGACTCAAAAAACGCCTTGCTTGCGGAAATTATCCAAGCCAAGCTGCAGAATAAAGATGACCAAAAAAATTAAAAAACTTAGCATAGGTTGCGCGCTCATATAAAATGGAAACAGATCTTCTCTCTCAAATCCGCTACGGCGGCATAATGTACATATTGTTGGTAATTGCCATTACCATGCATGAATACGGGCACGCGCTCGCAGCAGACAAGCTTGGCGATCCTTTGCCGCGCCTGCATGGAAGAGTCTCCATAAACCCTCTAGTGCATATGGATATGTTGGGGACTGTAATTCTGCCTCTGATAACAATAGCAATGTCCGTAGGAATGAGTTTCCCTATGGTATTCGGATGGGGAAAGCCAGTTATTACGCAAGCCCCATCTGGTAAAAATGCGATGAAGGTAGATTTGCTTTCCACCGCAGGCGGAGTCGCCATGAACTTGGTTGTGGCTTTTATTTCCGCAGTCCTGCTGGGAATTTTGGCTATTTTCGGGCTAAAGGATTTTGTGGAAATAGCAATGTATTCAATAATGATTAACTGCGTGCTGTTTGTAATCAATATGATACCAGTACCGCCTCTCGACGGCAGCAGGTTTTTAAAGTACGCGGTAAATATGAGCGACGAACTTTATATGAGGATTTCCCAATGGGGAATTGTCATTCTGATTGTCCTTATAAATATTCCTCTAACAATGAATATTATCCACGCAATAGTTTCAGCTTTGACGGGGGGATTTTTGTTAGTTTCAAATATAATATTTCAGCTTTCGCAATAGTCATGCCTATTTATACCTATGTCACAATAGAGCCGGACGGTTCAGAGGGAGAGGTTTTTGAGGTTGAACAATCTATAAAATCTCCAGTTCTAACGAGGCATCCCGAAAATGGGAAACCTGTAAAGCGCGTTTACGAGTCGCCAAATATAAACGACGAATATACGCCCGGAAAGGAGAAATCTCTTTCCGATATAACGCGCATAAAAAAAGCCGGATTTGAAGTCCTCAAAAAGGACAAAATTTCGGGAGGCTACTACAAGCTTTGATTGCGCCAGCGCTAGCGGGGAAACATTAGTCCCCTGTTGCGCACCATAAAGTCCATCGTAACGGATGCTACCGGCTTGCCTCCTAAATAGACTGTTCTGGTCTCGGGAGCTTGTACGTTGTCTATATGCGTGTATTTGTCATAGGCCACTGAGATTGTATGCTCTGCCGAAGACAATTCGCACTTCTTTATTAGGCTCGTTTTTGCGTCAAAAAAATATTTTGCTTTAAGGCCTTGTTCGCGAACTTCAATCGACGGGCTTGGAATTCCGTTTAAACTTCCTTGCGGGTCGTATTCGACATCGTTTAGAGACGCGCTTTTAACCGCGCCGTTTTCTGAAAACATTCTTTCAAATAGCGGTTCGTCGAACATCACAAGCGCCCGCAAAAACAGCGACTGCTTGTCATCAAGCGCGCTTTTGTCCCCTGTTGTCCTGCCTTCCTTTAAGAGATATACGCCTTCGTCCGGCAGCCCAACAAGATATGCGCGCTCGTTGGCGCCAAGACCTATTTTTACGAAAGAACGGCCGTTCTTTTGCAGGCAGTAAAACTCTTCCTCCTTGCCGTTGCTTTCGATTTTCCCCTTTATGAGCATGTCGCTTAATTTGCTTATGGTGTTTAAGTCTCCAAGCGATTCGTAGAATTTTTTTAGGAATAGTCCGGCATCGCTTTCTGGGGCCGTCAATTGGGAATAGTAGCTTGGAGTGTTTTCCTCTTCTGTCTTTTGAAGCATTTCCTCGGTTATTCTTCCTCTTTCTGATATTTTTTCATAATAATAGCGAATGAGAAAGAAGCATCCTCCGCTTAGAACCGCTATGAAAATTAGCGAAAAAACTATGCGGACAAGAATTCCCGTCCAATTTAAAATATTGCTTTTTTTATTGGATATTGCTTTGCGCTTGCCGATTTCCTGCAATTCATCCGCTCTTTTGCTGCGCATCTCAGCTATGCTTTTGCGGCTTTGCTTCGGCGAAGAACTTGGGGCGTCTTCGCTGGTCGGTGATAAGAATGCTTCCGCATCTCCGAAATTTTTTTCAAAAAAGGAGTCCGTTTGTGGAGTGCGCACTGCAGATCCTCCGGCTGGTTTTATGCGGTTGGCGCTGGTGCTTTTCCTGTTGGACGCATTGTTGTCTCGCCGCCTGCCAGGCGGCATTGCAAACGGGGGCTGTCTCAATATTGGTGGAGGAGGCCCCATTGGATTGACTCCGCAGGGCGGAGGAAATGGCGGCGGCGGAAAGCCACCGGCTCTTGGAGGAAATGGCGGCGGCGGAGGTAGTATATATTCTATCTCGATTACTTCCCCATCGGCGTTGGTTGCCCCCTCTTCTTGGTGCGATTCGTCGCAATATTCTCTTTCAAATTCTTTAAAGTCTATAAATTCTTCCTCGATTATCGGATTCTGCCGTGAAGATTCTCCGGCATCATTATCGCGATATTTGCCATTTTCGGCGTTTTCGGGGTTGTTTGAGGCGGATTGACTCATGGATCTTTATTTGAGAATGTTTGGACGGTGATGAATTCCTTATTTCACAAAATCGTTTTATTTTTGTAAAAAATAAGCTTGAGGCAAAAAGAAGTTTTGCGCGCTAATAAAATGGCTTATAAATAAATTTAAAGACCGCCGATTCTCGGCGGCCTTTAAAGATAGCATTGTTTGTTAGACAGTTTCAACCGATACGTTTCGCTGTACGCCGTCGATTGTAATTTTCATATTCGAGCTGCCAGATTTTGCCGGCTGAACCTTTTCGGAAGGTTTCTTCAGCGCAAATGCCGAACGCGGCTTTGTATATAAATCTTCAAGCTGCTGCGGGAACATAGCGTAGATCACGCAGTGTTCGTCGTCGTCTTTTAGCCCTTTTGCGCGCAGCGCCTTGCGGAGGTCTTCCATTCCCGGTTTTTTGAGGTCGGCAGGCCTGCACTCTATCGGTTCTTTTCCGGACTTTTCTTGTGCTAGTTTGCGGATTTCAGGATCTACTGGCGCCGGCGTTCTGCCGTAATACCCCAGAGCTATGTCCATTGCTTGCGGTGTAAACATCTTCCACCTTCCGAACTTTACGTTCATCATCGCTTGTGTTCCGACGATTTGGGATGTTGGTGTCACAAGAGGAATCCATCCGAGCTTTTCGCGCACATAGGGAACTTCTGCGAAGACTTCCTCAAATTTGTCTTCCATTTTTTGTTCTTTTAATTGGTTGCGGAAGTTGGAAAGCATTCCACCTGGAACTTGGTATATAAGGGCGTCGGTATCTATGACTTCGTTTTTAGCCATTGTATAGAATGCAAGTTCCTTATAAATCTTCTGGAAAATCTCGCGGAGCTGGGCGAGCTTTTTCATGTCGTAATCTGGCTTGCGCTCATGGCCTTCAAGCATTGCAAGCATTCTTGCCGTGTCCGGCTGGCCTGTACCGTTTGCGAAAGGAGCGATGGAGGTGTCTATTGCGTCGACTCCGGCATCCACTGCGGCATAATATGTCGGAGCCCCCATTCCGGCTGTCTCGTGCGTATGGATTATGACCGGAAGCTTTATATTTTTCTTTAAGCCTTTTACAATATCAAAGGCTATGTGCGGGGGAATTAGTCCCGCCATATCTTTTATTACTACGGCGTCGCATCCCAGGTCTTGGAGCTCGCAGCCAAGCTTTACAAAACTATCTATTGTATGCACTGGGCTTTTGGTGTAGCAAATCGTTCCGTGGGCTTCTTTGCCGGCGGCTTTTGCGGCTTTTATTGAACACTCCATATTGCGGGTGTCGTTGAGCGCGTCGAATATTCTAAATATGTCCATTCCGTGCTTTGCCGACGTTTTTACAAAAGCTTCCACTACGTCGTCCGGAAAGTGCGAATAGGCAACTATATTTTGCCCTCTAAAGAGCATCATATGCTTTGTTTTAGGGCAGGCCTTTTTCAAGGTGTCCAGCCTGTCGAACGGGAATTCCCCCAAGAAGCGCAGCGCCGAGTCTATTGTTGCGCCGCCCCAAGTTTCGAGGGCTCCGAATCCCATGCTATCCAAGATGGGGCAAGCGGGCAGCATCATTTCGGTCGGCATGCGTGTTGCCGCTAGTGATTGGTGTCCGTCGCGCAGGACGGTATTATTAAAAACAACTGGTTTTATATTTGACATTTTCTTTCCTCTGGAGAAAAGCCTTCTGCCAATCGCCGGCGCATTGTTGCGGATGGCGGTTTGCAGGAAACTTTTCTCGTTTTTGCTTTTAAATCTGTTCTTTTATTTTTTTAGACTTTTACTTTCATTCAAAGTTTGCATAAATTTCGAAAAAAATCAAAGTACAGATATAATTTATATGTTAACTAGTCGAATTTTTTAACACTTTTCAAGTAAATTTTATAAATGGGTAAAGCATTGCTACGCACATACGGATGCCAAATGAACGAGCGCGACTCCGAAAATATCGCCGCCATGTTTGCCGAGCGTGGTTGGGAGTTGACCGACGACGAAGATGCAGCAGACATAATCGTTATAAACACATGTTCCGTTAGAGAACAGGCGGAACAGAAGGCTATCGGCAAGCTTTGGCATTTGGTTTCGCGGCGGCGTTGGCGCGGAACATTCTTGCCGGTAATCGGCGTGACGGGGTGCATGGCGCAGAATCGGGGCGCAAAAATCTCCGATGAAGTGCCGGGGGTAGATTTTATTTTGGGCGCGCGAAAGACGCATTTAGTGGCCGATACAGCCATCGGAATCTATGACAAGAGGATTTCATGCCCGTCCGCGCCCGCTTTGTACAGCCGCAAAAAACCGACTCCGCAGGAGCTAAAAAAACTTTCCGAATCCGCGTATATAGACATATCCGACGATTTGTCGTCGCATTTGCACATAAACAAACACTTCATAAATTATAAAGACGGGGGAATGTCTGCTAAAGTTTCGGCTTTTGTATCCATAATGCAGGGGTGCCAAATGAATTGCTCTTACTGCATAGTCCCAAAAGTCCGCGGGCTGCAGCGTTCGCGTCCGGCCGACGATATTGTCAGCGAGGTAAAGATCCTTGCTGACCAGGGCGTTAAAGAAGTGACTTTGCTGGGGCAGGTGGTGAATGCATTTGGAAGGGAAGTTCCGCGCAGGGGTGGAATTTCGGAGTTTGTAAGGCTCCTTCAAAGAATAAACGATATCGACGGCATAGAAAGAATACGCTTCACCTCTCCGCATCCGTCGTATTTTGGCGACGATTTAATTTCCGCATATTCCAGCCTTGAAAAGTTGTGCAACTATGTGCATCTTCCGCTGCAATCCGGCAGCGACGGCATCCTGAAAAAAATGAACCGCCCATATAGGGCTGGAAAGTTTTTGGAAATAGTAGATAAACTCAGGGCCCAATCTCCATCCATGTCTATTTCCACCGACATAATTGTAGGCTATCCTACGGAGACTATGGACGATTTCCTGCAGACGCGCTCCCTATTCCAAAGGGCTGCATTTGATATGGCCTTTATTTTTAAATACAGCCCGCGCCAGGGTACGGTTTCCGCACAGCTGCCAGACGATGTCTCTGAAACCGAAAAGGAGGAGCGCAATCAAATATTGCTTGCAGATCTCGCAAAACAGTCGCTTGAATTCAACGAGAAATTCATAGGGAATTCAGAAGATGTTTTAATTGAAGGCTTTGCCAAGCGCGGAGAAAACGTTCTAATGGGCAGGACTCGCAATCATCGGAAAGTTGTGTTTGAAGCGCCGCCGGCTTTGATTGGTTCGACTCGGAAAGTAAAAATAGTTTCTGCTACCGTGACTACTCTGGAAGGCGTTTTGCAGCCGGGGTCTGACTAAATTTTTAAGCCTTAACAGTGCGCATTTCTTGGCGCTGTTTTCTAGAGGCTTTGAAGATGCGGAATTTTTGCCCGCTAAAATCCCGGATGAAAAACGAGCCTGCCTTTTGTTAGGCGCGCTATTTCGCAAGCCTCCTAAGAGTGCGGTGGTAGGTCATTATTCCCGATGCTATTGATTCGGCGATTTTCTGCCTGTAGGATGGCGTCGCCAGCTTTTTGCATTCGGAATAATTTGATAGGAATCCAACTTCGATTAGAGTTGATGGCATCTTAGACGATTTTAGGACAGCGAAACGCGCGCGCTTTACGCCTCTATCCGGAGATCCCGTGGCGGCGCGCATGGAACGCTGTATATAATACGAAAGCAGCTGGCTCCAATTGTCTGCGTCGTTCCCCGGAACTTTTATCCTGTCGGATTTTGTCTGCTTGGACGACGCTGTCGAGGGCATCCATTGTGGGGTCACAGCAAAAGTCTCGATTCCCGATACCGAAGTGTTTGAGGCTGCATTGCAATGTATGCTTACAAACAAATTTGCATGCGATTTGTTTGCGTAGTCCGATCTGTCCGAAAGCTCTACAAATTTATCGGTTTTGCGCGTAAAAAGAACCTTATAACCGTTGCTTTTTAATATGGTTGAAAGGCGCATTGTGATGTCCAGTGCCACGGATTTTTCTTTTACGCCCAGTCTGCTGTTTTGGGTTCCGTTGTCCTTGCCGCCATGCCCAGCGTCGAGGACTATCGTAAATAAAGTCGGAGGCTTGCCGCTGTTTTGAGGGTATAGTATGGGGGCTATGCTTTTTCTAAAATCTCTGCGGCTTATATAGAGCATTCCGCGGCTTTCAGCTATGGGATGCCCGAGCCATACGGTAATGTCGTTCAACTTCATGTTCCGGTCATGCACCGAAAACACCATGCGTGAATATTTGCTGTAAACTGTCTGGGTCTTTCCCCGTGAAATCGTCTTATAGCGCATTCCGCATGTTCTGGCCAATTCCGAAATAGGCATATAATCTATGCCCTTTATATCCAAAGCAAACAATTCCGAAGCTGCAAAACTTGGAAACAGCATTCCCAACAGAAAGTTGCGTCTGGATAAGATAGGCATATTGGGTTATTCCTGGGAATCGGACGAGTCGTCTTCCGGAACTGCGTCGGTTTCGCGCGAATATTTCAGCTTGCGCTGGTTTTGGGGGACGGGAGACATAGAAACGCTTATGTTCCTGCCCATCAGACGAGGTTCTGCGTCGGCGTGGCCTATATGTGAAAGTTCGGATATGGCTCTATTTACGGCGTCAAATGCCTTTTCCTTGTATTCCATTTCTCGCCCCCTCATCATGAGGGTTATTTTCAGCTTATTGCCTTGGAACAGGAATTTTTCGGCGTTGCGAATTTTCGTCATAAAGTCGTTCAATTCAATGGCAGGGCGGAGTTTTATTTCCTTTACTTTTACCGTCACCTGCTTGTGCGACTTTTGTTTTTTAGATTCTTCATACATATACTTGCCGTAATCCAGAATTCGGCAGACTGGAGGTTCGGCAGTGGGCGACACTTCAAGCAAATCCAGACCGTTGCGCCTTGCAATTGCCAATGCTTCGTAGGGTGTCATAATCCCCAATTGTTTCCCGTCCGGACCTATGACTCTAATTTTCGGAGCTCTTATTCTCTCATTTTTTCTGGGACCGAAATTTTTTCCGGACTTATTATTAAACGGGCGTTTTTCTGCGCCTCCGTTGTAGGGTCTGATATTTGCCATTTAGTATATGTTATTATTTTCTGAAAACTGCGAGCCTTGTATTTTACCAACAAATAAAAACTCGCACACGCAACAGTCCAGCAGTTTTATTTAAATTAGTCAATAGTTTAGAATTATTTTTTTAGGCGAAAGTTTCACAAATTCTGGCGCGAAAATCTTTTTGTTCCGATATTGGCTAATCGGAATTTTTTATTCTCTCGATTTTTGCCCCGAGCGTTTGCAGTTTTTTGTCTATGGAATCGTATCCCCTATCCAAATGATATATTCTGTGTATGTGGGTTTGGCCTTTTGCCGCAAGCGCCGCTATTACCAAGGCTGCGCTCGCCCGCAAATCCGACGCCATAATGGGCGCTCCGGACAGCTTTGTCTTTCCGCATATAATTGCGCTTGGCCCTTCTCGGCTGATGTTCGCGCCCATGCGCGCAAGCTCTGGCACATGCATAAATCTTTCGGGATAAATTCGTTCCGTTATGATGGAAATGCCTTCCGCCTGAGTCATTAATGCGCAGATTTGGGCTTGCAAATCGGTGGGGAATCCCGGATACGGCAGTGTCACCGCCTCTATCGGCTTTAATTTTATGTTTGAGGCGTCAATGTATATTGAACTTGCAGATTTTACTTCGTAAGAGCATTCCGCCCTTTCCAATATATCCAACAATGAGCTTAAATATTTTTTTTGCGCGCCGCGCACCAAAACTTTTCCCCTTGTTGCCGCGGCGGCCACAAGCCATGTTCCGGCTTCAATTCTGTCAGGCAAGACAGTATGCGAGGCTCCGCCCAAACGTGGAACACCCGTGATTGTAATTGTGGGTGATCCAATACCTTCTATTATAGCCCCCATGGCAGTCAGAAGTTTGCATAAATCCGCTATTTCGGGCTCGCAAGCGGCATTTTCTATAACCGTTGTGCCGGGAGCCATTACAGAAGCCATAAGCACATTTGCCGTGCCTGTCACAGTGCTCCCGAATCTTCCTCCAAGGTAAATTTGTGAACCGCGGATTTTTGAGGCGTCCACGCAAATGTATCCGCGCTCTATTTCCACTTTGCAATTGAGCGCGCGCATTCCTTTTATATGCAAATCTACTGGGCGGGCTCCTATAACGCATCCTCCGGGCAGCGAAACCTCCGCCTTGCGTAGGCGCGCAGATAGAGGCCCTAACAGGCAAATGCTTGCGCGCATTTTACGCACGAGTTCATAAGGCGCTATATGCGATATATTTTTTGCATGGATTTCCCATACGCCTTCGGACGGGGTTTCGACTTCCGCGCCGAGTTCGCGTATTATTTGGGCCATAAACCTTACGTCGCTCAAATTTGGGACATTTTTTAGAATGCATTTTTCGTCGGTGAGCAAGGCTGCCGCAAACATTGGCAGGCAGGCGTTTTTTGCGCCAGACACGCTAACTTCTCCGCACAGTTTAACTCCGCCTTTTATTAAAAGAGAATCCATTTTATCAAAATTGTATGCTTATGTTTTTTAATTTAAGCCTTGGCGCAGTTTTGCAAGCTCAAAATTAGGGGGATAATTTGCGGATTAAATTAAAAGTATGCGTGGCGGTAAAACCTTTCTTAAAGCCTTGCAAACTCTATATCATGTTTTTTGTAATATATTATAAAAAAAAACTTGAAAAATAGAATACGCGATTTAAGAACTATTCTTAATAGTATTTTTGTTAACTTCTATGAAAAATATATCCTCAATTTTCATCTTTTTTTCTCCGTTGTTTTTTGCTGCCGCATCATATGGTGTTGATTCTATAGCCTACGGCGATTGGAACGCTGCAGAGACTTGGAAAAACGGAGACATTCCTCCTGCGGATTCAACTGGAAGCGGCGTTTTATGCCAAAATGCGTGCGACGATACAAATTTCTTCTATTTTGATAGAGATTCTGCCGCAGGCGCCATTAATGCAGGATGGAGTGACGGCAATTACATAATGAAGTCTTTAAATGAAGACGCTGTTTTCACGCTCTACGGCACAAATTCGTCCAACGGCGTGATAGCCATGCGTGGAGGCTCCGAAGGCACGGACGTGACGCAAAATATGACTTTTGAAAGCGGCAATTACAATATTGTCGCCGGTCCGGGAACTTCCGATACATATGCGCGCATAAATCTGGGAATAAACAGCGACAAAAATCCCAATATGAAAAAGCACCTTGTTTTTGGTAAAGATACTTCCGTGACATCTGAAATTAATCTTTATTTCGATAATATACGGGTTGATTACGCCTCGAATTATTCCGATGCCGACACAGCCCGTTCCATTATAGATTTAAACGGCAAGTTCACAGTTGATTCCTCAAAAAACACATATGTGCGTGGGGTGACATTAAATATAAACGAAGGAAGTTCTGTAAGTTTTGGGAAATTGACGGTTTCTAATTACGCCATATTGAATCTCAATTCCGCAATGTCAATGGCGCCGACAGAAGTTGCAAAGGATGCTTCATGCATAGAGGTTTCTGCAAATTCCACGCTCAATATAAATTCAGCCCTGTCCCTTGCGGCTACCGGCAGCGTGCATAATATGACAATTTACGGCAATGTCAACGTAAGCTCCGAAGGCTCGTTTGCGATGTCAGGCGGATATGGAACAGTTCAAATAAGATCAGGAGGGGTGTTGACGTTGAATTCCGGCGAGAAAACATTTCAATCCAACGGCTGTCTGCGTCTTGATGGAGGCCGCCTTGTTCTAAACACAACCAACGCCTATTGGGGAGATTTCACATCCATCCGTTCAAATTCGCTGTGGCTTATGATGAGGAATGCCGATTCTGAGCAGGTAATGTCTTATTTGGACGTGAATGCGTTTAACCAATTGGGAGGATTCTGTTTCGGAAATAACGACATTTCGAGAGTCTCTCCTGCGCTTACAGTGACTTTGGGCGAAGGCGAAGGCGTCATGCTTGAACTGGCTTATTTAACTACGTCTTTGGATTCGGATAAGGGCTACTTGATGGGGGATTCGAAGTTGGTCTTCGTAAACTTCCGAAACGGTGCGGTAAAAGTCTTGAACAAGCGCGAATCCACAACCGAGAACGGAGTTGTATATGCCGACGACTTCTCTCTTATTAGCGCCGAAGGCTACGAAGATTTCAGGCTTGAAAAAGACGCCGAGGGCGATTTTTACTGGTTGACTGCAACTCAAGTTCCTGAAGTTTCAACGGTGGCTTCCGTGTTCGGAATTATGGCGCTGGGATTTGCGCTTATCCGCCGGAGAAAATAGCGTGTATGGCTTTATTTAAATAAGCATTTAAAGATTTAATTGCGCGGATATTCTAATCCCGCGCATTTTTTTTTGCGCAGAATTTAAGGGGAGATTGGTTTTTGCTGTTTTTACAGCATTGCGGCGCAGATTCCAAGTTTTCGGTTTTTATTTGCGCCGTATTTATTCTTTGGGTGTTGCGCTTCGGCTTTAAACAAGCGTTATATTTCCGCTTTCTTTTCAAGGGGAGTCTCCCGCGGAATCTCCTTTGAGGATATAATTTCCATCCAGCGTGATTTGTCGAAATTTGCATCTGTTTTATAAATGCAGCAAAGTTCGGAATTGGCGAAGCGCCTGAAGAATATATGGATATCGTCGACATAGTCTGCAAGGACTTCCGCCGATTCCCTTGAGCCGCATCTTGCTCCCGCGGCGGCGAGCGCAATTGCAAGGTTTGCTTGAAATGCGTTCCAGCGTGCGCTTTCGGCTGTGGAGGATTTGCGGCTTGACAAATTTGGATCTTTTAGAATGCGTTCAAATTCTTTGGCAAATTTAGGAGACGGGTTTCTTTCGGCGTAAAAAGCCAAGTTGAAAAGGAGGTTGAAATTAGGCACCAAGCATAAATCTATTCTGTTGGCGTAGTATGGATTTTTTTGGCGCGTCATTTCTCCGCCGGAGTCCGTTGTTTTTAAAATTTCCAGGATTTCGTTTTCTCCTAGTTTTTTGCATGGCATGGCCAAAAATGCGATGTCTGCGCACACCTGCCAGTACGGGCTTTGTAAATTTCCGCGAGTATATACCTCTGTATAGTCCTTAGGCTGGGGATTTTTTTTCAGCTCCGCAAAGTTTTTTCGCAGCTGTTCCAATACTGTTTTATGCCCGGCTTCCGATCCGTGCCAGCAAAGCGCCCTTGCAAGCGCGGAAACAGGCGATTTTCCGTAGGCGTTCAATATTTCTTTCAGAATTTTGCCGGGATCGCAAATGCATGCGTCTAAAAGCAGCGATGAATCGTTTAAAGACAGCTTTCCCGCTATTTCTTTTGGCGCCGGCGGCGTGTATTCCGATATTTTCTCCGGGAGGTATTTCTTTGAAACGAGCGATTTTTGCACTTCAGAGACATTTAAATCTCGCGGCAGCTCTCCGGATTTTATGCATTCGGCCGCTATTTCACCGCATACAAATCCTAGCGTTTCAACATCCGCTGACATTCTTGTAAACTGGAAAGCCAGATGCGACGCTCCAATTCCTCTGCCGGAGAAAATAAGCCCGTCGATGTTTTTTGGAACTAGGCTTCCATATGGAATATTGACTCTGCGGCCGTTTGTAAAATGCGGCAGAAGCAGCGCGCACCGCGATATTTCAGACGGTGAAAAATGGTGCGGGTCGAAATCGCTGTAGGCCTGCGCGACGGTATCTTTAAATGGATGGGAATTTAGAGCTTCTGCGACAGTCAGCGTGTGTTCAGACATGGGGAGTCTCGATTGGCGGGCGGACAACAGAGGGTACATGTCGTAGAAGTTGGATTCATAATGCGATATGATTAGCCCGCGTTGGAACTCCAAGATGCTTGTAGTATCAAGCAGGTCCAAATCTTTTGTCGTCATGTCGCCGAATTTTTTGGGAGCGTTTTTTTGGTACAAAATCATAGGCCATTGGCTATAATTTTGGGTAATTCCCATTCTTGAATCTCCGAGCGAGAATTTTTCTCCCGCAAAGAATGCGACGTCAGCGTCGGCTGTTGCGTCTACGGTAATTTTTGGAGTAAATTTTGTAAGAACACCCCTTATTGATGCATAAACTCCGGTTAGCTTTCTATTTCCGCGCGAGTTTGTTTTATCAGTTTCAGCAGAGCAGATGATTGCTTCCGTAAACATTTTTCCGCCCAGAGATAGTATTTTTAATTCTGAAGACAGCATTTTTGCCGTAATGGCGGACATTTTGTAATTTCTTGAAAATTCAGAGATTTCTTTCTCGATTTTTTTAATATGCTCGTGTTCTTTTATTCCCCAGTAATACCCCATTACGCCTCCAGAGACTTTAGTCCCGCCTGGGTTGTTAAAATATTCGACCACGGCAACGTCGGCGGATTTTCCCAGAGCCGATTTTGCAGCTTCGTTTCCCGCGGTTCCGCATCCGGCTATCAATATTTCCGAGTACTGCCTTGGAAGGTCGAAAATGGAAGGGTTTACAGGGTACAGAGGCAGTTTTTTTCCGCATTCTTCGGCGTTGGTTTTTAAATCGGCTTCAAATTTTTGCTCCTTCCCGGCGACAAGTGCTGCCACTGGTTTTGACGGCGTTTTGCCGCCATTTATTCCTGCGGATATTTTTTCGGCTTTTTCTGCTATTTCGCAAATATCCGCGCAGGAGAGTTCTTTAAACGGATTTTCCAAAACAAAGTAATTTTTGTAGCTGATGGAAATCGGAGAAGGCTTTATCTTCAGCGAAACATTGTCTGCTATCCAATTCGTCCGCGCCGTTTTTGTTTCTGGAATTTTTGCCAAAAATTTTGAAACGCGGCATGCGGCGTTTCTTGCCTGTTGCTCTATTTTATTTATGTCGTTTGATTCGGGATAAAATTCAAATTCCACAAACGCCCTGTCGTCTCCGCGCTTATTGCAGTGAAGGGTTAGTGACGACGCAAATCCGTTCAGCTCGTCTCCGGCGTCAACTCTTCTGGATTTTTGCACACCGGAGTTTTCGATTTCTATAACATAGCGGCATTTTTCAATATTTAGTTTTTCCCCGGATATGGTTCTGCTAAAAGTTGAATTTTCTGAAGCGTCGATAAAAGCCGAGCATTTAGCCGCAAAAAGTCCCTGTTTCAACGCCACAATGACTCCCGCCACATCGTTGTCTGCGCCGCGGAGCACCCCGCATGCATCCGCCATTAGCATGACGTCGACTCCCGCCTTTACGGCGGACCGCAGCAGCCCCTTTTTTATGGACCCAGCCATAAGCAAGCATTCGTTGTCGCCTTTTGCGCGGTTTTCATTTAAATCGCGCGCGAACGAATTTTTTTCTGCGGAAGGGAAAAAGACGTCGCCAAGGGTAGATTTTAATTCGTCGTATCCTTCCGCGCCGAGCCATAGACGCCTGGATGCGGTAATATCGGTGCCAAGGTATGTGCGCGATTCAAGCAGAAGTACTTTTAGTCCGCGTTTAGCTGCGGAAAGAGCTGCGAAAATTCCGCCCAAGGTTCCGGATTTCACAACGATGTCGTATTCGGTTTTGTGTCCCGACAAGTTTTGGGAGGATTCCTCAAGTGCCTTGGCAAATGAAAAATTTGGGCTTATGGCGGCGCCGGCGAATGTGGAAAATGTAAGCCCTATAAAAGTTCTTCTCTGCATGGTTTAAGATTTAAAGCATGCGCGGAACCGGACAAGAGTTTTTTAGGCTGTATTGCGCTTTTTATGAAGAAATCAGTCGCTATATTTTGCCAGAACATCGACAATTTCTCTTTCAGCTTCTATGCGCTTTCTAAGCTCATTTAAATAATCGCTTACGTCGTAGGCGTTAAGGCGGCGGTTTATTCCGTTTTCATCGCAGCCGCAGACTTCGCGCACATAGTATCCGTCGTCGTCGTGCATAAGCACGGCGCTGATTTCTTTCTTGCAGAGTCTGCAGGTGCGTGCGAGTGGAAATTGTTTTATCGGTTTGTGCATAATGCCCTCCGTTGCTGTTTTTACTTAAATTTCTGCAGTATAATAATAATTTTGTGCGACAATTACAGGCAAAAATTGTCTGCGCCACAAAAAAGGTCAATAGAGGGTTTTATAAAAACGCGCTACCCTTTTTGTTATGGAGGTCAAAGCTTGCGCCGGAGTTATGGAAAGCCGCGAGCAGTATTCTTCTATCGATATGCTTGCGCCGTCGCATTCTCCTACTATTACGGCTTCGTCTCCAATCTCTATTTCGTCGAAATCGCTTACGTCGATAGCTGCCTGGTCCATCGACACTCTTCCTATTACGGGCGCCCGTTTTCCGCGGATTAGAACATCCATTTTTTGCCCCGACTCGCGCGGCACGCCGTCTCCGTAGCCCACGGAAAGCAGGGCTATCTTAGAGTCTTTCTGCAATGTGTATGTGCGCGAGTATCCAACTGTTGCGCCTTTGGGAAGGTTTTTTATATGGCTTACTGAAGTTCTGAAAGTGAGCACGTGTTCGGGTTCAAATCCGCGCAGAATGGATTTTTCCGAAGGTTTCATTCCAAATAGAACAAGACCCGCGCGCAAAGTTTTATCGAATTGCGGTGGTATTTTATCAATGCGGCATACGTCGCTGTGGTGCACGTAGATGCGGGGGGAGGTAGGCCCTATTTTTTCGGCTGCGAATTTAAGAAATTCCGAGTCCGGATCCTCTCCTTCGGCAGGAGCGCCTGTTCCAGTCCCGGGAAGGCAGAATGCCTCCAGCCTAAGCCGCGGGCTTGCCAACAATTTTTCCAGCATAATTTTTGCCTCTGGCGTTGACGGCAGAGAATTTCCATTAACCGGCAGGCGCATGTGCACTGCAATTGTTCTACCCGTTTGTTCTGCAAATTTTTCAAAACGGTCTATTTCCTCTGCGCTTACTATGACAGGAGTTATATTATTTTCAAAGTAAAGATACTCTTCGCCTGGCAGGGATGAGCTTAAAACAATGACTTTCCATCCGCTGCCGACTTCCCTGACGCCTATTGCTTCGCGTATATTGGTGACCGCAAAACCGTCGGCTCCGCTTAGCATAAGCCGGACAACAGCCGCCTCCATTCCGTACCCGAAAGCGTCCGCCGACACGAGCGCGATGTATCCGCGCGATTTTGGCAGAAAGAATTTTAGTTTACCGAGATTGCGTTCCAGAGCGCACAAGTCTATGCGCACAGAACATCTTAAATGGGTGCTTGAGCCTTCCATTTTACATATTCTCTTTTTGTAAGCGATTTTGCGTCCGGAGGAAAACCGCATATTGTTGCCAGGTTGGGATATCGTTTCAAAATTTCGTATGTTTCGGACAGGGATATTTCTATTTCTTCTATTTCCGAAAGGTTTTTAGAAACTGTATTTTTTTGTTTCAGGAGAAATTTGCGCGGCTTGCAAAAGCTGGCAAGATTTTCATCTTCTATTTCTCTTTCGCATTCAACTTCCGCGTTCGAAAAATTTAAAAGGTTTGCGAACCCTTTTCTGGATGGCGCCAGAATTGAAAAGTCGCTGTTTCCACCGCGGCAGAACACGGCGTATGCAGCTATTTTCATTGCGTCGAATTCAAATACGGGAGCTTTGTGCATTTTTGCTAGAGTCGATACTGCCGCGCTTGCCACGCGCGTCCCCAAAACTGAACCGGGGCCTGTGCATATAACGTATGCGTCTATTCCCGAAAAATCGGAGCATATTTTGGAGAGAGAATCGGCGAAAGACTCCATTGAAGGCAAATCGGAGACAAATTCCGTCTTAAAAGCTCCGTTTTCGACCAGGGCGGTTCTGACGTTCATCGAGGTCGCGTCGGCTATTATCGCGTTTTTTAATTCAGAAAAATTCATAAAATTAAAACCTTTTCCGAAGGGACTTTGTTGGAATTCCGATTTCTTCCCTATATTTGGCGACCGTGCGCCTGGCTATGGCTATTCCGTCTTCGGCGAGAATTTCGGCTATTTTAGCGTCGCTAAAGGGCTTTTGCGGCGGTTCTGAAGACACGATATCGCGTATTTTTTCCTTCACGGAAGCGCTTGCTATGGAGTCTCCTGAGGAATTGTTGTATCCGCTGTTGAAAAAGAATTTCATGGGATATAATCCATGCGGGGTCTCGGCGAATTTTTCGGATACGGCGCGTCCGACTGTAGTTGGATGCAGTTGGACTATGTCGGCTACGTCCTGCATTGTCATGGGGCGCAAGGCTTCGGCGCCTGATTCGAAAAAATCTGGCTGCTTTAAAAGTATGGCGCGGGCGATTTTTAGAAGGGTATTTTGCCTTTGTTCGACTGCCTCCATAAACGATTTGCCTTCGCGTATTTTTTCTTTAACGTAGCTTTCGGCGTCTTTGCGCAGTTTCCCTTCTGCTATCATCTGGCGGTATTCCGGATTTATCCTCAATTTTGGTATATATTCGTTTGTTAGTTCGGCAGTCCAGGCTTGGTTTTCTTTTTTATATACGATGTCTGGCGTTATATATCGTTCGGTATCTTCCGCAAAATCTATGGCTGGAGAAGTGCTTAGTTTGGCGATTTCGCTTATTGCGTTTTCGACGTCTTCAACTGTTCTGTTTTCAATTTCCGCTATTTCGTTTACGCGCCGTTTTAAAAGGAGATCAAAGTGATCTTCCAATATCTTGTAGGCTAGCGAATTGCCCATATGCTTATGCTCGAGCTGAAGCATAAGCGAATCGCGTATGTCGAAAGCCCCGATTCCAGACGGGCTGCTGTTGCGAAGCATATCCAAGGCTTGGCGCACTATTTTTTCGTCGAATCCCTTTGAAACCGCATTTTCAACGGCGTCGGCGTCTAGAAAACCGCGGTCGTCCATCGCACCAACAAGCGCTTCAAAAGCTTCGGCAACGCGGGCATTTTCGGCGTCCAACTTTGATTCGTTTAACAGGTATTCCCTCAACGATTGCGTGTCGGGAATCGAGTTTAAAACAAAGTCCCTTTTTAGCTGCTCGTCGGATTGGTTATTTTGCGAGGGCTGAAGGTCTTCGCCGTCGAAATCGTCTGGATTTTCCCCAACCGATTCCGGCTTTTCCGGCATCTCTGCGGGACTAATTTCTTCAAGAATTGGATTTGTCTGCAACTCGTTTACTATCATATCGTGCAAATCCAACGTAGGCGCTTGGAGAATTTCCAAGCTGCGTTTTAGCTGCGGAGTTATAGCGAGCCCTTGCTCAATCCGCTGCGACTGTCCCATTTCAGTTGCCATTAAAATACGCCTATAATGCCGAATACTTCAACAGACGCCGGCGCGCTTTTCAAGCAATTAAAAAGGCCGGAATGTCCGCATTGGCTTTCGGGCGTATAAACATTGCGTGAAGTTTCGGGAGATTTTTGCCTTTTCAGGCTGTTTCTTTCGGACGGGATGCGGTAAAAAAAGCGCAAGTGGCAAAGAGCGGCAACAGTTCCAAATTTTTCGGAAAACTGCGTTTTGAGCGGCGGTTTCCCGTCAAAATTCTTTGCGCGCATTTGCCATATTTTAATGCGCGGCATTTTGCCGCGCAGCCTTAGGCGGTTCTTTTGGGAGATATCTTCTACTTTCCCTTGTCTTCAGAATCCGGGGCTTTTGCGGCGGATACGAGGATTGATGCGTTTTTGCTGTCCCCTGAATAGTACGCGAGATAATGCGTTCCTCCTATAAAAGTCGCGTTTACGTTGCCTGCGTCGTATCCGACTGCGCTGGCGAAAGCCACTATTTCCGGTGAAGGCCACGATAGAGGGTTGCCGAATATTTTATCGGCAGCTACAACTCTGCGTTTAAGCATTCCGCGCGCGCGTTGGTAGTAGTAGTTGCTTACAAGCCCCGTTTGCTTGTCGTATATCAAGCTTGGGGTAGATATGTAAATATCTCCTATATTTGTTCTTTGGCGTGTCCAAGTTTTGCCGTAATCGGAGGATTCAAGCTGGAATTGGGCTCTATTTGTGGAATCCGAGCTGTGCTCTACGCGCGCTATTGCCAGTATTTTCCCGTTCCCTAGGTATACGGCGGATTGTTCCGTATTCCAGTCGATATTTTTCAAGCCGGATTCCACTGTTGTTTGCGTCCACGTTTTGCCATTGTCTTTGCTGACAAGCGTACCCCATGCGTTGAGAGCGTCTTTGCCGTAGTTGCCTGTAAACCATATAGCCATTAGGCCTACCGTAGGCACATGGAATACATCTGTGATTTGCATCGGCATGGGGTCTAGTACCGGGGTTGATATGTGCGTGAAATTCACCCCGTCTTTTGTCCTGTAAAGTTTGTGCATGCGGTCTTTTCCCACAAACCTAATCCATACGAGCATCTCGGAGTTTTCGTCCAGGCCTTTCCCGATTGGAACTTCGCCGTAATCGGGAGAGTCGGAAAGTACGGTTTCTTTTGACCAGGTTTTTCCGCCGTCATCAGATGTTTTTACATACGCGTTGCGGGCGCCTTCATTTATTGTATGTGCTTGCCCCCTGCTGTAAACGCATACTAATTTGTTTCCCAGCGCCTGCATCATGGGCCACGAGTTGTATCCTTTTGAGTCTTCCACAACGAAAGGGGTAGGGCGGTCTTTTACGGGAGTCAGCCTTATCTCGAGCAAAGCGGATGCTGCGTCGAAGGTATCTGAAGGGTCGCGGTTTAGCCGTTCGATTGACACTATTACCAGAAGTCCGGGTTTTGCCGGATAGCAGGATTCAAGTTCGATAGTTTTTAATGACAGGGGCGCTGCGGGGACTTTTGAGCGCACAGGGACGCATTTAAGTTTGTTTATTGGCGTTGTTGAATTTTTCTCCGTTTGAAATATTGTCGCGCGGTAGACATCCTCTGTAAATGCGCTTTTAGGCGCATTCAAAGGAGTCGCGACAATCTCCACCTTTAATCCGCGGTAGCCTTCCGGCATTTTGTCCAAGGTTCCGGATACAGCGTTTTCTCCTTTGGAGTCGAATATCCATGCGGGGATTTTATCGGATTTTATTTTTAGAATTTCTTTTGATGGCTTTCCGGATTTTGCAGATATTGCGTCGGCGTCTAGGCATATGCTGTCGGCGTACAGTGCGTCTTTGGCTTCAGCGCAAAACGGCGATATAACCGATACGGCTAAAATAAGGGCGGCGGAGATTTTTTTAAGCGTTATTCTTGCGGCGTTCATAGTGAAATTTGCTTTTTATAATAAAAAATTTTTTTTGGAAGATGCACAGTTGCATATTTTCTTTGGAAAAGCGCATTGCAACTTAAAAACTTATAAAAATGAATTTTGTTTTTTTATGTCAACAAGATTCGGATTAACGCGCGAACTTGTAACGACGGGATGTTTTTATATGCGGAGCGCGCGTTAGGCGGATAAAACTTTTATTTTCCTAAAATCGGCGTCCGGGCAAAAAAAATGCGCCCCTTTTTTAGGGGCGCAAGAAAGCGTTTTAATTTTGACTTCGCTAGTATACGAAGAGAAGCTCTGAGTATTTTGGCAATGGCCAGAGAACGTCGTCGACTTCGACTTCGAGCGAGTCCACAAGCTTGCGGAGTTCCGCCATGGCGACAATCGACTTTTGTGTGTCGTTCTTGGCTATCGTAGCTTCCAATTTCGCGTTGGCTTTTGAAATTTCTGATATTAGATTCGAAACCAGTTTGCCTTGATTGTCGATGGCCGCATTTTTGCCCCATTTCACGGAAGATATTTCCGCGGAAGTCTTTGCCAGCTGGTCTAGGAACTTTATCGCAGCAGGCAAAATTATGGTCTTTGACATATTCAAAGCAAGCGATGTTTCTATGCGGATTTTCTTTTCATATTCTTCCATGAACACTTCGTACCGGGATTTCAATTCCTTGGAATTGAAGACGCCGTACTTTTCGAATAATTTTATATTCTTCGGATCTAGGAAGGGCTTTAAAGCGGCGGGCGTATTGGGGAGGTTTGGAAGACCGCGCTTTGCGGCTTCTTTCTTCCATTCATCCTTGTATCCGTCGCCGTTGAAGATTATCCGCTTATGCTTTTTTACTATTCCCTGCAGGATTTTTTGCAGCCCGTTATGGAACTTTTCCGGCGGAAGAGCTTCAAGCTGCTCTGCGATTTCAGCAAACGCATCGGCGACAATCGTGTTAAGGACAATGTTCGGGCTTGCGCACGACTGCGATGACCCCGCCATGCGGAATTCAAATTTGTTTCCTGTGAACGCGAACGGACTTGTGCGGTTTCTGTCTGTTGCGTCGCAGGGAAGCGGCGGAAGCGTGTCCACGCCGATTTTTATAACTTTGCTGTTCTTGGAGGATTTTGCCTCGCCTGCTTCGAGCTGTTCGATTATGTCGCTTAGCTGTTCTCCCAGGAATATCGATATAATCGCCGGCGGAGCTTCGTTGGCTCCAAGCCTATGGTCGTTGCCGGCGCCGGCGGTCGCCGAGCGCAGGAGGTCGCTGTGTTCGTCCACCGCTTTTATTACGGCGCACAGAGTTGTGAGGAACAGGGCGTTTTCGTGGGGATTTGTTCCCGGATTCAGCAGGTTGCGGTCGCCTACTGAAATAGACCAGTTGTTGTGCTTGCCGGAGCCGTTTATGCCTGCAAAAGGCTTTTCGTGCAACAGGCAAACAAGGCCGTGTTTTTCGGCTGTATTGCGGAGAATTTCCATAACCATCATATTGTGGTCGATGGCAAGGTTGAGTTCTTCGAATACGGGAGCTATTTCAAACTGCGCTGGAGCAACTTCGTTGTGGCGCGTTTTAGCCGGGATTCCTATTCTCCAAAGCTCCTTGTCGACATCGTGCATAAAACTAATTATGCGCGGCTTTATTGAGCCGAAATAATGGTCTTCCAGCTGCTGGTGTTTTTGCGGCGGCGCGCCGAAAAGCGTCCTGCCTGTCTGCATCAAATCTGGCCGGAGCATGTAGAGGTTTTTATCTACAAGAAAATATTCCTGTTCGGCACCCAGGGTCACGTTTACATGGTCGTTGCAATTGGGGTCGAAGCATTTCACAAGGCGTTTTGCCTGCGTGCTTAATACTTGTATTGAGCGCAAAAGGGGCGTTTTCTTGTCTAGGACTTCGCCCGTGTATGAGCAGAACATCGTAGGTATGCAGAGCGTCGCCACTCCTCCGACGCGGTTTATAAATGCGGGGCTTGTGGGATCCCATGCGGTATAGCCGCGCGCTTCAAATGTGGAGCGCAATCCGCCGGACGGGAAACTCGATGCGTCCGGTTCGCCCAAAATCAAATTTTTGCCTGAGAACGTCGCGATTGCATTGCCGTCCGGGGTAGGCTCCAAAAATGAATCGTGCTTTTCCGCGCTAGAGCCTGTCAACGGCAGGAACCAATGCGTATAGTGTGTGGCTCCGCGGCTCATCGCCCAGATTTTCATAGCGTGCGCAACATCGTCGGCAACCGCCTGATCCAGCGGAACTCCCAATTTAATCGTCTCGCGCAATCTTTTATAGATGGGTTTTGAGAGGTACGCTTCCATGGTTTTTAACCCGAAGCTGTCAGCTCCGTATTCCGCCTCTATATTGTAGGGCTTAACCGAGTCTTCGACCGCGATCTTGTTCCCCGCTATCTTGGACAATGCCTGTTTTCTTGGATTCATCTATTTTTCCTTTGCTGTTGGTAAATTTTTTAAACTATGCTTTGGTTTAAGCAGATAGTGTGCCAATTTTTTTTGCAGCAATGCCTAGCTTTATAAATATTGATAACAGACAATGAAACATGTATTTGCTTTGTCAATTTCCAAAAAAAAATTGGATGAGAAAAAACTACAAAATTGTAGTTCCTCTTTTTGGAATTACTACAATTTTGTAGTTTTTTTCTGCGGTGGTTGTGTGTTCTTATGAAACTACAAAATTGTTTTTCGGCTAAGTTGTTGATTTTCAACATCTGGAATTGTTTTTTTGCAAAATTGGCACGATACTTGCTAGTATTTCTGCACAAATCAATACAATTATGCAAGCAGTACAAGAAAAGAAATCGTATTATCCCCAGCCTCAGGGATTGTATAATTCTCAAAACGAACACGACGCCTGCGGCGTTGGGTTGGTAGCAGATATAAACAATATTTCAAAACACGACATAGTTGAAAAAGGTATTGAAATTTTAAACAGGCTAATGCACCGCGGAGCTGTCGGGGGAGATTCCCAAACGGGCGACGGCGCGGGGATTTTAGTTCAGATTCCAGACGAGTTTTTCAGAAAGTTTGTGCTGGGACTTCCGGAGCGCGGCAAATATGCTGTCGGAATGCTGTTTCTGCCAACCGACGAAAGCTTGGCGCAAAAGTGCAGGGAAATTTTCGAGGCCGTCGCCGCCGAGGAAAATATGAAGGTTTTGACGTGGAGAACTGTTCCGGTGAACCTTTCGGCTATAGGCGGCATGGCGTTGGAGTCGTGCCCGCGCATAGAGCAGGTTTTTGTTTTGCCCAATTCCACTTTTGCGGATTCGGCTGATTTTGAGCGCGCGCTATATGTGCTGCGCCGGCAGATTGAAAAGAGGGTGGATTCTGAAACTTCTGCTGGAGACACTTTTTACATTTGCACGTTGTCGAGCCGCACGATTGTTTACAAGGGGTTGTTAAACGCCCCGCAGCTGCGCGCGTTCTATCCGGATTTGTCAGATTTGTCGTTTAAGAGCGCCTTGGCTATAGTCCACCAGCGCTACAGCACCAACACTTTTCCGACTTGGCAGCTTGCCCAGCCGTTCAGATATTTGGCGCACAACGGTGAAATTAACACCTTGCGCGGCAATATAAATCAGATGCGTTCGCGCGAGACGCATTTCGAGTCTCCGCTGTTCGGAAAAAACATCAAAAAAATAATTCCTGTCATACGCGGCAACCAGAGCGATTCCGCCTGTCTGGACAATGCCGTAGAGCTTTATTATTCGGCTGGAAGGTCGCTTGCGCACACAATGTTGATGTTGGTTCCTCAAGCGTGGGGGAAGAATTTCTACGTAAGCAAGGACATACAGGGATTTTTCGAGTACAATTCCGGCCTTTCTGAGCCGTGGGACGGCCCCGCGGCATTGGCTTTTACCGACGGCGTAAATGTTGGGGCCCTCTTGGACAGGAACGGATTGCGCCCTGCCAGATACACTCTTACCCGCGGCGGCCTATTTGTTTTGGCTTCCGAAACCGGGGTTCTTGAAATTCCTCCGTCGGAGGTTGTAAAGCGCGGCAGGCTCGGCGCCGGAGAAATGATATACGTAGATATGCTCAAGCACCGGGTCGTAAACGACAAGGAGATAAAGACCATAGTCGCGCGCTCAAAGCCGTACCGCAGATGGGTGAACGACAACCGAATAACTTTAAATGGAATTTTTGAGTCGGTTCCGGAGCCGATTGTCGGAGAGAATTTAATTCAGCGTCAAAAGCTGTTCGGATATAGCTACGAGGATTTGGATATGGTCTTGCGGCCAATGGCGGAGACCGCGCACGAGCCCAACGGCTCAATGGGCAACGATGCTTCCCTGGCTGTGCTTTCCGAAAAGCCCCAGCTGCTGTACGACTATTTCAAGCAGCTTTTTGCCCAGGTGACAAATCCGCCTATAGACCCGATTCGCGAAGAGCTTGTGATGAGCCTAATGACATATATAGGCAACCAGGGGAACACTCTCTTGGAGCTTCCCGCGCATGCGCATTTGCTGAAGCTTCCGCGTCCGATTCTCGCCAACCGCGACGTCGCGTGTCTTTGCTCATCCAAGGTTGAAAACTTTCAAGCCGAGCGCATTGTTGCGGAATTTTCAGCAAGCGGCGGCGCTGCAAGCCTAGAGCAGTCCCTTGAAAAAATTTGCAAAGCTGCGGAGGATGCCGTAAACGCCGGCAAGAGCGTCATAATTTTAAGCGACAAAAATCTGTCCTACGGATTTGCGCCAATTCCGATGCTTTTAGCTGTCGCCGCCGTAAACAGGCATTTGCTCGATAAAAACCTGCGCACGAGCGCCGGAATTGTCGCGGAAACAGGAGAGGCAAGGGAAATTGCGCACTTTGTATTGCTTCTCGGATACGGCGCCACAGCGATAAATCCGTATCTTGCGATAGAGACTATCGCAAATATGGTTGAAAATTCCCAGATAAAGGGCATAGACGCGACCACGGCGGTTGAAAACTATATAACAGCAATCTGCAAGGGCATTTTGAAGGTTATGTCCAAGATGGGAATTTCTACTTTGCGCAGTTATAGGCAAGCGCAAGTGTTTGAGGCCGTGGGGCTGGGCGCGGAGCTGGTGGACAAATATTTTGCGCCGACCGCTTCGCGCATAGGCGGAATAGGGCTAGAGGAAATTGCGCGCGAAACTTTGGAGCGCTACCACAATGCCCACTATCCGCGCCCGAATTTTGAGTGCGTTCTGGAAAACATCGGCAAGTACAAGTTCAGAAAGGGCGGAGAACACCACCTATGGACCCCTCAGACGATAACTTTGCTCCAGCGCGCGGTGCGCGAGAACGACGAGTCAAAATACCGCGAGTACGCCTCGTTCATAAACAACCAGGCTGAGCATTTATGCACTTTGCGCGGCCTCTTTAAATTTAAGGACGTACCCTCCATCCCAATCGACGAGGTTGAGAGCCAGGAGTCGATCATACGCAGATTTGTCACCGGCGCGATGAGTTTCGGATCGATAAGCCCCGAGGCGCACGAGACAATTGCAATAGCCATGAATAGGCTGGGGGGCATGAGCAACTGCGGCGAGGGCGGCGAGGATCCCCAACGCTACAAGACAGCCGGAACCCGGGACGACAAGTCGAGCGCCATAAAGCAGGTAGCCAGCGGAAGATTCGGCGTGACAGCGGAATATTTGGCCAATGCCCGCGAGCTCCAAATCAAGATAGCCCAAGGCGCGAAGCCGGGCGAGGGCGGGCAGCTTCCTGGGCACAAAGTTAACGATTTAATCGCGCGCGTGCGCCACGCCACTGCGGGCGTCACACTGATTTCTCCGCCGCCGCACCACGACATTTATTCCATTGAAGACTTGGCCCAGCTGATTTACGATTTGCGCAATTCAAACGAGCAGGCTAGGGTTTCGGTAAAGCTTGTTTCGGAAGTCGGCGTGGGAACTGTCGCTGCGGGAGTGGCCAAGGCAAAGGCGGACGTAGTTTTAATAAGCGGGCATGACGGCGGTACTGGAGCTTCTCCGCTCACAAGCATAAAGTACGCCGGATTGCCGTGGGAGCTTGGTTTGGCCGAAGTTCAGCAGACCTTGCGCCTGAACCGACTGCGCGACAAAATACGCGTGCAGGTTGACGGGCAGCTGAAGACGGGCAGGGATGTCGTAATTGGAGCTCTTTTGGGCGCGGAGGAATTTGGATTTGCCACAACTATACTTGTCACACTCGGATGCGTGATGATGCGCAAGTGCCACGACAATTCGTGCCCCGTGGGAGTGGCTACCCAGGACGAGCGCTTGAGAAAGTGCTTTAAGGGAAAACCCGAGCACATCGAAAACTTCTTGAGGTTCATAGCCCAGGAAGTCCGCGAAATTCTTGCAAGCCTTGGATTGCGCTCCATAGACGAGGCCGTTGGCAGAAGCGATTTGCTCGACACCGACACGGCAATCGAATTTTGGAAAAACAAGAATTTGGATTTCTCCAAGATTTTTGCTGAAGTCGGTGACAAGTCTTTGCCCCGCCGTTGCGCCGGGCTTGCACCGCGCGAATTAAAAGACGCGTTTGACAAAAAAATCCTATCTCAAGTAGGGGGTGCTATTGAAACCGGCGAACCCGTCGAAATAGAAATGCCCATACACAATTTCGACCGCAGCGTCGGAACAATGCTGAGTTCCAGAGTGGCAAAAAAGTACGGCAACGCCGGGCTGCCGCAAGACACGATTAAAGTCAACTTCAAGGGAGTTGCCGGACAGAGTTTCGGGGCGTTCCTTGCGTCGGGAATCACATTCGACTTGCAGGGAGAGGCAAACGACTACGTCGGCAAGGGATTGTCGGGCGGGAATATCGTAATAAGGCTTTCTCCCGACGCCAAGATAGACAGCTGCGAAAATTCCATCGCCGGCAACGTTATAGGATACGGCGCCACGGGCGGAAGGGTTTATATAAACGGCTTGGCTGGCGAGCGTTTCGCAATCCGCAACAGCGGCGCAAATTTTGTTGTGGAGGGAGTGGGCGACCACTGCTGCGAATATATGACCGGCGGAAGGGTCGTTTGCCTTGGCAAGACGGGATTTAATTTCGGCGCAGGGATGACGGGTGGATTCGCCTATGTTTACGACGAGCTCGGAAACTTCGATATGCGCTGCAACCTTCAATCAATAGACCTGGAGAGCGTAAAAGACGGTTCTTCCGACGAAATTGAACTCAAGGATATGATTTCCGACTTCTACTCAAAGACCCATAGCGCGCGCGCAAAATCAATTCTGGACGACTGGGAAAACGAACTCCCAAAGTTTGTCAAAGTGTTCCCGGTTGAGTACAGAAAGGTTCTAGGCAAGCTCGTGCACGGGGACGAGGTAAACGCAAACCAAAAGCATGAAAGCGTATAGTATGTCGCGCGAATTCTTGGATATTGCACGCGTCGATCCGGGATACAGAGAAGACCGCGTTTCGGATTTTGACGAAGTCGAACAGAGGCTGCCTGCGCCTGAAGTGGCAATTCAGGCATCGCGATGCATGGGGTGCGGAATACCTTTTTGCCACGGCGCAGGCTGCCCGCTTGGAAACCCGATACAGGAGTTCAACAAGGCCGTTGGCGAAAACCGGCTGCGCGACGCATACTTTCTGCTTTCCCAAACGTCGCCATTTCCGGAGTTTACTTCTCGCGTGTGTCCCGCCCTTTGCGAGGCGGCATGCTGCGCAGGCATAAACTTCGATCCGGTCGCCATCCGGCAGATAGAGTATGAAATTATCGAAAACGCCTTTAGGCGCGGATATGTCGAGCCTTTCAAAACGCGCGTCCATACGGGAATGCGCGTTGCCGTCATTGGATCTGGCCCTTCGGGGCTGGCTGCGGCGGAGGCGTTGAACAAATGCGGGCACGAGGTTGTCGTGTTTGAAAAAAACGTAAACTTCGGCGGGCTTTTGCGGTACGGGATTCCCGATTTCAAGCTTAAAAAGAGCATTATTGAGCGGCGCCTTGAAATACTGAGAAGCTCTGGCATATTATTTGAGGGAGGCGTTGAAATAGGCGCGGATATTTCCGCTGAATATTTATGCAGAAAGTTTGACGCGCTGTGTTTGTGCTTGGGCACGCAAATTCCGCGTGGTTTATCAGACGATGTTGCCGGAAAAAATTTATCGGGAGTGCATTTTGCTCTGGAGTATTTGGGGTCCCAGTTGCGCTTTAACTCCGGAGAATCAAAAACTTTGGAGATATCGGCAAAAGGCAAAAAGGTTCTCGTCATAGGCGGAGGCGACACAGGTTCCGATTGCATGGGCACGGCTTTTAGACAGGGTGCAAAGAGCGTCACGCAAGTCGAGATATTGCCCAAACCTCCCGTTCAGCGCCACCGCTCCACTCCATGGCCGCAGTGGCCGTATAAACTGCGCACGTCAAGCAGCCATATGGAGGGCGGGGAGCGCCTCTGGGCTGTCAACGTAAAAGAAATCTTGGGGCGCGGCGGCAAAGTCAAATCTGCGAGCCTTGCGCATTGCGATTGGACAGAAGACGCTTCAGGGCACCCAAAATCCTTTTCAGAACGCGCCGGCGGAAGGTTTAAAATAGACGCCGACTTGATTCTTTTGAGCATGGGATTCATTGGAGTGCCGAAAAGCGGGCTTGTTGAAGGTCTTGGCATTGGCATGACTCCGCGCAATCTCATAGAAATAGACGGAAATTTTTCAACCTCGCGCAAGGGGGTTTTTGCTTGCGGAGATTGCGTGTCGGGTCCGTCGCTAGTGGTTAGGGCTATATCTTCTGGAAGAAATTTGGCAAGTCGTGTTGACAGATACCTAAAAAGTATCATAAAGCCATAGTTAACATATGAGTTTGCATGTAGAAGTAGCCGTATTAAATAAAATCAGCCATCTGGTCGCGCGCAGAACGTCCATAACCGAAATGCTTCAGGAGGTTCTCAAAATTTTGCATGTGGAGATGGGATTGATTCGCGGCACCGTGACTCTCAGGGAAGGGGATGTTCTTGTAATAGAGGCGTCTGAAGGCTTGAGCCGTTCGGAAATTGACCGCGGACTTTACCGCGTTGGAGAAGGCATAACCGGGTTGGTTGCCGCACAGGGCAAAGGACGAATCATACCAGATATCTCTAAGGAAAAAGGCTTTTTAAACAGGACAAAAGCGCGCGATAATCAAGTTGGGGTTGCGTTTGTATGCGTTCCGATAATTTACAAGGACGATGTGATCGGGACTTTAAGCATTGACAGGAAGGTTGGCCCAGACACCGATTTAAAGGCGGACTACCATCTTCTGGACACAATTGCCAATATCATGGCAGACGCAATATTTGCCGCCTATTCCGCCCACGAGGAGCGCGAAAAGCTGGAAAGCGAAAGCCGAGCCCTTAAGTTGGAGTTGGAAAATAAATTGCGCCCGACTGAAATCATAGGCAACTGCAGCAATATGAAGAAAGTCTATTCCATGATTTCAAAGGTCGCCGCATCCAATGCGACTGTTCTCATAAGGGGAGAATCCGGAACCGGAAAGGAACTTGTCGCGAAAGCCATACAGAAGAATTCGTCGCGCGCAGACAAGCCTTTCATTGCAGTTAATTGCGCCGCTCTCCCGGAAGGCCTTATTGAAAGCGAACTTTTCGGACATGAGAAAGGCTCGTTTACGGGGGCCATAAACCGCAAAATCGGTTTGGCGGAACTCGCAAACACCGGAACATTGTTCCTCGACGAAATAGGAGATCTATCGCAGCCTATGCAGCTGAAACTCTTGCGCTTTATACAGGAGCATACATTCTACCGAGTTGGAGGAAACGAGGAACGCAAGGTTGATGTCCGCATAATCGCGGCGACAAGCCGCAATTTGGAGGAAATGATTGCCAAGGGAGACTTTCGCGAGGACTTATACTACCGCCTAAATGTATTCCCAATTTACATGCCGGCGCTGCGAAACAGAAAAAGCGACATTATTTTGCTGGCTGAATATTTTCTCAAGAAGTACTCGCAAATCCACAACAAGCCGATTCTCCGAATATCTACTCCCGCCATAAATATGATGACCACATACCATTGGCCCGGAAATGTTAGGGAGCTTGAGAATTGCATTGAGTACGCCGTTTTAAACACATCGGATAATTTTATCAGCGGATACAACCTTCCGCCTTCATTGCAGACTGCGGAGGGAACGGAGACATCCATTATTTCTCCATCCTCGGAAAACGGGGATTACGAATCTATGGTCGCGTCTTTTGAAAAAGAGTTGATTGTGGAGGCTCTTAAATTAAAACACGGCAATGCCAGCGCGGCAGCAAAGCATTTGGGGGCGACTCAGCGGGTAATATTGTACAAAATAAAGAAACTTGGAATAGACCCAAGCCTTTATAAGTAGCAAGTCCAGCATGAAAGCCTTTAGGCTCCCGGAAAATTTTTCCTTTGGGGGGCGCAATTGTTGTCGCCGGAGCCGGTATGTTATTTGGCGGGCAGGAGAGTTTATTGGCAAATTCAGGCATGGCGCAGGGCATTAGTGGCGGAAGTTGCGTTGAGAAATTTTTTGCCCGCCTTCTTTTTCACCGTCCGCTTTATTTGCCTTCCTGCCTTGAAAGCAATTTGCTTTTTTGCATTTGCGCCGCAGTTTTGGCTTTTTGCATTTCCAGATATAACGATAAAAAACGCCTCGGCGAGAAAGGACTTTTTATTGTCTGCGCGGGCGCCATAAGAACGCAATGGCTTTGCAATAGGAGAAGGCTTGGTTATTCTATGCTTGCTTCGAGCGATGGGAAAAGCAGAGTTGCCCTATTGAATGGAAGCTAAAAACTTTTCTCTGCCAACAATAAATCTTACATGTTCGGATTTTCCTATTAGCGCGCCTTGCGAGTCTTTGGCTTCTATTTCAAAAAATAGCTTTTTGCCTTCCGTTTTAACGAGCGTTGCCGTGGCTGAGACGGTCTCCCCTATTTTTGATGGCCTTAGATGGGTGGCGCTTATAAATCCGCCCACTGTTGTTTCTTCGTCGGCAGCGATGTTCCTTGCCGCGAGCATTGCCGCATTTTCCATAAGAGCTATCATTGCTGGTGTCGCGAAAACTGGAATGTCGCCGGAGCCCATCCGTTCGGCAGTGTTGTTTTCATTTACTTTGCACGTTGAAGTATGTGATATTTGCATGGGAACGCCTTTTAGGTTTTTCGAATGGAAAATTCGCATCCGCAATATTGTTGGTTATAGAAACCGTATTCTTTTAGCAATTCGTTGCGCCGCTCGTACAGGCCGCCCTTGCGCCAGTTTTGCGCCCAAAAAAATGTTTGCGGGTATTTTTCCGAGGCTGCTTTCCCCGCCGAGTTTATTTGGGAAATGTCTTTCCAACGCGACGACGCAAGCGTTGTTGCGAAAACTTTAAAACCGTTTTCAGCCGCGTATTTTGCAGTGGCAAGAAGCCTCATTTCAAAACATTTCGAGCAGCGCACCCCGCGTTCGGGCTCGCGTTCCAATCCCTTTACAAAGTCAATCCAAGTTTCGTGTCCGCAGTCTGCTTCTACGCATTCCAACCCGAGAGACTGGGCGTGCCTTAGGCTTTCATCGCGACGCTTTTCGTACTCTTGGCGCGGATATATATTTGGGTTGAAGTAGAAAAGCGTCGGGCGCGCAGAGTTAGCCAGAAGGCATTCGACAATTGCCGAGGAACACGGCGCGCAGCAGCAGTGCAGCAAAATTTTCTTCTCACCGAAAGGAATTTCCAATTTTGGCGGATTAAAATTTTTCACGGACTCGACTACTTTACTATTATAACGGGATTGTCTTTATTCGGGCTTCTTGGAGAAGGCTTCCCTATGGTATTATTTTTCAGCGTTACGTTGTCGGCGTACATTATGCGCAAGGCGGCTTTATTCCAGCCTTCGATGATGTTGTTTTCAAGCCATATGTTTTTGCGCTGGGCGGGCGGCTGTTTTTGGTGCTCGCAAGCGAATACTATTGTGGCCGCTTTGGGGGATTCCTCGTAAGAACCGTAAAAACCGCAGTCTTTAAACAGCGTGTCGCGAATTGTCACGTTTTCTGCCAGAAACCCTTCGGGCCATCCGGCTTCGTTGAATGCTGCAATGGCCTCGGCGCTTTGGGCTATGAATTTGCAGTTCTCAATCAGCACGTTCGAGGTTTTTAAGAATACTCCATATCGAAAATTGTCCTCAAAAACACAGTCTAATATGACTGTTCCCTTGCCGCGCGACACGTTGTATATGGTGGTCGATTTCATCTTGTCGAAACCAAGCGGAATTTCCGGAACGTCTTTGTCCAGCGTGATAGCGCCGGTTTTTTTGTCGAATCCTGCGACTTTTGCCCTAAATATTATTTTTCCGTCTCCTCCCGTAAATAATACCACATCGTCTCCGTTTTCAAACATGTCGGATGGAGTTTTTCTCGGAGGTTCGTTGTTCCGGACTTTTACGCCCGTTTTAAAAGTCCGCGCGCCAAGGCGTTCGTGAAGAAATATGCCGAGCTTATAGGTGTTCATCGTGTCGTCTCCTACCCCCTTGACGTAGCATTTCTCCATCCAGACGCCGTTTCGGTTGTTTGCCATGTGGAATCCGTCGGCGTTTGTGGAAAAAATTTCGTCCGCGGCTGGCTCTATGCGGCAATTTAGAAAATTTAAGTTTAAGCATCTGCTTCCTGCGAACGCCCCCGCATTGGACGAATTTATTATTATGTTTTGGCAAGTGAAGTTTTCGGCGGCGTATATCGATACAGCGTTATTGCCATTGCGCGCTGAATTCCGCCAAAGCATGCCGGCTTTTGTTTTTGCCATCTGCTTGTCTCCGCGGTTGCTTATGTATATGCGGTACTTCCTTGCCTCCAGATGCTTGACTTTCCCCACGGAATAGTTCCCGTAGGTTCCGGGAGCGTGGCGCGGAGGATTTTTTTCGTCGAGAAAATAGCAGAAACTTGATTTTGCGGTGGAGGTGAACATTTCTTCGTCGGGAGTAGGATATCCGTCGAAGATTTCAACATCGACGTAGTTCATTGAGTCTTTCCCGGTATCTACCACTTTCCCAAAAGACGCCGGGCGGATTGAATTGTCCAGAACTAGGTTGCGAATGATTGTATTTTTGCAGTTGTGCGAATATATAAACTTGTTTAGCGGCTTGTGCATCAGAATTTTTGCCCCGTTCCCGTCCAATACAAAGTTTTCCGCGCCGTCTATCCTAAGAGCCTGCGAGTTTCTGTCTCTATCACCAAAATCTATTATGTCGTAAGTGCCTTTTTCAAGAAGCAGCTTTACGTTGCCGCGCTTTTTTAGAGTGTCTATGGCTTTTTGCAATGCGGCGCGGTCGCATTTGCCGTCGTCGGGAATCGCCCCAAAATCCGACGCCTTGACCACTGTTGGAGTATCTATTTCCCTGAGAGGTTCCGCGCGGGGGAAGTTGCCGTCTTTGGCTGAATACGGAAATGTGCCGGTTTCAGGCGGAACTGAATTTTGCGCGGGCAGAAATTGGGCGGAGAAAAGCGCTAGTAACAATGTCGAAATTTTTTTCATAGTCTAATTGTCTTTGTACAGGTTGCCATTTACACAATATTGGGACAGTGTAAAAGAAATAAAAAAAACGGCAAACATTTTGTTCGCCGTTTTTTTGCATAAATTCTTCGGATTTTTATTCTGATGCTACTACAGATACTTTTCTGTGCGCGCCGTCCCATTTTACAGTTCCGTCTTTGAGAGCGAAAAGAGTGTAGTCTCTGCCCATTCCAACGTTGTTTCCGGGATGAATTTTTGTGCCGCACTGGCGGATGATAATGTTGCCCGCCAATACAAATTCTCCGCCGAACTTCTTTACGCCGCGGCGTTTTGAAGTTGAATCGCGTCCGTTCTTGGCTGCGCCTTGTCCTTTTTTGTGTGCCATTAGTATAACCCTTTCTTACGCCTTTATGGCTTCTACTTTTATGACGGAAAGTTCCTGGCGATGCCCCTGCTTGCGCTGGTAACCCTTGCGGCGCTTTTTCTTGATTATTACCACTTTCTTTCCGCGCTTGTTTTCGAGGATTTTTGCGGAAACGCTCGCACCGTCAACATAGGGAGCGCCAAACTTGGCGTCCGCGCCTTCGCCGACCATAAGGACTTCCTTGATTTCCACTGTGTCGCCGGCTTTCGAATCTACGAAGCGGTTGACGAAAAGAATGTCCCCTTCTTTTACGGTGACCTGTTTTCCTTGGATTTTGATTGTCGCTTTCATTGTCTTAAAATTATCGAAAAACGAGCAACTAAATATGTATTTAGTATGCACGCAAGCTTTTTTTTAATCTCTGCACAAATTCCCTATTTTGGAAATTTGTAAAACAACATCTATCGCAGATATTTTTCCGCAATTCAAGTTTTTTTTAATTTTTTAGCTTATTTTTATAAAGATTGTGCATTGTTGTATAAAAAATAAACCGCCTTCAAGGCGGTTTGCGCTAGATTGAATCCTATTAAGCTATTTAAGCTATTGCAATTCTTTGGAGCTCTTAGGCGAAAACTCTATTACTGTAAAGGCGTTTTCCATGTGGAAGTTGTTGCCTTTTCGGATATTTACATCGTAAGAGTCTATTTTCTCCAAGTGCTTTAAGCTGTTTATGCCAGTTTCATTTTCGTTTACGCCCTGGGTGTTTGTGGCAAAAGTATACTTTAACATTCCAAACGATAGCATTATTAATGCTGCAAGTTTGCTCCATTCAAGGCATTTTGAAAAAATTGGTTTTACGGCGCGAGAAGGTGCGGGGGCTGGAAGTTCCGCCAAATTTCTTAGGCGGCACTTCTTGCCGTATAGCTTGCAGGTCGCCATATGTATTTTGACAGATTCTTTTAACTTTTTCGCAGCCTCGGGGTCGCTTTTTACGCACTCAACGAGCGTCCGCAATTCGGCGTCGCTGGCTTCATTGTCTAGATAGAGGCTTACAATTTCTTCGAATCTGTCGGGAGGCAGTTTCATTATACGATTTTACACAGTTCGTCCCTTAGGTATTCGCGCGCTCTGGAAAGCCTGCTCTTTACGGTTCCAACGCTTATGTTCAGGGCGCTGGCGATTTCCTCGTAGCTTAAGTCCTGCTCGTTGCGCATTTTGATTACTTGCGCGTATTTGGGGGGCAGGGCGTCTATAGCCTTCGGGAGATTTCTCATGAATTCCTCGGAAGCGACCTGTTCGGCGGGAGTTTCGGCATCCAATGTCAGAATGTCGCAAAGAGTGGCAGAACCTTCGCCGTCAACCTGCATGTCCAAAGATATCGATTGCGGGCGTTTCCTGCGCCACCAATACCAATGCTTGTTGCGCGCCAAATTTGTTGCTATATGGTATAGCCATGTTGAAATTGAGCAGTCTCCGCGAAACGACCCAATGCTTTTGCGGGCCTTTATAAATGTGTCTTGGGCGACTTCTTCGGCGTCCTGATGGTTGTCCAGAAGCGAGTTCGCACGATTGTATATTTTATTCCAATGCTCGTTGACGAGTTCGCTAAAAGCGACTTCGTCGCCGTTCTTGAGCCTTTCAAGAAACGGTTCTTCGCATGCTTTTACGCTAGTGTTTCCCATAAGTATTATAATCTTTCATTCTATTTAGAGTTATATTGCAAAAAAATGTTTCATTATTTTTTCTAAAACATTCGGTTTCTTTACTATTTAGCCGTTTTGCAAACAACCCGATTAATTTTATATCGCAATAAAATCCGGCGCCTTAAGATAAAAAGGCTGTCGGGCGGCATTCGCCACGGCGCGTGTAAGCGGACTTTTAGGAGGCGTTTTCCCGTTCAAGTTTAAACAGGGATTTTTCCGCCGAACAATTGAAAAAAATATTGCAGATGAGTCAAAAAAATGAGAAACTGAAACGATAAAGGATTTTATGTTCGATTTCATTAGAGGAAAAAACAAAAAACGCGCTTTCGGATTTTTCGATTGCCAAACTTCAACATTTACAGAATCCAAGGCGTATCCAGTAAAAATAGGAGGAACGCAGTCTTGTTCGGTGCCCCTGGATTTCGGAGGAGAGATATTGCAGATTGATGCGGCGCCCAAAGGCGGCCTCGTAGCCGCTCCGCTCTCCGATTCAAATAAAATTTTTCTAAACGGCGCAGCGCTGACCTCGCCTGTTGAGTTCTCGGATGTGGCGACATTGCAAATAGACTCAAAACTCTACTATTTGTTCTCCGACACATCAATGTTCGAGCGGGCGCGTTCAATCGACGTGTCGAAATGGCTCGTCTTTTATAGCGAAAATGGGCATATCGAGGACGAGCTTCCTTTCGGCAGGATAAAATCGGCGGTTCAAAACCGCGGGTTAAGCGGGGTTGGACTGGCGATATGCCCAAAGAATTTTGAATACGGCTTTATGTATTCCACTGTATTTGGTGGCAAGGATGCGGAAACATCGCAGCTGACTGTTCCAATTTTACCTGAGTCTTCTGTCGCTGTCACTTGCCCGCTGTGCTGGTTGAAGTTCGACATAGGCGACGCAATGAGCATTGCCGTGCATGAGAGTCTGCGCGGAGATCCCGTTTTGGGCCCGGATGAAATGCTGCGCTTCCTGCCGACTTCATTCAACGACGACGGCGTGCCTCTCGACGCGGCTGGAATGCCTTCACCCGACATAGCCTGCCCGCACTGCCGGCGCAAACTCCCGCCCAACTATTTGGAGCTCGACCATAAAATATTTTCGATTGTGGGCGCTCCGAGCTCCGGGAAGTCTTACTATTTAAGCGTGCTTATACGCGAATTGCAAAATTCGCTCTTTAAAAATTTTAAAATAACGCTAAAGGATTTGGATCCCTCCGGGAATATGCTTTTAACGCAGATGAAAAACCGCCTTTTTTCTGCGAAAAATCCCGAAGACGCGATATTGGCAAAGACCGCGCTTGAGGGCGCCATGTATGAGCGTTATCCGCGTTTCGGCAAAATAGTGGCTCTGCCTAAGCCTATGACATATTCTCTTTCGCGCGGGGGAGAGGTTAAGAATTCAATCATTTTTTACGACAACGCCGGCGAACACTTCGAGCCGGGTTTGGATATAGAGGAGTCTCCAGGAGCCATGCATGTGGCGAGTTCCGCTGCGATATTTTTCCTGTTCGACCCGCCTTCAAACCGCAACTTTAAGCTGGCGCTGGAAGGGTATCCCGATCCCCAGCTTACGATAGACGGCCGCATAGACCAGCAGGACACGATTCTTTCGGAGATGGAAGTCCGCATAAAGAGGATATTGTCGATAGAGTCGTCCCGCAGAATAGAAACTCCCCTTGCGGTAATAATAGGCAAGTGCGACATGTGGCTCCAACTTTTGAAGAAACCGCTTTTAGATACAATAGAAGGCGGCAAGCTCAACTTAAGCGCGGTTGACACAAACAGCCAGACTTTGCGAGAATTCCTCTTGGAAATAGATCCCTCGATAGTTTCAAATGCGGAGTCTATTTCAACAAACGTGAAATATTTTGCGCTGAGCGCGCTAGGGCATTCTCCTATGGTTATTCAAGAGGGCGCCAATATCGGAAAGATAGCTCCAATTCCGGAAAAGTTAAATCCCATAAACGTTGAAATTCCGTCGATTTGGGCTCTAAGCCAGACAAGCGACCTAATTCCGACAATGCGCGAATAATATGGCGTACCAGCTCATATATACCAGCTATCCAATGTCCCTTGTGAACGGGCGGACGGGTTTTTCCACTGTCGCCAGAACGCGCGAGATGTCGGAAAAGCTGTCTTCTGCGATAGAGAGATGCAGCGTTTACGATGTATCCCGTGGCGTTGTATATACGCATAGGATATTGAATGTTGGCGGGAAATCTTGGCATGTCTTAAGCCGCATAACAGATTCCGGCGTGGACTATACAAACAGAAACAACTATATTGCGCACCATTTAGCTCTTTCGGCGGATGAAATTTCCGGCTTGGCCAATCCTGCCGAGATTCTAATGCAATGGAATGGTTGGAAATCGTCGTGGTCGGAGCCCCCGAAATATTTGCCGCCTCCCGAAGGGCTGGATGCGATTTCAGCTTCGTGTTCTCTTCCCGCGGAAAATTGGCGCAGGGAATTCGGAGATTGCGGAGCGGCGGCAATTTTAAACTGCGGCGCAGCGAATATAATAGCTGATGTATCGGATTCCGAAAAGCTTCTTAAATTATTTTCAGAATCCTCGCTTTTGGAGGTGAATCCAGCCGACGCATGGAAGTTTACATTTACGACTTCGTTTTCAGCCGCAGACAATCCAGCAGATTTTTATTGGAAAGCGTATCCCGAAAATACCGGGGTTCAGGGGGCTGTTATAGATTTAAAAAGACGGACAATTCCTCAGATTCCCGCGTGCCGCGCGGCTGAATACGCGCGCAGCGGAGTTATGAACAACCGCGAAAGATTCAACCTTACGGTCTCCGCTCCGCCTCCTGCTTCACGCAAATTCGATGTTGTTGACACGCAGTCAGGGAAAGACGGCGGCAGTTTTGCTGCAAAACTAATAGGAGGGGCGGTCGCGTTGTCGGTTGTTCTGGTCGCAGGCGTCTTCGGGGTGTATTATTCGATTGACGGGGCTTCAAAAAAACCTTCCAAAAGCAATGTCTCGGAGCCTGTTCCCGTTTTGAAAACTTCGGCTTCGGAATCCCGAGAAGATTTCGGAAAATATTCAAATCTGACATCCGGAGAGTTGAAAAGCGAAGTTTCGATGCTTATTGAGAAATGCGAGTTTCAAAAGGCGCTTGACGCGTGGGATTGTTCGGTGCACGCCAAGAACGAGCCAAATTACAGGGTTGGCCTGCTTGGGGCAATAGGATATAAAGCCGACAATTTGATGCGGTATTCGGAAAATATTTTCATGTCGCAAATGGCGTCCGACAGCGAGCGGGCGAGGGCCATTGAAAATGTTTTTGCGGCGCGAAGGGCTCTTGATATAGACGGCGTTCCGCGCATTGCGGAGCGCATGAAACGCTGGAATGAATTAAACAAAAAAATAAAGAAGTAAATGACACCACAGCTTTTAATTGTAAAGATTCAAGCGCTGCTTGGCGGCAGGCTCGAAGTGTCGCCTGTGCAGAAGCGCGCTTTGGCAATGGAATACTATAAAATGTGTTCAGACGCCGAGTCGCAACTAGAACACTGCATCGCGCTTATAAAGGCGGGCAGGGAATATCCCGCCCTCCAGTTCGCGGAGTCGTCGTCTATTTTGGACAAGGTGAACGCATTGTCGTTTATGGAGCTTCCCCAGTGGCGAGACTTTTGCAGCACAGAGTCCCTCCCGTTGCCTCCTCCTTTTTCCGAGGAGCAGATAAGCCAGATAAGCGCGCTTTATTCAAAGGGGATAACTCAGACCCATCCGCTCTACCGCGACTACCGAAGGGCTATGAGAATGCGCGATTACGGCGCCGCTTTGGCTGTTATTCGCACTATTTCAAAAATAAATACTTACGATGCCGAAGCCCGTTCGGAATACGACAGGCTGCGCAAGCTTCTGTCGGATAAAAAGCTCAAGGCGCTCCGGGCTGCTTTGGACGGTTCCGACAAAGGGAAAATAATTTCTATATGCGAGGATTTGGCTCCCGACGCTGAATTTTTGTCTGGCAATCCGGTTTGGGAGGAGGCATTGGAACGTAAAAGGGGCTTTGACGAAGAAGTCGCCAGGTCCCGGGCAAGGGAAATACTTTCGGAAATTTCCAAGCTCGACGCGTCGAAGGACATATCCAAAATATCGGAGCTTGTTTCGGAGTACAACCTCTTGGGGGCAGACCTTGCTACGACGGAAAAGGAGGCGGAGCTCCTGGACGATTGCAACAAAAAGGTGTCAAAATACCAAGATTTGCAGGTCAATTTGGAGCGTTCCGCCAGAGCCAGAAACATGGTGTCGATAGAGCTTGAGACGCCTACACCCATGCCGCCGTCGGAGCGCTTGAAATTTTTAAAGAAATTGCGTTCTGAGGCGGGGAAGACACTAGACGCCACATCCGCAAAGAAACTCAATTCGGCGATTTCTGCGTTGTCTTCGAAAATTTTGGCAAAACGGATATTGACGGTTGGCGGCGGGATGGCCGCGGCTGCCATTGCGGTTTGGGTCGGATGCGGAATTTATTACGAGTCCGAGTACAAAGCCAGATTGGCGCGCGCCGGCGGGGAACTGCTTGAAATATCGCAATTGCAAGATCCGAGGATCGTATCCGAACGCTTGGACGCCTTTGCCGGTAAATATCCGGATTTCGTTGAGACGTCCGATTTCGCGGGGGAAATTGCCAAACTCCGCGAAACGGCAAATCTTGACATTGGCAATATAGAACGCATTTCAAAGCTTTTAAAATCGGTGGAGGCTATGGATTTTGCAAAGGCTTCTGCGATGGAGTTGGAAAATGCCCAGGCGGATTTGGAAAAAGTGCTCAGCGAAGTTCCGAACTTGTCCGCCGCGGTTAGGGATTCGGTTGCCGACAAAGCCGACAGTCTGTCGCGCAAATTGAGTTCAGCGATAGACTCCCGCCGCAAATTGCGCTCCAAAACTTTGAGCGAGGCTTTGGGAAAGTACGACGCACTGCTGGAAAAGTACGAGAATTTCTCCGAGTCGCGCGAGGCTCTTGACGCGCAGGAAGCGCGCCTTTCGCAAATTATAATGCCGATTGTAGAGGATGTCACGCAGATGTTTAAGCCGTCCCAGTCTGATGTGGAGAGGTATGCGGATGTAGCCCAAAGAATAAAGGCAGCCAGGGCGACATATCTGAAGGCGGACGAGCTGTACAAATCGCTTATGGATTCGCGCACAGCCACCGCTTATTTTAACCAGGCGCACTCTATGGAAACCTCGGGTGTTATGTCAGCCGATTTTTCTAAAAAATTGTCGCGAATTCTTGCGTGCGAAAAGGCTGTAAAGTCCGGCCAGCTATCAGACTTTGCAGATTCCGACGCCGCGGAGAAATCTGTCGATTATCCAATGCTCGGGTCGGGGAAGCTGCCTTCAAACGGGTTGATGACAAATGTCTACCGCAATATAAACGCCCAAAAGACGAATACATATACTCTTGGCGAAATAAACGTTTCAAGCCAAAGCTGGCCCGGCGGCAGTGAGACCATACAGAAATGCAAAGTGATATATCCGAGCGGCGCAGTGCGGGACGAGACGTTTAGGATGAATTACGTGGACGGGAAACAACCCCGCGGCGAGCTTCTTTCCACCGGTACGCTTTCCATAGAATCCAAGACGGGAAGGGAGGCGGAGCAGCTGGCTCTTTCTAAATCTTGGCTTGCCGCGTTGGAGTTTATTGCCGACGCGAAAATAAATCCTATATACAAGCTTTTGTTTGAGGCTAAAATTTTTGAGCAGATGCTAAAAAATCCCGTGGAAAGTTCGCTTGCGTTCTCTCCGTCCGCAAAAGAAAGATGCTCTGTTGTTAAGAAAATGGCGCGGGGATTTAACGACTATTCTTGGATGTTTGAGCCGCAGTCCAAGGTTAATTTTGTGGAGTCCGAGCTCTATTCAAAGCCATCTCCGAAATACGAGCTTGAGGCAATGATAACAAAAAAAGCCATTGAAATAGCCCGCAGCAATCCAATTCAAATGATAGGCGTCGCAGACTCCAAAGGGAATCCTGTCCTTTTCAAGCAGCCCTCCGGCGCAATCAGGTCTGTTGCCGACGACGGTTCTTTTTCTCGCGCGGAAACGGTCGACAAAATAAAAATAGCGCCTCTTGCCCCTATATTTTCGGAAAAAATTTCATCTGATGAAATCGTCCGAAAATCCAAGGAAAGCGTGAAATGAGCAGGTATTTTGTAAAGTGGAAGGGGGTCGAGAGCGGCCCTTATTCCGCCGGAGAGCTTCGCGACATGTACAATGCCGGAAAAATAGGCCTTATACATTATGTGCGCGAGGAAAATTCCGCAAACTGGCATTTGTTCCGCGAATTTTTATCGGGGGAAAACATTGGCGAAGCTGCATCTCCCGTCGATGATGCGAAAAAGACGTCGCTTTATCTGCAGTATTTTGCGTACCTTTTGTGCGGCGGGGCATTTTTGTCGCCGTATATTTATTTGTGCGCTTTGGCTTTGTGCGCATATCTATTTTTTGCGTGCAATAAAAGATTTGCATTGGAGATTTTTGGGGTTTCGACAGTCATTGCCGTTTCGGGAATATTTTTCTTTTACGGCGTTGTTCCCGTTCTGATGAGGTAGAATTTTAAGCGCAAAAAGGTTGATAAAAAAAAAGGTAGTGTTTGGATAGGAATTGTGGACGAAATTAGAAAAATAATTTTTGCCGTAAATAAGACAAAGCCACATGCGGCCGAAATAGCTTTTAAGCTTTCCGAGCTCGCGCAGCGCAACGGAATGTCGGCGCAAATATGCGATGCTTTCCCTATTGACGAGGAGGCTTTCAGAGGCAAGGATTTGTGCTGCGTAATCGGCGGAGACGGCACGATTCTTTCATGTGTCCGTCCGCTGATAAAATACGATATGCCGGTGTTCGGCATAAATCTCGGCAAACTTGGCTTTTTGGCGACTTATACGGATGAAATCGACGATGAATCGTTTTTATCTTTGGCGCGCGGCGACTTTATGATTTCAGAGCGCGCCTTGCTCATGGCAAAATATCGCGGGCGCTGTTATTATGCATTGAACGACTTTGTGCTTAAAGATCTTAGGTCCGCCGGAATTTCCGATTTTCAAATGTTTGCCGACAGGGAGCTTGTTGCAGACTATGTAGGAGACGGCCTTATATTTTCCACTCCTACGGGATCTACCGCGTACAACCTTTCAGCGGGAGGGCCTCTTATCCATCCAAAGGCTCGCGCTTTTGTAATGACTCCGATTTGCCCCCATATGCTTTCCAACCGCAGTCTGGTATTTGACTACGGCGCACAGATAAAAGTTAATTGTGTCAGCGGGCAGAGCGCGCTAATCGCGGACGGTCGGGAAATTGAGACGATATCAGCCGGCGCTCAGATAGAAGTTGAAATGCCATCTGTTGCATTGAAATTCGCCCGCTTGAGCGGGGATTCTTACTTTGGCGTTTTGAGAAACAAGCTCGGTTGGGCCGAGGATCCGCGAAGGCTTCAAAATGAACAACGCTAGGGAAATTTTAGACGCCCATGAAACTGCGCAGCGGCGCGCCTATGCATGCGCGGTATTTTTTATTTGCGCTGCTTTGCTTGCCAATTCCGTATCTTTTGGGGTGGCTTACTTCTTTTCGCGCGTCGGGGATTTTTCGGCGATTTCGCCGTATGCTATTTCGGCGTATTTGGATCTGGCTATAGCGGCTGGATTTATTTTCGGATTCGCGCCGTTTGCTTCTTTGCGCCTTAAGGCAATTGCTGCTGCGGGCTTTTTTGCTTATCTCGAATATTCTTCAACGGGAATTTTCGGGACGGGATGCTTATTGCAGTTGCTTCTGGGCGCGCTGATAGGTCTGCTTTCGGTTCGGCTGCCTTTGATTCTTACTTTGGCTGTGGGCATTTTTGCCGCCAGTGTTGCGGTGTACATTGATATTAATTTATTTCTAAAATAAAACAGTTATGGAAAAGTCGAATGGCAACGGTAAAAAGCCGCTAGTAAAACGCGTCGAGAAATTCCTTACAAGCGATGTTTGGAATGTATCTGAAAGCGCAGAAGGGGCAAAAAAATATTTTTTGTCGCTTTTGAGGATAGTGCTGACTACAATCAACGGAATTATTCATAAGCGCATTCTCGTGCAGGCATCGTCCCTTTCTTATGCGACGCTTTTGGCTATAGGCCCTATTTTGGCCATTACCGTAATTTTTTCGGGAATATTTTTTAGGGATAAGGGCGAGGAATTTATCTATGCGAAGATTATGTCCGCGGCAACTTTTGTAATGCCCGCTTTTAACGAAATGATTCCAGTTGAGAATTCAAAAGGCTTAAAAGGCGGATCGGAATCGACCGCTTCGCTTAAATCGGCTCCTCAGATAAATCCGCGCATTTTTTATTTTATAAACCACATATCAAAAGGCAGTTCAAGGGCTGGAGCCGTCGGAGTGGCTACAATGATTGTGACGTGCTTGCTGCTTTGCATAAATATGGAATCGGCGTTCAATTATATATGGGGGGTAAAGAAAGGCAGAAAGTGGGTAGATAGGATAGTATTCTATTTTGCAATGATATTTTTTGGTTCAGTAGGCACAATTTTCGGAATGACGTTTTTGGCGACCTCCCAACTAAATAGTTTTGTAAAGGATATACCTTTCATTTCAGATTACGCTTCGTGGCTTACATATATAATTGGAATTGCGGTTATGACTACGGTTCTAGCCTTCTTTTATAAATTTATACCTTGCGCGCGCGTAAAATGGCGCGCAGCGTTTGTTGGAGCAGTTGTCATAATCCTGGCGCTAATTTTAAATAATGAAATGTCGTTTCTATATATTAGCTACATCGTAAAACAGCAGAATTTTTATGGATATCTTGCGATAGTTGCGGTGGCAATGTTTAGCCTATATATATTTTGGATGATGATTCTAACGGGTGGGCAAATAACATTCGCGGTGCAATATGTGGATTTCCTGTCGGACGACGAATCTTGGAATAAGATGGGAACCCGCGCGCGCGAACTTTGCGCTCTGGCTGTATTTGGAGAAATATCGAAGGCTTTTTACAAGAGGGGAGAGTCGCCGACAGTTGAGTCTATCAGTGGAAGTTTAAGAATTTCCAAGGTTGTCGTGACGGCTAGCTTGGAGTGGCTTGTCTCAAAAAAATTGGTATGCCATGCGGAGGGATTCAATCCCGACGACGACGCAGTTTATTTTAATCCCGCCGTTTCTCCCGACACCGTGAAGCTTTCCGACTTTTTCGCCCTTCTTTCAACTAACGAAGGCGATTCCACGATATCCGATATGCTTGCCAGAGAAGAGCCCCTTGTAGCCGCTGCGGTTGCTTCAATGGGAGAATATTCCAAAGGGGAGGTTCCGTCTAAAACAATAAGGGAATTGATATAATGGACTTGTTTGAATTTAGAAATGAATATCTTAAGGGGGGATTGGAGCGGGATATGCTCGACGACAATCCGTTCGTCCAATTTAAAAAGTGGTTTGAACACGCTTGCGAGTGCAACGTAAAAGAACCTAACGCCATGGCAGTTTCCACTGTGTCTGCCGACGGAATGCCAAGCTCGCGCGTGGTCTTGCTGAAGTCTTGGGATGAGCGCGGCTTTGTATTTTATACGAACTACACAAGCCAGAAAGCCAAGGAAATAGAGGGCAACAACAAAGTGAGCCTGCTGTTTGTGTGGCTTGATTTGGAGCGGCAACTGCGCATAAACGGAACTGCAGAAAAAGTCTCCGCGGCGGAATCATTGAGATATTTTATTTCAAGGCCGTTCGGAAGCCGTCTCGGAGCTTGGGTTTCGCACCAAAGCAGCATAATAACTTCCCGCTCATTGTTGGAGATGCAGTTTGAGAAGATGAAGCGCAAGTTCGCAGACGGGAAGGTTCCTCTCCCGGATTTTTGGGGCGGCATTAGGGTCGTGCCGTCATATTTTGAGTTTTGGCAGGGCAGGGAAAACCGCCTACATGACAGATTCGCGTATAAAATGGGGTCGGAGCCTGGAAAATGGACAATAGAGCGCCTTTCCCCGTAGGCGGAGTTTAGGCCGGAACTCATGTCTGAATCGTACAGACAGGACTAGTATAATAGAACGCCTTCCCTAGCAGGCGGAGTTTAGGCCGGGTTTGCAAAAATAAAAAACGGAAAGCTTTTTGCGCTGTCCGTTTTAGTTTAATTTAATGCATTTGCTCTCCAGCAACGAATCCTAATAAACATTTAGGTTTATTAAATTATGGCTATGTGCGCGTGTGTGTTTTTTTTGAGCAAATGCATGCCGCCTCTTTAAATGGGGCGCAGGAATAAGATTGCCTGCGCGCGCAGTGGGAGTGAACGGGATTATATTCCGTCGATTTCCTGTGAAAGGTGGGATATAAGTTCGGATTCGCTCATCCGTACCTGCTTTGTAGTGTCGCGGTCACGCAAGGTCACTGTGCCGTCTCCTTCTATCGTTTGGAAGTCTATCGTTATTCCGAAAGGCGTTCCTATCTCGTCCTGCCTGCGGTAGCGCCTGCCGATTGCACCTGCAGAGTCGAAGAAAACGTTCCAGCGCCGGCTCAATTTCTTGTATAGGTTTTGCGCGCGCTCCATTAATTCCGGCTTATTTTTCACAAGCGGGAAAACAGCCGCCTTATAGGGAGCCACGCGCGGGCTAAATTTCAATAGAACGCGCTTTTCCGCCTGTCCTTTGTCGTTCGGCACTTCGTCTTCGCAATATGCAGCAGTAAGCACAGCCAAAAGCGTGCGGTCAACGCCGAGCGACGGCTCTATGACGTGCGGCAGATATTTTTCTTTGCGGGCTTCGTCGAAATATTCGAGATTTTTTCCCGAAGCGTTCTGGTGCTGCGTAAGGTCGAAATTGCCGCGCACCGCTATGCCCTGCAACTCTTGCAGCCCGTGGGGGAAATGGAAGGTTATATCGGTGCAGGCTTTGGCATAGTGGGCGAGCTTCTCGTCTGGATGCACGTCTTCGGCAAGTTCCGATTCAGGCAGCCCTATGGAAACAAACCACTTTTTGCATGCGTCTATCCATTCGCGGTGCAGCTTGCGCCAGTCGTCATATGGCGATATAAAGTATTCTATTTCCATCTGCTCAAATTCGCGGCTTCTAAAAATAAAATTGCGGGGGGTTATTTCGTTCCTGAACGCCTTTCCGATTTGAGCTATTCCAAATGGAATCTTTACGCGCGTGGTGTCGCATACATTCTTGAAATCGGCAAATATTCCCTGCGCGGTTTCGGGGCGCAAGTAGGCTATGGCAGTTTCGTCCCGCAGGGCGCCGACGTAAGTCTGGAACATCAAATTGAAATCGCGCGGAGGCGTAAGCGAACCAGGCTTGCCGGTTGCCGGAGACGGTATCAGTTCGTACTCGTTCGGCTTGGCGTCCATATAGTTCTTTAGGACGACCTCATCAAGCTCTCCCTGTTTGCCCAACTTCCTCTTAAGCTCGTGCGCTTTTTTTTCGGCTTCGGCCTGCATGGCTTCGTCCTCCAGCACGCTTACGTATCCGATTGTTTCTCCGCCGACCTTTACTTCGGCAAAAAATATTTGGTCTGCCCTAAAGCGCAATTTTGATTCTTTGCAGTCAACCATAGGGTCGGAGAATCCTGCGACGTGCCCCGACGCTTTCCAGACGTCGGGCGCCATTATGATAGACGCGTCCAAACCTACAATGTCGTCCCTTCCGTGGACAAAGTCGTTCCACCAAGCGCGCTTTATATTGTTTTTGAGTTCGACGCCCAGCGGGCCGAAATCGAAAAATCCGTTGAAGCCGCCGTAGATTTCCGACGAGCGGTAAATGAATCCTCTGCGCTTGCAAAGGCCCTCAATTGTAGCCATGTCAACCATATGCGTATATATAAATTTTAGCGCACAAAGATAATTCGATACCCGCCTTTGTCAACTTTTATAACTTTAATACTGCGCGGAAAACATTTGCTAAAAATTAGGCCCGGAAGTTTTTCGCAAATTCTTTTGACAATTCAAAATTATAAGTTATCTTGATCTTTGTATGAATGGCATATTTAAGGCATTTTTCTTTTTTGCTGTTGCGCTGCCTATGCTTTCTGCGGCTGCCGGCGAGTATAAGGTTGGAAGCTTTAACATATTGGGAGGAGATGTATCCCAGCCTGACAACGCCGAGCGCGCCGCAGTTGGGAGTGCGCTCGTGGGATTCTACGGCTTCGATATAATAGGGTTTCAGGAAATGCGGAAACCGCAGGCGGAGATTTATTTGAAGGCCGGCGAATACGCCATTTCCGGGGAGGTGGTCGCGCCGAATATAGAGGTTCCAGGGTGGATGCGTTGGGGAAATTTCATATTTTATAAAAAGGAAAAATTTGAGCTTCTGAAGGAAGGGCATTTTTGGCTTTCTCCGACTCCCGAAACACCTTCAAAAGGCTGGGACGAAAAACAGTATCGAATTTGTAATTACGTCAAGCTCCGCGACAAGGCAGACGGTTCTCAAATCTATTTTTTCAACCTCCACCAAGGGCTGACAGAAAAATCCCGCAGCGGCTCTATGCGGGTTATTGTCGATAAGCTTCGCGAAATTCTAAAATCGGAAAGCGGGGCGGCGGTTTTTATGACGGGCGACTTCAATGCGCACAAGGGCGAGGAATCTATATCCTATCTATTATCTGCAGATATTTTAAAGGATTCTTGGGATGTTTCTAAAACTCCCCCTTTTGGCTCGCGCGGAACTTTTGTGCCGAAATTTGGCAATAAGACATCATGTAAAGGCGAAGCTAAAACCGAAAATAAGATCGACTACATATTTGTCTCTCCGAATGTCAGTGTTAAAAAGTGCGCGGTAATAGCAAATAACGTAGACGGAACATTTGCTTCCGACCATCTTCCCATAATAGCCGTTGTTGAGGTGAAAAATTAGGTTTGAGACAAGCTGGTTTCTTGGGGGAACCCTGCACGGGCATCGCATTTGCGGTGTGGTTTGCCTAAAACAGAGAAATGGGCGCAAGATGATTTGCGGCGATGGTGGATAAAAACGCCGCATAGGCATTGCCTTTGCGGTGTGCCTGAAACAAATAACTATGCGCTTAACATATCGGCAGAGGCAAGTCTGATTCAAGGGGCTATATTTTTGCGGAGTCCGTACGATAGCCGCGAAACTCTGCCATTAAATCCCGTATTGCGCCGGTTGTGTCTTGCGGTACTAATACGTCGGATACGGCGACGATTCTTTCTGCTCCCGCCGAGCGCACTTTGCGGGCGGTGCTTTTATTTATTCCTCCTATCGCAAACCAAGGCAGGCATGGCTTAAAATCCGCCACGCTGGAAACGAGTTCCAGCCCGACTGCTGGGCGGCCTGGCTTTGTGTTGGTTGCAAACACGGGCCCGACGGCAAAATAGTCTAGAATGCCGTTCAATGCGTCTGCGGATTTTGCTTGTTCTATTGAATGCGTGGAAAGACCAAGCACGCGGCCTCCGCCTATAATTTTGCGGGCGGCTGCGGGGGGGATGTCGTCCTGTCCGATATGCAGCCCGGCACCCGGCAGCGAAGCCGCAAGCTCGGCGTCGTCGTTTATCACGAAAAACGGGGCGCATTCCCTTTGGAATAACGGAAGAATCTCAAGGGCTATTTCACGCCGCTGGGAATGTGTTTGAAGTTTTGCCCGCAGTTGGATTATTTTTGTACCGGCGTTTATCAACTGGGAACATTTGGAATACATACCGGCGCGCGAAACGTATCCGGAGTCTAATATACCGTAGAACTGCGCGTCTTTAAGGCGTTCGGAGAGCTGTCCCATGGAGAGAATTTTAGGATTTTGATTCCGGCTCTCGCTTTGAGTCGTCGACGGAATTTATAACGGGATTTTTTTCCGAGAACAGAACATCGTCATCTTCCTCGTCGTCAATTTCGGGTGCCGGCGGCAAAAATTTTGTGGTGGGTTTGTAAATCAATCCTTTAAATCCCAACACCCTTACGTCTATTCTACCGAGCTTTTCCACGCCAAGATGTTCGCGGAACGCCGATGTAAGGGCGCTTTGAATTTCCGCGGTGGCGTCCGTAAGTTTTTGTCCAGATTCCAATTTTAGGGAAACGCTCATGCAAAGTCTTCCGCGGCGGGTGTATATATCTACATCCGGGCGGTTAAGGGCGCCCAAACTGTAGCAAACGCTTTGCACTAGTTCGTCGAGAGCCTTGCGCGAAACTTCCACCACTCCCACGCGGTTGTCGAACAATTTAATTGGTTTGCGGTAGTTTTTTATTTTTCGCAGTATTATCAGCAATATAAACGCCGCCAAGGCTATTCCTAAAAGCTCGGGAGCGTTTGGTTGTTCCCATGCGGTCTTTAGAAATTTTACGGTGAAAAATATTGCTTCGGAAATTCTTTGGGCGATTAAATCTATGGTGGAATTCATATTGTTGGGCTGTTCTTGCTTCCATACTGCTATGGTGAGGCAGGAATTTTCCTTTCGATTGTTTTATTAAAGTTATTTTTTATGTTTTAACAAGACTATTTATTAAAATCGAGGTCGTCAGGCCATTCCCTTTCATGTCCGTCGGCTTTATTTTTTTTGCAGGCGTCTATGAAACAGGTTTGCCCGCATACTTTTATATCGCGCAAAGGGTCGGTATTATTAAATATCTTCCACAAAAGTTTTGAGCGGTTATTTACGTCGATGCCGGCGTCGAAAATAGCAACCGCGCGGAAGTGCCTTTTAAACAAGCTTTCGGATTCTAAGGCCTTAAGGATATCGGCGCCGCGGCGCCCGTTTTTTTCTATTGATATAGCGCAAAATTTATCGCCGAAATTAGATTTCGCATTTGGGTCTATTTTGCTGATAGCGGCGTTTAATTTTTCGAAATCTTGCTCTTTTATATCTTCAAATTTTGAGGCTCCGCGCGGGGGTTCGCCGCTTATCCTGCCGGTCAAATCGAATGCTATCTTTGATCCCATGAAAGGATTGGGGGAGGAATGGTCGAGAACGTCCAGAACCCCATAACCAGATATTATGTCGGTTGTAGGGTCGAAATTTTCCACAAACAATTTCCACACTTGCGGCAGATTTGACGGGTCTTTGTCGGCGTCTATTACGACAATAGATTTGCAAAAGCTCATTTGCCCCTGTCCCCACAGCCCGCTTGCGAGCTTTTGGGCGTGGGCCGGATATTCTTTGTTTATTGACACTATTGCCGCGTTGTGAAAGACGCCCTCCCACGGAAGAAAATAGTCGCGGATTTCCGGCATTACAGCCTTTAAAAGCGGAAGGAAAATGCGTTCTGTGGCTTTTGCCATATAGCAGTCTTCCATTGGCGGAGGTCCAACGAGGGTTGCGCAGTAAACGGGGTTTTTCTTGCGGGTAATAGCCGTTAAGTGGAATACTGGGTACATGTCGGCCAGCGAATAATATCCCGTATGGTCTCCAAAAGGCCCCTCCATGCGGCGTTCGTCGCAATCAACATAGCCTTCCAGCACAAATTCTGCGTCTGCCGGAACTTGCTGGTTTACTGTTATGCAGTCTGCCATCGGAACGCCCTTTTTTCTGAAAAATCCCGCGAGCAGCAGTTCGTCGACGCCGCGCGGCATTGGCGCGGTCGCCGCGTAAATGGTGGCGGGATCGGCTCCTATTGCGACTGCAACTTCCATGCGCTTGTTCAGTGCCGCGTGTTCCTTGAAATAATGCGAACCGTCTTTGTGTATATGCCAGTGCATGCCGGTTGTGCGCTTGTCGTAGATCTGCAGGCGGTACATTCCCAGATTCCGCTTTTTGCCGTCCGGAGATTTTGTAAAAACCAAGGGGAGCGTCACAAACCTTCCGCCGTCGCGGGGCCAGCATTTTAAAACGGGAATTTCAGAGAGGTCTATGTCTCCGCCGGTTTGAACGACTTCCTGGCAGGGCGGTTTGCCGCGAAATTTTTTTGGCGCTATGCGCGAAATTGGAAGGACTTTTTGGGCAGCCTTTATCAGTTCGGTGAGGTTTTGGGGCGGAGCCATATTTATAAGCTCGTCGATTTCATTCCCGGCTGAGTCCAGATTTTCGACTCCAAGCGCCATGGCCATTCTGCGGTTGCTTCCGAAAAGATTTGTGGCTATGGGAAATGACTTTTTGCCGTTGTCGATTACGTTTTCAAAAAAGAGGGCTTTCCCTCCTCCGGGCTTTTTTGATTCGGCGTCGGTTATTTTTGATATCTCGATTTCCGGAGACACGGGCTCGGATATGCGTTTTAATTCTCCTGCCGCGTCCAATGCCCCGATAAATTCCTGGAGGTCTTTATAGCTTTTTTTCATTTCCCCATTCCCTTAAAATGTCTTGTTTAAATCCCATTGCCATAGCCGCGCGGGCGGCTATGAAATCCGCGATATCGATTGCGCTTTTAGGATGCTGGTAAAACGCGGGGCAGGCTGGAAGAATTACGGCTCCGGCTTCGGAAAGAGAGCACATATTGCGCAGGTGCGTGAGCGCAAGCGGGGTCTCGCGCGGGACAACAACGAGCCTTCTCCTCTCCTTTAATGCCACTTCCGCCGCGCGGACAACGAGGTTGTCGGCTATTGAGTTGGAGATTTTTCCCAGCGTTTTCATAGAACAAGGTATTACCGCCATTGCGTCGAAAACGAACGAGCCGCTGGCAGGAGGCGCGGAGAAATCGGATTCGTCGAAAAAACTTATTTTTTCGATTTTTCCGGCGTATTCTTTCGGGCATGTCTTTAATAGCGCGTCGAAAACGCATTTTTCGCCGCCAGTTTCATGGTGAAGAATTTCTTTTGCCGAGTTTGTCGCGATGCAGAATATCTCGGCCTTGTTGTCCATCAAAATTTTCAGCAGGCGCAGGGCGCAAATAATTCCGGATGCTCCCGTGATGGCAACCACAGCGCGTTTCTTTTTTAAAATGACAGCGTTTTGCATATGTTTTAACGTCCAAATATGTTTGCAGCAGTTCCCAGGAGTATTAGGGCGGAAATCGCAACGTTTTCGTAGAAAAATACCAAATTTACCATGCGCATTCCGCACCTTTCAATTGTCAAGTATCCTCCTGCGTATAGCATGGCGGTGGTTGCCGCGCAAGCGTAGAATGCTGCGTTTAACTCGAACAGAATTCCCGTAATGAAGAGCAATGCCGCCGCCGAAGCGAATGAAAAAGCCGCCAATAGAAGCGTCGCTCTCCTCCCGAACCTCGAAGGCACTGAGAATAGCTTATGGGCTATGTCAAATTCCCTGTCTTGCAGAGAGTACACCAAGTCGAATCCGGATATATGGAAAAATAGAACTCCGCCGAGGCACAGTATGCGCGGCGAAAACCCGTCTGTTGCGGCTATCCACGCGCCTATCGGAGCCATGGCAAGCGCGACTCCCAAAATATAGTGCGCCGCCGCCGTAAACCTTTTGGCGTAAGAATATCCCGTCAGCACGAAAAGAGCCGGAAATGAAAGCCAAAAGCAGATATCGTTTATCATAAACGCGGAAAAAACAAAGATTGCTGCGGATACTGCCGTAAAGATTTTCACTTCGCGCAACGATATCTTTCCTGTCACGCTTGGCCGGTTTTTTGTGCGCGGATTGAGTATATCGATGTCCGCGTCGGCGAATCTATTGAATCCCATAGCCGTGGAGCGCGCTGCAGCAAACGCCGCCACAATCCAAAGCAAACGCGCCGGGGCTATGGAGTATCCGTTTATGTAAGCCAAACATAGTGCCGACAGAGCAAAGGGCAGCGCAAAGAGCGTATGCCCCAGCTTTATGAGTTCTGAATATGCTATTGCGCTTTTAAAAAGATTCATTTTCCAAATATTCTAAAAAGCAAGCGCCCTGCGCAACCATTTTTATTTGATGGAAGGGCGTAATAATAAAAAACGCAAAGAAAACATAAAAAAAGTAAAGAAAGTTGACAAAAACGCTCCTTGCACCATCTTCGTAAGGATGGACTTTTTGGCGGATAAAACGGGGTCTGGAAGACTTTCGAAGTCTGAGGCACTCGAACTCTTAAAGAATGCGTCTCCCATAGAACTGGGCGAAGCTGCGGATTGCGTTCGCCGCAAGCTTCACGGAGACAACGCCTATTATGCTGTAAACGCGGCGATAACGTATTCCAATATTTGCGAGGCGCTTTGTCCGATATGTTCATTTTCTAGGAAAGAAGGCGCTGTCGGGGCGTATTTGCTTGCGGCCGACGAAGTTTTTAAGCGCGCCAAGGCCTTTTCGGAAAAAGGCGCCCAGGAAATCCACATAATCGGCGGGATGTATTCCAAGCTGCCCTTGGAATATTATTTGGATGTTGTGAAGGCGGTTAAAGCGGCCGATAAAAATTTAAATTTGGTTGCCTTTACGGTCTCGGAATGCGTGTTGATGTCGCGCGTATCTGGAAAAAGTTTGGGCGAGGTCATAGACATGCTTGTCGAGGCTGGGGTAAACGCGCTTCCGGGCGGCGGAGCCGAAATTTTTGACGAATCTGTCAGAAAAAAGATATCGCCCAATAAGCTGACCGCGTCTGAATGGCTAGGCGCCATGCAAATCGCCCACGAACACTCTTTGCGCACAAACGCTACAATGCTTTACGGGCATATAGAGACGCCAGAGTCCGTAATAGACCATCTGTTTAAGTTGCGGGACCAGCAGGATAAATCCGGGGGCTTTAAGGCTTTTGTGCCGTTGCCGTTTCGCAAAGGAGCAAGCGACATAGAATCTAAAGGATCTGGGGTGTACGATTTGAAAATTTGCGCAATTGCGCGCCTAGTATTGGACAACTTTGCCCACATTCGCGTTCCTATCCCCCATTTCGGGGATAGAATGGCGCAAATACTGCTGAATTTCGGCGCCGACGACATAGGCGGCACGCATTGGCACGAGGAAGTCGCCGCCGCCGCGGGCGCAGCGCGGTCGAACCGCACAGAAGACTTTATGCGCAAGACCATAATTGCAGCGGGTTTTAATCCCGTAAAGGGAACTTCTAATTATGGCGTTTAAGTTTGGCAGAGTTTCTTACATAAACAGCATTCCGCTGTTTTGCGCGGAGCCGCCGCCTGATTTTGAAATTGTCTGCGCATATCCGGCCCTGCTAAACGAGGCGACTGCGCGGGGAGAATTTGATGTCTGCCTTATTTCAAGATGGGAATATCCAAAGGTGTCGGACAAATACTCCGTTCTGCCAAACTATTGCATAGGCGGCGACGGGGAGATTATGTCCGTCAAATTATTTTCAAAAACCGACATCTCAAATCTTGGCGGGAAAAAAGTATTTATAACAGAGCAAACCGGAACATCCTCGCGCGCGTTTGCGTATTTATGCAAGAGAAAATACGGCTTTAATTTGTTTGATGGCAGATGCGCGAGCATTCGCGAGGCTGACGCCGCGATCCTTATCGGCAACCAGGCATTGGCTTTTGACGGTTCGGATTTTGCGCACGCGTACGATTTGGGCTCCATGTGGAAGGAAGAAATTTCGCTGCCGATGATTTATGCGGTGTTCGTCGTGAGGAACGAAATCTTCGGAAGTATGGCCCCGTTGCTGCGCGCATATTTGAGCAAGTCTCTCAGCGAATTTGCGCGCTATAGGCAAGAGTGGATTTTAAGGGCGAAAAAATCCTTGGACAAAGAGCAGTCAGTGGATTTTCCTGTCGGCGAATTGGAGCGCTATTACAATTGCCTGAAGTTCGAGTTTGACGACGCAACCTTTAAAAAAAGTTTTTCTTTTGTTGAAGAAAATGGACGCATTTAAAATAGTATCCTCGGGAGGGCGCATAAGTTTTGAGCAGGCGTTGGAATTGGAGAATTGCAGCCTGCACGAGCTTGCCCGCGCGGCTAATGCGCGCAGATGGGCTTTTTCGGAGCCCGGTTCGGTCGGCTACATTGTGAACAGGATGATAAATTATTCGAACGTCTGCATGGCGCGCTGCAAATTTTGCGCCTACCACGCGAAGGCTGGAAAAGTTGCGCCGTTTAAAATGTCAGACGACGAAATTTTCGACTTGTGCTCTGACGCCGCAGCGCGCGGGGCTGTCCAGATTATGCTGCAGGGCGGATTGCACCCGGATTTTACATTGGAATGGGCGGAGAGGCTTCTAAGCCGCATAAAAAAAGCGTTTCCGTCGCTTTGGCTACATGCCTTTTCCCCTTCCGAAATAGTTTGGTTTGCGCGCGGGGCGGGCGTAGGCCTTGAGGAGTGCGTATGCAGGCTGAAAAACGCGGGAATAGATTCCGTGCCGGGAGCGGCCGATTTGCTAGTGCCGGAAATTCGCAGGGAGCTTTGCGGAAACAAATGCACGGTTGAAGAATGGACCGATGTAATGAGGGCACTAAGGAAATTTGGAATGTATTCGTCGGCGACGATGACATTCGGAATGGGCGAGTCCTTCCGCCAGAGGTTGGAGCATTTGAAAGTCGTGCGCGATTTGCAGGACGAAACAGGGGTCTTTAAAGCTTTTATTGCGTGGCCTGTGTCTCCGGAGAACACTCTTTTGGAAGGCGTTGTTGAACGTGCGGGAGCGGTCGATTTTTTGAAAACTCTGGCTGTTTCGAGAATATTTTTAGACAACATAGAGTATGTGCAGTCGGGATGGCTTACGGAGGGCCTTAAAGTCGCTGAAATAGCTTTGCATTTCGGCTCAAACGACGTCGGCGGTGTCCTTATGGACGAAATGGTTGTGCGCGCTGCGGGCATAGACAACCGCGCCACTCCGGCCAATATGAGAAAGGTTATAACTTGCGCCGGTTTTACGCCGCGCGAGCGCGACGGGCTTTATAAAACAATTAAAATTTTTGAAAAAAATGGCTCTTAAATTTGCAATCACACCTTGCCCCAACGATACATTTTCATATCATGCGCTAATAACAAAGGCGCTGGATTCTGATTTTGAATTTGTTTTCGACGATATAGAAGGATTAAATTTGTCTGCGGCAAAGGGAGAGTATCCCATTACGAAAATGTCGTTTGCGGCGTTTTTGCTCAATCGCGACAAATATGAGCTTCTAGACGCAGGTGCTGCATTGGGGATTGGCACTGGGCCTGTGCTTGTGACGGCAAACGGCAAGGATTTCGACGCATCAAAGCCGGTCGCAGTTCCCGGATTGAACACTACAGGCGCGCTTTTGCTTAAGTTTTTTCTCCGCAAAGGCGTTGATATGCGCCCAGTCTACTTTCGCGACATCATAGGGAAAATACGCGCAGGAGAATTTGATTCCGGAGTGTTGATACATGAGGGAAGGTTTGTTTGCGCGGATATGGGAATGCGCATTGTATCGGATTTGGGGGCGTATTGGACGGAAAAAACAGGTTTGCCTGTGCCTCTTGGATGCATTTGCGTGCGCCGCGATTTCTCCGAGCGCAAGGCTGAAATAGAATCCCTTATCCGTTCAAGCATAGACGCCGCATTTGCGCGCCCGGAGGATACTTACGGCTTCGTTCGCGGATATGCGCAGTATCTTGACGACGATGTCCTGAAAAAACACATATATGCGTTTGTCAACGAATATTCAAAAGACATATCGCAGATTCGCGGAAAGCTTTTGGAGAACATAGCTCTATGCTAATACTCGTCGCATCCCCAAAAGAGGCTGCCGCGGTCGAACGCGCGGAATTTGGATATCGCCGGATTTATTCCAAACCTTTTGAGGTATGGAAAAACGATACCAGAGTCCTTATAATAACGGGAATAGGCCTTGTAAACGCGTCGCTTGCGTTCTCATGGGCTGTAGACAACATAGATTTCGACAAGGCGTTGAATATAGGGGCCGCCGGCGCGACTTCCGCTCTTGAAAACTCAAAAGAACTTTGCGGGCGCTTCTTTAAGATAGCAAAAGTGAACTGTTTGGAGCCATACAATTTCGGCGAACTTGAACTGGCGGGGGAAGGGGCAAGCTTGGTCACTTCAAGCCGGCCTGTATCTACGCAAAAACAGCGCGAGTACGCTGGAAAATTTGGGCAGCTTGTGGATATGGAGGGGTACGCCATAGCAAGGGCGGCGGAGCTTTTCGGAAAAAAGCTTGAAATGATAAAAATGCTTACGGACTTTTCCGAGAATTGCGACATATCCGAAAATATAACTTTATTGCGGGACCGCCTCGCCGATTGCGAAGGCATATGGATTTGAAATCTCTTATGAAAAGTTTAAAAGACAGAAGGGTAAAGCTTGTTCTTTTTGGAGCGGCTGCGGTTTTGCTCGTATGCCTTTGGAGCTTGTGGATATGGCATAAAGACATCGAGGTGCTTCTTGCGGAATTGAGCGTGTATTTCCGCGACAGCGTTCATTTTTTGGACGGAGTTCCGCTCATATGCTATAGCTTCGTGATTTTCATATTGCCCATATTTTTTCTACCGGTGACCCCAATTTTTATTTTAGCGTCGGCACGGCCCGAATCGTATATTGCGGTTCTTGGATATTGCTGGCTTGGAGTCACGCTAAACATTGCGGTTTCATATTTTATATCCCGTAAATTCGGCATATTTTTACGCCGCAAACTATCTGAACGCGGCATAAATATTCCCGATATTCCTCCATACGAGCAGTATGAACTCACGTTTTTGATGCGGATGATACCGGGCAATCCTCTGGCAGTTCAAAACTATGTGCTTGGCGCTGCAAACATACCGTTTGACAAATACGTTTTAGTGTCTTTGCCTATTCAATATATTCAGATAGCCGCATATGTTTATTTTGGAGAGGGCGTCTTTGAGGGAGGACTTTCAAAATTGATGCTTGGTACAAGTATTTTGCTTGTAATTGCGGTCATAGCCAGGATGCTTGACAAACGCTACGGATACAAGCTCCGCGGCGCAAAAAAGGATGGAATTTCTAAAACAAAGTGACGAAGTTTTAAGCGTGGGAGAGTTCTCCAGGCGCTTTAAAATGCTTGTGAAAACCTGCGTGCCAGAACTATGGCTGCGCGGGGAAATCTCCAATTTAAAGACGTATTCCAGCGGGCATACATATTTTACTCTCAAAGACGAGGAAGGTTCCATATCAGCCGTTTTGTTCAAAGGATACTCCAGGGCGGTATCGTTCCAGCTGCGGGAGGGAATGAAAGTCTTTCTTTACGGCGAAATTGCCGTTTACGAAGTTCGCGGCTGCTATCAGATGGTTGTAAAAGCGGCTCTCCCCGACGGAACCGGAGATTTGGCGCGCAGGTTCGAGGAGCTAAAAAAAAGGCTTTCGGCGGAAGGCCTTTTCGACTCGGAGCGCAAAAAACCTATCCCGCGCCTTCCGGAAAAAATTGCTGTGGTGACTTCTCCAACCGGAGCTGCCATTAGGGATTTTTGCAAAATTCTAAAGCGCAGGGGATGGAGGGGAAAAGTCTATATTTTGCCAGCAAAAGTACAAGGAATAGGCTCGGCGGCAGAGATTGCAGAGCGCGTAAAAGCGGCTCAAGACTATGTTTTCGGCGACGGTTCTGGATTCGACCTTTTGGTGGTGATGCGCGGCGGCGGAAGTTTGGAGGACTTGTGGAGCTTTAACGAGGAAATTGTGGCGCGCGCAGTCGCGGAATCGCGCATACCTACAATATCCGCCGTGGGCCACGAGATCGATTTCACCCTTGCGGACTTTGCTGCCGATTTGCGCGCGGAGACGCCGAGCGCGGCGGCCGAATACATATCGAGTTCCTTTTTGGAATTTCTTGCGGATGTTGAAAACTTTGCCGAGGCTGCAAATAGGATTGTGTCCTATAGAATGCAGTCTTTTAAGGACACTCTTGAAAGTGCCCAGGAAAGGCTCAGGTTAAATTCGCCGCGCGCAAGGGTAAACACTCTTGCGATGCGGATGGACGAAATATCCCTTAGAGCCGACACGGCTTTGAGCGGGAGAATTTTTTATCTAAAAGCGGGAGTCCATTCGTTGGAAATGCGGCTTGAAAAAGTCTCACCAGCGCGCCGCATAGAGCTTATGCGCCAGCATGTTGAAAATTGCGCCAAGCGGCTAGACATACTCGGGGTGGAAAATACGCTTCGCAGAGGATTTGCGCTTGTAGCAGATTCAAGAGGGAAGGTAATAACGTCGTCGTCTATTGCGGCCGGAGAGGATATTATTAAGGTTAGATTTTCCGATGGCGAAATTTCAGCTTCTCCCAATGGCAAAATGGGCTGATTCCCGGAGAATTTAACATATTTTTTCTGTGCAATCTTGAGGAGTTTTTTGCGTTCCGAGAAGTTAAAAAATGCTCTTGTTGCATTATTGGCGGGGTGATGGGGAAATGAATCCCGATGCTGGTTTATCCTAGCTTATGGCGCGTATGGATACCGCCGCTTTATGGGCAGATTGCAGGGATATTAATTTGCCGAGTTTTATTTAAAGATATCTTTTCCGAGAACAGTTGCGCATTTTAATTGGAGACTGCAAAATCAAATATTGCTAAGCCCGATATTCCCATTTTGAGAAGCAACATCTATAAATTTTCTGCGCGCAAACCCGGAATGATTTTATTATTCGAATTTATATAATTCCTGTTCTTTTACCGATGTTGTAAACAATGGCTTCCCCTGCGAGTCCACGAAAGTAAACGATATTGCGCGCTCGTTTTCCGGGCCGTCTATTTTTGCCATTAAAAATGCTCTTTTGGTTATTCCGCTTCCAGGCATTCTAAAATAGTTAAGCTCCTCTATTTCGGCTGCCGGCCTATCTGTGAGCGGAGCTGCGGTTATGTCTATTAAGGGGTATGCTCCAGCGCGAACGAGCCTTGTGGCTTCGCCGTATTCTTTGTTGGCGGATAAAAACACGACTCCGCCTATTTTTTTTGCCGATAGAAAATCCATAATGTCTTTGCGTTCTTCCGCTGCGAAAGTAAAGTTTGTTTTGGATTTTACGGGGTTTGCGAACGGGGAGTTTATTACGATGATTTTAAATTTTGCCTGAGAGTTTTCCAGAGCATTTTTCAGCCATCTAGACTGGTCAGATCCTAGTATGTAGGGCTTGTCTTGTTTATAGTCCAAGTTTGAGCGCGCAGAGCAGTCGTCGAGAACGAAAAATTGCGCGTCTGAATAATTGAATGTATAGGCTTGAATGCCTTCGACAGCGTATTCAGGGTTGGACCAAAACGATCTAAACGCTTCTGCCGCAGCGTGTCTGCTTGCCGAAGATGCGTCTGGATTGTTCTTGCCGAAGTTTGAAGCCGACATCACAGCATAGTTGGGTTGAGATTCAAGAATTGCATTTATATTCTTAAAGGCGCGCGCGGCGCGGTAGCGCGAGAATATTCCGCTGCGGGAGCCTACGTCCGCATTGCGCAAGACATTGAGGCCGTCGGCCCATATTACAAATGCGGTTTTGGCGTTTTTTACGGCTTCGTAAATTTCATATTCTGCGCCCGGCGTCCTAAAAGGGGGGTCGAAAGTTTTGTCGTTGACGTAATTTGAGCCTAGAACGGCAAAAGTGAAATCTGGAGGAGGAGTTCTGTCTTTAAAATCCGGCTTAGTGCTAAAAACTCCGGAAAAGAGCTTTTGCGCTTTTGAATCCTCAACTGCGTATTCATATTTAGTGCCGGGATCAAGGTCTGCAAAAATGCATTCGGCCGTATTCCCGTTGGTGGGCGACGCAATTCTCGTAAAATATGCATTTTTCTTCAAATCAGGTTTCCCGTCCGGATGGCACCATGCGCGCAGGCTGCCAGCCTGGCTTTCCATATTGTCCGGAAGGCAAATGTTGATTTTTGCCTCTCTCATATCCACTGCTCCCACAGCGCTGCCGGCAGCGTGCAAAAGCTTAAAACTTATAAGTAATATAAATATCGGGAGCAGGTATTTTTTCATGGATTCTATTTCTTCTCAATTGCGGATCGTTCCGCAAGATTAAGGCAAAGTTGCCGCAAATCAAAAATTATATAGTTTATGCGCCGCATGCGTTCACGCCCCTGTTCAGAGCCGGGCGTAGGAATTTGGGCGACCTGGGCTATGAAATTATTGAGCATAAGCGAGGTCATTTTATAATTGCACCTTGCAAGAAGGTCTTCGCTTAAATCTGTCGAATTTACAGCCAATGATATGAACATTGAAATTTGTGTGATAACTTTCGACATTTCCCAGACATGCATTGGGGCTATTTGAGTTTCTTCTATAACCCTGCCTAGATGTTCCTGCAGACACTTTAGCAATCCGCGCGTTATTATGTAAAGCGGATGGTTCAAGAGCGTCCAAGGCTCGTCTGAAAACTCAGAATCGTCGTCTTCCTCCGGGGAATCTCCTTCTCCGTCGGGGAATGCCCAGCCGGCCATTTGCGCAATGTCTTCCAGGCTTAAACCTCTGCTTCTGTTTATAGAATATAGCGAGGCAAATTTTGCAATTTCGGCGTTTGATTTCTTTAGGTAGGCAAACCAATCCTTTTCCGACCAGCCAAGCGGCATTTGGGAATCGTAAAAATCGTCTGAAAAGAATTCGTTCATAAATTTGGGATATTTTTTATAACTGCCGCCGAATTTCAAGCATTTTTAGAGCTTGAGTACGCAGGCTTTGGCATTAAAGGAACGGCCTTTATTTACGATATAAAAAAACATGAAAAATCTTGGAGCGGTATCAATAAGGCCTTTTGTAGCTGCCGTATTGGTTCCGTTGTTTATATTGGCATTTTCTGCTTCTAAATTCTAAAAGCCAGACGAAATATCGTTTTACCTTGGACTAGGCTTTCTTTCTGCGGGCGCAAGCATATTAACCGCAACCTTGAGGCTTTATATAAAGAAATGCGAATTAGGTGCGGACCAATCTGGCGCTCCACGAGATTTAATAACTTCTGGAATGTACGCCTACGTTAGAAATCCAGCAGAAATCGGGCTTGCCGCGATGTTGGTGGGCGAATCAGTATTCTTTGGCAGCGCGTTGATATTATTGTGGTTTTTTTGCTATTTTGCCATTAGAAACGCGCATATAATTTATGTGGAGGAACCGGGGCTAGCAAAGCGTTATGGGTGCAAATATTTTGACTATGCGCGAAACGTTGGCAGGTGGATTCCCCGCAAACGCCCTTGGAAATCCGATTCAGATTAGCGAATGCTTGGGGGGTGTATTTTTTGTTGCCGAGTATGCGTTTTTTTTCAGCTAAAAGGGGAAAAGTATTGGTATTATAACCACGCACACCGCCATTACAATTATCGAGAACGGCAGTCCTACGCGCAAGAAATCGCCGAACCCGTAGCGTCCAGGTTCCCATACCATAAGGCTTACGGAAGTTGAGAGGGGAGACATAAATGCTGTTGATGCTCCCATTGCAACTGCCATTGCGAAAGGGGTAGGCGATACTCCGAGTACTGCTGCCGTGCTTATGGCGAGGGGTCCGATTAGAATTGTCGTCACTATGTTCGACATAAAGAGTCCCACGAACATCGTAAGCGCGAAAAGTCCGGTCAAGACGAGGTGCGGGCCGCCGCCACCACATATGTTAAAGAGAGCATCGACTGCAAGTTTTGCCGCTCCGCTTTTTTCAAGGGCGGTGGCAAAAGGCATCATGCATGCTATTAAAATTACAGTTTGCAGCCTTATAGATTTATATGCCGATTCCAAGCTCAGACATTTGAATCCAACCATCATAATGCACGCAATTAATGCAGCCAAAGCGTTTGGGACTATATTAAACACCATAAGCGCTATCATTACTCCCATGCTCAAAATCGCATACGGCGCTTTATCAGGGGCGCTTGCCATATCCGAAAGTTCCGCAGGCATGCCTATTACGGCAAATCCTATGTCTTCAGAAAACAGTCTTTTTATTAAGTTCTGCGGGCCTACAACCAGCACGAGGTCTCCAACTTTTAACTTGGCATTGGATATTTCTCCGTTCAGCGGCTTCCCGTTTCTCCTAAGTCCTATGGCGTTCAGCCCGAATTCGTTCCTAAGCCTTATTTCGGAAAGAGTTCTTCCTATGTATTCCGATTCCGGAAGAACGGAAATTTCCGCCATGCCCATTTGCATGGATTTATCCAGCAGATTTTTCCCATGAAGGCTGTCTGTTTCCACTTTCAATTCGGCGCATATTGAAGGGATGCGTTCCCGCCTTGTGGAAATATCGGCGTACAGTATATCGCCTTCCATAATATTCGTATCGGGAGATGGATTTAAAAGCACGCTTCGTTTGCCGTTCTTGCGTTCTATGCAAATGACGTTTAAAGAGTGTATTGTGCGCAAATTTGACTCTCTAAGCGTCCTTCCCACAAGCGGAGATTTTCCGCCCACGCGCAGAATGCAGCCGCGCTCTTTCAGACGGTAGTCGCGTATGTAGTCGGCGAGATTTTTGCGGGCTTTTGCCGATGTTTCAGGCTCTTTTGAATTTCCCAAAAAGCGGTGGATATATAGCATATAAGCTATTCCCATTGCCAGGACAGTCAGACCGAGCGGGGTTATGGAAAAGAATCCGAAAGGTTTGCTTCCCGAGTTTTCGAGCAATGCGCTCATAATCATATTAGGCGTTGTTGCAACAAGCGTCATCATGCCGCTTATAATTCCGGCAAACGCAACCGGCATCAGGAGTTTAGAAGGGGATACCTTCAACCTGTGGCAAAGGTTCAAAGTTATTGGAAGGAATATCGCCATTATTGCGGATGTGCTCATTATGCTTCCCAACAACGCCACTGAGAGCATAAGCCAGACCATTGCGCCTGCCACGCTGTGCCCTGACTTTGCGTAAATCCATTCTCCGACCCTGCACGATATTCCAGTGCGATAAAAGCCCTCGCTTATCACAAACATAAGCGCAATCATCATAATTACGGGTTCTGAGAAGCCCTCCAGTGCTTCGTGAAATGTCAGCACCCCCGACAGCGATATTGCCGCTAGCGCCATAATTGCCACGAAATCAGGCCTTACTTTTCTGCTTACAAACAGGACGATGCAAATTAAAAGAAGTGCGAGCGTCAAAATTAGATTTTTTTCAGGCATAATGAAAATCTGGCGAATTGTCTTGTTTCACGCAAATTGTGGCTGTGGCTCTCTGGGTATAGACAAAACTGAAATCGCCTAATGGCGAGCTTTTTTTAAGGAAATCTTTTATTTGGCGGCTTCCGCGCCGATAGAATTGCGCGCCGTTCCTAGGCTGTTGTGTTCTGTAAAAACGTTTAAATATTTATTGTTCTGTTGGACAATTTCTTAAATTCAATTAAAGAAAAAAATATGAAAATAAATATTTGCCCGGCGATTGTTTTTATAGGCTTTTTAGGGATGTCGCTAACGTCGTTAGGGGAGTCACTCCATTCTGATTCTCCCATGTTTGACGGCTGCAAGGGTAAAGTTGTTGCGGGATATCAAGGGTGGTTCCGGTTCCCGGGTGACGGTTCAGGCGCCAACGGCTCAAACTGGGGGCATTGGGGAAGCCGTGGGCAAGAGTTCGGAACGTCTCATTGCACCATTGATATATGGCCCTACACAAAAGAATATCCCAAGGTATATGCGACAAATTTTAAAAATCCAGACGGTTCTGCGGCATGCGTGTTCAGTTCTTACGACGAAAGCACTGTTGATGTCCACTTTAAATGGATGAAAGAATACGGAATCGACGCTGCGTTTCTTCAGCGTTTCTATTCCTACACAAAAAATGCAGTTGCGCGTCCGCATACCGTAAAAATTTTAGAGCATTGCCTAAAAGCCGCTAAAAAGCACGGAGTGGGAATTATATTGATGTACGATGTTTCCGGAATGCCAAAGGGCGAGGTCGCGGACGGTTTGATTGCCGACTTCAAAATGATATTGGATTCTTTAAATCTTACCGGTGGCAAAAATACTCCCTATCTTTTCCACAATGGGAAGCCATTGGTTTGCATATGGGGAATAGGATTTAACGACAGGCATTATTCTCCCGCGGATACAGACATATTGAAGTTTTTCGACTTTCTAAAAAACGACAAGACTTACGGCGGATGTTCAGTTATGGTAGGCGTTCCCACTTACTGGCGCACGCTAGACAGTGATTGCGTTAAGAATCCGGACTTTCACAAATTTATAAAAGAGCAGGTGGATGTTCTTTCTCCGTGGACAGTTGGGCGCCTTGAGATGCTTGACGACGGAAGGATTTTGCGGGGCGGAATGGACTATGTAAAGGAGGTAAAAGCTGATAAAGAGTGGTGCGACTCCAATAAAATAACTTATATGCCTGTTGTTTATCCTGGTTTTTCTTGGTATAACAAAATGCACGAACATATAAAAGGAACTAAATTCAACCATACCCCGCGGGCAAAGGGAAGATTTTTCTGGAATGTAGCCTCGGGGGCGGCCGAGGCGGGCGCTGAAACCCTTTATATAGCTATGTTTGACGAGGTTGACGAAGCAACTGCGATTTTTAAGCTGGAGCCTAATCCTCCACGCGCAGATGGAGTTCCGATGCTGGACACTGAAGGTTTGCCTCCCGATCACTATCTTTTCCTTGCGGGAAACTTCAAGAAACTCCTTAAAACTGGGAAATCAGCTCCGATGCCGTCGCGTTAGATGAGTGGGAGGGCGCGCGTTTAATTATGTGTCAGGCTTTCAGGCCTTGGCGATGTTTGTCGAGTCTGGCGCCGCTTCTGCCGAATAGGATATAGGCTTCAACGTAAGATTAAAAAAAGTAA
>OLIW01000073.1_pt1 | contig 113909 bp, 92 predicted proteins | sample 1601321 | NCBI WGS metagenome assembly OLIW01 (sample SAMEA2452114, study PRJEB22498) | human gut metagenome
ATTATGGGTAAAGCTTCATTTTTTGAATTGCAGGATGCTACCGGAAAAATTCAGGTATATGTCAGCCGGGATGATATCTCTGAAGATGAAAATTCTACGGCTTATAATGTTTTATTTAAGAAATTGATGGACATCGGGGATTTAGTAGGGGTAGAAGGTTACGTTTTCCGTACCCAAACCGGGGAAATTTCTGTGCATGCTCAGAAGTTGGTTATGTTGTCGAAATCGTTGCGTCCTTTACCTATTGTCAAGGAGAAAGACGGAAAGATTTTCGACGCTTTTACCGATCCGGAATTGCGTTATCGGCAACGTTATTTGGATTTGATTGTAAATCCTCAGGTGAAGGAAGTATTCGTGAAAAGAACCCGTATGATCAATGCGATTCGGGAATTTTTTAACAGCAAAGGTTATCTGGAAGTGGAAACACCTGTTTTACAGGCGATTCCGGGAGGTGCTTCTGCTCGTCCTTTTATCACTCACCACAATGCTCTGGATATTCCTTTATACCTTCGAATCGCAAACGAGTTATATCTGAAACGGTTGATTGTAGGCGGTTTTGAAGGAGTATATGAATTTTCCCGGAATTTCCGGAATGAGGGAATGGACAGAACACATAATCCGGAATTTACCTGTATGGAAATCTATGTAGCTTATAAAGATTATCTGTGGATGATGAATTTTACAGAGGAGATGATTGCCCGGGCTGCTATGGCTGTGAATGGGACTTTGAAAGCCCGGATCGGAGAAGAGGAAATTGATTTTACTCCGCCTTTCCGTCGGATTCGGATGACAGACGCTATTTTAGAATATACGGGTTATAACATAGAAGAAATGTCTGAAGAGGACCTCTATAATGCTTGTTTGAAGATGGGCATAGCCGTAGACAGGACAATGGGAAAGGGGAAACTGATCGATGAAATTTTCGGAGAGAAATGTGAAGGGCATTATATCCAGCCTACTTTTATTTATGATTATCCGAAGGAGATGTCGCCTTTGACAAAGAAACACAGGAGTAATCCGGATTTGACAGAGCGGTTCGAATTGTTTGTCAACGGAAAAGAAGTCGCCAATGCTTATTCCGAACTCAATGATCCTATCGATCAATTGGATCGTTTCCAACAACAGATGAAATTGCAGGAAAGAGGAGACGATGAAGCGATGTATATCGATTATGATTTTGTACGGGCTTTGGAATATGGTATGCCTCCCACCTCCGGTATGGGAATCGGTATCGACCGTTTGTGTATGTTCCTCACCAATAGTCCTTCTATTCAGGATGTCTTGTTTTTTCCCCAGATGAAACCGGAAAAGAAAATTGCCGTTGACGGAGACGAAAAATTTGAAGAGGCGGGGGTGCCTAAAGAATGGATAGAAGTGGTGAAAAAAGCTGGAATTTTGACTGTAGAAGCTTTGAGAGAAGTGGAAAATTCCAATAAATTACATCAGCAGCTTTGTGGAATTAACAAAAAGGAAAAGCTGGGATTGACGGCTCCTTCTCAGGAAGATGTGAAAAAATGGACAGGTAAATAACAAGAAAATTTGAGAGGTATGATTTACGATTTTAATTTTAAATTGTAAATATAAAGCAATAATCATGGAAATACCAGAAAAACCCCGGTTGGGCATTGTCGGAGGAGGAAGTTGGGCGACAGCTATAGCTAAAATATTGACAGAAACGAACGACCATATCAATTGGTTTATGCGGAATATTGATACCATCAAGGCTTTTCGGGCTTTGAGTCATAATCCGCGTTATCTCTGTGGAGTGGAATTTGACCTTTCTAAAATTACTTTTACCGACGATATCAATAAACTCATCGGGATGTGTGATGTCATTATATTTGCTATTCCCAGTGCTTTCCTGAAAAATGTAACGGCTAATATTACGGTTTCTTTGCAGGAAAAAATTGTCGTTTCTGCTATTAAAGGTTTGATACCCAATGACAATCTGATTATAGGGGAATTTTTTAATCATTATTTTAAAGTGCCTTTGGAACAGATTGTGGTGATTTCCGGTCCTTGTCATGCCGAAGAAATTGCCTTAGAGCGCTTATCGTATCTGACTTTTGCCAGTAATGATCTGAAAGTTGCCCGGCGAGTTGCCCAGACTTTCGATTGTCATTATGTAAAAACCAGTATTTTGGATGACATTTACGGAACGGAATATGCTGCGGTATTGAAAAATGTAATCGCTATTGCTGCCGGAATTTGCCATGGGTTGAGGTATGGGGACAATTTCCAGGCTGTTTTAATTTCAAATGCCATACAGGAAATTGAACGTTTTGTCGCTGCAGTTCATCCTATTCACAGGGACATAAAAAGTTCGGCTTATCTGGGGGATTTGTTAGTAACCGCTTATTCACAATTCAGTCGGAACCGTACTTTTGGGACGATGATCGGGAAAGGTTATTCTGTGAAGTCGGCTCAGATGGAAATGTTGATGATTGCAGAAGGTTATTTTGCCGTAAAGGGAATCAAAGAAATTAATGAGCATTATAATGTGCATATGCCCATTACTAATGCGGTATATAATATTTTATACGAACGGATCAGTCCGACGATGGAAATCCGTTTGCTGACAGAGGAATTGAGGTAGAAAGTTTGGAAACTGTAAATTGGCAATATATGATTAAAGAACGTATTTTCGGTTGTATAAAAAAAGCTTTGCCGGTAGCTTTGAGGACCTCTTGCTGGTTTCTCAAAATTATGTTGCCTGTTTCCTTTTTTGTCATGCTTTTATCTTATTTTAATATTTTGCCTTATATTTCATCTTTTGCGACTCCTTTATTTACTTATCTGGGTTTACCCGGAGATGCTGCTTTGGTGTTTGTAACCAGTATTTTTACCAATATTTATACGGTTATTGCTTTGATTACAACATTGGATTTTACAGTAAGGGAAGGAGTAATACTGGCTGTCATGTGTCTGATTTCCCACGGTTTTATTATAGAAACATTGGTGCAACAAAAAACAGGCTCTACTGCTTTGCGTATGATTGGAGTCAGGTTGGCAGGAAGTTTGATAGCGGCTTTTGCTTTAAACGGTTTACTACCGGCTATGCCGGAAGCACTTTCCTCGACCGAAGCTGTGGAACCGGGATTTTCGGCTGCATTTTTTCATTGGTTGGAAAGTAGTTTGTGGTTGTGCGTGAAGATCTTCGGTATTATTATTTCGTTGATGATTATTCAGCGCTTATTGGAAGAGTTCGGGGTATTGAAGGCACTCTCCCGCTTATTTGCTCCTTTAATGAATTTATTTGGTTTAACGGCTTCCGCTTCGTTTTTGTGGATTTTAGGAAATACCGTCGGTTTAGCTTACGGTTCAGCTATTATGATGGATTATGCCAAATTAGGGAAGCTGGAAAAGAAGGAAGCTGATTTGTTAAATCATCATTTGGCCGTTTCTCATTCCCAGGTGGAAGATCCTTTGTTGTTTATGGTCATTGGTTTACCAGTATGGTGGTTGATTATTCCCCGTCTGATTTTAGCTATTCTGGTTGTATGGGAAAGAAAATTGGAGTGGCGTATAAAATATATCTATACCAGCAGGCATCCGGAAGCTGTGAGTTTGTGAAGTTGGTGTGATTTTAGCTACTAAACTAAGTTATGTATACGATTACAGAGATTAAAACGGAAAAGCAGGAAGCGGATTTTTTGCTTTTGCCTGTAGAGCTTTATAAGAATAATTCATATTGGATACGACCTTTGGATAACGATATCCGCAATGTGTTCGACCGGAGAAAAAATCCCTGCTTTAAAAACGGGGAATGTGTGCGTTGGGTGTTATACAATGAGGTTGGGCATTGTGTAGGCCGGGTAGCTGCTTTTGTCAACGGGAAAACCTGTCATTTGGATAAGTATGCGGTGGGGCAGATGGGCTTTTTCGAATGTATAGACGATAAGCAGGCTGCTTTTATGCTTTTTGATAAATGTCGGGAATGGCTCGAGGCTAAGGGGATGGAGGCTATGGAAGGACCTGTAAATTTCGGGGAACGGATTGAATGGTGGGGATTGTTGGTGGATGGGTTCGATCGATTTCCGAATTATGCTATGCCATACACCCACTCTTATTATGTGAAATTTTTTGAAGAATATGGTTTCCGGGATTATTTTAAACAATTTACTTACCGTAACCGTTTGGTTGTAGAAAGTTTGGCACCTATGGTTGTATGGAAAGCGGATCGTTTGTTGAAAAATCCGGATTATGCGGTCCATACCTACCGGGAAATCGGAAAACAAAAGGCAATTGACGCTTTACTGGAAGTATATAATAAAGCTTGGAATTTGGAGGTGCATGGAGTGGACGGTATCACCCGGGAACAAGTCGAGGTTATTTATAAGAATTTGCAGCCCGTAATAGATAAAGATTTGATTTATTTTGCCTATTATAAAGGGATGCCTATCGGTTTTTTCCTGATGTTTCCGGAAATGAATCAGGTGATCCGGCATTTGAATGGAAAATTGAATTTAACCGGAATACTGAAATTTTTATATTATCGCCGCATAAAAAAAGTGGACGTCGCTTTAGGACAGCTTTTCGGCGTCGTTCCCGAATTCCAGGGGAAGGGGGTGGAAGCCGCTTTAATCAAACAGTTTTGTGAGACCATCGTAAAGAAAAATAGTTGTTATAAATATTTAGAAATGAACTGGGTGGGCGACTTTAATCCTCAGATGATGCATTTGATGGATTATTTGAGTGCCAAAGCTGTGAAAACCCATATCACTTACCGGAAGTTATTTCGGGAAGATATTCCCTTTGTCCGCTCTGTCGATAAAGAAAAATAAAAAGCAGGGAGAAAGTGTCTTTGTGTTATTCCTTGGACGAAGGGTATACGGTGTCAGACTAAGGCTTGTTCGTCTTTATATCTCTTAATAGACTAGTTCTATTGAAGGTAGATATTTTACTTACATTTAAAAATAAATGTTATCTTTTGTATTTCCCGGAAAAAATGTTACTTTTGTAATCTGTATTTACATAGATTATCAAGGTATTTGATTTAATATAAAACGGGCGTTTATTCTTTTAATTTTTCCTCCTTTATCTGATTTTCTTCAATCTTATAACTGCTTGTTAATTAGCATTATTTTATGCTGGTTCCTCTTTTTTGTCTAATCTAATTTAAACGCCCGATTAAATTGGAATGGAAGTCGATGTAAATAAAGAGCTTATCTGATAATTTCTGCTTTGTTTTTGATTCTACTCTTATTTCCTCCTGTAGGCATTGTTCCTTCAGGACTTTGGACGTAAAAGAGTCTCCCGGTGGCGTCGCCGTGGGTTGCTACACGCATAGGGTAACAGACCGAGCGTGAATCGGTATCCATTCCGGTGGGGAAACCCCTGAAGGCAACGTCGCTACTGCTGGAGCAGGGAGTGGGAGTTCGATTCTCCCGGTAGCGCCTAAATAATTAAGAATCAACAATGAAGGATAAAATGAGAAATGAAAAATCTCAAATGATCAAGGAAACAAATAGTCAGTTATTCGAGTTGGTAAAAGTGTTGCAGTTGGAATGCGGGATGTTTAAAGCCGGATTATGCTCTGGTGCAAGTTTATTGAAAGAGGAGCAACTGAAACATCTTACGAAGATCGAGAATATAGGCGATCGTATTTTGGAGAAGTATTTTGTGGAATTCGATCTCTTTATTCGCGGGGAGGCTTTGTTATCAGTGATGGATGCTTATGAAATTTCCCATCAGAAGAACCATTTAGAGAGGGCTCTGAACTTCGCTGAGAAATTGTTGCCTCTTTTACCCGATACTCCGCTGAAGTGCAAATTATTCAGTTATTGTTATTATTATGTAGAGGAGCCTGAGTGCGCTTGTGAAGCAAAACGTATTCTGGATAGCTGGGATAAAACTGCTTATACAGCAGAAATGATTGAAGCTTTAAATTGTTATGAGTCGTTGATATAAAAATCCGTTTTAGTTTTGGCAGGAGGCTTTGTACAGTTACAGGATGAAATAATTTCTCGCTGTGGTAGAATTTCCTTTATTGACAAAAAAAGCCTTATAAAGATTTTATAAAAGACAAAGAGAATTTCCTGTCTGAGGAGAAAGAAAAACAGCAATAGCACTAAATGTTCAGATGAGAAAGGTCTTTTATCGTAAGAGAAAATCTAAAAAAAATCAGCAGAAAATATTTTGTTTGAAGGCTAGAGGCCTGATATAAGATATCAGAAAATAGGTTCGTTTGCCAAGTAGAACAGAACCTGATAATCGTTCGATAACAAATAAATCATTTACACTATTCAATTATCAGATGAAAGTTTTAGTAACCGGAGGAGCCGGATTTATCGGTTCCAATTTATGTGAAGCACTACTTGAAAAAGGAGATGTCGTAACTTGTTTAGATAATTTTTCGACGGGTCATATTGAAAATATACTTCCCTTGATGGAGAAGTACCCGGCTACCTTTAAATTATGTGTTGGTGATATCCGCAAATTATATGATTGTCAAAAATCAATGGAAGATGTCGATTGTGTTTTGCATGAAGCAGCCTTGGGTTCTGTGCCCCGTTCCATTAATGATCCGATCACGACAAATGAGGTGAATATTTCGGGCTTTTTAAACGTATTACTTGCTGCACGGGATGCCGGTGTAAAACGTTTTATTTATGCAGCCAGCAGTTCAACCTATGGAGATAGTAAAAATCTGCCGAAAGTAGAAGGTGTGATTGGTAAGCCGCTTTCTCCTTATGCAATAACCAAATACGTCAATGAGCTTTATGCTGATATTTTTGCTAAAACCTATGGTATGGAATGTATCGGTTTACGTTACTTCAATGTTTTTGGTCGCAGACAAGATCCTCACGGAGCTTATGCAGCCGTGATTCCTTTGTTTGTCAAAAAGTTCATGTCGCATGAAAGTCCCGTGATTAATGGGGATGGCGAATACAGTCGTGATTTCACTTATATTGACAATGTAATTCTGATGAACCTTTTGGCTTTATCCACAGAAAATCCTGAAGCTGTGAACGAAGTCTATAACACCGCTTATGGAGAGCGCACCACTTTAAATCAATTGGTGAGTTATCTGAGAGAATATCTGAGTGAGTTTGATGCAGAAATCGGTAAGATAGAAGTATTGTATGGTCCCAAACGGGTCGGAGATATCCCTCATTCTTTGGCTAGCATCGATAAAGCCCGGAAATTATTGGGTTACAATCCGCGTTATAGCATGAAAGAAGGATTAAGAGAGGCTGTAAAATGGTATTGGGCAAATTTGAAATGATTTTTCTCTTTTATCGGCAAAAGGTTTATCACCTTAGGGTGATTATTGGAGGATTCAGCATTTGAATAAATAATCAAAATTTTTATGGAAACAAAAATTTGCATAATCGGTCTCGGTTATGTCGGGCTTCCTTTGGCCCGTCTTTTCTCTACAAAGTATAAAACTGTAGGTTTTGACATAGGTCAGCGTCGTGTGGATACTTTAATGTCCGGTCATGATTCCACCCTGGAAGTATCGGATGAATTGTTGCAATCGGCCCTTCGTAATGGTTTTATTTGTACAACGGATATTGAAGCTATCCGGGATTGCACTATCTATATAGTGGCGGTTCCAACTCCTGTAGATAAGAATAATAATCCTGATCTGACACCTCTTTACGGAGCCAGCGAAATAGTGGGTAAAGTGATTGGTAAAGGAGATATTGTCGTGTATGAATCTACGGTTTATCCAGGAGTGACGGAGGACGAATGTATTCCAATTATAGAGAAAATATCGGGTCTGAAATTCAATGAGGATTTCTTTGCTGGTTATTCTCCGGAGCGAATTAATCCAGGGGATAAACTGCATACGGTAGAGAAAATCAAAAAGGTAACTTCCGGCTCTACTCCGGAAATCGGGAAAAAGGTGAATGAAATTTATGCTTCTGTCATTACAGCCGGTACTCATTTAGCTCCTTCTATCAAAGTTGCGGAGGCAGCTAAAGTAATTGAAAACTCTCAGCGGGATATTAATATTGCTTTTGTGAATGAGTTATCAAAAATCTTTACCCGTATGGGTATTGATACACAGGATGTGCTGGAGGCTGCTTCTACAAAATGGAATTTCTTACCCTTCAAACCCGGTTTGGTCGGTGGGCATTGTATAGGTGTAGATCCCTATTATCTGGCTCAGTGCGCTCAGCGTTATGGTTATAATCCTGAAATTATTTTAGCCGGTCGTCGTATGAATGACGGGATGGGCGAGTATGTAGCCAATCAAGTAGTGAAACTGATGCTGAAAAAAGGTGTTCAGGTATTGGGTGCCAACATCTTGATTTTAGGCTTTACCTTTAAAGAGAACTGTCCGGATGTCCGGAATACGAAAGTTGTCGATATCGTTAAAGCTTTGAAAGAGTATAATTTGAATATCACGATTTATGATCCTTGGGCAAATCCGGAAATCGCAAAAGAAGAGTACGGAATAGAAATTATAAATGTTTTGCCTAAAGCTCGATACCATGCTCTTGTCTTAGCCGTTGCTCATGACGAATTTTTGGAATTGAATATAAATTCTTTATTGTTAGATAATTACGTAATTTATGATGTAAAAGGGATCTATGACCCTGCAATTATAGATGGACGTTTATAATTACTTTCACTTTTATGTCCCTAGCTTCTTCTACTAAGCGAATAGCTAAAAACACACTTCTGTTGTACATACGTATGTTGGTGATGATGGCCATTACGTTATATACTTCTAGAATTGTATTACATATATTGGGGGTGGAAGATTTCGGAATATACAATTTAGTGGGAGGCATAGTGGTGATGTTTTCTTTTTTGAATTCGGCAATGGCCGTTTCAACCCAACGTTTTTTGAATTATGAGATAGGAAAAGGAGGGGAATGTAATGTACAAAAAATATTCAGTACTAGTTTAATCATCCATTTCTTTTTGATATTGCTGATTATTTTACTTGCTGAAACAATCGGATTGTGGTTTTTAAATGTTAAATTGAATATTCCGGCGGAAAGGCTTACGGCAGCAAATTGGGTATATCAATTTTCTGTCTTTACTTTTTGTATTAATATTCTTAGAGTGCCTTACCAGGCTGCTATTATTGCGTATGAGCGGATGGCTTTTTATGCTTATTTGAGTATTGTTGAAGTAATTTTGCAATTGTCCATTGTCTATATTTTAGTTGTTTCAGAGTTTGATCAGTTGATTATATATGCCGGTCTGTTATTTGTTGTTGCTTGGATTATTTATTTTATATCTTATTTCTTTTGTCGTTTTAAATTTACAACGATTCGTTTCCAATTTACCTGGGAAAAAAGTTCTTTAAAAAAAATTACAAGTTTTTCCGGTTGGAGTTTATTGGGTAGTTTAGCTAATGTAGGAGCTCAACAAGGAATAAATATGTTATTGAATATATTTTACGGGGTCGCAATAAATGCTTCTGTAGGGATTGCGAATCAGGTAAGTTCGGCTATCTATCGTTTTATTTCTAATTTTAGTGTCGCTTATCAGCCGCAAATCGTTCAGCTTTATGCAGCAGAAAAGAGATACGAGTTAATAAACCTGGTATTTAAATCTTCCAAATTTTCTTATTTTCTTTTTTTAATTTTATCTGTTCCTGTATTTGCTTATTGTGAACCTATTTTACAGTTTTGGTTGGGGACTGTACCAGAATATTCTGCAGGTTTCTGTCGCTTGATAATTCTTTATTTATTGTTTGATGCGGCATCTGCACCTTTATGGATTTCAGTACAGGCTACTGGTAAAATCAGAAATTATCAAATTTTCATGTCAATTCTGATTCTCTTAAACCTTCCTTTTTCTTACCTGTGTTTGAGAGCAGGTCTGTCTCCTTATTCTGTTTGGTTAATACGTTTTCTATTAAATATAATAGCCTATCTGTTTCGTTTTGTGTATTTGAAACGAGTGATGGATTTTTCTCCGGTTGATTATTTAAAAAAGGTTGTATTTGTAATATTTATAGTAACCTTTTTAGTTATTCCAATTCCTTGGTGTTTAGTTTATATAACAGACAAGCCTTGGGGTATCATCTTGGGAATTATTGTGTCTTTATTTTCTACAGTAAGTATTGTGTATTTTATAGGGCTTACCAAATCGGAGACGGACTTTGTAAAAGTGTTGGTTTGGAAATTATTGAAACGATGAAAAATATCTCGTCTATTGAGAATTGTTATGGTTGTGGGGTTTGTGGTGCAGTATGTGGTAAACGAATTATAAAGCTTCGGCTGAATGCTGATGGCTTCTATGAACCGTTTATTACGGATCAAAACATTTGTTCCCACTGTGGGCTTTGTGTGGAATGTTGTGCATATGTGCATCAGGAACGTTCAGGTAATCAAAACGAAGTAAAAAGTTATGCTGCATGGAGTAAACAGAAAGAAATTCGGCAAAAATGTTCTTCGGGCGGAATTGCCTATGAGCTTGGAAAACAGCTTTTGGAGCAGGGATACAAAGCATGCGGAGTCAGATATAACGTTCAAATGCAACGGGCAGAACATTTTATAGCAACTACCCCTCAGGAATATATCCAATCTATAGGTTCCAAATATATCCAGAGTTATACATTGGAGGCTTTTCAAGCAATTAACCGGAAAGAAAGATATTTTGTAACGGGTACTCCCTGTCAGATAGATTCATTCCGTCGTTATATAAAAAAATTTAGCGTAGAAGATCACTTTGTATTACTGGATTTTTTTTGTCATGGAGTCCCTAGTATACATGTGTGGACTAAGTATCTGAAAGAGATAGAAAAGAAAACAGGTAAAATACAATATGTCTCTTGGAGAAATAAAACCACAGAAGGTTTTGATGTTCAAAATGGAGGAGAAGATCAAAAAAGAATAAAATGGACGGAAAGTTATCGGATCTGTATTCAAGGGGAGAGAAAAGGGTATATTGCGGAGAAAGTTCAGAAAGATCATTTTTATACTTTATTCTTGAGTAATATTTGCTTAGGGAGAGCTTGTTATGAAAAATGTAAATATAAATACCTATCTTCTGCTGCAGATATTCGTATCGGCGATTTATGGGGTAAAACTTATCAGGAAAATGAGGAGGGCGTAAATGCTTTATTAACATTTACGGCGAAAGGACAAGAAATTGTAGCGGGTTTAAAGAATTGTGTCATTGATTCCCAAACTTTAGCCGTAGTAACAGAAGGGCAATTAAAAAAGAATCTCAGTACTCCTCTTTTACGTCGCAAAGCAATGGTTTTGTTAAAGCAGGAGGGAACAGATCTGAAAAAGGTTATTTACTTGGCAAATAAGTGGAATCAGATAAAAGCGATAAAGTATTATGTATTGCATCCTTTTTTGATGTGGTGCCGGATAAAGCGAAAAATGAAACAATGAAAATTAAAATAATTACTTGTAGCAGGGCATATAATTTGGGAGCTGCCTTGCAAACTTATGCCTTACAAACTTATCTTATCTCTTTGAAGCAAGAAGTAAAAGTTATTGATTATAATCCCCCTTATTTTAGTAGGAATGTGAGTTATAGAACTGTCGGTTCATTTGCCAATAAAAATTGGATGCTCCAATGTTTGTATATGCTCTACAAAGTACCTCAGAGGTTTGTCGATCACCGGATATTTAAAGGTTTTCTTAGAAAATATATTCAGACAACAAAAGAATATCATTCTGTCCGGGAATTGGAAGAGGCCCAACTTAAAGCTGACCTGTTTATATGCGGAAGCGATCAGATATGGTGTCCCACAAAACCGACAGGGAAAGATGTGGCTATGTATTTAAGCTTTGTTAAGAAGGGAAAGAAAGTGGCATATGCTGCTAGTTTTGGAGAAGAAGTCCTGAGCAGAGAACAGATGGAATTTTTACAAAATCAAATTCATGATTTTTTATTTCTGTCTGTTCGGGAAACTACTGGAGTTGAAATTGTGAAAAAGGCAGGTTTCGAGTGCGTACAAGTGATGGATCCGGTATTTTTAATTTCCCAGGACAAATGGATTGTTTTTTCAAGTAAGAGTGTTAAATACAAAAAATTCGGCAGTTATCTTTTGGTCTATCCCATGTCACTAGCTGATCCTGCTTTTCTTTTTCATGCAGCAAGAGAAATTGCCAGGGAGAAAAATTTAAATGTTGTCATAATAGGAAAAAGTAAAAGAGGAGTAAAGAAAACGGATTATTATGTGAATAATGCTAGTCCGCAAGATTTTGTAAGTTTGATTCAGCATTCCTCTTTTGTAGTAACCAATTCTTTTCATGGAACATGTTTTTCTATTCTTTTCCGTAAAGAATTTGTGGTGTATGGAAAAGAGGCGAAGCCGAATACTCGTATTGATTCCTTACTGAAATTGATGGGGTTATCGGATAGGTATACAAAAGATAAAAATTTGATAATTGACAATCCTATTGATTATAACCTTCTCAGACCAGTCCTTACTAAATATCTTTTAGCTTCTCAGCAATACCTTGCAAAAGCTATACATTCAGATGAGAATGTATAAATTGATTGAAATCGCTTATAAAATAATGTTTAAATATGATTAGAGTATTGCATGTGTTGGGGGCAATGAATATGGGGGGAATAGAATCTTTTATTATGAATACTTATCGGGTAATAGATCGTAACCGTGTACAATTCGATTTTTTAGTTAATGATGAGGAAAATAAATACGCACAGGAAATAGAGGAATTAGGAGGACATATTTATTTTATTCCACCCAGAAACCGGGGCATAAAAGCGTATAAAACAAATATAGATCGTTTTTTTACAGAACATAGGGAGGAATTTCAAGCTGTACATTTGCATGCAGCTTCTCTGTCCTCAGTGTATGTATTAGTTGCTGCAAAAAGATATCATATAAGAACGCGTATTATACATGCTCATAGTACTAGTATAAAAGGTAGTAAATTGCATTATGTACTGCATATTTTTAATAAGCTTCGGTTAAAAAAAATTGCGACTCATTATTTTGCCTGTTCTGATAAGGCTCAACATTGGATGTTTGACTACACAGGACGGTTTGCGAAGTCGGAAGTGATAAATAACGGTATCCTAATGAAGGATTTTGCCTATGATGAAAAAAAACGAGGTGAAATACGAAAGCAATTGGGAATTGAGAGTGATGAAATTGCAATTTGTCATGTGGGAAGCCTGACAAAAGTGAAAAATCAAAGCTTTCTCATTGATATTTTTTTGCAATTGAAAACCATAAACCCACACTATAAACTTTTTATGATAGGAGATGGGCCATTGAAATCCCAGTTGCAAGAAAAGATAGAATCTTTGAAAATAGAAGATTCTGTTACCTTTTTAGGTATTCGAAAGGATGTTCATAGGTTGATGCAAGGCTTTGATTGTATGGTATTTCCTTCCTTATTTGAAGGGCTTCCTGTAGCATTGGTAGAAGCTCAAGCTTCTGATTTACAGGTGATTTGTTCGGATACCATTTCTGGTATGGCTAAAATTTCAGATGATACAACTTTTCTTTCACTTAGCTTATCAGCATCAGACTGGGCGAGAGAGATTGATAAAAAGTTAGAAGGTAGAAAAAGAAAGGATAATACGGAACTGATACAGAAGAAAGGATTTAGTTGTGATACTGTAACGAAAAAATTAGAAAAGATATACCTGGATTGAAAATGAAGAAATGTAAATGTATCTTTTTTCTTGTTTTATTGATTGTAATAGTAGTTTTTTACTCCCAAATAGTATCTCATCCGGAATATAATGATTTAAGGGTGATGGGTATTTTAGGATTTATACAATTACTTTTCAGTATATGGTCCTGGAAATATTTGGGAAAAGAATTAATAAATCCCTATTTGTTCTTTCTGGTTGCTTTATATACTTTCTCTTTTGGGCAATCTTTACTTTATGTTTTTAATATTGTTTCTGAAAGAAGAGATTTAATCGGTTTTCAGGGGATTACATTTAAGGAAATTTTTGATAGTCAGGTTTTAACGCTGGTTATGCTTTCCTGTTTTCATATAGGAGCTATTCTTTCTGTCTCCCGACTTGAGGAAAGTACCTATTCTTCTCTCCCCATTGATTATACGAAGCGGATTCGAAGAGTAGGGTGGGTATTATTTATTGTTTCGATTATACCTTATTTTTCGAGAATCATACAGGATATGATTTTTTCTATGATGTACGGATATGGGGCCCTCTATGAAAGAGTAGAAGAAGTTGGGATCTCGCAAATCGATAAGTATATAGGTGATTACTTTGTACCTTCTTTGATTTGTCTGTTTGTTGGCTATAGACTGAATCCAAAAATGAGGTATTTCATCTTTGGACTCTGTTTATTTAATATTGTTGCCATTTTGTTAACAGGTGGAAGAACCTATGCTGTAATATTATTCGCTTTATTGATTCTTCTTTACCATTATGGCGTAAAACGAATTTCTCTAAAGGGCGGTATTGTTTTGGTGGTATTCTCTGTCTTGTTTTTAACCTTATTGACGGCTATTTCTCATTCCCGTTCAGAATCCAAAAGAAGTGTAAAGGTTTATTTTCAAAAAGATAGTGGTATTGAAAATGGAGTTACAGAAACTATTGCAGAGATGGGGAGTTCCATGTTTTGCCTGATTAAGACGAAAGAGATCGTTCCTTCGCGTGAAGATTATCGGTATGGACGTTCTTATTTTTATTCTTTTATGAGTTTGATTCCGAATTTGGGATTTTGGGATATGCATCCGGCTCGTTTAGAAGCTAATCTGGGAAATTGGTTAACTAATAAGTTAGGGCTGAGTTATGGAACAGGGTATTCGATGTGTGCTGAGGCTTATATAAATTTTGGTATTGGGGGGAGTATAGCCATGTTGATTTTGGGTTTTCTTTTAGGCAAGATTTTTAAAACCGATTCACGGTTGTTTAAAGAAAATCCGGCTTTATTAATATTTTCTCTGATTTTGTTTTGGTTTTGTCTGAAAATGACCAGGAATTCTTTTATTGGGTTTGTTCGGGCCTTTTTTTATTATGCATTGCCGATATATTATATCATAACAAGGGGGATTTTCAAAAGAGTAGGAAAATTTTCTGATCCACATTGATTACCACATATAGTATGGAATTGATTTTTGTTACAGAAGCGCGTTTTGTTCGTTCTGGAAAGGGTAAGATTTATTCTTTGGATACATTTAATAACAAATTATGGGAAAGGTATCTGCATTGTTTTGAAAGGATTACAGTCGTTGCCCGTGTTCTGGAAGCTCCGGACAGGATATTTGAGGATACGTTATTGGCAGAATCGAGTCGCGTATCATTTTTGCCATTACCTTACTATTTAGGTATGACAGGTTTCTTAAAAAAGCAAAAACAAATCAGGGAGCTCATGAAGCGAGCTTTTGATAAAGATAAAGCCTATATTTTAAGGGTTCCCGGTATATTAGGAACCTTGGCTGCCTATATTTTATTTAGACGAGGTATCCGTTACGGGGTAGAAGTGGTAGGGGATCCTTGGGATGTTTTTGCTCCGGGAGCGATCCGGCATCCTTTGCGTCCGGTATTTCGATATGTATTTACTAAAGCTTTAAAACTGACTGTAAAAAAAAGTGCTGCTGCATTATATGTGACATCTCAGACATTACAAAAAAGATATCCTACGGACGCTGGAGTATTTCAAGTGGCTGCTTCTAATGTGAAAATTGATGATGAGGTCATTGCTTCTGCTCCCCCTAAAATTGTTGTAGATAAATGCTGTAAGTTGGTTTCTGTCGGCTCCTTGGCGCAATTATATAAAGCTCCGGATGTCGTAATCGAGGCAATTGCTGAACTACAAAAATATAAGCTCGATTGTCATCTTACTTGGTTGGGAGATGGAAAATACAAGGAAGCAATGAAAGTTTTGGCTGAGAAATTAAATGTTGCAGAACGGATTGATTTCTGTGGGAATATGCCTTTTGCCCGAGTTTTAGAATTTGTACGAAATTCAGATATTTTTTTATTGGTTTCCAGAACAGAAGGTTTGCCTAGAGCTCTTATTGAAGCCATGGCTTGTGGATTGCCTTGTATTGGTTCGCGTGTTGGAGGTATTCCAGAATTACTGGAACCTGTGGCATTGGTTGCACCAGGGAATTCAAAAGAATTAGCAGAAAAAATTTATGAATTTGTGACGGATACTACATTATTAAATTCACAAGCTGTTCGCAATTGGAATGAGGCAAAAAATTATCACGATAAAATTTTGTCACAACGGAGAATGGCTTTTTATCAACATGTAATTAATAGGGTAAAGTAATGAAAGTGTTGCAATTAGTAAAGACTTCTGTCGGGGCAACCTGGGCCCTAAAACAAATGCGGGAGCTCGTTAAATTAGGTGTAGAAGTTCATGTTGCACTGCCCACAGATGGTCTTTTAATAGAAAAATATAAAGAGTTTGGGATAACTGTGCATGCTATCTCCTATAGTTTAAGTCATTTGTATACATCTTGTAAGAGATTACGGCAAATTGTAGAAGAAGTAAATCCGGATATTATTCATAGCCATTTTGTCTTGACAACGTTTATTATGCGTATGGCTTTACGTGCAGATAAAAGGCCTCGTATTTTTCAGGTACCCGGACCTTTACATTTAGAGAATATTTTTTTTAGAAAATTAGATTTATGGACGGCCCGGAAGAATGATATATGGGTAGGAAGTTGTAAATGGACAAATGATTGTTATGCTTCAAACGGTATTTCGCACGACAGGTTATTTTTATCTTATTACGGTAATGATAGAATGTATGAGAAAAGCCAGGTTTGTAATAAGATTCATAAAGAATTGAATCTAAACGAGGATACAATTTTAATAGGAATGGTTGCTTATATGTATCCTCCTAAATATTATTTGGGACAAACCCGGGGGTTGAAAGGGCATGAAGATTTTATCGATGCTATTGCATTGGTTAGTCAGAAATATCCTCAGGTATATGGGATATGTATAGGTGGACCTTGGAAAAATGGAGAAGCGTATGAACAAAAAGTAAAGAGATATGCTCAACGAAAGACAGATCATATTTATTTTTTAGGTATGCGGTCGGATATACCGGATCTCTATGCCGATATGTATTGTGTCGTACATCCTTCATTGAGTGAGAATTTAGGGGGTGCAGCAGAATCATTGGCCTTAGGAGTACCCACTGTTGCCACCCGGGTAGGTGGGTTTACCGATATTGTTATCGAAAAGGAAACCGGCTTATTAGTTCCACCTAAAGATCCCGACTATTTGGCTCATACCTTAATAGACATGCTAGAAGGTAAATATAATCTTGTGAAAATGTCAGAATGTGGTGAACGGCTGGTTCATAAAATGCTGGATGTCAAAAATACAGCTCGTACAATCTTTGATATTTATCATCAAATAGTTTAATAAAATGTATCGTCATTTATTCAAACGTATGTTTGATCTTTTCGTTTCTATTTTTGTGTTGATTGGTACTAGTCCTGTTTTATTTGTAATAGTTATTGGGTTAGGGTATGTGAATAAAAATACCGGTATTTTTTTTCTACAAAAGCGTCCGGGAAAAGGGGGAAAGTTATTTCATTTAATCAAGTTCAAAACGATGACAGATGAACGGGATGCGGCAGGAAATTTGTTGTCGGATGCTGACCGTTTAACGCCGATAGGCCGTTTCATCCGTTCTACTTCTCTGGATGAGTTACCACAACTTATTAATGTTCTGAAAGGGGAAATGACGCTGGTAGGTCCGCGTCCTTTGCTGCCTCACTATTTATCACTGTACTCGCCGGAACAGGCACGCCGCCATGAAGTACGTCCGGGTATAACAGGCTGGGCACAGGTGAACGGAAGAAATGCCATTTCATGGACAGAAAAGTTCAAGTTGGACGTGTGGTATGTAGATCATCTGTCGTTTGTCTTGGATATGAAAATTTTGTTCCTAACCGTAAAGAAGGTCTTTGTGCGTGAAGGAATTAGTTCAAAAACAAGCGTGACGATGGAAATGTTTAACGGCAATAATTGAATAGGATATGTATTTATATGGAGCTAGTGGGCACGCTAAAGTAATCATAGATATATTAAAGTCTAAACATATTGTTATAGAGGGGCTTTATGATGATAACCCTGAAATAAAAAGCCTGCTTGAATATCCGGTATTGGCTCCGGATATTGTTAAAGGACCCTTAATTATTAGCATTGGTAAAAACCAGATACGTTATGAGATCGCTCAGAAATGGCCTGTAGAATATGGACGGGCTATTCATTCTTCTGCAATCGTTTCGGAATATGGATTAGTTGGAGAAGGTAGTGTTGTTATGCAAGGTGCCATCATTCAGTCAGAAGCTCAAATCGGCCGGCATTGTATCATTAATACAGGGACTTCTATTGATCATGAATGCAGGGTGGGTGATTATGTTCATGTTTCCCCTCATTCCACCTTATGCGGAGGGGTGGAAGTCGCTGAAGGGAGTTGGATTGGAGCTGGAACGATCGTACTTCCAGGTGTAAAAATAGGGAAATGGAGCGTCATAGGTGCCGGTTCGGTCGTCTCTAAAAACATTCCGGATCATGTGTTAGCCGTGGGAAACAGATGTAAAGTGATTAAAAACATCTGACTATTTTTTCTATAAATAGTGAGCTATAACTCCGGTCTTTTGTTTCGCTCTATTTGCAGATTTCGAAGTTTTAATTTTAAGAAGAATATGGATAAACGAATTTACCTTTGCCTTGCTCATATGAGCGGCAAAGAACAGGATTTTATCAAAGAGGCGTTTGAAACGAATTGGGTGGTTCCTTTGGGTCCCAATGTGAATGCCTTTGAGGAAGCGCTAGAGAGTTTTGTAGGAGAAAATAAACGGATAGTGGCCTTATCGGCGGGGACAGCCGCTATTCATCTGGCATTGATTCAATTGGGGGTACAGCCTGGAGATGAGGTCATTTGCCAGAGCTTTACATTTTGTGCATCGGCTAATCCGGTGACTTATGTCGGGGCAATTCCAGTATTTGTAGATAGCGAGGAGACTACTTGGAATATGAGTCCGATACTTCTGGAAAAAGCAATTCAGGACCGCATCGTAAAGACCGGTAAAAAGCCGAAAGCAATTATTCCGGTACATTTGTATGGCATGCCCGCTAAGATGGATGAAATTTGTGCAATAGCGGAAAAGTACGAGATCCCTGTAGTGGAAGATGCAGCTGAGGCACTGGGTTCCGAATATAAAAGACGGAAGTGCGGAACTTTTGGGACATATGGGGCATTGAGTTTTAATGGTAATAAGATGATCACAACCTCTGGGGGGGGAGCTTTAATTGTACCTGACGAAGCGGCTAAAAAGCAAACGCTGTTTTATGCTACCCAAGCCCGGGAACCTTTTCCCTATTATCAGCATGAACATATCGGTTACAATTACCGGATGAGTAATATTTGTGCAGGTATCGGCTGCGGTCAGATGACGGTGTTGGAAAAGCATATAGCTCATCACCGACATGTACATGCATTATATGAGCAGGCTTTTGCGGATATAGAAGGGATTACCTTAAAATCGAATCCGGCTAAGGAGTTTGATGCTAACTATTGGTTATGCACCATATTGATTGATCCAGTTGCGACCGGGTTTGATTATGAAGAGTTACGTGTCGCTCTGGATGCAAAAGGGATAGAGACACGACCGTTGTGGAAACCGATGCATCTGCAACCGGTATTTGCCCATAATCCTTGTTATATAGACGGTACTGCTGAAAAACTGTTTAATAAAGGTCTCTGTATTCCTGCAGGACCTTTCGTTACAGATGAAGATGTGGCTTATATTGTAAATGAAATCAGGAAACAACTGAGGTGATTCCGTCTGTTGGGAAGAAGTACAGAAAATAATATTGTAGGATGAACACTTAAACACCGATCTGCCCCTTTGGGGGCGGAAACGGTGTGGACTAATATAAGCTAAGAGGAAATAACTTTAAAATCGGTTATTACTGACTGTTCAAGCCTGTATGGAAAAAACGAACTTCTTAAATCACTTGCAAGGAGTTAATTTAGTTTTGCATCTTTAAGTGTTAACTCAAAACAGGGCTGAGGACTGAAAGGGAAAAATCCCACAAATAGAAAGGACAAAGATGTAAAAAATCTAACCTTAGGTCTAACTTAGACCTATGCTGATAATTAAAAAGGCCGAAAAGAAAAACAGGCAAACTGCTTAACTTTACTTGGATTAAAAATGAGAGGAAATCAACGATTTCTTCTCATTCGTGATATGCCTATTATAATGTAGTATTCCTTCTCCTGTCGTTTATATTTTTCAATCTGATGGTTTCCTTGCTTTTCTATACACTCACACTCCCTTAACAGATTAATACATTATTCATAATTCCAGAGAAGAGCGTTCTTCAGGTAGATTAATTCCCGTGTTTGGAATGGAATTTCAGGCGCATGAGGCGCAGATCTTCTTCGGAATAATCCCCTTCGAATTCGTCGAAAGCTTCTGCAATATTGTCGGTTTGAGCTTCCATAAAATAATCAAATATTTCCTTTTGCTGCTCTTCGTCCAGAATTTTATTGATATAATAATCAATATTGAGTTTCGTTCCGGAAAATACGATGGCTTCCATTTCCTTGATGAGTTCTTCGTAGCTAAGTCCTTGGGCAGAGGCGATGTCTTCCAAATCGATTTGCCGGTCGATGTTCTGGATGATATATACTTTAAATTTGGATTTGTTGGCTACGGTTTTCACTACCATATCCTGCGCCCGTTCGATTTCGTTGTCTTCTACATATTGTTTGATGACTTCTACAAATTCTTTCCCGTATTTTTGGGCTTTGCCTGTACCTACCCCTTGGATATTGGCCAACTCTTCTATTGTAATGGGATAGTTGATGCACATATCTTCCAAAGACGGATCCTGGAAAATGACATAAGGAGGCAGGTTATTGGTTTTAGCAATTTTTTTCCGTAAATCTTTCAGGATGGCAAATAGAGTGTTATCTAATGCGGAAACGCCGCCCTTCTCCTGAATCTTTTCTTCGTTTTCCTCAAAATTACGATCTTCCATCAGCATAAATTCTTTAGGGTGTTCTAGAAAATCTAGTCCTTCTTTCGTTATTTTTATTACACCGTATTGTTCAATATCTTTTTCGATAAACCGGCTGATCAGCGCTCTGCGAAAAACCATTGTCCAGAATTGACGACTTTTTTCTGCTCCGCTTCCGAACATTTCCAGTTTGTCGTGCTTATATGCCTTTATGGCCGAATCGGCTTCTCCGATCAAGATATTGACCAAATGTTCTATTTTAAATTTTTCTTTTATTTCTGAAACCAATGTGAGAGCATCCAATATATATTCTTTGCCCTCGAATTCTTTCTTCGGATACAGGCAGTTATCGCAGCATCCGCAATTGTCTTCGTCAAAATCTTCTCCGAAATAATGGAGCAGGACTTTTCGTCGACAAAGAGAGGTCTCCGCATAAGATACGGTTTCCATCAGCAATTGTTTTCCGATTTCCTGTTCAGCTATCGGTTTCCCTTGCATAAATTTTTCCAGTTTTTGGATGTCTTTATAACTGTAATAAGTGATACAAATACCTTCTCCTCCATCTCTTCCGGCACGTCCTGTTTCTTGGTAATAACCTTCCAGACTTTTGGGAATATCGTAGTGAATGACAAACCGTACGTCCGGTTTATCAATGCCCATTCCGAAGGCGATTGTAGCTACGATGACGTCGACCTCTTCCATCAGGAATTTGTCCTGATTGGCACTTCGGGTAGTTGCATCCATGCCGGCATGATAAGGAGCTGCTTTAATGCCGTTTATGCAAAGGACTTCTGCCAGTTCTTCCACTTTCTTCCGGCTCAGGCAATAGATAATTCCCGATTTCCCCTCATGCTTTTTGATAAACTTGATAATATCTTTTGTTGGATCATTCTTGGGACGTACTTCGTAATAGAGATTCGGACGGTTAAAAGAAGATTTGAATACTTCGGCGTCCAGCATGTCAAGATTTTTTTGGATATCGTGTTGTACTTTCGGCGTAGCTGTGGCTGTCAAAGCGATGATAGGCGCCTTGCCAATCTGCTCGACAATCGGGCGTATTTTACGATATTCGGTCCGGAAATCGTGTCCCCATTCAGAGATACAATGTGCTTCATCGACAGCAAAAAAAGAAATCTTTATTTTTTTCAGGAATTCTACATTACTGTCTTTTGTCAGAGACTCCGGTGCTACATATAATAATTTGGTCTTTCCTTCTAAAATATCTTCTTTGACTTTTAAAATTTCATTTTTCGTCAAAGAGGAATTCAGAAAATGAGCTACTCCTTCGGCAGCACTAAATGAACGCATGGCATCCACTTGGTTTTTCATCAGAGCAATTAAAGGGGAGATCACAATAGCTGTACCGTCGAGAATAAGGGCAGGCAGTTGATAGCACAATGATTTGCCGCCACCTGTCGGCATTAATACAAATGTATTTTTACCTGCTAACACATTCCGGATGATCGCTTCCTGATTCCCTTTGAAGTTATCAAAACCAAAATACTCTTTTAATTTTTCATGTAAATCAATCTCCAATCCCATTGTATTTGTAATCTTTTCGCACACTTTTCGCAAAGGAAGTGCAAATTTATAACTTAATTTGAATGAATAACAAAAAAATTTAAATTTAAATGTTTAAACGTAAAAATGTTCAAAAGTTCTTTTTCGAATAAATGTTCATTTGGGAACAGATGAAAGTATTTCTCGGGAAACAAAGCAAAGGTTCCTGAGATTTCTTCACCGTAAATGAAGCGATATCGAGCATCTATACAAGAGAACGTTTAAACATTTGCACATTAAAAAATAAATTTCTTTTCCTTCTATTTATTTCTTTTCATAAAAGTCGAATGTATGATCCCCTATTGTAGGGTGAATCATAAAAAAATGGTACTTTTGCCTTTGAGTAAAGTTATAGTAAAAAATAATTCCTACAAGAATTTTTGTCATTTTTTTTGGCATAAATATTGTACTTCTTGAAGTAGTTTAGTAATGATTTGATAAAATGATTGATATTAAGTGTGTTGCAAAGAAGGTCGTTTCGGATGAGGCAGAGGCTGTCCGGAATCTGCTCAATTATATTGACGAGGATTTTGAAAAAGTTGTAAAATTAATATATGAAAGTAAGGGGCGTGTGATTATTACGGGGATCGGAAAAAGTGCTATTATTGCGCAAAAGATTGTAGCTACTTTGAATTCTACGGGTACGCCGGCTGTTTTTTTACATGCTGCCGATGCGATTCACGGGGATATGGGGATGGTACAACATGAAGATGTCGTTATTTTTGTATCTAAAAGTGGAAATACGCCTGAAATTAAAGTATTGCTTCCTCTGATCCGGAATATTGGGAATAATTCCATAGTGGCTATGGTATCCAATACGGACTCCTTTTTGGCTCAGAATGCGGAATATGTGATAAAGGCGAAGGTAGACCGGGAAGCTTGTCCGAATAATTTAGCTCCTACCAATTCTACGACGGCTCAGTTGGTAATGGGGGATGCTTTGGCCATGTGTTTGATTGAATGCCGGAATTTTTCCAGCCGGGATTTTGCCCGTTACCATCCGGGAGGATCTTTGGGGAAACGCCTTTATACACGGGTCTCGGATGTATTTGATAAAGAAAACCGGCCTAAAGTCGGTTTGGAAGACAATATTCGCAAAGTAATTCTGGAAATGTCTGGGGGATGCTTGGGGGCAGTCGCTGTCGTCGACCAGGAAGAGAAATTGATCGGTATTGTAACAGATGGGGATTTACGGCGTATGTTGGAAAAATATAAGGATGTCGACGGATTGAAAGCTGCTGACATTATGTCGGCTTCTCCCAAAACGATACCGGAAGAAGAACTGGCTTATAATGCTTTCAGGTTAATGGAAAAGAACAGTATTACACAATTGGTCGTAACCGATGACCAACGTATATATAAAGGTATAGTTCATCTCCACGACATACTTAAAGAGGGGGTGGTATAAATTTATTCCGGAAAGACCGGGATTAATTTTCTTAGGATAATAAATTCATGAATAGATACATTCTCTTTATATTACTGATAACGGTGACCTCTGTGGCTTGGGGACAAAGTACGCGTGTGAGAGGAAAAATCACCGATGCAAAGACCGGGGAACCTCTTCCTCTGGTCAATGTCGTATTTAAAGGGACGACGGTAGGAGTTACCTCTGATTTCGATGGTATTTATATCTTGGAAACCCGGGAAAAGGTGACCGAATTACAGGTTTCTTTTGTCGGATATGAATCTCAGACAGTAAAGGTTGTGCCGGGTTCGTATAATGCGTTGGATTTTCAGTTGGTTCCTTATACTGTTGACCTGGAAGAAGTGAATGTGACTCCTGGAGAAAATCCTGCCCATCGGATTCTGAAAAATGTTTCCCGGAATAAAAAGAAAAACAATCCGGATGAATTATCTCTCTATAAGTGTTCCACTTATACAAAGATGGAATTGGATCTGACCAATATTAATCCTTATTTTAAAAATAAAAAACTCCAAAAGAATTTTGGTTTTATTTTTGAACATATGGATACTTCTGTCATTACCGGAAAGGCTTTTTTACCGATTATGATTTCGGAAGCTACGGCAGATTATTATCATCGGAGTTCGCCTGGTTTTTCCCGCGAAATTGTAAAAGCCAGCCGGATTTCCGGAATAGAAGAGGACTATTCTTTGGCTCAGTTTACAGGACATTTGCATGTAAATGTGAACCTTTATGATAATTATATCAATATTTTTGAGGTGAAATTTGCCAGTCCTTTATCGGAACACGGATTGCTGTATTACAAATATTTTTTAGTAGATAGTATGCAGATTAACGGGCGGAAAACCTATAAAATCCGTTTTCATCCCAAAGGAACTTCTACGCCGGTATTGGACGGGGAGGTAAATATTGATTCGGCCTCCTGGGCTTTACAATCTGCTCATGTGAAAATGTTAAAAGGCTTGAATGTAAACTGGATCCGGCATTTGGTCATTGAAAATACCAATGAGTTGGTGAATGATTCGGTTTGGTTTCCAAAACAGGATAAGCTTTTTGCTGATTTCACGATTGTTATGTCTGATTCTGCCAAGCTTGTTTCTTTTTTAGGCCATCGTCAGATCGATTATACTCACGTACGTTTGAATGAGCCAATACCGGAAGAAGTATTAAAATTGGACAATAACGTGATTATTTCCCGGGATGTATTGAAAAACGACGAACAATATTGGGATACTGTACGGCCGTATGAGCTCAGTGTGAAAGAAAAACAGATATATGGCATGGTGGATTCTGTAAAGAATGTACCGCTTTATCAGAACATTTATACCATTATCAGTACTATATTGGGAGGATATTATGATACCAAGTATGTGGGTATCGGACCTTATTATAAATTGTTCAGTTTTAATAAGCTGGAAGGATGCCGTTTTCAACTGGGGTTACGGACCACTTCTGATTTCAGCAAAAAAATTCGTTTATTCGGACATTTGGCATATGGAACAAAAGACCGGCATTTTAAGGGAGGGGGAGGTTTGGAGTATATGTTTAAGGATTTGCCAACCTCTAAACTCACCCTGTCTTTTAAGCATGATGTCGTACAGTTGGGGGCTGGTGTAAATGCGTTTACAGAAGGGAACATATTGAGTTCTATCTTGTCAAGGGGCAATAATGATCGGCTGAGTTTGGTAAATCAGGGAGATATTTCGTTTGAACAAGAATGGCGTCAAGGGGTCAGCAATACTTTTGCTGCTCAGGTGAGGAATATTTTTTCTTCCCGTTATGTGCCTTTTATTCGCCCGGATGGGAAGGAAATAAGTTCCATACAGTCGCTTTCGTTTCGGTTGAGAACCCGATTGTCCAAAAATGAAATTATTGTCCGTCAGACATTTGATAAGTTTTCTTTGGGTTCGGATTATCCGATCTTTACATTGGATTTGTCTGCGGGGGTAAAAGGCATTTTTAAAAATGATTATGAATATTACCGGCTGGAGGGAACGGTGATGTGGGATATAGGATTTCCGCCTATAGGTACTTCCAAATTTGCATTGAGTGGGGGAAAGATTTTTGGAAAAGTGCCTTATCCGTTGTTGAAATTACATGAGGGGAATGCCACCTATTTCTACGATCCTTATGCTTTTTCTTGTATGAATTATTACGAATTTGCTTCTGACTTATGGGCATCTCTGATGTATGAGCATCATTTTAAAGGTTTTTTCTTGGGAAAAATTCCTCTGATGAAAAGATTGAAGTGGAGAGAGGTATTTATATTCAAAGCTTTGATCGGGACATTGGAAAAGAAAAATAACGGTAGTTTGGAAGATACGCGGGCTATTTTGCTTTTCCCGGAAGGGATGTCGTCTGTTTCCAAGCCGTACTTTGAAGCAGGCGTGGGCATTGAAAATATATTTAGGATATTACGGGTAGATGCTATCTGGCGTTTGAGTCACCGGCATAGTGTACCCGGACAAAAAGTACAAAATTTCGCGGTCAATTTCAGTATAAACCTGAATTTCTGATCGGAACCAAATAACTTTACGTGTAGAATAGGCTTTGGAAGTATTTGTTAACTCTTAACTTTTGCCTATCTTTGTACACCAAAATAGGAATTTATGATACTGAGAGCAGAGGATCTGGTAAAAAAATATAAAAGCCGTACGGTAGTAAAGGGGGTTTCTTTACAAGTGGAACAAGGAGAAATTGTAGGGTTGTTAGGACCGAATGGGGCGGGGAAAACGACCTCTTTTTACATGATCGTGGGCTTGATTACTCCGAACGGAGGCCGGATTTTCTTGGATGACCGGGAGATTACAAAAGAGCCGGTGTATAGGAGGGCTCAGTTAGGAGTCGGATACCTGGCGCAAGAAGCCTCTGTATTCCGCAGGTTGAGTGTGGAAGATAATATTAAGGCGGTATTGGAAATGACAAAGATGCCGAAGGACGAACAAAAAGACCGTCTGGAAGAGATGTTGGATGAGTTCGGTTTGCAGCATATCCGTAAAAGTTTGGGGATACAGTTGTCCGGAGGAGAGCGGCGGCGTACGGAAATTGCTCGTGCTTTGTCTATCCGTCCGAAATTTATCTTGTTGGACGAACCCTTTGCGGGGGTAGATCCCATTGCCGTGGAAGATATACAAGGTATTGTACAGAAACTGAAAGATAAGAATATTGGTATTCTGATTACCGATCACAATGTACAGGAAACGCTTTCCATTACGGACCGGGCCTATCTTTTGTACGATGGCCGGATATTGGAGTCCGGAACGGCCGAGCATTTGGCTGCCGATCCTGAAGTAAGGCGGGTTTACTTGGGTAAAAATTTTGAATTGAGGAAGAAAAAATAAGATGGGGGAATGTGTATTTTTTAATTCACAAATCTAAAATCTTAATTCATAAATATTTTGGAGGTTTAAAAAAATAGGCTATTTTTGCAGCGCTGAAATTGTAAGCGGGCGTGGCGAAATTGGTAGACGCACTAGACTTAGGATCTAGTGTCGAAAGACGTGGGGGTTCGAGTCCCTTCGCCCGTACAAAATGGAAAGCCGCCTTCTTCTAGGTGGCTTTTTTAGGTTAGAGAAATCGAAATATATTGTATAATTAAAACTGTTGTGACCGTTGTAACTGTTGCGACTGTTGTAACAAAAACGATAGCATGAACATAACAAAAACCCAGAACGATGATCTTAATGCCATTATTAAGATTCAGTTAGGTAAAGAAGATTACGCAAGTCGCGTAGAGAATGTACTGAAAGATTATCAGAAGAAAGTGGTTATTGACGGATTCCGCAAAGGGAAAACCCCCATGGGAATTGTGAAAAAGATTTACGGTAAGGCTGTGTTGGTGGAAGAAATAAACAAGGTGTTGGGAGAAGCGCTTAACAATTATATAAAAGAAAATGATCTTCAAATTCTGGGAGAACCGCTACCAAGCGAGACCGAACAAAAAGAACTGGATTTAAACGATGAAAATTTTGAGTTTGCTTATGACATTGCTCTTTCTCCCGAGGTGAACGTGAAGTTGAGTAAGCGGGAAAAAGTACCTTATTATTTGATTACGGTGGACGATGAGATGATCGATAAGCAAATCGAGAATATGTGTAAGAACAATGGGGAAATGGTTCCGGTGGACGAAGTTGAAGGAACGGAATACGTTAAGGGAGAACTGATTGAATTAAATGCTGATGGCAGTGTGAAAGAGGGGGGAGTGAACAATGCAGAGGCATCCTTATCCGTTATGCACATAAAAGACGAAGAAGCTGTAAATGCATTCAAAGGTGCTAAGGCAGGGCAGGAAGTAAAATTTAATGCAGCTAAATCATTCCCGAATAAAACGGATTACGCTTCTATGTTAGGTGTTTCTAAAGAGGAAGCGGAAAAAGCCAATCCTGATTTTTGCTTTATCGTGAACGAGATCAAACGTTATGTAGATGCAGAAGTAAACCAGGATTTATTTGATAAGGTTTATGGCAAAGATACTGTAAAGGATGTAGCAGAATTCCGTGCCCGTGTAAAAGGTGATATTGAAAAACAATTACAGGGACATTCTGAATACCGCTTTACGATAGATGCCCGTGAAAAATTGTTGAAGAAGAACGAGGAAGTGGTGTTACCGGAAGCATTTTTGAAGAGATGGATCATGGCCGTAAATAAAGAAATGAAAGCAGAGGATGTAGAGAAGGATTTTGAAGGTTACCGGGATGAATTCAAATGGCAGGTGATTAAAAATGCTTTGATTAAAGAGTACGAGTTAAAAGTAGAAGCGGATGATTTGAAGGCCGTAGGCCGGGAAGTTGCTGCTGCCCAATTACAGCAATATGGTTTGTATGGACTGACGAACGAGCAATTGGATGGATTTGCTGTAAAACTGCTGGAAGATGAAAAGCAACGGCAGCATCTTTATGAGAGAGCTGTGGACAATAAGATCTTTGCAGTGATAAAGGAAAATGTAAAATTGGAAGAGCAGCCTATTGCTATGGCTGATTTTGAAAAGTTATTTCAAAAATAAAACAATTTTGGCCATACCCAAAAGTTTAAAGCCGAGAGCGGCAAACGGACCTTTCTGAAGAAGGGACTTCCGTTTGAGTATCATATTCAAAAAGCTGGTGAAATTTTTCATCAGCTTTTTTTAGGTGCATTTTTAACAATACTATTTCCCGATAAAATGTTGCTTTCCTCCCGCTAGGTCTTTTATCCGGGACAAAACTTCGGTCTCAAATACAAGAATTTACACATTAGGGACGTGCCCTAATGTGTAATTTTCTATTTAAATCGGAAACAGAGCGGTTTTGTTCCTCAAACTTAAAAGTCACCGATCCGTTCCGAACGTCCATAGGGATAACTTCTTTATCTTTCGGTCATTTTTATAAGAAAACTTTTATATATCCGAACTTTTAAACAATTCCGGAAATCCCGATTTTTTTCCTACTTTTGTGAGCTAATAGAAGAGGGAGAACGTCGATAATGTATCAGACTTATATATTGAAAAACGGGCTGAAGGTCATTCATGAACATGTACCGAATAAAGCAGCTTATTGTGGTTTAATTATAAATGCAGGGAGTCGGGATGAAAGGGAAGATGAAGTGGGGATTGCTCACTTTATTGAACACGTGATTTTTAAAGGTACGACGAAGAGGAAAGCTTATCACATTTTGAGCCGTATGGAAGATGTGGGAGGAGAGTTAAATGCCTATACGACGAAGGAAGATACCTGTATATATGCTTCTTTTCTGCCCAAAGATTATGAACGGGCTTTGGAATTGTTTGCCGATATTGTTTTTGATTCGGTTTTTCCGGAAAAAGAAATAGAGAAGGAAAAGGAAGTTGTCATTGACGAGATTAACTCTTACAAGGATTCTCCCGGGGAATTGATTTTTGATGATTTTGAAGAACTGGTTTATAAAGGAGAGCCAATCGGACGTAATATATTAGGGAATGAAGAGAGCGTACGGAATTTAACCCGGGAACAGATTTTTAATTTTGTACACCGGAACTATGTTCCCCAGCGTATGGTGATCAGTTCGGTCGGGGATATTGATTTTTCCAAGTTGATCCGGTTCGTTGAAAAATATTTCGGAGGATTATCCGGGGAAACCATACCTTTTGGCCGGCATTGTCCTGAAATTTACATTCCTCAGCAAAAAGAGGTAGTCAAAGGGACCTTTCAGAATTACTGTATATTGGGGAACATTGCTTACGATTACCGGGAGGAGAAACGTTTGCTTTTGTCTGTATTGGTAGATATTTTGGGAGGAAGTGGGATGAATTCCCGATTGAATCTGAATCTTCGGGAAAAGCACGGATTGGTCTACAACATAGAAGCTTCTTATACTCCCTATTCGGACACGGGTATTTTTACCGTTTATTTTGGTTGCGATGCGGCGGATTTGGAAAAATGTCTGAAACTATGCCGGCGGGAGATGGAGATGCTTTATAGTGAACCATTGGGATTAGTGCAACTGAGGAAGGCAAAGACCCAGGCTATTGGACAACTTACCTTGTCGGCTGAAAATTATGAAAATACCATGCTCTCCATTGGGAAGAGTTTTCTGGTATACGATAAAGTGGAAAGTATCGAATGTCTTTGCAAAAAGATTGAAGAGATTGATGCAGGGAGTTTGCAGCAGGTCGCAGCAGAAATATTGGATACGGGTCGCCAATCAGTGTTGGTGTATAAATAAAACCAGTTTTATTGCTGCTAATGTTTGTGGAAAGGGAAACCGGAGAAGAGAACAGAATTTTGGAAAGCTTATGGAGTGGAATGCAGAATTGGAAGAATATATGATGGCTCATTCAGAACCGGAACCGGCTGTTTTGGTTGAATTGAGGAGGGCAACTCATTTACAGGTTATGCGTCCAAGAATGCTGTCCGGTAATATGCAAGGACAATTTCTGAAATTGATTTGTCGGATGACGGGAGCAAAACGGGTGTTGGAAATCGGCACTTATACCGGATATGCTGCTATTTCTATGGCTTTGGCTTTGCCGGAAGGGGGAAAATTATATACGATTGACATCAACGATGAAATAGAAGATTTTACTCGGGCTTATATAGAGAAAAGCGGTTTAGGAGAAAAAATCTGTTTCTTATTGGGAGATGCCTGTACGGTAATACCGACCTTGGAGGAGCAATTTGACGTCGTGTTTATCGATGCAGACAAAAGACAGTATTCTGATTATTATCGTCTGGTATTTGATAAATTGCGTCCGGGAGGGATTATTATAGCGGATGATGTATTGTGGGAAGGAAAGGTAGTAAAAGAAGCCCGGGATGCGCAGACGAAGGGAATCCTGGATTTTAATGAGCGGGTTGCAGCGGATGAACGGGTGGAAAAAGTGATCCTGCCCGTCCGGCATGGCCTGATGTTGATCCGAAAAAAATAAGGAATACAACATCAAAATTAGTTATATATTTCAGGAATGTGATAAGCTGAAATCAAGGAGTTTACAAAATTATTAAATGAGTCGGAGGACTTATCTTTATAACCTGGCCTTTGGGGCATTAATGCTTTAACATTTAGGATAGATTATCATGAAGCAGTATTTGGAATTATTGGATAAAATTCTTGCCGAAGGGGCACAGAAAACAGACCGGACCGGAACGGGAACAATCAGTATTTTTGGTCATCAAATGCGTTTTGATCTGCAAAAAGGATTTCCTTTATTGACGACTAAAAAATTGCATTTAAAGTCGATCCTATATGAATTGTTATGGTTTTTGCAGGGAGATACGAACGTGCATTATCTGCAGGAACACGGTGTGCGGATTTGGGATGAATGGGCGGATGAAAAAGGGGATCTGGGGCATATTTATGGTTATCAGTGGAGGAGTTGGCCTCGTCCGGACGGTACTCATTTGGATCAGATTGCTCAGGTGGTGCGGGATATCCGGAATACGCCTGATTCCAGACGCCTGATTGTAAGTGCCTGGAATGCCGGGGATATTGAAAATATGGCTTTGGCGCCCTGCCATGCTTTGTTTCAGTTTTATGTTGTAGACGGTAAATTATCCTGTCAGCTCTATCAACGAAGTGCTGATACTTTCCTGGGAGTCCCTTTTAATATTGCTTCCTATGCTTTACTGACACTGATGATGGCGCAGGTTTGCGGGTTGCAGCCCGGGGAGTTTATACATACCTTGGGAGATACCCATATTTATTTAAATCATATCGAACAGGTGAAGTTGCAACTGACCCGGGAACCGCGGGAGTTACCTCAGATGCATCTGAATCCTGAGGTAAAAGATATTTTTGGTTTTCGGTATGAAGATTTTCAGTTGAGTAATTATAATCCTCATCCCCATATTAAAGGAGATATATCTGTCTAAAGATAAGGAAATAAAATCAGAAAGTTACGGTTAAAAAATAAAAACTGATGTTCGGAAAAGAACTTCTGATTTTTCTTTTTTATTAAAATATCTTATTTAAGGGAAAGGTATTCTGTTTTATATTTCACAGGTATTTTTCATATTGTTCATCTCGAATTTGTATTATTAGGTGGAATATGTTTATTTTGCTAAAAATAAAATAATTAGCCGGAAAGAGAGAAGGATTGTTCCGGGTAATTTGAAAAACTCATTCTATACATGAAAGTTAGCTTAATTATAACGACCTATAACTGGGAATCAGCTCTCCGGTTATCTTTGAAAAGTGTTTTAAAGCAGACACAACTGCCTTTGGATGTAGTAGTAGCGGATGACGGTTCCCGGCCTTCTACCCAAGCATTGATTGATGAGATGCGGGAGCAATTCCCTTGTAAGCTCAAGCATGTATGGCAAGAAGATAAAGGTTTCCGGGCGGGAAAAATCCGGAACAGGGCTTTTGCCGTGTGTGAGGGGGAGTATATCATACAGATTGATGGGGATATCATTATGCATCCTCGTTTTATAGAAGATCATATGAAGGAAGCCCGGAAAGGTTATTTTTTATCGGGAGGCCGGGTGAAGTTGAAAGAGGGGGTATCGGCTGATTTTGAAAAAGCAGGAGAATACAAACTTTCTTTTTTTTCCAAAGGGATACGCCGTCGGATTAATGGGTTGAGGTGTCCTTTACTCACTCCTTTCTTTTACGATTATAAGAAAGGGCGAATGTATGGACGAGGATGTAATATGTCTTTTTGGAAAGAAGATCTGTGGGCGGTAAACGGATATGACGAAGCCTTTGTGGGATACGGATTTGAGGATTTTGATCTTCCGGCCCGTTTGAACCGCTATGGTATTCAGAGGCGATTTATTAAATTCAAGGCGATAGAGTACCATATCTATCATAATGAACACAGTACCAAACACGATATGAGTGTTAACGAGAGTATCTATAACCGGAATAATGAAAATAAACTGATCCGCTGTCAATACGGGATAGATCAGTATTTGGAACAAGGAAATAACTCCTGTAAAGAAGAGAAAGGATTTAAATAAAATAATATGGCTCGGAAGGAAGAGTTAAAATCTCAAATATTAGAGTTGGTGAAGGAGTATTATGCGGAGGTGCATGCTCCTTCTAAGGTTTTTGAAGCCGGAAAGACTTTTGTAAATTACGGAGGTCGTTATTACAATGAGGAAGAAATGCTCAATCTGGTTGATTCTTCTCTGGATTTTTGGTTGACGGCAGGTCCTTGGGCCCGGAAATTTGAGACCCGTTTTGCTGAATGGTTGGGTGTGAAATATTGTTCTCTGACAAATTCCGGTTCTTCTGCGAATTTGTTGGCTTTTATGGCTTTAACTTCCCCGGCTTTGGGAGAACGGCGGATTTGCAGGGGAGATGAAGTGATTACGGTCGCTTGTGGTTTCCCTACGACGGTCGCTCCGATTATTCAGTTTGGGGCCGTACCGGTATTTGTAGATGTTACCTTGCCGGAATACAATATTGATGTTACACAGTTAGAACAGGCTTATTCAGCTAAGACCAAAGCTGTCATGATTGCTCACACGCTGGGGAATCCCTTCGATTTGGAGGCGGTAAAGGCATTTTGTGATGCTCATGGATTGTGGTTAATCGAAGATAATTGTGATGCTTTAGGATCCCTTTATTTTATAGAGGGGGAATGGAAGAAGACCGGAACTGTGGGACATATTGGTAGCAGTAGTTTTTATCCTCCCCACCACATGACAATGGGAGAAGGAGGAGCCGTTTATACGAATGATCCGCAACTGCATAAAATTGTAAATTCATTCCGGGATTGGGGACGGGATTGCTGGTGTGTGGGAGGGGTGGATAATACTTGTCATTATCGGTTCAGTAAGCAATTTGGGGAATTACCCGTGGGATATGATCATAAGTATGTGTATTCCCATTTCGGTTATAATCTGAAGGTGACAGATATGCAGGCTGCCATCGGTTGTGCCCAGTTGGAGAAATTAGACGATATTGTAGAGATCCGGAGAAAAAATTGGGCTTTACTGAGAGCGGGTTTGGAGGGAATAGAAGATTTGATTTTGCCTGAACCGCAGGTAAATTCAAAACCGAGTTGGTTCGGGTTTTTGATTACCGTAAAAGAAGGGGCGGGTTTCACCCGGAATCAGTTATCCGGTTATCTGGAAAGTAAAAAAATTCAGACCCGTAATTTATTTGCTGGTAATTTGGTAAAACATCCGGCTTTTGACGAAATGCGCCGTACGGGAAGGGGATACCGGATTGTCGGGGAATTGACCTGTACGGATTTGATTATGAATAATACCTTATGGATAGGTGTATATCCAGGAATGCAGCCGGAAATGCTGCATTATATGATCGAAACGATTAAAAACTTTGTATCCGGACATAAGCAATGAAAGCAGTAATTCTGGCAGGTGGTTTCGGTACCCGTCTTAGCGAGGCGACCAACCTGATTCCTAAACCCATGGTGGAAATTGGCGGTAAACCGATTCTCTGGCATATTATGAAAACGTATAGTTATTATGGTATCCACGAGTTTATCATTTGTTGCGGTTATAAGCAATACGTGATTAAAGAGTATTTTGCCAATTATTTCCGGCACAATAGCGATATGACAGTGAATTTGGCGGATAACAGTGTGGAAATTCTGGATAATCACAGTGAGAACTGGAAAGTGACTCTGATAGATACCGGTTTGAATACCATGACGGGAGGACGGATAAAACGGATTCAGAAGTATGTGGGAGAAGAGCGTTTTTTGCTGACCTATGGAGACGGAGTGACGGATTTGAATATAGGGGATACCCTTTCGTCACATGAAAAATCCGGAGCTATTTTGTCGCTGACGGCCTATCAACCGAGTGGTAAATTCGGAGCTTTGCAGATTGATCCTCAATCGAATCAGGTGACTTCTTTTCTGGAAAAGCCGGATGGCGACCGGAATTGGATAAATGCCGGTTATTTTGTCTGTGAAAAGGAAGTTTTCGATTATATACGGGAAGGAGATGCTACTATATTCGAGCGGACGCCTCTGGAGAACATTGCCAGAGAGGGAAAGATGCACGCATTTAAGCATACGGGATTTTGGAAACCGATGGATACTTTGCGGGATAGTATAGAGTTGAATGATATGTGGGAGAAAGAAATTGCTCCCTGGAAAGTTTGGTGATCTTATGACAAATCTGGATACATTTCGGGCGTTTTACAAAGGGAAACGGGTCTTATTGACCGGGCATACCGGTTTTAAAGGATCTTGGTTGGCAATTTGGTTGTATGAATTGGGGGCGGAAGTTATTGGGGTAAGTTTAGAGCCTTATACGGAGCGGGATAATTTTGTATTGTCGGGGATTGGAAAGCGGATAGTGGATTTAAGGGGAGATATTCGGGATGGAGAAAAAATGAAGCAGATTTTTCAGCAATACCGGCCTGAAATTGTTTTTCATTTGGCGGCACAGCCGATTGTCCGGCTATCGTATGAAATTCCGGTGGAGACCTATGAGACGAATGTGATGGGGACTATCCGGATTCTGGAGGCGATGCGGAATACGCCTGACGTTAAGGTTGGCGTTATGATTACAACCGATAAGTGCTATGAAAATAAAGAGCAGATTTGGGGGTATCGGGAGAATGAGCCCCTGGGGGGATACGATCCGTATTCTTCTTCTAAAGGAGCGGCGGAGATCGCAATAGCTTCCTGGAGACGTTCTTTTTTCAATCCGGAGACCTACGAGAAGCACGGACAGTCGATTGCCAGTGTGCGTGCCGGCAATGTTATCGGAGGAGGGGACTGGGCGTTGGACCGGATTGTGCCCGATTGCATAAGGGCGTTGGAAGCAGGGAAGCCCATCGAAATCCGGAGTCCTCAGGCAGTCCGCCCCTGGCAGCATGTTCTGGAACCTTTGAGTGGTTATCTGTTGCTGGCGATGAAAATGTGGGAGGAACCTACCCGTTATTGTGAGGGGTGGAATTTTGGGCCGCATGCCGAATCTGTTGCGACAGTATGGGAGATCGCGAATCAGATTGCGGATTTATATGGAGGAGGAGAGGTGAAAGACGTTTCTCAGGCCGGGGCTTTGCATGAGGCGAAGCTTTTGATGCTGGATATTTCAAAGGCAAAGTATTATTTGAACTGGGAACCTCGTTTAGCAGTCCAAGAAGCGGTACGTCTGACGACCGATTGGTATAGGCGTTATCGGCAGGAGCCGGTTGATCGCATTTGTGTGGAACAGATTGAAAAATATATGCTTTCCCAATGAAAAAGATAGAAACTTCCATCTCGGGTTTGTATATCTTGGAAACCGTCGATTTTCAGGATGAAAGAGGTTGTTTTCAGAAATTGTACAATTACGATTTTTTTAAGGAAAACGATCTGGATACTGATTTTAAAGAGTTTTATTATTCTGTTTCCCGGAAAGATGTCATCCGGGGGATGCATTTTCAATTGCCCCCTTTCGATCATACGAAATTAGTGTATGTGAGTAAAGGGAAAATCCGGGACGTTGTCGTGGACTTACGTCAGAAATCCGCTACTTTCGGAATGTTTTTTTCTTTGGAGATGGATGAACGGGCAGCCCGGTATTTATATATTCCACGGGGGTTAGCCCATGGTTTTCTGGCCTTGGAAGAGGGAAGTATTGTCAATTATGCCCAGACATCCTGTTATGCAAAGGATCAGGATTGCGGGATCGCTTGGGATTCTTTCGGCTTCGACTGGGGGATACAGCGACCGATTGTGTCCGGGCGGGATCTGACTTTTGAAAAATTGGAAAATTTCAAATCTCCTTTTTGATGAATATATTGATTACCGGAGCCACAGGTTTTGTCGGACGACATTTGGTCCGGAAATTGAAAAAAGATTTTTCTCTGCATCTTTTGGTCCGGGAAGGTTCGGATTTGACAGGCTTAGAAGATATACCGGCCTTTTGTTTTAAGGAAGATATACCGGCCTTACGGCAATATTTGAATAAAGAAAAAATAGAAGGAATTGTGCACTTGGCTTCTTTGTATATTGCCCAGCATCGGGAGGAGCAAATCAAAGATATCATTTTGTCGAATGTTTATTTTGGGACGGCTTTATTGGAGGCTGCTTCTAAAAGTGAAGTAAAATGGTTTTTGAATACAGGTACAATCTGGCAGAATTACGAATCGGACAGTCCGGAATATTGTCCTGTCAATTTATATGCGGCATCCAAACAAGCTTTTATCGATGTGGCCCGGTATTATACTGCCGTATCCCCTCTGCGTTTTATGACTTTAAAACTGTGTGATACTTATGGGCCTTGGGACACGCGGACCAAAATATTGGCATTGTTCAAGCGAATTGCGGAAACCGGAGAAGAGTTAGCTATGTCGCCGGGAGAACAACAGATCTACTTATTGCATATTGACGACGTAATCGCCGGATTCCGGGTTTTAATCAGACGTTTAAGTGAGGAAAAGGAACAGGGAGAGGAATATGTATTGAGGGCAGACCGACCTTATTCATTGCGGGAACTGGCGGCGGTTTTTGAGCACGTAAGCGGAAAGAAACTGAATATTATATGGGGAGGGCGGGAGTACCGGCTTCGGGAAGTGATGTGTCCCTGGAAGAGAGGAACCGTTTTGCCGGATTGGCAACCTCAGATTTCTTTGCAAGAAGGAATATCGGATTTGTTACAGCATAATTAAACAGTGAGATATGCGGAATATTTTTGAAATAAAGGATAATTTTCAGACGTATAGAGAAGTTCCCTCCTTATTGGTAAGCGGAGATTTCAGTTGTTGCCCGAAACCGGAAGTTTCTATTGTAATGCCGGTTTATAATCATCCGGATTTTTTGAGGGTCGCTTTAAAATCGGCTTTGGAACAGGATTACCAAGGAGCTTACGAGATTATCGTGATAGATAATGACGATACGGTTTCTGGAGAAACTCCCAATTTTAAGGTTGTCAAAGAATTCAATGCTCCCCGTGTGTATTACTATCGGAATCAAAAAAATATAGGCATGTTCGGCAATTGGAACCGTTGTATCGAGTTAGCCAGGGCTCCTTTTTTGGTATTTTGCCACGACGATGACATGTTATTGCCGAATGCGTTGTCCCGTTTGATGAGTTTACAGAAAAAAAGCGGAAATAAAGCCATCTTTTCTGCCTTCAATAAGATAAACGGTAAAGGAGAATATATTAAGAAAAAAAAGGTCGGTAAGAAAATTATGGGGATATTGAGAAAAAAAGATCACTATAATTATTCTGTATTCGCTCATTTTATGGATGAGGTAGGGAATGGGGTCGGATCCTTGTTTGCTAAAGAGTGTCTGTTGGAAATAGGAGGATTTAATCCGGAATTTTATCCTGTAGCGGATTATGCTTTATTTTCCCATTACACTTATCGGTTTGGATCGATATACAATACGGTTCCTACGTTTAATTATCGTATTGCAGAGAACGAAACATTTAATTGTTACCGGGAAATGCTGGATGTCGATAAATGTATATGGACTTGTATGAAAAAGGCCATTGCTTTGCCCGATCCTTTACTCGACCGGATTATACGTGCAAAATACAATACCCGTAAAATCCGTTTTGAAATAGAATTCGGGCAAAAAGATAAATCTTTAAAGAAAAACCTGAAAACGACGGATAAACTTTTATTGAAAATGATACACTGGACGTTTTTTATAAAACGTTACGGTTTCTGATGGTGTATTCCTTAGCGGTTGCTTGACGTCAAAAACAAAAAAGGGATTTTATAGCACATCCCTTTTTCATAACAGTGTCTTCAGGGCTTCCTCTACAGCTTTGGTACAATAATATCCGTTTGAGAGGCGATTGCTGACGATAGCGATGTTTGCTTTCATTTGTTTATATTCTTCCGGACTTAAAGCTTTCAGGCGTTCGTTTAGTTCGGTCAGGCTGTCGATGGGGATCCCGATTTTATTTTTTTCAATAAAAGGAGCCAGGGCTGCTTTTTTCCAGATAATTACCGGTAATTCACAACGGATATAAAGAGAGGTTTTATGGGGATTATTGTATTGTAAATATTCCCCCCAGTTTCCGCTGCAGGAAGTAATGGAATCTCCATCCCAAACCAAGCCGAAATCTCCTTCCGCTTTCGCGATAAGCTGATCGGAAGGGACGAAACCTTTATAAGTGAAATGTTCTTTTCCTTTGGCTTTTTCAGCTTCGAATCCGTTGCCGTATAAATTGATGTGGTAATTGGAAATCGTTTCTCCTATTTCATACAAAAATGTATTTTTGCGAGGGCTCAGTCCTCCGGCATATACGACACCATAAGGAAGTGGAGGAAGGTCCCGGTCCGGAGCTGTTGTTTCCGACAAGTAATCGAAAATTTCCAGACAGCCGATTGGAATTTTACATCCTTGTTGTTCCAGCCAGCTTTTCATAAACGTATTGTGGGCGATAATATAATCGCTATGCCCCAGGCGTTTTATTTCCTGCGGAATCGTAAGCTTTTGACGTCTAAAGCTTCCGAGGTCGTGGATCAGGGTAATCACTTTGGCTCCTCTCAGATGGGCCATATTACAGACGAAACTATAGTATTTCTTCAAAGGGTACTGTAAAAGTAGCACATCCCCTTTGTGTAGACAAAAAGGAGCTTTCAGTACCCCCAGGAGGGTGATAAAAAAGCCGAGAACTTTATTGGTATACACTGTTTGTTTTAATCCGACATTCCGGAAGCCCTGTTGTTGAAGGATTTTTTCAATATCGGTTTTAGCTTTGTTTCCGGCGTTTTGTAAGCCCTTGTAATTTTTGGAGAGATAACATTTGTTGGTCATATCGTTGTGAGGTCTATTCTTCGTAGGTTTGTTTTAAATAATTGTGCAGCCGGCCTGATAAAAACATCGTTTTAAAACAGGGATTCCCGGCGAGCTAAATCCAATGCTGCTTCTACGGTATCGTCCATATCGAAATAAGCGTACTGCGCCAATCTTCCCCCCAAGAGCAGATGAGGAAATTGGGCTGCTTTTTCTTTGTATTTTTTGACTTTAGCTGTATTGAGTGAATCATTTACGGGATAATAAGGTTCATCTCCTGCTGCAAAGGCTTTGGGATACTCCCGTGTAATGACGGTGAAAGGTTGTTGTCCGAATTCAAAATGTTTGTGTTCAATGATCCGGGTATAGGGCACTTCCCGTTCGGTGTAATTGACGACTGCATTACCTTGAAAATCTACTATTTCCAATTGTTCGTGTTCAAAATGAAGACTGCGGTATTCCAGCGGTCCGCATTCATAGTTAAAAAATTCATCCAGGCAACCGGTAAATACTATTTTGTCGGCCAAATGGTCGAAATAGGACCGGTTTTCGAAATAATCGGTGTTCAGTTTTACTTCTATGTCTTTTAAAAGTCCTTCGATTAAAAGATTATATCCTCCCTTGGGGATACCTTGGTACTCATCGTTAAAATAATTATTGTCGTATGTAAATCGGAAAGGAATCCGTTTGATAATAAAAGCAGGGAGTTCGTTAGCTGATCTTCCCCATTGTTTTTCGGTATATCCTTTGATCAGAATTTGGTAGATGTCTTCCCCGCACAATTTTAAAGCCTGTTCTTCCAGATTGGCCGGTTCTGGGAGAGAAGCATATTTCCTCCGTTGTTCTTCTATTTTAATACGGGCTTCTTCCGGACTGACGACTCCCCATAAGCGGTTAAAAGTGTTCATATTAAAAGGAAGATTATAGAGTTTCCCTTTGTAATAGGCCAGGGGAGAGTTGGTAAAGCGATTGAATTCGACAAAGCGGTTGACGTAATTCCATATCTCTTTTTGACTGGTATGAAAAATATGGGCTCCGTATTTATGGACACGGAGGCCGTCGATATCCTCACAATAAATATTCCCGCCCTTGTGGGGACGTTTGTCAATGACCAGACATTTTTTTCCTGATTGGAAGGCCTGCCGGGCAAAAACGGCTCCAAAAAGGCCGGCTCCGACAATTAAATAATCGTATAAACGCGCTTGCTCCATCATAATATTTATAAATCTAATTGAAATTCGGGAGGATGTCTTTGACTGTAAGCTTTCCAGAATTTCTGTCGGTAATGTAATACCCATTTGATACATACTTCGGCATCGAAGTGACGGGCTGCAGCATATTCTGTTGCTAATATACGGAAAAAAGGTTGTTGTCCCCAAAGACGTGCAAAATTAGCACAACCCATTTTTATACCTACGGGCCCGAACTTCATCCGGTTGATGTCTACGACACAGAATTCTGGTTTACCTTCCCGTATATCGAATAAAATATTGCCCGGGGAATAGTCCTTATGGTATACTCCGGCTTCGTGCATACGGGCGGTGTAACGGGCAAAGGCCCGGATAATTTCTTCTTTCCCTTCGAGTGGGGCGGTTCCGAATTCATAAAACCTGCGGGTATAAGGTACTTGCAGACTGATGAAATAGCATCTGTCCAGAAGTCCCCTTCGGCTCATGCAAATACAGCCAATGGCTTCCGGAGTATTGATACCTAAATGTTGCAGTTTCAAGGCATATTCGTAAGCCCTGAGGGCTTTGGGGGGGCGGAAACCGTTATAAATAATCCGATTGAAAAACAGAGGAATACCGAATTGCTTTACGTTGAGAGATAATCCTGCTTTTTCAAACACACGCAGTTCATTCCGACTCTGATAGATAACTTTTCCGTTTTGCGAAAAAGTATCAGGAAGAGAAGTGATAAAGAAACGCAGGTGTTCGTATTTGGGATTAATCAATATCTTTTTCTTCATTTTTTTTCAATAAACGTTCCGTTTCCTGGACGATTTTTTCCGGAAGAATGCCATTCAGACAAGCGTAATCTTTTCGCAGGCAAGGTTTATTGCCGAATACAGAACAGGGACGACAGGGTAAATCCATTTGTATAGCCTGTTCTTCTTTTTGTCCCCAGCCCATAAATCCGCACCAGAAATGGGTAGCGCCCCATATGGAAATGACCGGCGTATGAACCAGCGAGGCCATGTGCATATTGGCGGAATCCATAGAAATCATCACGTCTAGGTAACTCATCAGGACAAGTTCTTCCGGCATCTTTAATTTCCCCGGTAAAGCGAATGTCCCCGGAAATTTCTTTTCCCATCCTTGGAGGATTTCCGTTTCTTTTTTGCCTCCACCGAAGAAAAAAAGCCGGATACCGGATTTTGCATTCAGAAGGGCGACGACTTTTTCCATGAGCGGCAAGGGATATATTTTTCCTGTATGCTGTGCAAAAGGAGCAATTCCCACCCATTTTTCCTGTTTTTTTTCTCCTGTAAGCGGCCGAATGAGTTCGAAATTCCCTTTTCCCTCTCCGTAAATAGAGGAAAAGTGCAATGTCAAGGGAAGGCCCAGTCGGGTAAATACTTCTTCGTAACGGGTAAAAGACGTTTTTAAAGGCTTATGGATTTTATTTACCGATCGTACCAGTTGTTTTTTTTCTTTCCGTCCTTTTTGTATAGAAGCCGTTTTTTTCCCGTAGAGCCAAAAGCAAGTCCGCAAAAAGCGGGTCCGCAATACATTGTGCAGATCGGCTATGGCATCGAATTTATAGGGGCGAAGTTCTCTGAATAAGCGGGTTAATCCGAGAATTCCTTTGTGTTTGCCCCGAAGATCGGCTGCCCTAAAAGTCACATTTTCCGGTAACTTTTCGAAAAGCGGCCGGAAATTTGCGCGACTTAGTACAGTGATTTCCAATTCGGGATATTGTGTTGCCAACGAATAAAGTACAGGTACAGTCATGGCCACATCTCCCATAGCGGAAAAACGGACGACCAGCAAACGTTTCATATTTATTTCTTTCCGTAAAGTACAGGATTTAAAGCCGGATCGTTATACATTTTCATCTGTTTATATACTTTCATGTATTTCCGGCCGGCTGCGATGTCGTCCAGCAATTGGCCAATAGCCGTGGAAAGATCTTTTTGCTGTTCCAGAAGAATGTTCAATTTCTTTTCACATTGCTGATGGTGTTCCAGGCTGGTGTCGGTCCGGTTCACTTCCTGTTGCATATGGTAGATTTTCAAAGCCAGAATGGAAAGACGGTCAATTGCCCAGGCCGGACTTTCCGTATTGATGAGGGCATCCGGCAAAACGGTTACTGCTTTGAATTTATCCAGAAAATAGCTGTCAATCAACTCCACTAAATCTGTACGGTCCTGATTGGATTTGTCGATCCGTCTTTTTAACAATAAGGCTTCTGCTGGATCAATATGCGGGTCCCGGATGATATCTTCAAAATGCCATTGTACGGTATCGATCCAGTTTTTCAGATATAAATAATATTCTATACTTTTTAAGGGGTATGGGTTCTGAATAGGAGTGTCTACATTGTCTTTCACATGGTAATCCGTAATGGATTCGTTAAAAATTTTGTTGCAAATGTCGGTAAAGGCCATAATACAATTTTATTAAGTTATCTAAATTATCGCACAAAAGCACGTGCTTTGCAAAACTAGGTAAAGTTTCCGTAAGAAGCAATTATTTGATGCGTAATCCGGAAAAAGGAAAAGAAACAACCGGATTTTGACCCCCGGAAAGTTGAGTCCCGCCCATACCGCAAAATAAAGCTCTAAGTTAGTTATTATCAACTACTTGTATCTTTTTCTTTTTGGTTAGGGACGAAATAAGGGACGGTTTTCAATTTTCATCAACTCGTTGATTTATTGATATTTGACTTATTTTTCTTCGCAATAAAATTTTGGAGATATTTTTCTAATCACAGAAACTTTACTAATTTAGTCCATGAATTGAGGATTAAATCAAAAATTACATGAAACCATTTTCAGTAAGACCGTGTATCAGAAAAGACAAAATTCTTAAAAACGGCAAATATCCTATTTACCTATGGGTTAGAGTTATGGGCGAAGCAATAAGAGTGCCTTCTGGTTACGAAATAGAAGAATGCCTTTGGGATAACAAAGAAAAGCTACCAAAGAAAAACCCACTCCGTACAGTTATTGGAAATATAAAGTCTGATTTAGAAACTTTCTTACTGACAGAACAAGGAATGGGTGGAGAACTATCTCTAAATCTTGTCAGAGACTACTTTGGAGGCAAGAAAAAGATTAAACCCGAAAACGGCTCTTTCTATGATTACTACCTTGAGTTCGTAGAAAACAAAAAGAAAGCGGGTAAAGATGACGATACTATCAGAATCTACAACAATACCTATGCAATGCTTAAAGAGTTTGCACCCAAACTAAAAATCTGCGATATTAATCTTAAGTTTATAGAAAAATTTGATGCCTTCCTTCGAGACGTAAAGCATAATCAAGACGGTGGCAGAGAAAATAAACACAAGAATATCCGTGCAGTTATCCTTGATATGATTCGTCACGATATAAATATCAAAAATCCATATGCAAATGATAAGTTCAAAATGCCGAAAGCAAAAATAAGAGAAACTTATCTTGAGTTAAATGAGTTGATTGCATTGAGGGAGCTTCTCCCTAAATTTGAAGCCTTTTCTCCCCAAAGGATGTCTATGCAAATGTTTCTCTTGGCTTGCTATACGGGCTTGCGTATCTCTGATATATTAGACCTCAAATGGTCGCATATTGACTGGGAAAATCAACGTATCAATAAAAAACAAGTCAAAACCAAAGATTCGGTTACAATCGTTATAGAGCCTTGGGCAAAGGCTATTTTATTGGAGTTTAGTAATAGTAAAAAGAACATTGGAACAGATAAACCAGTATTCGAGAATCCAGTTACCTCTAATACGGTAAATCTTCATCTGAAAAAATTTGCAAAAATGGCAGGGATAAAGAAGACAATATCATGCCACGTTGCCCGCCATACCTTCGTAACGCTTCAAATTTTAGCTGGTACTGACGTCCTGACCATTAAAGCATTAGCAGGACATTCTAAAATAACCTCTACAATGGTTTATTTTAATGACTCTAAGAAGTTAGTAGATGACCACGCAAAAAAATCACAGCTATTCAAAAGCAAAAACGACTGATAGGTAATTCCTTCAAAGTAATAAGTTTGATTTCAAAATACGGCTTAACAAGTCGTATTTTTTGTATCTTTACGGCAAAATTAAGGTCAAATGAAATCAAAAGAGTTGAAGCAATTATTTTCACGACAAAGAAAGCTAATGAAAGCTGCTCTTGTTATTAATGAAAAGCTCTCCGAAGTTCAGCAGGAAATTAACACCTTAATGCTTCGCCAAATTAGCTCCACTACTCCAAAGGCTTCGAGTGACAAAGATTTAATGACAGAAAAAGAGGTTTGCGACTGGATAGGTAAGTCCAAAGCTACCTTATACCGTATGCGTACTTATCACAAATTTCCTCACAGTAAAATACCTGGTCAGAAAGCTATTATTTATAGTCGCAAAGATATAGAAGCCTATATTAAAGCGAATCAGACAAACAAACTTTATTAGAGCATAATCATAAAAACAAGAAAACATGGAAAAGGAAAGTCCTGTAAAAATGCAACAATTGCTTGAATTTAAGTTAGCTTTTCCTAATGAAAAATCTTTAACGCCAGAGGAATATTTGAAAGGTGGAAATAAAGATGTTATTCTGAATATTGCTTCTTTTTTTCTTGGATTTGATATAAATGATTCAAAATTTAACGACAACCAAATACTTTTGAGTAGTATATTTAGCAGAGAAAATGCTGACTTCGCAAAAAATATTTTAGCAAAAATAAATGAAATTGAGAAAAAGGGAAGTCCTGTAATGGTAATAAATCCTCTCACAAGTTTAACTCTTTTTGAAATATTTTTCTCAAAAGAAGCGGAGGAAGAAACTCAATCGCATGCTGAATTTGAGAGAAATTTATTCAAAGCGTACTTAGTGTTAAACTCTCAATTTACCAACAAACAAAATGTCGCAATGGATTCAACTAAGCAATTAGAAGATGATGAAGAGAGAATCCCAATGATGATGTTTTGCACAGATTATCCAATATCAGACAAAGTACATTATGATATTGCTCAAATATGGGTAGTTCAAATTGTTAAATCCATATATCTTTTCCAATTTTTAGAAACAAATGAGAAAACACAACTTCTGCTACAAAAATTTCTGGAATACTATGATAAGAAAACTTGGCAAGATTATTTAAGAAGTGTCATCTCATTAACAATGTCAATAGTAAAAAAAGAAAAAGAAACTTATACCGATATTATTGTTAATCCTGAAAATTTTGAAGCAGATTGTAATTTTATTGAAAAATTTACGGTTAATTACAATGATGAACTAAATGAATATGATTTTCTATCTCTTCGTTCAAAACCGTTTTATAAAATAGAAAAAGGAAAATACCGAGTAATATTCGACTTATTTCTTGCTGAAAAGATATTTAAGGGAGTTTATTTTTCTTTAAGGGAAATAAATGAGCAACAATCAAAAAAAGATAGAATATCTGAATTTAAGAGTTTCTATGGGAAGGAATTTTCTGAAAAAACACTCTCTTATAAAGCGATAGACAATATTTATCCTAATAAATGTATCAAATTTTCGGGACAAACACTCGATGATATGAAAATCAATGGTGCTCCTGATTATTATATTCGTAAAGGCAAAAATATTTTATTGTTTGAGTCTAAAGATTTTTTAATTAGAGCTGATAAGAAATCTTCTTTCGACTTCAATATTTACGAGGAAGAATTTCAACGAGTGTTATACTATGAGGAATTACCAGGGGGAAAGGAGAAGTATAAAGCTGTCATGCAGTTGATTACGAATGTAAAAACTCTATTGAAAAAAGAATTTAAACCAGACAACGATTACCATTATAAAGATATTTCTATTTATCCAATTTTATTAACTCATGACCTCCAATATGATACATTTGGCTTTAATCGTTTAATAGATTACTGGTTTCAAGACGAGTTGGAAAATCTGAAACAAGAAGGTTATTTTATTCACAAAATCAAACCTTTGACAGTTATCAATATAGATACTCTCATTTTTCATCAGATGGGATTATTAGAATTAATTCCATTAAATGAATTAATTGATGAATACCACAAACATATAGATTTGAGAAAAAAGAAGCAGTTCAAGACATTCAAGGAGGCACAATCTTTTGTCATGTCTAAACATATTTCTTTTGCGACATTTACAGATAACTATTTTAGAAGCAATAAATTCTCTAAAATACCTCCTGTCATAGAAATTGTCCAACCTTTATTATTTGAGGATGAGAAGAATCCTGAAAATAAATAGTTTACAAACTATCAATTTATTCTTTGAAGCTCTCCTTTTTCATTCAGCCCAAATCTAAATTCTTTTGTAGGAGGTGCTTTCGTATTTGTATAAGCCCATATTATAAGGATTGGATTGCCGGATTCGATACTGATATTAGCAATATAAATTTTATTGATTAGAGGCTCATGTTTAACTATTTCAAGAGCTTCAACAAGTCTATCTTTGTACGCATAGGCTTCTTTTCCCAAAATATCTTCGGGTAGAAGAAGTTCATCTATGTCATAAGTCAATTCATTTGCATGATATTTTGGGGCATCAACATATTTATCATCAATTGACTCAGGTTGAAATTTATACATTTGTTCTACTAATCTCATTTTATAATATCGCAAATCTCTTCCTTTGAGTTTTTCCATAATGAAATTAATTTCGGAATCTCGCATTCTGCACCCAAAGTAAATACCAGTAACAGCTCTATAATCTATATCAAACAAGCCTTTCTCTTCAACGATTAAACGATACTCTTCCTCATGTTTCCAAGATAAAGACTTAGTACCTAAAAACACTTTCAATACTGGAGTAACATCTTTATTTTTCCCAGAGAGAATGGATATGTCAGCATTCGGAATACTTTTCTTATAATCAACATCAAAGTCATAGATAAACTGAAAGTATTGATTGTGATTTAACGATTTTTTCAGCATATCAATATCGTATTCTATCGCAAATCCAGTATGCCCGCTTCCATAATATGCCCAAAGTAGTTCGTTGTTTATATTGTTACTCAAAGAATAAACTCCTTTTTGAGTGAGTTTTTCTAAAAATTCCGCATATTGCTTTTTTACATTCTGAGAATAATCCTTAAAAACATCAAGAAGCGAAGTTATGTCAGAGTCATTATAAAAACCTTCCGTTGGATCATTCAACAAATCAACAGTAGGGAGATAAATCTGATTATTGACAAGAGTGTTTACATCTCTTTCAAAGATTGATTGTCCTTCTTGGTCAAACACTCCAATACCTCCTCTATACTTATATGCCTTCTTCATATTGTTATTTAATGACGAATTTACATATTTATTTTCGTTTTGCAGCATTTTAACATCGAAAGCGAAGCCGAATAAGCCCACGAGGGGAAAAAGTGAAATTTCGGCACGAAAACGATTCGGACGAAAATTTGCGTCAAAATATACTTCGTAAACCTCTCTTCTAAGGCTGAGTGGAACGAAGCCTTAGATTACTGCACTTCCCACTATATAGTATGACTGGTGACAATCCAATACTTCTATACATTCGTTTGCGTATATGCACCAGTCAATATTATAATTGTGTTTCTCCATTACTCTTTGCGTTTCTACTGCACTTCCATTATATAATGAACAATACGCAATAGCACCCAATTATATAGTGTTTGAACTGTACATCTGATATTGCATTTCCATATTACATAAATACAAAGAACTTATTGTTATTCACAATGAAATAATCCTTGAGCTAAGGTCAACAATAGTTAGATTTTCAATACAAGGGTTTTCATATTCAGTATATTCCAATATAGAGTTTTCTTATAGTGCTTTCCTTACTTTCTCTACTTATTAGGAAGGGAAAGCTTCTTATTACCCTCTAAAATGCCTAATAATTCAGCAAAATCTACCTTTTCATCCTTACTTTTTCTAAATAGGGTTTCTTTTATATCATTTTTGAAGGTTTTAAAATTATAATCATCTGGCGAAGCATACTTTTTCAAAACGGTAATTACACTTTTATAAACATCACTTTTAGCTGACTTTTTAGTGTCTGGTTTAGAAGCTCGTTCTACAAACTCTGCCTGATAATCTTCCAAAAACGTTTCATACCCAAAATTTTCTAATCCATAAATAATATGTCTCTCTTTTGGGGTTAAATATTCTTCTTGGTAACTCAACTTATTGAAGAGTATGAACCGACTGACTTCTCTTGCAAAGAACCGATATAGGTCTGAATAGTTATCCGCTAAATCTCCCAAATTTTGGATATGCTTCATTTTATGATGGTTGAAAGATTTCTGATACTTTAAGGTAAATTCGATTCGTAAAAAGTCATTTCCCTTATCTTGCATTATTTTGAATGCCTCTCTTCGTTTTCCTTGCTTTATTATAGAAGATTTACCTGCAATTTCTTTGGACTTTGCATATAATTTTGCATTTTTCTCACTTCCTATAAAATACAATGTTCCTTCATCCATTCTATCCGCATAACGCTTGAGATGAGCATAGTTTACCACCATTGGTAATACGTCTATTGCTTGAATGCTAACATTAATATTTAACCCAATTTCACATTGAGTAAAATCGCCTTGTCTTAATTCCTCAAAAGAGATATTTAATTCTTTTGCAATATTTCGTAAAGCTCTCTCAAATGAAGTTTGGGTCAGATCAAGTAAGGTTGCATTGTTATAGTTCCATTTGCGGATACTCCCTTCAATGGTTACAATCCCAGTCTTCTTTGCTTGAGAAATACTTAAATCATGCCTATCAAGCTCCGTCTTATTACGGAGAACAAAATTGTCATACTGTTTCCTGTCGGGATATTCTATAAACTCCTTTTTGGTAATATTTTCGCAATTCTCAAAATTCCCAGAGAAATCCTTTAATGTTATTTTTATTCTATCTACCATGCGACCTTTGGATTATAAGCCCCAAAGATACGAATTATAGAGCTACCAACCTCTCAAGCATCACTTTATAATAGGGGTCTGAGTAGAAATCGTCCCAAACGTTTCCAATAAATATATTTCGGCAATCATCTATCTTTTTAAGGTCTGGGCGATTTACATTTGAGAACATTATCTTTTCGTCCGAACTAAATGACTTCAATTTGTCTATTTTCTTGCAAACTAAATTTATATCAGAGGTATTTGATACTTGGGCGGCAACAATTCTATTTTGATTATTTGCTCCCAATATATCTACATCGGCAAAGTTTCCTCCAGTTCTTATTATTTGATAACAAATTCGATACTTTTCGTTTGCAAATCGGGAACGTAGCCACTCGGTGCACATTACCTCAATCGCTGAATCAGTCATTAAAGATAAATCTAATGGATATTTAGCTCCGTAGTAAATGCCGTAAATAGCACTTTTTCTCTGGTTTACAGCACTAATGGTTACTTGCTGCGGTATTATACTCTTTAGAATCGGATAAGTCCTTAAATCAATGCTATCAAATTGCTCTCCCCAATTTGGAGTACAGTAAACGCTTTTCATATCTAAACAATACAATCTAAATCCGTTTCCTTCTCGACAAAATATTTTTGTTCCTTTCTTTATCAATCCTATTTTCGGATTTTTTCCAAGAAAAGAAGCTATAACAATAACATCTTGCTCTTTAACCAAATCAACAAGGCTTACAAAACGTTGGATATAAGGCAACTTGTTATTATACGGAGGATTATTGCCGTTTATCAAAGAATCAAAATAATCTTGGTCAGCCGTCTCTTCTTCTTGAATACAAATAGAAACGATATTATTCTCATACAAATATTCTAATTCGGAAGCCGATTTTCCTGTATAGTTACAACGAACCAAATAGATAGGCTCCTCAAATAGCGGTTCATTCAGCCAAAGAACTCGGATTATCTTTTCCGCAAACTCATATAGTCGTTCTTTTCTTAGCTCGACATTTGCTTTCAATAATTCGTGGTCTTCAATCGGAAGGTATTTTTTTGTAAGCACATTTGCTATTTGCGTTGCCGGCATTTGCAAAGAAGGAAGCCCATATCTGACATTATTATTCTGAATATCGGGTATCAAAACTTCTTTGAACCAAGAATATAATTTTACATATTCCCATTGATATTGAGAGTTGTTTCTTTTGTCTTTTTCTTGTAATTGCTTGCTTATATCTTCTCGCAAATCAACGCCTATCGCAGAACTTAGAGCCGAATAATCGTTGGAGTTCTCAAAATAGGCAATTATTAAATCTTTGACAGAAAATCGTTCTTTTATCGCAATAACAAAAGCATTTATTCCATCTTGAAGTTTCTTGGGTCCGTTTTCTTCTAATTTATCTGAAATTGTACGAGTATATAGGTTGAAAGTATCTATTATTTCATTCTTTCTTACCTTATCGTTCAAAGCATCTTTGCCTTGTAAATAGTTATCTACAACCTCTTTGAGATTATAGCCTGCGTATATGATTCTTACAAGAGCTTCTATTCTCTTATCTACTTCAATTTGGTTTGCTTCAAAGGAATATGCCTGAAATAAGGCTTTAGGCTTAATTGTTATGCCTAACTCTTCAAAAGGATTATTTTTCATTTTATTGCTATTGTTCAATTAGATACAAATTTCAAAATTGGACAAATATAGCAATAATCAACAATAAAAACCGCATATATGCAAACGTTATTAATGCGGTTACATAGATGCGGAGTTAGCCGTAATTTCGTGTAAAATATATGATTAAGAAAAAATCTAAAATATCGGTGGAGGATAGTCGTTTATCTCAAATTGGCAATCGAGTTCGTGCTTTGCGTAAGGCGAATACAACTCTTAGTGCCGAAGATTTTGCCAACGAGAAAGGTTTTGACCGTGTTCAATACTCCCGAATCGAAAACGGAGCAAACATAACAATGAAAACTCTTCTAAAGGTGGTAGATGCTCACAATATGACGTTAGAAGAGTTTTTTAGCAATTTAGTTTAAAGGCTATTTTAGCATTAACCTTAGATATTCTTCATCTTTCAGCAATCTTTCTTTTCTTTTTTCTTCGGTTTCCCCAATACAAGAAAGTAGAATTATGCTAACTATCGGAGTTAGACAAAGAGAGAAAACAACCCAATAAAAAGAGCTTCGTCCATTCTTAGAAGCCATTTCATAAACATAATATAGCAATATCAAGGCGTTTACAATGATTGCTAAGATAATAGCAATGGCGAGAAAACCCATAGAATTAAATTCAGTTTGCATAAAGATAAAATTATTAGTCGGTGAAAATTGATATTAACATTCATGACCTAAATTATATATTTTGTCAATGAGGGCAAAATTTTCTTCAAAAAACGTTTGCAAAAAAATAACGTTATTTAACTACCAAGAAAAGGATTGGGAAATTCAAGGGACGGTTTAAGGGACGGAAAATTTGATAACGAATGACATCCTCACGTTTCTGACTTCAAAATACAAATCACATAAACAATTAAAATCCACCAAAATATCAATCAATAGAAATCATTTACATGCAATAGTGAGCTACCGCTGAGAGAAAAAGAACCGGGAAGCAAGACGTGGTTTTATACGGGAATATCCTTATCTTTGTATTCAAAACGTTGAGATTATGATATTGTCCCTTATTGTTGCAGCAGCGGAAAATAATGTTATCGGAAAAGATAACGGATTGATATGGCATTTACCTGCCGATCTGAAACATTTTAAAACCCTTACGACAGGGCATCCTATTGTGATGGGGAGGCGTACCTTCCAGTCGATCGGGAAAGCTTTACCTAACCGCCGTAATGTTGTCATAACCCATAACCCTGCTTTTTGTGCAGAGGGATGTGAATGTTATTCGGATATTACTGACGCCTTAGAGGCTTTGAGGGCAGAAACAGAAGTTTTTATTATCGGCGGCGGGACTTTATACAATGCCCTTTGGGAGAAAGCCGACCGTTTGTATCTGACCCGGGTACATACCCGGGTAGAAGGAGATACTTTTATTCCTGAAGTGAAGGCAACGCAGTGGACAGAAGTAAACCGGACAGAGGTAGTGGCGGATGAAAAAAATGAATTTGCCTGTTCCTTCCTGACTTATGAACGCAAAGAAAGCAGTTCCCGATAGACATCATTGACTTTTTGAGTCAAGAGGCGGGGATCAAATTGCCGGTGGGCAAATTCATACCCTCCTGCTGTCAGTTTGTTGCAAAAGGCCGGATCTTCTATAATTTTCCGGATACCTTCGGCTATCTCCTCCGGCTGAGAGGGATTCACATAATAACAATAATCACCTCCTGCTTCCGGTAAAGAAGAGACGGAAGAAGTGATGACCGGGACCTTGCTCAGCAAAGCTTCTGTCACCGGAAGTCCGAAACCTTCGTAAAAAGAGGGGTAGATAAAAATCCGGGCACTCTGATAAAATGCTTGCAGAACACTGCTGTCGGTCAGGTTGTTGAGCCAGATTAACCTTTGACTCAGTCGGTGAGCGGATGCATATTCTTCTACCTGTTTTTTATACCCCCTGCCGTTGCCGATGATGACCAGAGGAAGTTGTAAATGCGAAGGCAACAGTCGGAGTGCTTTGACAATACCCAACAAATTTTTCCGGGAATTTACTGAACCCACATATAGTAAATAATCGGGAGGAATATGAAAACGCTCTACTTTTTTCCGGGCTTCCCCGGCCTCTTGCATCTGGTAAAAAATGGGTTGTATAGCCTGGTAAATAACTGCTATTTTACTTTCAGGGATACCAAAAAAACGAATAATATCTTTTTTTGTACATTCGCTGATGGCAATGATTTTATCGGCATGCCGGCAGGCGTACTTGAATTTGAAATCGTATATTTTCCGGTCGATAAGCGAATACATATCTGGAAAAGTACGGTAGATGATGTCGTGTATGGTGACAACCGACCGTATACCCGTATGTTGCATCCGGAGCGGAATTTCGTGACTTAACCCGTGAAAAATGTCGATCCGGTCTTTTTTTAAATCTTTCTTTATAGCGGAAGTGCGCCACCACCCTTTCAGTTTTCCCCGGGGCATAACCGTATGAAAAGCAGCGTTGTTCAAAAAGGAATCCGTCACTTCATTCTGACGGATGTCCGGCGTATATAAATAATATTCATTTTCCGGATAGAAAAGCTGTAAATTCCCGACTAAAGTCCGGCTGTAATTTCCCAGTCCGGTGAAATTTTTATAAAGTCTTTTAGCATCGTACCCGATTTTCATAGGAAATGATTAATGAATTGAACAAGCTTGTAAAGTTTCTCTATACTGTCTAAACCTTTCTACTTTTTCCACTTATTCTTTTTCCCGGTAAGGTTTATTCAAGTCCAGAAAATAAAAATTATGTTGACGCTGCTTTTCTGCAGGTGGAATTTGCATATAATCTCCGTATTTATTGCGGAGGTAAGCATGATAATTTTCTATACCGTATACCTGTTTTTCTTCAAAAGAGATAAGGGTAGGGTTTCCGATGACAGAACGGGGAAGAATGCCCTTTCGGCCATCGTCGTAATCGCATACCCATTCGGAACGATCAAAATCGTATTTCCTCATCAGTTTTTCCAGTTTTGCCTGCACTCCCCGGCGAGTAAACAGGGTACGGGCGATCCGGCAAGGCCAGGAACTGATCCCTTTGCCGTGTTTATAAGGATCTCTGAAAAGAAAATATAACGTTTTGTTGTAAAACTCAAATTTTCCGAAATGCCAGAGGCGGATTAATTTTCCGCAAGGAGCGCCGTCCAGTGGAAACACATCGATATAAATCCCCCCTTTGTATTTTAAATGTTTTCTTTCAATCAATGTCGTCCGGGCATCTTGTATTTTCGCGAAAGAGAGGGGGTAATCCGGATCATTTTTCCAATAAATTGCTTCTAGGTAATCCGGTAATAAATCCTTCGATTTTTCCATGAAAATTTCGTAATCCTTCCGGGGCATCCCAATATCCAGATCATCGTCCCAGGGAATAAATCCTTTATGCCTTACAGCTCCGATCAAGGTACCGGCCATAATATAGTACCGTAAATGATGCTCCCGGCAAACTTTATCTACTGCCAGCAGAATATCCAATACTTTCAATTGTAAAGCTCTGATGTCGTATTTATTCCCCATAGTTACAACAAATTAGCAGGTAATTTTTCCGTAGCTGTCTGAAAATCTTCCAAGGTATCCAATTCCATGGAGAATAGAGTGGAGGTGTCGACTATATGGAAACTTTTACCCTGAGCAATCAGACGCTGGAAAGCTGCTTCGTAAAATACATTTCCTAAATCTTCTTTTAAAATCATGTGGTCCAACTCCGCGAATAAGTATTGCAGATAAGTATGGGATATCTTTTCTATGCCGATTGATTCTCCGATGGCCTGTTCCGGAGAACAGGTTTTACTGATTTCGACGACCTTTCCCATAGGATCAGCAATGACTTTCATTTCTTCCTCACAAAGCGGGTGCGAATTTAAAGCCAACGTATCCGGATAGGGGGAGTTTATTACTGCTGTTACCAATCCCGGATCAAATAGAATATCACTGTCGAGGAGTATAATATCTTCACCCTGTATACTGTTTTTCACCAACCAGAGAGAATAAATATTATTGGTCGTAGCGTATTTCTCGTTGTAGATAAATTTTACGTCTACTTCCGGAAATTTCTTTTGCACGAAAGACACAATCTGTTCTTGCAAATAACCGGTGACAAGGACGATTTCCCGGATGTTGTTGGTCAGTAGTCCTTGTATGGCTCTTTCCAATAGACTTTTCCCTCCGATTTCCAACAGACATTTGGGGGTATGATTGGTAAGAGGCCGCAGGCGGGATGCAATACCTGCAGCCAGTATTACAGCTTTCATGCTCCTACAACTTCTTTAATGGTTTCAATGACCATACAATTTTGGGCATGTGTACCCAGGGTGATTCGCATGTGGGTATTGATGTCCGGTTCATTCATAAATTTAATCAGATATCCTTTGGCTTTCAAAGCGGTTTGTAATTTTTCCTTCCACTCGATCGGATATTTGACAAGCATAAAATTAGCATTGGAGTCATAAACTTTAAAACCCGCTAGCGGACGCAATTCACGGATATACATTTCCCGGTCCTGAGCCATTTGGTCGGCTACGTTTTGATAATAATCGGTTGCTTTTAATACAGCGATACCCAATTCTTCCGACAAACGGTTATAGCCCAGATATTTCGTGCTGTAATTTAAAAAACGGCTTAGAGCTGTTCCCATAAAAGCGAATCCCAGCCGTAATCCCGGTAAACCGTAAAACTTGGATAGGGTTCGGACAATTAATACATTGGGGAATTTCTCTAAAAGCGGTTTGATATAACTAGTATCTTTATTGGCAAAAGAAGCATATGCTTCATCGATGACTACCACTGTGTCTTTTCCGATAAAAGAGAGCGTCTTATCCAGCTCTTCGGCTGTCAGTGCATTTCCGGTCGGATTGTTCGGAGAAGCAATCAATACCATTTCCGGTTTTTCCCGCTCGATAGTCTCCTGCAGAGCTTTAAAGTCGTATTTAAACGTATTCCCGTCTTCGTAAAGCGGATAAAGGACACTTCTGCCTTCCACTTCGTCGGCAATGGATTTATAATACCACCACGAAAATTTGGGAATCAACAATGTTTTTTGTTTTTCTTTCCCGGCTAAAAAACAATGAACCACTTGTTTTAAAATATCTTCGCCTCCATAGCCCAGAATGATTTGTTTTTCCGGAATTTGATATAAAGAGGAAAGAAAGTCTGAAAAAATACTTTTTTTCCCTTCGTCGTAAATACGGGTGTAAAAACAAAGTTTATTGGGATCGAAATTTTTTAAAACTTCAGCTACTTCCGGGGCTGGCCCGTAATTATATTCGTTTCTGTCGAGATAAGTGGTTTCTTGTGTCATATTTTTAGAGTTCCGATACGATTGTTGTTATTAAAATTGTTTTTCAGATTCCTCGTGCACACCTGCTGTAAATAGTATTACAAAAGTAATAAAATTATTAGTTATAAAAGTTGTTTGATACAAATATCCGTGTCGGCTTATTTTATTCTTATAGGAGAAAAAGCATCCAGAGCCGTAAAAGTTTATTTTTTCCGTTTGATTATATCTTTTCGGCTCAGTTTTAAAGTGAAACCGAGGTTGTTGGGTAAAAATTCTCCCAGATCTCCGTATATGCCGACATCGATTCTGAGAGGAAGTTTAGGAGTTTGTGGCAAAGCAGCTTCCAGGGCAAAGGAAAATTGTTTTTGAGGGGCTTGGGGCAGCGGTTTTACGTATTGTCCGTAATTTAACGTATAGGTCAGCATTATTTTGTAGGGGATTTTTTTCCAGGCCTGGCCTTTCAAGCCGATATGGTGCCCGATGATCCGGTTGTTATAGATTCCTAAGGTGATACCTTTAGCGTTCGGCTCATGAGGGGTCATTAGAGGGGAACCTATGGTTCTTCCGTACAGCGTCCATCCGCTTTGGTATTCGCCATTATTAAAATAATTGTCATTCCCTCCCAATACCTGTTCGGGATGTCCCGGAGGGTTGTGGTAGCGGCCCGATTGGTATTTGGTGTAATTGAATTCATAAATAATATCGCTCAGCCACCGCTTTTTTTCTTTCGAGCCGAAATAAAAGGCGTATACGCCGTCGGGGAAAGAGCGGAAATCTGTACCCGAGCCGTCTTCGAAAGGGATGTCATGGTAAAAAGAAAGCAGATAATTGTCTCCTTTGTAATTGATCCGCAAGTGTTCCCGTCCCAGGTGATTTCCTAAAGCGTTAATGATGTCGCTATTCGTAGCTCCGTCACCTCCTGCTTTGCCACATACAATGCGGAGATAGTCTTTGAAAGAGGAAGGTTGTTTCCCATAACGGGAAGAAGTTCCGCCCCATTGTACCCAATGTTCTAATCCCAAAATAATTTCTAAACGGGCGTGCGGAGTGATTTTAAGAAAAATGGACTTGTTGTGTAAGCGTGTATGATGGACGTAACGGTCGTCGATCATCAGGTAGTCTGCCCAGTTGAACTGGAAAGAAAAAACTTGATGGGTCCAGGGAACTGCAATATAATCGGAATGTAAATTATAACCGGGCATCGTCCGGGCATTATTGGAATAAATGATATTTCCGTTGGTAAAAGACACTCCGTTGTATTCGGTTTCCCGATGGATCATCCCTAAATCCAGCCGCAATTTTTTCCATTTTCCGCTGATGTACAACTGGTCTAATAGAATGGCATTGTCGTCGTGGGAAAGATAAGCTGCGGCAGAAATACCATAAGCCAGTTGAAAAATATGTTTGGAATTAAAATCAGAGAACAGACCTGCTTCCAATAGGCTTCCCCGACTGTCGGGAAGAATTCCGTAGCGGTTAGAGGTGGCCCAAAAAGGTAATTTTTTTTGATGGGCGAGAAAACCGGATAAAGAGACGGAAGAATGAAATTCACGCGGTTGAGCAGAAAGAGAGACCGTACACACCAAAAAGAAAAACAATCCGACAAATTTTTTCATTCGTAGCAGGAATTAAAGGGATTCAAGCTTAGCCATTTTTCTGCAAAAGCCAGATCTTCCGGCCAGGTCAGCTTTATGTTCCGGGGATGCCCGTGTACCAGTCGGATTTTTTCTTCCGGCAGGTATTTTTTTATCACACCACAATCATCGGTCGTCTGAAAATCCGGGTCTTTTAACGCTTTGTCAAAAGCCCGTTGCAGGGTTGCCCTGTCAAATCCCTGGGGAGTCTGAACATGAAATAACCGGGAGCGGTCCGGAATACAGGTAATATATTCGTGATTCTCATCTACTTCTATAATTGTATCGGTGGCGGGTACTGCGACATTGACTGCGTTCACTTTCTCCAGTTGTCGGATGACATCGCTGATAATCCTGGGATCTACCAAAGGGCGCACAGCATCGTGTATTAATAAATTGCAATCTACATGGGCATATGCTTCTAAAGCAGAAAGGCTGGAATGGTACCGCTCCGGGCCTCCGTGTAAAACAGAAACTAATTTTTTAAAAGGATGAACCTGAAGAATCTGTTCCAGCATTGGAGCATGGGCGGGGGCTATTACTAAGGCTATTTCGTCTACCAAGGGATGGTTTTCAAAAACAGTTAATGTATGTTCAAGCACGGTTTTTCCGGCAATGACCAGAAATTGTTTGGGAATATTTTCCCCCATTCTTTTTCCGCTTCCTCCGGCTAAAATTATACCTATATTTTTTTTCATTCTAGTTCTATTGACTGACCTATAAAAGTATATAAAAAAGAAGTGTTAACGATAAAAAATTGTTTTTATCCTTTCTGAAAATTTAATCTCTCTTTTCTTCTGTGGGTTTGTCCGTCAACGTAAATTCTAATTTTCCCCCTTCCATAATTTCGTCGTGAGTAATCCAGGTACGGTCGAGTTCTTTGTCGTTTAACAATACTTTTTCAACGTATATAAATTTGTCATTTTCTTTATTAGCTGTGATGACAAAACGTTTTTCCGGTCCTACCTTTAGCGTAACTTTTGGGAATAAAGGAGTTCCCAGTTGGTATTTACCTTCTACCGGGTTAACCGGATAAAAGCCCATGGCGGAAAAGACATACCAGGCAGACATTTGTCCGCAATCTTCATTTCCGCACAGGCCCTCGGGAGTATTTTTATATAATTCGGTCATAATCTTATTCAGATAATACTGGCTTTTCTGAGGCTGACCAGCATAATTGAAAAGATAGGCTACGTGGTGGGAGGGTTCGTTTCCCTGGGCGTATTGCCCGATAAGGCCGCTGATATCCGGGGAGGCATTTTCTCCTTCTAACTGGGAGGGGATGGTGAATAAACTGTCTAATTTGATACAGAAGGCTTCCGGGCCTCCGTGCAGATGGATGAGGCCTTCGATATCCTGAGGTACAAACCAGGAATATTGCCAGGCGTTTCCTTCTGTGTATTCATCATCCCGATGATTGGAGTAGAGGGGAGAAAAGGGTGTTTTCCATTGGCCGGCAGCTGTTTTGCCTCTCATAAAACCGGTTGATTTATCGAATAAGTGTGCGTAATTTCTGGATTTTTTCAGAAAGTAAAGATAGTCGTCTTCTTTGTTCAAGGCTTTTGCCATTTGAGCAATACACCAGTAATCGTAAGCGTATTCGAGGGTTTTGGAGACAGATTCATTTTCACGGTCACAGGGAATATAACCCAATTCCCTGAAATAGTTCATACCGCCCCGGTCGGAAGCAACCGTTTTTTTCATGGCTTCATAAGCTTTTTCCGCATCGAAATCCCGGATTCCTTTTAAATAAGCCTCTACCATTACCGGAATGGAGTGATAGCCGATCATACAATTGGTTTCATTTCCTGCCAATTCCCAGACGGGTAGCAGTCCGTAGGCATCGTAGTGTTTTAGCATCGAATGGACCATATCACCTACCTTCTTTTTCTGCGTAATGGTAAAAAGAGGATGAGCAGCCCGGAAGGTGTCCCAAAAAGAAAATACCGTATATTGTTTTTGTCGTTTGTCTACACTGTGAATTTCATGATCAGGCCCTTTAAAATTGCCGTTGGCATCGGAAAATAAATTGGGAGCAAGGTAGGCATGATAAAGAGCTGTATAAAAAATACTCAATTGAGATTCATCTGGACTTTCTGCTTTTATCTTCGATAATTCTCTTTTCCAGGCTTGTTTGGCATCCCGTTTTACTTTATCGAAACTCCAGTGGGGTAATTCTTTTTGTAAATTGGCTTCTGCTCCTTCAAAATTGGCCGAGGAAATACTGATTTTGGAAAGAATTTTATCTGTTTTATCTCCGAAATTTATCCAGACGTAACAAGAATCGCTTATGATTTTCTGTCCGTTTTGTAAAGGTTCAAATTTATTTTTCCCTGCTAAGACTTCTACATCCTGAGAAAACTCGATTGAAAAGTATACCCTTTGGTCCGGTGCCCATCCCTTGGATTTACGGTAGCCTTCCAAAGTACGATTATTGACTTTTTTGATGCAACATTCTACGGGTTTATCCCAGTTGCGGGCTGTCGTCAAATCGACGGTCAATCCGTGGGTGGTATGGGACGGATATTGATAGTAGTGAAAACCGCATCTGGGGGTTACCGATAATTCGGTGATAATCCCGTTATCGAATTTTACTTTGTAATAACCGGGTTCTGCTTGTTCATTGTCGTGGGAAAAGCGAGCGTAATTGGAGGCAATATATTGTATTGTAGATTGGTTGCTATCCGGTTTATTCAATACCGGCAGAAAGCGGATATCTTGCAGATCGCCTATACCTGTACCACTGAGATGTGTGTGCGAAAAAGAAGAGATAATACTATCGCTATAATGATAACCCGAGCTCCAGTCCCAGCCATTGCGGGGATTATCGGGACTTAATTGTATGGCTCCAAAGGGATAAGCCGCTCCCGGGAAGCAATGCCCGTGAGCTCCAGTCCCGATAAACGGATTTACATATTCTGTAATTTTAAGTTCTTTTTCGTGGTTTCTACATCCCAGACAGAGAAGAAAAAGACAGCAAAAAACGACCGTGTAGTTTTTCATCTTAGGTGTATTTCAGATAAGAATAACTTGTGAAGCAGTAAATAGTCGATGGCTTGGCCCTCGGAATAGCGTAAAAGGGAAAAACGAAATTCTGAAACCGGGAAAATCGGTAATCGGATTTTCCGGATTACCGATTTCCTAAGAATAGAAATTATTTATTTAGCTCCTTCCATACCAGAGCAGCAGCTCCATAAATAGCTGCATTTTTGTCTAATTGGGAAGGTAATAATTTAACTTTATTGGAGTATATTTTCAAAAGATTCATTTCCATATGGTCTTTTGTGGGTTCAAAAAGTAAATTCCCGGCTTTTGCCAATCCTCCGAATAAAAAGATAGCTTCCGGACTGGTGATGGCTATGGCATTTGCTAATGCTTCTCCCAGCATTTTTCCTGTATATTTGAAAGTGTTGATAGCGATCATATCCCCTTTTTCTGCTGCTTCGGCAACGATTTTCGCCGTCATTTCATTGAAAGGTATCGTACGCAATTCGCTCGGATAGTTGTATTTTGCCATCATTTTGTAAGCTGTCCGCTTTACACCTGTCGCCGACACATAAGTTTCCAGACACCCCTGCCGTCCGCAACCGCATTGTCTGCCGTTAGGAGAAACAATGATATGTCCCAGTTCGCCGGCGAAACCGTCGTGTCCGTAGACCAATTCTCCGTTAGCAACGAATCCACTACCCAGACCTGTACCCAAGGTAACCATGATAAAATTTTTCATACCTTTGGCCCCTCCGTATATCATTTCCCCTATGGCTGCCGCATTTGCATCGTTGGTCAGGTAAATCGGAAGAGTGGGATAATATTCTTTCATCATGTCGCAAAGCGGAATGACATCATGCCATCTTAGGTTGGGAGCAAATTCAATAGAACCTTTATAATAGTTCCCGTTGGGAGCCCCGATTCCAATTCCGATCATCTCTATTTCCTCCCGTAACGGATCTAAAACTTTTTCTATTTCCAGATATAATTCTTTTAGATAATCATTGATATCTTCGTGTTTTTGGGTTTCTATATTTCCATCTGCCAGATAATTTCCTTCTCTGTCTATAAATCCAAATGTCGTATTGGTTCCGCCGATATCAATACCTAATGCTACTTGTTTTTTCATAATCATTTATCTTTGTTTTAAAAATTACCCTTTTACCTTTGTTCTGACTTTTACGGACGTTATAAGATTTGTGCCCTTCTCTGTCCCCTTTTAGCTTACTGAGCATTTTATCTCCAGACGATAACGTTTTCAAGCTGTAAATATAGAAAAAAAATAAGAGACCGTGAACGATCTCTTATTAATTACTAACTACTAACCTAAACATACAAACTTATGAAAAAAAAACGTCTTTGTTAAATGACTGTTTTTATGGAAGCAAATATAAAGTAAAGGAACAAAATAAATGGTTAATGGAAAGTTAAAAATTTAAATTAGTTCGGTGTAAAAATATATAAATTACTTAATTAAAATCAAAGATAGTTGACTTTTAATTTTATGGGCTATAAGTTCAGATAAAATTCCCGGGTTAAACAAATGTATTCCGGACTATACTGATGGCGGCTGAATTCTACAACGATGTCGTTGACTGCGATCGTTTTTTCGATACGGCTGAATTCGAGCAATTTCCTTTTGGGAGCTTTTTGCGGTGTAGGGAGAACTCGGGTGACCCGGGATAAGTAGAGATTTAATGATTTTGCTTTGGCGATCAATTCGTCGGCTTCCTGACAGGGGAGAATCAGGCTGAATTTACCCTGTGGCAGTAATAGACGCTCGGCTGCCTTTAGTAGATCTTCGTGTGTAAAATCCTGACAATGACGGGCGAGTGTTCTGTTCGGAAGGGGAGCGGGAGTAGAACTGACAAAGAAGGGAGGGTTACATAAAATATGTTCGTAAAGCCGGGAGGGGAAAAAATCGAAAATAGAAAGATGAAAAACGGAAATACTGTTTTTCCAGGGGCTTTGTGCAACATTTTCTACAGCTTGCTGATAGGCCATAAAATCGATTTCTACAGCATCGATATGGGCTTTCGTATTTCTTTGGGCGGCCATCAAGGCGAGAAGGCCCGTGCCTGTCCCGATATCCAGAATGGATGAAGCTGCTGTGAGTTCGGCCCAAGCTCCTAACAATACTCCATCGGTTCCGACTTTCATCGCTGTTTGAGATTGCCGGACAGTAAATTTTTTAAACTGGAAATAGTCGTTCATCGGGCGGGTACGTTTGGGAAAAATAAAATCGGTACATCCCTCTGTGAAATGTTCCTCAAGGAACGAAGGAAGGGAAAGCCTGTCGTTTTCTGGTAAAGCCAGAAAATCCTCCTGTAATTTTTCACAAAAAAACCGATGTATAGAAGCGGAATAGGAGGGGATTTCGTCTGTCTATACATCGGTAATAAAGAAGGATGTATTATTCGGCTTTAGGAGTTTCCTCTTCAAAGCTTAACATTTTCTTATCTGCCAATAAGTTGTACCATTGGATGATTTTTCTCATATCCGATACATATACTCTGTTATGGTCATATTCCGGTACGATTTCTTCAAAATAAGCCAGAATTTTTTCTGTATCTGCTTTGTGGGATAAAGCTTGTGCCCCGTTTTCTTTTTCAAAAATCCGTTTTAATACTTCTTTGAGGGGCATATCTTCATCTTCCGTATAAATAGAGATATCTTCCAAGGCTATAATTTTGGAATTGGAATAAGCTGCAAAACGCTTCCCGTCCAAGAGAGATTCTACAATAATAGCATTAGAAGTATTGTTGATGAGTTTGTAAAGTCCTGGTTTTCCTGAAATAGATAAGATTTCTTTTAACATCATAGTGCAAAATTTATTTGTTTGTTAAAACAGCTTGCAAAAATAAGAAAGAATTTTTTGATTTGCGATTTTTAGTTCTGATTTTTATGTTCTGGCAGTGTTCCGGTTTTCGCTTTTATTTGAAATTTTCCAAAAGAAAGGAATGTTTTAATTTAGCCCTCTTTGTTTTTTGATTTTCTCATAAGCCAGATTAATCAGGGTCAGTTTATCTTCTGCGGCTTTCCGGATATCTTCGCCCAGATGTCCTACTTTGTCAGGATGATTTTCGAAAGCCATCTTCCGGTATGCTTTTTTCACTTCTTCGTCGGTAGCGTTCGGACTTATTCCCAGTGTCTGATAGGCAGAATCGAGATCATTATAATACATGGATTTAAGAGAATTGAACGTAGTCCGGTCGATTCCGAGCAAGGAAGAAATGTTTTCCAATAACTTTATTTCGTTATTGCATATTTGGCCGTCTGCTTGTGCTAGACCGAAAAGAAAGTACAAAAGCTGGATACGGGAAGCCTGTTCCATGTTCATACGGATCTGTTGGCACACTTCTGTTAAAGGAATTTCCTGAGTACTCAATTTTTTGATCATTCCCAAGGCTTCTAAGGTGGCTTCTTCTCCGAAGTTATTTTTAAGAAAATTTTTTACATAATTCAGTTCGTTACGGGTAATCTTACCATCGGCCTTCATCATTGCCGTTGCCAATACAGTTAAACTGAACATGAAGTCGCCTCTGCCCGTATGATAAGGATTTTGTCCGCCTGTACTTTGTACGGTTACGTTTACATTATCTAAGATGGATCCCATAAAAAGACCGAATAAAGCCCCTAAGGGGCCTCCCAGCACAAATCCTAATCCTGCTCCAATCCATTTACCGTATTTTGCCATAGTGTAGTTTTTATCAGTTTTCTTATTGCAAAGTTATATACTTTCAGGAGATCTGAAGTATTTTGATTCTATTCTTTTTACGATTTCTGTCGTTTGCCGGTTGATATCCAAATCCCTGTCCGTATAAATGATAAAATCGGATTGCTGGCATTTCTTCTCATCGCTCCATTGGTTTTTAATCCTTTCCATCACTTTTTCCGGAGAAATCCCGTCCCGTTTGCGAACTCGTTCTATCCGGGTCTGCAGGGAAGCGTAAATACAGATGATTACATCGAAATGCGCAGCTAAATTTGCTTCAAACAGTATTGCCGATTCAAAAAATACCAGGTTTGTACGCTGTTGTTGGCTCCAAGCGATGAAATCTTCCATTACGACAGGATGTACGATATGATTTACCAGGGAGAGGGCATTTTTATCCTTGAAAATAATGTCAGATAATTTTTTTTTATTCAATACTCCTTTGTCGTATAGGGAGCTTCCGAACTGATCGGTAAGAGCTTTCCGGATAGAGGGATGAGTATTGATCAGGACAGAGGCTTCGCTATCGGCTATATAGACCGGATATCCCCTATCTTTGAGAAGGGTCGCTATGGTTGTTTTACCTGAACCGATACCTCCTGTAATACCAATTTTTACCATATATCTTTCATTAAAGCAGCTAATCAACGATTCCTTTTTTCCAGGATATATTCTACTTTTTGAGGGGTATAGCTCAGATTTTTTATGTAAGGAGGGAATTTTACAACTTCTACCGGTAAAAAAGAGGAATTCTGTGTCTCGGCATAATTCACGATAAATTCGAAATCTTGGTCTGTCGCTTTATCGTATCGGCTTAAACCGATTTCATAACTGATTTCTACCGTATTGGGAAATAATTTAATATTGAGGGAGTCCGGTAGATTCCAGACGGATATCGGAATGTTACGTTTGGCTTCTGTGAAACGTTCCAGTTCTATATTCACTTTTACGCTTTTTTCATCTGCTGAAAAATTCGGAGGAAATTCTAAATCGATCGTTCGGGAAAGATTTTTATTGATTTCTCCTGCTTTCCATGTTTCTGTGGGAATATAGCTTAAGGTGTCCATCAGAGAAGCCGGACCGCTGACTAAAATACTATCGGGGACAGCCGAGATTTTATCTTTGAGTATGTATTGTTTCTTCAGGGAATAATCTACCATTGGTTTTACCGGAATTACTTTAGACACAGCCGGGGAGAATTTAAAATAAATTTCTTCCGGTTTAATGTTCAGTAATTTGATATCTGAATTCAGTTGGTTGTTGATTTTGTCTTTAATGGTACTTAATTTTAAAGTATATTCCAGGATATTATCTTTTTCCAGCATATAATTGCTGTAAGAATTAATGTCCAGACTGATCGGTAAAAAAGAAGTGCTGATTCGGTATCCGACCAATGTAAAACCTTTGGCTTTCACCTCTAGTGTAATAGTGGAAGGAAGAGAAGAGACCAGATATTTCCCTTTCGGAAAGTCCGTATAACGGACAGGATAAGAAATTTCACTTGTATATTCTTTATTCAGTGCGTTTAAAAACCATAATATTGCTGCGATGATTACACATATTATATAACTTAGAATATTCCGGTCAATGCGGATATTCCGGTTTTTAAAATAAGATCCTTTCATTTTCATGTGCACGGAATAAAGTTTCGGATTTACGATTTTGATGTAAAAATACAATCCAAAATTGTAAATCCGAAAAAATAGATACGTCAATAAAGCTCTTTTTATTTCGCAGGAGCAGCATCTGTCATGTCTTTGATGACAGCTGATTTGTCTACTTTCAGGCGAACTCCGCCTTCGACTTCCATAATGATAGCGTATTCCTGAATTTCAGCAACTTTTCCGTAAATTCCTCCGGTAGTTACTATTTTATCTCCTTTTTGCAAAGCATCTCTGAATTTTTTCAATTCTTTCTGTCTTTTCATTTGAGGTCTGATCATAAAAAGCCAGAATACCACGATAATTAAGATCAGAGGTAAAAAACTCATTAAACCGCTACCTTGAGGTTGTGTTTGTAATACAATCATAAAAAATGTGTTCATAATCTTGGTTTGTTTTAAATTATCGTAATCGTCTATAGGAATAGATTACAATCGTTTTTATTATCATTATTTCTGTTTTCCCGTCATGATTCCGATTGATGAAGGGAATATTTTCAATGTCCCGAAGGCGTTCCCTGTATGTCGGCCGTAAACTTTAAAGTAACCACCTTCTCCGGAACATTTGCAAATATACGGATTTCTTTGTATTGTTTACCGTATCTGCCGGAAGAGTTAAAAGCTATTTCTAATTTTCCTTCTTTTCCGGGTGCTATGGGCTCTTTGGGATAGTCGACGGTAGTACAGCCACAACTGGTTTGAATGTTTTTGATAATGAGGTAATGATCCCCTGTGTTTTTTAAAGAATAAGTGTGACTAACGGTTTCCCCCGAAGTGATTTTCCCGAAATTGAAAGTAGGCTGTGTCAATTCGATCCGAGTGTTTTCTAGATCATCGGTGCTTTTTTGAGATTTATTTTGACAGGAAGTCAGAAATAAAAGGAATAAGCAACAAAAAACAGCTAATTTGCCCAGCGAAAACCGAATATTTTTTTTTGTATAGTAAAGTATGTTCATATATTCCTCCCGTAAAAAGTTAAAATATAAGGTGTTTGACAGAGTAATCCTTATTTTTTATATTGTTCATGGTTTCTATACCAATTTCTAAATGTTGTTTTACGAATTTTTGAGTGACGTGTTTGTCAGATTCGGCTGTTTTTATTCCCTCAGAAATCATAGGACGGTCGGAAACCAGCAATAAAGCCCCTGTCGGAATCCGATTCGCAAATCCTACGGTGAAAATTGTAGCTGTTTCCATATCTACTGCCATCGCCCGGGTTTTTACCAGGTATTCCTTAAAACGGTCATCGTATTCCCAAACCCTGCGGTTTGTCGTATATACGACTCCTGTATAATAATACCGGTTGTGGTTGACGATGATTCTCGAGCAGGTTTTTTGTATGCTGAAGGCTGGCAGTGCCGGGACTTCATGAGGCATATAATCGTCGGAAGTCCCTTCTCCTTTGATGGCTGCAATCGGGAGAATATAATCTCCTACGGAAGTTTTGTTTTTAAGACCCCCACATTTTCCCAGAAATAAAATAGCTTCCACTTCTATCGCTGTCAGTAAGTCCAATATAGTAGCTGCATTTGCACTTCCCATACCGAAATTGATCAGCATGACATCTTCATGAGAGACATTGGGCATTGTTTTATCTATGCCGATAATCGGTTCGTGATACATTTCTGAAAATAAATCCAAGTAATACTCAAAATTTGTCAGTAAAATGTATTTCGGAAAATTTTCCAGTTCACGTCCTGTATACCGGGGCAACCAATTTTCCACTATTTCTTTTTTCGTCTTCATGATTTTTGTTCCTCTGAATTTACAAAGTTAAAAAAAATATGCAATCGGAAAACAAGTGTTGAAAATGTTCCGGTGTTTTGATTTGAGGGGAGAGGCCGAAAAGGATAAACGGCTCTTCGGGCATTTTTCAGGCTCGAACAGCCGTTCAGGCTTTGAATATTTCCCCATTTCCTCCCTTATCCTGTTACACATTTGAACTTTTTACTACCTTTGTTTTTCTAAAAAAATGCAAATGGATACACGGATACTCGATCGTCTTAAAGAGATAAGAATAGAGGATTATACTTATGATTTACCGGAAGAGAAAATTGCTAAGTTTCCTTTGCCTCAGCGTGAATTATCTAAGTTGCTGATATACAAACAGGGAGAAATTACTAAAAATACTTTTACTGCCGTAAAGGAGATTTTAGCTCCGGGGCAAACCCTTATTTTCAATAATACTAAGGTTATTTTCGCCCGTATTTTTTTTCAGAAGAGAACGGGAGGGCATATTGAGATTTTTTGTCTGGAGCCGGCAGAACCAGCGGATTACGCTTTGAATTTTGCGGCTCGTGCCACTTGTGTTTGGACCTGTATGGTGGGAAATTTGAGGAAATGGCGTGAGGGGGAGATTTTTTGCCGTTTTTTTCATGAGGGACGGGAAGTCGTTTTGACCGCGCAAAAAGTAACGCAGGAGGGAGGCGAAGTAAAAGTCCGTTTTTCCTGGCCTCCGCATCTGTCGTTCAGTGAAGTACTGGAAGCTTGCGGAAGGATACCTATTCCTCCTTATTTAAATCGGGATGCTGAGGATTCGGATAAAATCCGTTATCAGACCGTTTATTCCCGGGAGGAAGGTTCTGTTGCTGCACCTACCGCGGGATTGCATTTTACGAAAGAGATACTGGAGACTCTGGCAAGTAGGGGAGTGAGAATCGATGAATTGACGTTGCATGTAGGAGCGGGAACTTTCCGTCCTGTAAAGGCTGAGAAAATCGGGGGACATGATATGCATACAGAACATGTGGTGGTATCCCGTCAATTAATAGAGGACTTGGCAAAAAAGGCCGGGGAGGTGATTGCTGTGGGTACTACGTCTGTGAGAACCCTCGAAAGCCTTTATTGGATGGGAGTAAAGAAATTAGAAGGAGATCCTTGTTTCTATGATTTGTCTCAATGGGAAGCTTATACATTACCTTCCTGCTATTCGTTGCAGCAGGCTATGGGGGCTTTACAAGAATGGTTTGACGAGACTCAGGAGGAGCTTTTAAAAGCCCGGACAACGATTATTATTGTGCCCGGTTATTCTTACCGGGTAATTGATGCTTTGTTTACAAACTTTCATCAGCCGCAAAGTACACTTTTGCTGTTGGTGGCAGCTGCTGTAGGCGAGGATTGGAAACGGATATATGCCTATGCTCTCCGGGAAAATTTTAGATTTCTCAGTTATGGAGATACAAGTCTGTTGTGGATAAATAAGCATAAATAATAATAGAGAAAATATGCATCTGTCTTTACCGGCTTTCGAGTATAAAGTGAAAAAGCAAGAGAAAGGTTTGTATATATACGATATCATCCGTAAGAAATATGTGCTTTTAACTCCGGAGGAATGGGTGCGCCAGCATTTTATTCATTATTTAATTCACTATAAAAATTATGCACCTGCTTTGGTTGCTATTGAAAGAGAAATCGATGTTTACGGTTTGAAGAAACGTTTTGATATTGTATGTTACGACAGGCAGGGAAAACCTTATTTGATTGTGGAATGCAAGGCTGCTTCCGTTCCGCTTTCCCAGCAAGTGTTTGATCAGGTGTTCGGTTATAATCTGACCCTGGCAGCCCGCTATGTGGTCGTTACAAATGGTCGGGTGCATTTATGCGGTTATACGAACGAGGAACGGATTTTTTGTTTTCTGGAAGATATTCCCGATTTTAAGTAAAAGTTTGGCGGGGGAATTGACGAACGGACCCACGTTACTGATTTGATTTTTTATTCAAACCGTAGGTCCGTTCATCGGCGACTGATAAGGAGCGCCTATCCGATGTAAACAGAGGGGTTTTGTTTTAGTTTTTGCAACTGGAAAAATATTTTTCTAGGAGTTCAAAAGCAGCAGCAAAGGAACTCATCTCGTTTTTCAAAACTTTTTCTTCTGCTATTTTCAGATTTTCTTTTTGGCTGTTATAAAAACGGTTTTTTAATTGTTCGTTAATGGTTTCATACATCCAGTATTTGGATTGTTCCCTTCTTCTTTTGTCAAAATAACCGTTTTGTTGGGTGATACTACAATAGTTCAAAATATTGTCCCAGATTTCTTTTATGCCTATTTTTTCGTAGGCAGAACAGGTCAAAACTTTGGGTTCTGTGCCGGATTCATGGGGAGGAAACAGATGAAGGGCCGATTGCAATTGGGCTTTGGCGAGCTGGGCTTTGCTGATGTTATTGCCATCTGCTTTATTTATGATAATGCCGTCTGCCATTTCCATGATCCCTCTCTTTATTCCCTGTAGTTCATCCCCTGCTCCCGCAATCTGTATTAACAGGAAAAAATCTACCATGGAATGGACAGCCGTTTCACTTTGGCCTACCCCCACCGTTTCTATTAAAATTATATCAAACCCGGCTACTTCACATAAAATCATGGCTTCCCGTGTTTTCCGGGCTACGCCTCCCAGTGAACCCGCAGAAGGGGAAGGACGGATATAAGCGTGCGGATCGCACGATAACTCTTCCATACGGGTTTTATCCCCCAAAATACTTCCTTTGGAACGTTCACTACTGGGGTCAATGGCCAGGACAGCAATTTTATGCCCTTGTCCGGTAAGGTATTTGCCGAAACTTTCGATAAATGTACTTTTCCCGGCTCCGGGAACTCCTGTAATGCCGATGCGAATGGAGCTTCCGGAAGAGGGAAGGCAACGTTTTATGACTTCCTGTGCAACCGCTTGGTGTTCCGTTTTAGAACTCTCTACCAACGTAATCGCCTGACTCAAAATATTGATGTCCCCTTTTAGTATCCCTTCTACATAGTCATCAATACTTAAAGCTTTTTTACGTATATTTTTTAACCGGGCGGCCAGATTCGGATTCATCGGATCCGGCTGTTCTATTCCTTTGTTAACTTTTAATCCTTCGTATTCCGGTGAATTTTCCGGATGTTCCATACATTCCTCCATAATACGCCTTTTTAATTTTCGGCAAAGGTAAGAAAAATGTCTTACTCTGATTTAAAATGATTACTCAAATGTTTGAAAAGGGATTTACTCCCCTTTTCTCCCCAACTATTCTTTCAGAATGACGTCGTGGGCACCTCCTTCTACGATAGAAGTAGAAGAAACGAGAGTGATTTTCGCCGTATTCTGTAATTCCGGAAGAGAGACCGCTCCGCAACTGCACATGGTCGCTTTTATTTTTCCTAAAGTAATGTTGAGATTATCTTTCATTTTACCTGCGTAGGGAACATAACTATCCACTCCTTCCTCAAATTTTAGGGATTCAGTGCCTCCCATGTCATAACGCTGCCAATTCTTCGCCCGGTTCGATCCTTCTCCCCAATATTCCTTTACAAAGCGGTTTCCTACCGTCAGCTTCCGGGTAGGAGATTCATCGAAACGTGCAAAATAACGTCCCATCATCAAGAAATCGGCTCCCATCGCTAAAGCCAATACCATATGATAGTCGTGTACCAACCCTCCGTCACTGCAAATGGGGATATAGGTGTTTGTCCTTTGAGCATATTCATTGCGGGCTGCAGCGACATCGATAAGAGCCGTCGCCTGCCCCCGTCCGATTCCTTTTTGTTCCCGGGTGATGCATATCGATCCTCCCCCGATCCCCACTTTTATAAAATCTGCACCGGCTTCCGCTAAATAATAGAAACCGTCTTTGTCGACTACATTGCCGGCTCCTACCAACACTTTACCCTTGTATTCCTGCTTAATCCAGGTCAAAGTCTCTTTTTGCCATTCGGAATAGCCGTCGGAAGAATCGATACAAAGGACATCTGCACCGGCTTCTACCAAAGCCGGTACCCGTTCTTTGTAATCCCGCGTATTGATACCTGCACCTACTAACAATTTTTTGTGAACATCGGATAATTCATAGGGGTTTTCTTTATGGCTGTCGTAATCTTTCCGGAAGACGAAGTAAACCAATTTCTGGTCCTGGTCGATGATGGGCAAAGCATTCAATTTATGTTCCCAGATCAACTGATTTGCTTCCGATAAGGTCATTCCTACTTTCCCGACAGTGAGTTTGGAGAAAGGTGTCATGAAATCTTTTATCCGGCTGTCTTTACTGTCATGGCTGATACGGTAGTCTCTGCTGGTGACAATGCCTAACAATTTTCCATTGGAAGTACCGTCTTCAGTCACCCCTATCGTAGAGTGCCCTGTGCGTTTGATAAGGTTCAGTACGTCTTCGAGCGTATGTTCGGGCGTGAGATTGGAATCGCTGGTGACAAATCCGGCCTTGAAATTTTTCACTTTCCTCACCATTTCTGCCTGAGAACTGATGGGTTGGGAACCGAAAATAAAAGATAGTCCTCCGTTACGGGCCAATGCGATTGCTAGACCCGAATCTGATACAGATTGCATAATAGCCGATACAAAAGGTATGTTCAATTCAATAAAAGGTTTTTGATCTTTTTCGAATTTTACGAGCGGCGTTTTCAGAGAAACATTCTCCGGGATGCACTGTTTTGTCGTTAAGCCGGGAATAAGAAGATATTCCCCAAATGTTCTTGATACTTCGTCTGTAAATAAAGCCATAGTATGTTGGGATGATAAGTTATACCACTGCACTCAGGCTGTTTTTGTTCCCCTTGTCCAGATCTTTCACTCGGTAAGGACTGAATAATGGGAGCTTTATTAAAACCTGTTCCAATTTTTCCGCTTTAAAGAAAAAATTTACGCGAAATTAAATAAAATAAAGGAAAAAAGCCTGGATTTGGGTCAAGACTTTTTATTCTTCCAGCTGTTTCTTCCGCTTTTGAGTGTTTAGCTGTCCGAATACCTCCTGTTTGAGAGTTCGGTTGTCATCGCTTTTAGGAAAAGAAAAACGATATAAATTGCTGGAATGCAAAGAAGTTCAGGGATTTTTCATTTTCGAAAATAAAGAGGATTAAAGTAAACTATAGGTATTTATTCGGAGGACGGTTTGAAAAAACTGAATGTTTCCCTACATAATGGCTACTTTTTTATTTTACAGTATGTTATGTTGTATAACAGATTCATCGGTTCAATTTCCTAATTTCGTTTCATTGAAAAATGGCATTAAATACATAAGCATCTGTTTTCCCGGTCTAATAGTGTCATTTTTCTGAGTATAGGCTAAGGCCGGTTCCTGTGGCGTTATGAGTTTTTCGCCGGAGGATCTTTCCAGGGTTCCCGCCACTTCTATCGGGGTAGTAGTAGTATAGATGCTCTTCTGCCGGCAAGCTATTCATCCCTCGTGCAATTGGTATACAGTTTTTTACTTTATCTTCCCATTCATGCAGGGAGACCTTCCGGTTACAGGCGCGAGAAATATTGCAGGCCAGCTTACCTCTATCCGTAAACAAGAGACGGCCAAAGCCTCATCCGTTTTCTTGCCGGACAAATGCAGTTTGTCTTCCTATCGTTCCAGTTGAACCAACAAATAAAACTGTATGAATGAAGTGTTTACCAAATAAATAACTATTTTTGTATTATGTTTATTAATATCTATGACAAATGTAGAAAACATACTATCACTCATTGATAGCGGAGAAGGTTATAAGGTAGAGTTCAAAGTCCGCGTACCTTCAAAAGTTCGTGAACTCACAGAGGGAATTTGTATTTTCGCTAGGGCCGACGGAGGATATTTTGACTTTTTCCATTCTTGCAATGAGTTCGTCTCCTAAAGCCCGTTTATCGGAAATATGGCGGCGGACGTTTTCCACGAAAGGATTATTTTCGAATCCTCCTCTTACTTGTTCGAAATCTTTTTGTTTTTGCCGGCTGTTGCCATCTATGCCGAATCCCGTTTGGGCCGTCAATGAAAATTCTTTGTGGGCATCCGCATAGAGCATTTCATCCAAAGATATGACAGCCTCCTTCCAGATGTTGACGATTCGAATAATATCGGAAGAGGTGATGGTGTCGAGGGAAACATCGTACCACTTACAGATGATTTGCCAGGCCCAGTTCCATTCTAATTCGTAATACTGTTGATGTAGGGTGTCGAAAGTTTTATTGATCTGTTCTACCGAGGTAATTTCTCCCGTTTCAATTTGCCGGATCAGATTTTCGATTTCTTTTTGAGGAGCAATCAGGCCTGCTAAATCAATCCATTCTCCTAGACCTTTTTCACTGTTCGGTTGTAGGCGGGCACGAATTTCAGAATCAGCAGCGAATGAAATCTTTTCCAGACGCTTGATCAGTGAATTGCCCAGAAATTTGTTAACGGCTTTGGCGTATAAGACAAGTCCTTTTTCCAAGGAGCTGTTTTTTATACGTGCACTTTGGTAGGCGTATTCTTCGGAAGTTTCTCCTGAAACTTGCCGGAGGGAATTCAAGACTTCCATACCGGTTAACATCTTCTGGATAGAATAAGGGCTGAGTAGGTTGAAGTTAATACAGTCCAGCTGATGAGGATCGGTCCGCTTGTCTCGTTTGGGCCATTTCAGCGCATCCCGGATCGTACCTACACTTCTTAAGTTAACACCCGGGACGAGATAAGTCTGGTTGTTTTTTTCGATCAGATACGAAAAAGGAAGATCTGAAGTGTCCGGATGATTCACATGCCTTCCCATAATTAAAGAAAAAGCTCCGATTTTGGCCGGCCATAAGATATAAGAATCACTGGTGGTTTTAGAACCTCTTTCTACGATACCTTGATGAATAGGACCTAATTTGTAAAGATGATTACTTTGATTAGAGCCACTGCCGGCATTCAAAAAGGAAAACATTCCGGCAATCAGCAAACTGGATTTATGCATGGTTACCGTGTAGGGGCCGGCAAATACAGCGCAAGCTTCTCCGTTTTCTCCCTGACAATTGCTGAAAAATAAGGAATCATGGGCGGAAAAGAGATGACTGAAATGACAGGCCTGACCGATAAAACAACGCATAAGGGTCACTCCGTCCGTAATACGGGAACCGGAAGAAATGATAAAATCTTCGGCTACGACATTGTATCCTACGTATATCGGAGCTAAAACATTACTGTTAATACTTCCGTTTTTTAGGCGGGATGTCCCGTCAATGGTACAATGATCGCCTATCATGACATTCCGGATACTTCCGGCACTTACAATACTTACGTTTTTCCCGATGCGTCCCTTTTCAGAGCTATGGGTTTCTACGTAACGATCAATGAATTGTACCAGTTTTTCTGTGAGTATCGGATAGTGCCGGTATAAAGCTACGATATAGGCTAAGTGGGCAGAGAGATCATTGAAAATCGGAACTTCACGCCCTCCTGTTTCGTTGAGTACGGAAACCAAAACACCGTTTCCGAAAGAACTCTTGCCTTCCGTAACAATCAAGTTGACATTCTGAATGAAGCTATTGTCTCCAATCTCGTAATTAGCAATATAATTTTGAATATTTTCAATCAAAACATTGTTCCCGACACAACAGTTGTGTAAGGTCACATGAAAAAGACCGGAATGTTTCACCAATCCACCTGCCAAGGTGAACGAATCCTGAAATTTTCCCAGATAAATGTCGCCGGAAAAACGAACATGACAAATATGTTCAGGAGTAAAATCTTCTGCAACTTTTATCCGGTTCCAATCGTCTGAAGTACAGTACTGCTGCTGTAAAGCGAGAATTTCTTTCGGGCTTAAATTTCTGTATAGATTCGTTTTCTTCATTGTCATAAGTTTAATTGTAGGGAGCAAAGATAATATTTTGTTCGTTTTTATCGAGCTGTTTTGCTTAATTTTGAAATACTAAGATTTGATAATGAAGTTGTTATGTATTAATTTTCTAAACAAAAGGAAGGTTTGTTTAGAATTTAACAAAGTATTTCGGATTAAATAAAAATGATAAAATCAAAAAGCCTTTGGGAGAAGGGGTTTAAACTTCATCAAGAGGGGAAGGTAGATAATTAATGCAACAAGGGAGAAGAGCATACCTCCCATGGCTCCGATTGCGAAAGAGAACCAGAAAATTTCCTGAGCTCCGGAATATACAAAAGGGATGAGTCCTAATATGGTGGATATAATTGTCAGAAAAATAGGGATGATTTTATGGTTATATGATTTCAAATAGATTTTTATTCCGGTTTGGCGGGTCTTTTGACAAGTAAGATTATATTCGTTGATAAGATAAATACCTGCATTTACGACGATTCCGCAGAGGAGGACAAAAGAAGCAAAGCCGCCTTGGTCAAAATTAAACTGGAAGAGGTAAAAAGTCAGAAATACCCCGATAAAAGAAATGGGGATCATGAGGATAATGATAAAGGGTTGCCAAAGAGATTCGAATAGAATAGCACAAATGAAATAAATAATGATTACAATCAGAAAAAGTAAAATATAAGGTTGGGATTGTTGTTTCCAATTGGTAGATAAATATTTATTTTCGGCTTTAAATCCTAAAGGAAGCTGAAGGTTTAGTTTTTTGATTTCACGTTCCATAACCCGTTTGGCTAATTCGTGAGGGCCCAGAAAGTCGTATGCCACTTGAAGGGAATAAACTTGATTTTTCTTATAAATATTATTCCCGCTGGGACGTTTTTCTATGTTTCCGAGATCAGATAATTTGACGGACTGTTTATTCATTGTAATAATGTCATTTTGCAAATGCCAGATGTCAAAATCTTTATTTTCCGAGGATACCAGGGTAATCGGGGTTTGTTGGCCGTAAATAAAAACCGGTTGTAGGCTGTTTCGGTATAATTGTTGTGTCAGGAAATCATAATAATTTGCAGGGGTCAGTTCTTGTTGGGCAAAGCGTTCGAAATTAAAGCGGAGGAAATATTCATTTAAATTTTTCACTCTCCAGTTGTCTGAACCCATGATTTCGGGAGCGGAAACTCTTTGATTACGGGTAAGACTGTCGATCAGCTGCAGGGCAAAATTGTAAAGCATATCGTAATTATATCCGCTGAGTGAAATCCGGTTGCTTTTATAGCCGGATCCCAATGCGTTGGAAAAGAATTGTCCCATACCGTATACGTTCCAGGTAGCACCTCCCAGATCCGTTGCTTTCAACACGAGGGTTTCCTGCAAAGTATGGGGAAAGCTGCTGCTTTCAAATTCCGGCTGGAAGGTGATGATAATGCCTCCGTTATTATAATCGAGTACGTACGTTTGATAAGTTTCGATTTGTTCGTATTGACTGAGAAAATTTTCCATTTTTAATAGTACCTCATTGAGCTGATGTACAGTACAGCCTTCCGGCATGTTTGCCCTTACATAGAGACGGGTACGTTGGGGATCGCTGTAGTAATTGGTGTTGAATACATGCTCCGTAAACAGTCGCAAGCTTCCTCCCAGTAGGGGTTCGAGTTTCGGTTTTAGGGTCATCTGATAGAAACGACTGCCCAATGTTTTGTTATATAAAGCCGGAAAAAAGCCTTGTCGGTCTTTGCCGGCCGTATCTTTTAGTCTTTCGGGTAGGAGATGGAGCGGGATACCGAAACAGAGCAGGATGAATACGAGAAATATTCCTTTCAGAAGGGGACGGCGACTGAAACGGATGAATTTGCCGTATCCTTGGGTAAATTGCACCAGTCGTCGGCGGAACCGGAATAATTTTTTGCCTGTTCGGGATTTCATGGGAAGTTTATCCACTAAAGCCGGAATAAACAAAAGGGCAATGAAGAGGGAAACAGTGAGGTTAATGATGATGACGGAGGAAAAATCCACCAGGTTGGCTCTTTCTTGTTCCGGTAGGAAAAATACGATAATCAGGGCTCCTATGGTGGTCAGAAGAGCAGCCAGAATAGCCAGAAAAGCTTTGCGGTTACGGTAGTAGTTGTAGTGGTCGATCATAATGATACTGGTATCAATGATCAGGCCTAGGGAAACCGTGATACCGGCCATGGAGTACAGGTGAATTTCCAGTTGAAATAATTTGTAGAAAATAAAAGCGAGGAGAATATTGGCCAGTAAGGTAATGACGATAAGGAAAAGATAACGTAATTTCCGGCTTACCAGATAAACGAATGCCAGCAGAATGAGAGTGGACATAAAAGTGCGGACATAAATTTTATTCAATTCTTTTTCGATTTCTTTTGAAGAATCGTAGGCGATGATAGTGGAATAATTTTCCGGAAAATGGGCGGATAGTTTTTTCATTTCCTCTTTGACCTTGGCTGTTACTTCCAGGGCATTGATCTGTTTTTCGGCATGGATAGAAAGGTTGATGTTGTTCAGACCGTTAATCCGGTAATATCGGTTGGGTAATTGTTCTTTATATTGGATTTCTGCGATATCCCGGAGATAGATAATTCTTCCCTTGTTATTGATGAGGGGTATATTTTCCCATATCCGGGTATCAGTTAAGGTATTTTGCTCTTCCGGATTCCGGTTGGATACTTTGTGGAGAGCAGGATTAACCAGGATTACCCGGACGGGAAGAGTATCCCGGACGCTGGTTTGCTCCGGTATGAGTCCCACTATGTTTTCGGCATTAAAAGCATCAATGGCTTTGGCGATATCCTGGGCAGTAAGACCCAGGGCTTCACATTTATTCGGGTGGAAGCGGATTTCCCATTCATAAGGCGTAGCTCCGTAAATACTCACATCGTTTATTCCTTCAATGCGGGAGATAACAGGCAGGATGTGTTCTTCCGCATATTGCTGAATTTGGGAAGTGGAGTACGGAGCATTTAACGTATAAGAAAGGAGCGTTTGCATTTGATCTCCTGAGACATTGGTGGAGAAATTCGGATAGGTTACTTTTTCCGGTAAATGGGGATATATCTGTTTGATGAGGGTTGCGGTTTCAAAACGGATAGCATCCACATTTTCCTTTTTTTTAATTTCAAGGGTTATTTGTCCCCATCCTTTTCCGGTTGAAGAACGCATTTCCTGAATTCCTTTGATAGATGCCAATACTCCTTCAATTTTTGAAGTAACTTCTTGTTCAATGACCCGGGCAGAGGCACCGTACCAGTAAAAAGTAAGCGTTAATTCCTGTTGTTGCAGAGAGGGAGTATAACGGATATTCAATTTGGGAATCAGACTTGCTCCGATGATCATAAGGGCTATCATCGTCAGAATGACAGAAAAAGAAGAGAATTTCTGCTTCGTTTTTACGGGATTTACTTTTTCTGGATTCATGCGTTCAGTCTTTTTCTCTTTTTAGCTCTGACGGGTTTTGTATATATAATAATACCCCAGGGGAATAAAATAAACACTTACGATTGTTCCCACTGTCATACCTCCGATAATGGCCAGTGAAAGCGGAAATTGCAGATCGGCCCCTAAATTCCCGGTAAATAAAAAAGGGAGTATTGCTAATATCGTAGTCAGGGAGGTCATTATAATCGGTTTAAGCCGTTTGTTGCCTGCCATGAGGATTGCTTTTAGCAAGCCTTTGCCTTCTTTGCGTAATCGGTTGATGGTGTCCACTTTCAAAATAGAATCATTGATCACGATTCCGCACATCACGATAATGCCGATCATCGACATAATATTGATACTGGAACCGCAAATCCAGAGCAGGAAAAGAGCTCCGAATAAATCGATGCCGATTTCAGACAAGATGATGAGAGGTTGTATCAGCGATTCGAATTGTGCCGCCAGGATAAAATACAGCAATAGCAGAGAAACAACCAGGATGGCGGATAGTTCTTTTATCATTTCCCGGTTGGAATAGTAACTTCCGCTGAAGCTCACTTCGAAATTCCGGTCGGCTGCCACAACCGCTGTGATTTGTCGTGTAATATCCGGAATATTTTTTTCCTTTACTTCCAGTTGAAGCGGATAGTATTCACCTTCCGCTCCGGAGATAATGTTTTTCAGGTCGTTGATCCGGTTTTCCCTGAGGAGTAAGGAAAGTGGAATATCGATTCCTGCATCATTTTTTACCGTGGTAGTGCGAAGGATATGTTGGAGCGTTTTTTCTTCCTCGCCGAGAAGTACGGGAATCGAATATTCGCCTTCGTTCATATAAAAGATACGGTTTTCGTTGAAAGCACTTTTCAATTTATAGAAAAGGCGGTTATAATCAATCCCATACAAGGTCATCAGATCCGGTTGGGTGAGGAGTTGTACAACTTCTTGCCAGGCTACCGGTTCGATGTGTATGGAGGGGAGTTTATCCCGGATGGAACGGAGTAATTGATTGAGTAGATCGGGTTCCGGGGATTTCCCGTTTATACTTCGGATCCGGGCTACTAAAGTCGGTTCTTTTTCGGCAAAAATCATATCGAAAATATTTCCGGAACTTTCTGTAGAATAAAGGGCTTCCGGATAATTATTTTCCAGATAAGAGCGGATTTTTTCTTTTAAAACCGGAATACTGTCGGGATGGACGGTTTTCAAGTACACAATGGCTTCGGATACTGAATTCTCTTTGGTGTGTGAAAGCAGAAACTTTTGACTACCGGCCATGACTGTATATTGTGAAAGCAAAGGCTTTAGATGATCGGTCAGGCGGGAAGTACGCCTCTCATTTTCAACTGCATTGATACGTTTGTTCCATTCGATATTCAACAGCAAATCGTTTTGCGTGATAGGAGGAAATTTTCTCTTTTCAATTACCAGATAAATTCCGCAGCTACCAGCAATCATTCCGATTAGAATGCCCCAGGTCAGGACCTGATGGCGGAAAATCCATTTCAGTCCGTTTTCATATATTTTCTCATAATCCATCAGATGGAAGCGGGACAGGAAACGGTTACGGGAGCGTTTTTCCTGTTTTTTATAAAACCTATAATAATAAACCGGAATAACGATGAGGGATACAGCCAGGGAAGAGAATAGGCCGATTGTGACGGCCATTGCCTGATCATAAAACAGAGCTCCGGAAATACCGCTCATAAAGATAAGGGGGATAAAAACGGAACAAGTCGTAAGTACAGAACTTAACATTGGAGTAAAAACTTCGTTTGTTCCTTTGATGACAGCAGTTTTCAGTTTTTCGCCTTTGTCCCACTTCTGTGTGATATTATCGATGACAATAATGGAATTGTCGACCATCATCCCCACTCCGAGTACGATACCGGATAAAGAAATAACATTCAGGGAAATACGAGTGACAAACATACAAAGCAGGGTAATAATCAGTGAGATCGGGATGGTCAAGGTAATGAGAAGGGGAGAGCGGAAGTCCTGCATAAAGAAAAAGATAACCAGACAAGCCAGCAGAATACCCACCAGTAAATTTTGGGTGAGATTGTCGATAGAATAATCCAATAGAGCCGTTTGGTCGCGGGTGATGGTAAAATCGATGTGGGGATAGTCCTTCCGAAAAGTTTCCGTCAGTTGGTGAATTTCTTTTTTCAGGTCGGACATACGGGCATCGGCTTGCTTGACAATGGCCAAGGTAAGAGCGGATTTCCCGTCTGATTTTACAAAACCAATCTGTCCTTGGGGAACTTCCTTGACTTGGGCCAGATCTTTAATTTGGTACAAACGGCCGTTGATTTTACAATATACATTTTCGATATCTTCTTTTTGGGTCAGGGTAGAAGAAAAACGGATATTGTACTGATATTCCCCATCTCTGATGGTCAGGTTTCCCAAATTGATATTATTACCCAGAATAGCCTTTTCCAAATCGGCTACTTCTATGTGGAGGGCTTGCAGTTTGGGGAGGTTCGGGATAATTGAAATTTCTGAAAGGATTTGTCCGCTGATATCGACCATGGCTACTTCCGGAATTTGTTCGATTCGCTTAGAGATAACCGAAAGGCTGAATTTACTTAGTTCTATGAATTTCTGTATGTCTGCTGTCTGTTGAGGAATATTCTCTTTCAGGGTGAGATTGAGATAGAAAGCCGGGATATCTGTCGCATTTGCTTTCAGGGTGCGGGGGCGTTCTATATCTTTGGGGAGAGTGGTGCGGTCTATTTTTTCGTTTACTTCTATAAATATAAAATCGATGTCCGAACCGTGTTCAAATTCCATAAAAATAGTGCTGCTGCCATCCCGGGTTTCTGTCCGGATGTTTTTCAGGTGGTTGAGTTGAGTCAACTGATTCCGTAAGGGTTTCACCACGGTGGCATCCAATTCCCGGGCTGAAAGATTTTCTGCAGTAACCTGAACCGTAACTTGCGGGATTTTTACTTCCGGCATTAAAGAAACAGGGAGGAAATTGGCAGCCAATATGCCGAGTACCAATACGGCAATCAGGGACATAGTCACTGCGATGGGCCTTTTTATCAGAAATTCAACCATAGGATTTTTGTTTTTAATAAAAAGCGATATACCTTCCTTATTTTTTAATTTCTACCAGGGACTCATGAGCCAGATTCAAATTGCCTGAGGTAATGATAATATCTCCTTCCTTGAGTTCTACTCTTTTTTCCCGGTTGGCAGTCACCACATAACTATCGCTATTGGTCCTTACAATATGTACATAAGTCCAATCGGCTTTCCCTTCTTCATTAATTCTGAAGAGTACTTCCTGATTGTCACGGATTAGCACAGCGCTTTTAGGAACGACAAACTGGCCGGGGATAATGCTTTCGACCTGTATTTTTACATTCATCCCATCCAGTAAATGCCCCGGGTTTGGAAATTGAGCGATTACCTTGATTTGTCCGTTTTCATCTACTGTCGGATTAATTTCTGTAATATATCCCGGATATTTTTTATCTGGATTCGTAAAAGTGGCCACTAAAACTTTTTGTCCGGTATAAATGGTTTTCAATTCGTTTTCCAGAATCGTAAATTCTACTTCGAAGGTACGGTCGTTGATGATTTCACAGAATTCGTTCCCTTCCGGGTATTCATGCAAATGGGTGTGCAGATTGGCTATTTTTCCTCCGACGGGCGCCCTTAAAGTACATTGATCCAGTTGGAGACGGGCCGTTTGTAAATGGGCTAAGGCATCGTTATATCCGCTGTGGATCCGGGCGATTCGCATCGTTTCCGGAGGAATTTGCAGGGAATCCCTGATATTATAACCATATCCCAATAATTTATCTTCCAGTTCGATGGATGCTTTATCCATTTGGTTAAGTGCTTGTTCCCATTGAAGAGCCGCCTCGCAGGTGTCCAATACGGCAATGATCTCTCCTGCAGCGACCGCACTTCCGTTTTTAACATTTAATTGACGTACAATACCGGTGGTTGCAAATTTTAAAACACTTTTGTTCCGGGCTCTTAATTTTCCGTTACTCAACAACTGACTATGAAAGTCTTTTTTGCGCAGTATAAGCGTATCGACCGGATTTTTTTCTATTTCGTATTTTTTTCGCCCGGTTTCACTTGCCTCCTGTGGTACGGGTGATTTGCAGCCGGTAATGCAAATGATCAATAGTAAAAATAATCTTACGTTCCGGTATTTCATCTTCATTCGGTTTAGAGGTAAAATATTTATAAGCTGGCCCCGAGGGTTCAGTTCTGTATCAATTTGTCAAAATCTTCCGAGATATTCCGGGTTTCCAGGAAATTATATAAGGTAGATTGCTGAAGGGAATAATAATACTTCCAGTAATTGTATACTTCCGTAATAAACCGGCTGACCGCTTCGTCTTTTTCGGTTTGTGCCGTATTGAATTCCAATACACTTAAAGTCCCTTTTTTAAATAATTCCATGGAGAGGTCGTAGCGTTTTTGGGCTACTTCATTTGCTTTTTCCGATATCCGGCATTGGGTAGCCTGATTGTTAAATTGGAGTACCCGAATCATTATATCTTGCTGGTGATCGGTCAGTTGTTGTTTGATCTGGGTTTGAATGACGTTCATCTGGGATTGTGCCGTTTTAACTCTTCCTTTGCCCATGCCCCAGTCCATAAGCGGGATTTGAATTCCTAAACGGACATTTTCCTGGTCCTGAGGATTCCGGTAGCTACCATTCAGTTCGGCGGCACTCTGGTTGAGCCCGAATTGGGCAAAAAATTCTGCTTGTGCTCCCCGGTTTGCTTTTGCCTGAGCAATGGCCATTTCGGCCCGTAATAGTAGAATTTTCTGATCCAGCTTAAAAGACGTATTGCGGATCGACAATTCATATACATCTGAATAATTGAGATTCAGGGGGGGAATTGTTTCGGGAAGCGTCAATTCAAAATTCACTCCGGATTGGGGATAACCTAAAAAAGAAGCCAGCTCAAATTGGGCAGTTTTTACTTCTGTCTCCATCTGGCTGATCGTCATTCCGTCGTTAAGCATGCGTAGCTCCAATTGCATAAGATCGTTTTGAGTGACCGTCCCGATTTTAAATCTTTCCTGAGCAATGTGGTAATTCTTTTCCGTATTTTGATAATTTGTCCGGGCCATCTTCATTTTTTGCTGGGCACTGACTAAAGTAAAAAAAAGATCTACTGCTTTTACCGTTACGCCTTCCATGGCTTCTAGATAATTTATTTTCGCTCTTTCATAAGCTTCCGGTTCTATTTTTTTATCCCATTTTAGTTTATTGAAACTCCCGAATATCGGTTGGGTATAAGTGATACTGACCGGATTGGTATTATAAAGATGATAACGCTGGGGTTCAAACTGATCCAAACGCTCCAGACTGGAATACAAGGCTACTTTACCCCCGGTAGCAGCAATATTCTGGTCGATGGAAAGGTTTACACTGTTTCGCATGGCATAGTCCTGTACATATTTATATTCCCCGGTCTCGGAGTTTTGAAGGGCCACCAAACTATGACTGAAATTCGGAGCGACCAAACCTAAATTGAGAGAAGGAAGGAGCTCTGCCCGAAAAGAACGGTATTGCCAATATGCGCTCAGAAATTGATGCCTATAAAGAATGGCATCTGTGGAACGCTGCCGGGCTAACGTAATGACTTCCTGCAAATTCAAATGTTCCGTCAGCGTGAGTTCTGCCTGTCTTTTTTCTTGGGAATAGACTTGTTGGAAAAGGAAAAATGTCGCTAATAATACAATACTTTTCATTCCTGATAAAGTTTGAAATTTCAAAATAGGATTCAGTTCCTTTTTTGTAATCTTGTTTATATTGACAAATTTAGAATTTAATGCAGAAACATGAAAACTTTTAACTAAAAAATTAGTTGTTTTGATGAAAAAATGAATTGGCAGAAATAAAAAAGCTATTGGAGCGGATAAATTTTAAGGATGCGTCGAGTAAGCGGACCTGTTTTAAAGCGGTCGTCTATACGGTAACCGATTACCCAGGCAATTTGATTGGAGGAGAGTAAGAGCAGGCATTCCCTTTTTTGTTTGGGACTGAATTTTAGGTCTGTAAAAAAGTCGCTCAATTTTTTTTGAAGTTTTTTCATACCCAAGGGACAGAAGCGGTCGCCTTTTTCCCAGGAGCGGATGGTAAGGGGAAAAATGGCCTTATCGGCATCCAGACAAGCGATAGCAGGGTTAGTAGGGAGGGGACTTCCGGCGGGGACAAGTTCGAACCGATAGGGAATTCCATTGATTTCGTAGTTTCCTGGCTGTTCGATTTGCAGAGGGATAAAGGGAGTGGAATGCGATTCAAAAAGTCTCCAATAATCTCTTCCTTTTGTAAGGATAAATTTTCCGGATATAAATTGTTTTCCCGGAGTGGATTCACTGCTATTCAGGATATCCCGGACCTGGGTTTTATTAAAACCGGTAGGTTTCAGTATTTCATACAATAGAGTATAGGGGGCCGGAGAGGCCAGTATTTTTTGGATATGGAGGAGAACTTCTCCGTTCTTATAGTCGGTAACTTCTTTTTTCAATTTTTCGATAGCATAGGTATAGATTTCTTCGGTTTCCTTTAGGATTTCGCAATTTTCCCGGATGATATCCAGAAAAGCGGGATTAATTTCCTTGCATACCGGAATTATTTTATGTCTGATTTTATTCCGGACAAATTCCAGCGAATTGTTGGTAGAATCTGTGCGGAATCCCAGTTGGTGTTGTTCGATATACTGCAGGATATCTGTGCGGGAGCAATCCAGGAGGGGACGTAAAAGATCACCGTTGACGGGTTTGATCCCGGTGAGTCCTTTTAGACCGGTGCCGCGGCAGATATTGATAAAAATAGTTTCGGCCAGATCGTCAGCATGATGAGCGGTGACGATATAATCCATCTTTTTTTTGTTTTTCATTTCCCGAAACCATTCATAGCGCAATTCCCGCGCAGCCATTTCAATGCTAATTCCTTTTTCTTCAGCATAACGGTTTGTCTGGAACTGTTTTACACTAAGGGAAATACCGTACAAGTCGCAAAAACGCTTGACGAATTGTTCGTCTCTATTGGATTCTTTGCCCCTGAGGCCGAAATTGCAATGGAGAGCGAGAATGTTCAGATTGAGGTATTTAAACAGATGCAAAAGCGCAATAGAATCCGGTCCCCCGCTAACGGCAATTATAAATTTTGCTTTTTCCGGGATCCGATGAGTTTTTAAAAATTCTTTGATAATTTCCTGCATTCTATTTATCTATCCAAAAATATGAAAATGAACCGAAATTCGTGATTTATATTTCGCTTAGTTCCAGCCAGCGCATTTCTTTTTCATCCAGCAATTCAATAATTTTTGCTATCCGTTGGGATTGTTGTAACAATTGGTCGTTGGGTAGCGTTCCGGAATTGAGGGCCGTTTCTATACCGGTCTTTTCTGTATTCAATTGCTCTATTTCTTGTTCCAGTTGTTGCATTTCCAGCTTTTCCTTATAACTGAGTTTTCGCTTTTGCGTTTTGTCAATTGGCCCGGAAGGTTGTACGGCAGCTTGCTGGGTTGTTTGTTTTTTTTGTTCTTTCTGCCGTTGTTCTTCTTCCTCCTCTTTTTTATTCTTATATTGAGTATAATTCCCGGGGAAATCCTTGATTATTCCGTTCCCTTCAAAGGCAAAAATCCGGTCGGAAACTTTATCCATAAAAAAACGGTCGTGTGAAACGATAAGTAGGCAGCCCTTGAAACTTTTCAGGTATTCTTCCAGCACATTTAGGGTGACAATGTCCAAATCGTTTGTCGGTTCATCCAGAATTAAAAAATTGGGATTACGCATCAGGACTGTAAGTAAATAGAGGCGTCTGCGTTCCCCTCCGCTTAATTTTTCAACCAGGGAATATTGCTGTTTATCGGTAAAGAGAAAATATTCCAGAAATTGAGAAGCGGATAGGACGCGCCCGTTTCCCAAATCGATACGTTCTGCTATATTTTTTACAATGTCGATTACCCGGTCTGTTTCCTGAAATTGTATCCCGGATTGTTTATAATATCCGTATGCCACGGTTTCCCCGATTTCGATTGTGCCGCTGTCGGGAGCTAAATTCTGAGTGATGATATTCAGAAAAGTTGATTTTCCGATTCCATTTTTTCCGACGATTCCGATTTTTTCACCCCGTACAAATTTGTAAGAGAAATCCTGAATCAGAGTATGATTTTCAAAACTTTTACTGATATGTTCCAGTTCCAGGATTTTTTTTCCTAAACGCTGGCCTTTGATGTCCAGTTCTAATGTTTTTTCATCGGTTTTCTGGGAAGCGATTTCTTTAATTTTATAGAAATTGTCGATGCGGTAACGGGCTTTGTGACTACGGGCCTGTGGCATACGGCGCATCCATTCCTGCTCTGTCCGGAGCAGATTTTTGGCTTTGTCTATGGTTGCATTCCGGGTTTCAATCCGTTGGGCTCGTTTTTCCAAATAATACGAATAATTTCCTTCGTAAGTGAAAAGTCCGAATTCATCGATTTCGATGATGTGGGAACACACCCGATCCAGAAAATATCGGTCGTGGGTAACCATCAGTAAGGTTACATTCGATTTTTCCAGATACTCTTCCAACCATTCTGTCATTTCGATATCGAGGTGATTGGTCGGTTCATCCAGAATCAGAAAATCCGGATTGCTGATCAGAACTTTAGCCAGACCCACTCTTTTTCGCTGTCCTCCGGACAGGTGGGCAATCTTTTTTTCGTAAGTGTTTATTTTGAGCTCCGATAAAATCTGTTTGATGGTATTGTCGTAATCCCAGGCATTATAAGTATCCATTTGGGGAAGTAATTCTTCCAGTTGCCGGAGGTCATTTTGAGCCACAGCTTTTTCATAGGCTTTGATCAGATTTAAGATAGGAGAATCGGAACTGAAAACTTCTTCAAAAACCGTGTTTTCCTCTTGGAGGGCGGGATTTTGTTCTAAATAGCCAATTGTAATATCGTTACGGAAAATAACGCTTCCGGATTCCGGACTGTCTTTTCCGGCAATAATTTGTAAGAGAGTGGATTTGCCCATCCCGTTTTTGGCAATCAGGGATACTTTTTGGTTTTTTCCTATACCGAAAGAGATGTTTTCAAATAATAATTGTTCGCCGAAACGTTTACTTAAATTTTCTACTTGTAAATAACTGATCATAAATTTAAATATACTGAATGTGGAGCAAAGGTATTAAAATTATGGATTTGATAGAAATGTTCAAGTGGATAAATGTTTAAATGTGGAGAGGGATAACGATACTTTCTACTGGCTTGACATTCGTCTGGCAACTCACGGTTTAACGAACCTTGGGTTCGGATTACGATGACAATCGGGAAGTTGCTTTCCCTTAATCCGTAAAGCTTGAATCCGGCAATGTAGCTGTTCATCCTTTAACTGTTGGGACGCTCCGATTTAAAATTGCGGATCAGATAGCTTTTCCTTTCTTCTTCGGGAAAGCGTTCGATCGCATAACGGAGGGCGGTCCGGGGCATTCGGCTATACCGCTTCGCCAGAAAGTCCGTCAGGGTCTGTTTATCTTTTTTACCGATTTCCCGGAGGAGCCAGCCTACTGCTTTCTGAATAAGATCGTGGGAATGTTGCAGTAATATATCTGCTATGGCTAATCCGTCTTTAAAATCTCCTTGCCGGATAAAATGCATGCAACTGACCATAGCGATTCTTTGTTTCCACAAATGATTGCCTCTGGCCCAGTCGTATAAGAGAGAACGGTCTTTGTCTGTCAGCCATTTTCCCAGAATTTTATAACAGGAAAGGTCCACCAGATCCCAGTTATTGATATAATCGGTATGGGTAATATAAAAATCAATGCATTTCTCCTGCTCTTCTTTTGTTTTCCGGTGTTCAAATTGGTAGACTAAAATCAGCAAGGCGGTCAGCCGGCATTCGTGCCAGGGGGAAGTGATCAGTTCTTCCAGCACTTCGGGAGGGGCTTGGTGGTATTTCCGGGCAATATTTCTTTGTTCCGGTACGGTAACTCCTAAGAAAAGATCCCCTTCTCCGTATTCTCCTTTGCCGGTTTTAAAAAAATGAGAGAGATGACGGGCTTTTTCCGGATTACCGGCAGCTTTTAATTCACAGACAATATCGGATGAATTCATAAAATTTTTTTGTAAACGATGTTAAATGAAAATTCAAAATAAGCTTTTTTCTTTTTCTTTTTTCCTTTTTAAAGAATAAAAATAACAAACAATTTTAAATTTGCAGATCATTCGGTTCGTTTTTACTGCCATACAGTTTGTGAAAAGGAAAGAAATGAAATTTTTAGATAGTGTTAGTAAAAAACGCTCTATTGTTATTAAAAAATAAAGGGAAAAAAGGGAGGTTTATCTTTTTATGTGTATTTTTACCACATAATTAAAATGGATATTTATGTCTAAGATTATTGCTGTTGCCAATCAAAAGGGAGGTGTGGGGAAAACGACAACTTCTGTTAATTTGGCTGCTAGCTTGGCAGTGCTGGAGAAAAAAGTTTTGTTAGTAGATGCTGATCCGCAGGGAAATGCTACGTCTGGTTTGGGGTATGAGTTAAAAGAGTTGGAGAATGCGACGATCTATGAATGTATTGTGGATGGATTGGAGCCGGAGAAAGCTATTTTAAAGACAGAGATTGAAGGGTTGTTTTTGTTGCCTTCTAATATTGATTTAGTGGGAGCAGAATTGGAAATGCTTAATTTTGAAAATCGGGAGAAAGTTTTATCTAAGATATTGAATTCGATCCGGGATAATTACGATTATGTGATTATCGATTGTTCTCCTTCTTTGGGTTTAATTACGGTTAATTCTCTTACGGCTGCTAATTCTGTCATTATTCCGGTTCAATGTGAATATTTGGCTTTGGAAGGGTTGGGAAAATTACTCAATACGATTAAAATTATTCAGAAACGTTTGAATACTGAATTGGAAATAGAGGGATTTGTCCTGACCATGTACGATGCTCGTTTAAGATTGTCCAATCAAGTGGCAGCTGAGGTAAAGAAGCATTTTGAAGATATGGTTTTTGAAACGATTATCCAGCGGAATACAAAATTAGCGGAAGCGCCCAGTTACGGACAGCCTGTTATCCTTTATGATGCAGAATGCCGGGGGACGGTAAATTATCTGAATCTGGCCAAAGAACTATTACGGAAAAACAACGAGGAATAAAAAGAAAACCGAAACATTCAGATAAAGAAAATACCGTGTGGCTAAAAGAAGAAATAATCTTTTAAGGAATTTAAGATATAGTGTAAAGCTGTTGTAATGTTAGAAATATGGTAAAAAGAAGTGCATTGGGAAGAGGTTTAGGAGCGCTGATTACAGATGCGGCTGAAGATCCCAAGCAGCGGCCGGAAGCTGTTGCTGCTATTCAAGAGCTGAGATTGGAAGATATTCGTCCGAATCCTTTTCAACCCAGGACGGAATTTGACGAGGAAGCTTTGAATGAATTGGCTGCTTCGATAAAGTCGATAGGGATTGTACAACCTATCACTGTACGGGCTATAGAGGAGGGTAAATATGAGATAATCGCCGGAGAGCGGCGTTTCCGTGCTTCTAAAATTGCAGGAGCAGAAACGATTCCGGCCTATATCCGTAAAACCGAAGACGAGAGTTTGCTGGAATTGGCTTTGATCGAAAACATTCAACGGGAAGATTTGAATGCAATAGAGGTAGCTATCAGTTATCAGCGTTTATTGGATGAATGTAAATTGACTCAGGACGGGTTGAGTGAACGGGTAGGTAAAAAAAGAACGACTATTACCAATTATCTGAGACTTTTGAAGTTACCGGCGCCGATACAATTGGCCATTCGGGATAAAAAGATCAGTATGGGGCATGCCAGGGCAATTATCGGCATTGAAGATCCGGAAACTCAGTTTATGATTTTCGAACAAATTCTGAAGTATGATTTTTCTGTCAGAAAAGTGGAAGAAATCGTTCGGGAATTAGCAAATCCGAAAACGGAAGGAGAAGAAAGAACTCTTTCCCGGAAAAAAACGGAAATCGGGGATTATATTGCTTTGCAGAAACATTTGGCTCAGCGATTTAATACCAAAGTCGAATTGAAACGGAACGAAACCGGAAAAGGGAAGATCGTGATCAGTTTTAAATCGGACGACGAACTGGAAAAAATTATTGGTTTACTGGATAAAGTCGGAGGATAATCGGAGAACGTGAAGAAGTTATTATTGATATTATTCATCTGTGTACTGGGAATAGAAATTCGGGCCCAGTATGTTCCTCCCCAACCTGACACACTATTTGTGGCAGCGGATACACTTTCTATTCAGGAAGTTATAAATAAAAAACCGCATTCTCCTCATAAGGCTACTATTCTGGCTTTGGCATTGCCTGGGGCAGGTCAGATCTACAATAAAAAAGGCTGGTGGTGGAAATTGCCCATTTTATACGGAGGAGTGGGAGCTACTGTATACGGTTTGAGTTGGAACAGTAAGCAATTTAAAAAATATAAAACAGCTTTTATCGACTATACTTTATATATTGAGGCTAAAGCCGAAGACCCTGATTTGCCTTATCCTCAAAATCCTTCCTGGGATAAAGTGTATATTGGAGGAGGGGTTGAGAATTTTACCCCCCAGCAGCAGTTGAATTTTCAAACTCAATTGAAAAATAAGAAAGACAGTTTTAAACGAAACCGGGATTTACTTTATATTACAATGGGGGCTATCTATGCTATACAAGTAATTGAGGCTTGTGTATCGGCTCATTTTTACGATTTTGAAATCAATGAAGACCTGAGCTTTAATGTTCAACCGAATGCGTTTTATACGCCTGCAAACGGAAATTCGGTCGGTCTCACTTTAACTTTAAATTTTTAATCTGAAAGATAATGGTGCGTTTATTTGTTGTGTTGGTGTTGTTAGGAATCAGTTCGATGGGAAAGGCTCAGGGAAGTATATCGAACGATACGTTGGTTACAGAACAATCTCTTCGGGATAGTATTGCGGATTCGTTTATTCGCACAATTGACGAATCTTATACTCAGTGGTCCCAGGAATTTCAGCGGGAAATGGAATATGTGGATTCGACTTTCTTAATGGAAAATTTCAGGCAGGTTCCTTACTTTCCGGATTCTGTTTATTTATATCGTCTGGATTCATTAAATTCTGCCATTACACTGTCTTATAACAATATCGTCCGGAATTTTATAGAATTGTATACGGTGAAAAAGCGTCAGCAGCTGGCTACCATGCTGGGATTGAGTGAATATTATTTTCCTTTGTTTGAGGAAGTTCTGGCGGCGAATTCAATGCCTTTGGAATTGAAATATTTACCGGTAATTGAAAGTGCGTTGAATCCGGTGGCCCGTTCCAGGGCCAGAGCTTGCGGATTATGGCAATTTATGTATCCTACCGGTAAAATGTATAAATTGGAGATTAACTCCTATATCGATGAACGTTATGATCCGGCAAGGGCTACGGAAGCTGCTATCTGTTATCTGAAAGATCTTTATAATATTTATGGGGATTGGATACTGGTGATTGCTGCCTACAATTGCGGTCCCGGAAATGTAAATAAGGCTATTCGCCGTTCCGGAGGTAAGAAAAATTACTGGGATATTTATTATCATTTACCCCGGGAAACACGCGGGTATGTGCCGGCTTTTATTGCTGCCATGTATTCTTTTAATTATTATAAAGAGCATAATATTTACCCGATAGAGAGTACTTTACCCCGTTTATGTGATACTGTGATTATCGAGAAAGCTTTGCATTTCGATCAGATTTGTAAAAATATGGAGGTGTCGGTAGAGGAATTGAGAGATATTAATCCGCAGTATATTAAGGATATTATTCCGGCCGGTTTCGGGAAAGCTTATGTTTTGAAAATGCCGTATAATTATGTGTCCGGTTTTATCGATAATCAGGATTCCATATTTGCCTACAAAAGAAAGGTATACTTTGACGACAGCGACCGTACGGCAAATCCCAACGAACGGTTTAAAAAGTATGCTTATGTAAGTGGAGTTTCCGGAGATAAAGCCCGTTTGGTATATACTGTAAAGAGTGGAGATGTGCCGGGAGCGATTGCCGCTAAATTTAATGTACGCTTAGCCGATTTGAAATATTGGAACAATCTGAACCGGAAGATGACCATACGGGTCGGACAAAAATTGGTGATTTATGTATCGGCTAAAAAAGCCAACCAATATAAAAATAAGGCCACTTATGCCGGTAAGGTAACCAATGAGACGGATGCGCCGAAAGTGGAAACGATAGACGGCGAATTTGTATACTATACGGTTAAAAAGGGAGAAAATCTTTGGTCTATCGCCAAAAAATATCCGGGAGTTTCCAATAAAGATATCATGCGTTGGAACGGTATTAGCGAAAGTAAAGTAAAAGATATCCGCCCTGGTCAAAAATTGAAAATTAAGATCTGAATCTTTTCTTCGAATTTAAACTTTCACGTATTTCTGCGTCTGGTTTTTTCCGGCCGATATAAAAAGAGGTCCGTATAAACGGACCTCTGGTAGCGGTACCGGGAATCGAACCCGGGTTTCAAGAATGAGAATCTTGCGTCCTGACCCCTAGACGATACCGCCTTTTAAAATCTATTTTAGATTGGCGGGACAAAAATAGAATTGTTTTTTGAATTGTCCAAATGAAAAATTGAAAATGTGAAAATTTCCGTTTCCCTAACATTTTTGGGTTTATTGCGTTTTATAGGAATATAAAACCGATAATTATGGAAAAGAAGGTAGCGGAACAAATTGTAGAAATGTTAGTTGAAGCCGGAGTGAAACGGATATATGCAGTGACAGGGGATAGTTTAAACCAGATAAATGATGCGGTCAGGCGCAATGGAAAGATTCAATGGATACATGTACGGCACGAGGAAACCGGGGCTTTTGCGGCGGGGGCGGAAGCTCAGTTACACGGTGGTTTGGGTTGCTGTGGGGGAAGTAGCGGTCCCGGTCATGTGCATTTGATAAATGGCTTATATGATGCTCATCGTTCGGGAGCTTCTGTGATTGCGATTGCTTCGACGATTGTTTCGGAGGAATTCGGGACCCGTTATTTTCAGGAAACCAATACATTGAAATTATTCAGCGATTGTAGTTTTTACAACGAGCTGGCTATTACTGCGGAACAGGCACCCCGGATGTTGCAGGCAGCTATGCAGAAAGCTTTGACCCGTAAGGGTGTTGCTGTCATCGGGATACCTGGAGATTTGGCCTCAGCTGCTACCGATAAGGGATTATCTTCTCCCTGTATTTTTCCTGCTCCCGCTGAAATTTGTCCTTCTTCAGGGGAACTGCAGCAATTGGCTTCTCTTTTAAATCATGCGGTCAAGATTACCTTATTTTGTGGCATAGGTGCAAAAGATGCCCACGATGAGTTAGTGGAGTTGGCGGGACTTTTAAATGCTCCGGTAGCCTATTCATTTAAAAGTAAAATGGAAATCCAGTACGATAATCCTTATGAAGTAGGAATGACGGGTTTATTGGGAATGCCTTCCGGATATGATAGTATGCATGAGGCGGAGGTGCTCCTCATGTTGGGTACGGATTTCCCTTATGCTTCTTTTATGCCGGAACACAATACAATCGTGCAAGTGGATATCAATCCGGAGCGATTAGGGAGGAGAGCTAAAATACAGATGGGGCTTTGCGGGGATATAAAAACGACCTTGCGGGCTCTTATTCCTCTGATAGAACCGCATGCCGACGATTCTTTCCTGAAAAAACAGTTGGCGGATTATGCAAAAGTGAGAAAACGGTTGAACACTTATGTAGAAGAAAGGGGGAGTGAGGAACGTATTCATCCGGAATTTGTAATGTCTATCGTCAACGGATTAGCCAAAGAAAATGCAATCTTTACCGTCGATACGGGCATGACCTGCGTATGGGGAGCCCGTTATTTACAGGCTACCGGAAAACGGAAAATGCTGGGATCCTTCAATCACGGTTCCATGGCGAATGCTATGCCGCAGGCTATCGGGGCAGCCTTGGCTTTTCCGGACCGGCAAGTGGTGGCTTTGTGTGGGGACGGGGGATTATCGATGTTGTTGGGTGATTTGAGTACCATTGTACAATACCATCTTCCTATAAAAATCATTGTCTTTAATAATCGGGCGTTGGGAATGGTAAAATTGGAGATGGAGGTGGCCGGGCTACCGGATTGGCAGACTGATATGTTAAATCCGGATTATAGCCGGGTAGCTGAAGCCATGGAAATTCCAGGGTATAGTATACAAGCTCCGGGGGAAGTCATGCCGGTTTTAAAAGAGGTATTTAAAAGAGAAGGTCCGGTATTAGTCGATATCAAGACCGACCCAGATGCTTTAGCTATGCCACCAAAAGTGGAATGGGCTCAGATGACCGGTTTTGTACGGTCCATGTATAAATTATTGATGAGTGGGAAAAGCCGGGAAATAATAGATACTATTCATTCCAATTACAAACATATTCGGGAAGTATTGTAAAAATTATTTCCCCCACGAGGACTCCCCACGGGGACGGACCTTTTTTGCTGAATCTGATCGAATTGCTTCTAAGAGGGGACAGAATAGAGGAGAGAATACCTTTGTATAAAGTTCAGAATATTAAAGCTATATATAAAATTTATTTTGAAAATTATTTCTCCGATGTATCTGTTTATAATAATTATTTCCTCCACGGGGACGGACCTTTTTTGCTGAATTTGATCGAATCGCTTCTAAGAGGGGAGAGAATAGAGGAGAGAATACCTTTGTATAAAGTTCAGAATATTAAAGCTGTATATAAAATTTATTTTGAAAATTATTTCTCCGGTGCGTCTGTTTATAATAATTATTTCCTCCACGGGGACGGACCTTTTTTGCTGAATCTGATCGAATTGTTTCCAAAAGGGGGCCGAATAGAGGGGAGGATAACTTTATATAAAATCCGAAAAATTAAAGCGGTGTACTGATTTCCTTGTGAGAATTATTCCTCAAACGTTTGCATTTGCAGATTGTTAATTATAATTTTGCTGCAAACTTATGAAAACCAATAGAAATGATACAAAAAGTTACAACTCTTAATCAATTCATCATCGAACAGCAAGCGGCTTTTCCTAATGCGACCGGAGATTTTTCCCGTTTATTGCATCATGTGGGAATTGCTGCTAAAAAAGTAAACAGAGAAGTGAATAAAGCCGGTCTTGTCGATATTCTGGGGCAGGCTGGGACTGAAAATGTACAAGGGGAAGATCAGCAAAAACTGGATGTTTATGCTGATATGACTTTTATAAATGAATTAAGGGCGAGTGGAGAATGTTGTGCGGTCTTGTCCGAAGAAAATCAGGATATTATTGTTTTTAAAGACGGGATGTGCCGGAATGCAAAATACATATTCTGTATGGATCCGTTGGATGGTTCCTCCAATATAGATGTAAACGTATCTATCGGCACGATTTTTTCTGTCTATCGTAGAAAGTCAGCGCCGGGAGAAGAGGTGGGACAGCAGGATTTTTTACAGAAGGGTGTAGAGCAGGTAGCAGCGGGGTATGTCATTTACGGTTCTTCTACGATGTTGGTCTATACTGCAGGAAATGGGGTAAACGGTTTTACGCTGGATCCTTCCATTGGGGAATTTTGCCTTTCTCACCCGCTTATTTCAACTCCTTCCCAGGGAAAGATCTATTCCGTCAACGAAGGTTATTATGTGAATTTTCCGGATGGGGTCAAGAAATTTATCAAATATTGTCAGGAAAAAGATGAGGAGACGAAACGTCCTTTTACTTCCCGTTATATTGGTTCTTTGGTGGCAGATGTACATCGGAATTTATTGAAAGGTGGTATTTTTATTTATCCTCAGACTTCTTCCCATCCGAATGGGAAATTGCGATTGATGTATGAGTGTAATCCCATGGCATTTATTGCGGAGCAAGCCGGGGGAATGGCTACGAACGGTAAAATGCGTATATTGGATATTGAGCCGGAAAATATTCATCAACGGACTCCTTTTTATACCGGGTCAAAGAATATGATTGATAAAATATGTTGGTTCTTGAAAAATAGTTAAGGTAACAGATAGATGCTTCTTTGCGGAAGCGGGTTCACGAATGGACGGATCTGCGGTTCGGATTAAGAAATAATCGGGAATTTTAGGTTCGTCCATCCGTGAGTTCAGGAAACGGTAGAAATCAAGGTTCGTATATTGTTCGAGGGAACAACGGTTTGGGAAAAATTTTCATTCTGCTTTTATAGGGAATAAAAATAATTCTGTAATCTTATTTTTTACCTTTTGATTGAGGTCGAACATTTTTATTTCAAATATTTAGCGGCGGCTTTATCAATAAAATAAGCAACATTATCGGCATTGCGGGTGACATAGCCGGCTGGATATTGGTCTGCTGCGGGAGAAGGATCGACTACATTCGTTAATATTTCTGCTTTTTCAGCTCCGACTACATGGAATAAAGTCATGGAAGCGCGAATCATCGGCTGGCCGGTAAGGGCAATCCGGTATTGGTGTGTTTCCGGATGGGCGGATACGGCATAAGGGGTGGGATAATTGAGCAGATCTTTTTGTCCTGGGAATATAGAGGAGGTATGGCCGTCTGTGCCTATTCCCAGAATCAATAGATCAAATTGGGGAAAACCATCGTTATCCGGTAAGTTCTTTTTTACCAGATCGGAATAACGTTGGGCTTCGTGATCGGGGTTCGCTTCTCCCAAAATGCGATGTATTTGATCGTGAGGAATTTTAACATGATTTAAAAAAGTTCGTTTGGCGAGTCCGTAGTTGCTATCGCCATCTGTAGGGGGTACACAACGCTCGTCTACCCAATAGAGGTGTACTCGTTGCCAGGGTAGGCTTTGCGGATAAATTTCTGCCCACAGGTGAAAAAGCAGTTCGGATGTATGCCCTCCGGAGATAGCGAGATTAAAAGCATCCTTTCTTACGGTATCCAATTGTTTTAACAATTGATGAGTGACAGCTCTTGCTGTTTCTTTGGGGGTATCAAAAGTATGAATTTTCATAGTTCGCAATATAAGTTTGTGTTCGTTAAGTTTTTACATGGATTGCTCCAGTTTCCGTCGGCTTTTATGATCCGGTCGGCGGCAACAGGTCCCCAACTACCGGCTGCGTAATTATGCAAAGGTATTTTAGAATCTTTTTCCCAAAGTTTTAAAACCGGGTCTAAAAAACGCCAGCTGGCTTCTACGGCATCGCTTCGGGTGAACAAGGTATTTTCTCCTTGCATGCAATCTTCCAGCAGACGAGCGTAGGCGTCTCCACTCGGTACGCCGCCCAGACTGTCGTACGTAAATTCTATCGGTACCTGTCCCATATTAAAACCGGCACCGGGGATTTTCATACTCAGAGTAAATACGACCCCTTCGTTAGGGTTGAGACGGATAATCATCCGGTTGGGTAGTGGGCAATGTGTGAGTCTGCTGAACATAATATGAGGAGTAGGTTTAAAGTGGATGACAATTTCCGTTACTAGGGTCGGCATTTGTTTACCGGTGCGGATATAAAACGGTACTCCATCCCATCGCCAATTAGCAATATTCAGTTTCATGGCTACGTAAGTTTCTGTGCGGGAGTGGGAATCGACTTTTTCTTCCTCCCGGTAGGCGACCCGATGTTGTTTTCCGTTTTCGGAGGCTGTATATTGTCCTCTCACAATCTGATTCCGGATTTCGGAAGCCGTTAGGGGTTTCAAAGATTGGTATACCTTTACTACTTCGTTTCGGAAACTGTCAGCGTCAAACGATACAGGAGGTTCCATTGCGCAAACGGCCAGTAGTTGTAAGAGATGGCTTTGTACCATGTCGCGCAGGGCTCCGGCCTTGTCGTAAAATCCGCCTCTTTGTTCTATTCCCATATTTTCGACAGCGGTAATTTCGATGTGGTGAATATAATTCCGGTTCCACAAAGGTTCGAGTACTACATTGGCAAATCGCAGGGCCAGCATATTTTGTACTGTTTCTTTGCCCAGAAAGTGGTCGATCCGGTAAATCTGGTTTTCCTCGAAAATAGAAGTATAGAGACTGTCCAGTTGTTTGGCTGATTCCAGGTTATGGCCGAACGGTTTTTCTACAATAATGCGTTTATAACCTTCGTGTCCCGGGCTGGGTTTATTGAGATCGACACTTTGCAGGAGCAGAGGAATTGTTTCGTACAAAACGGGAGGGGTCGCCAGGTAATACAAATAATTACCCGGATTTCCGATAAGCTTGTCCAATTGGGAAAGGCGTTGCTTCAAGAGAGGATAATGGTCGGCAATAGAGGGATCCATTGTCTTGTAAAAGACAGTATTCAGAAAACTGTCGACACAGGAGGAATCAAACTCTTGGGGTTTAATATACTTTTTCAGATTTTCTTTAATATGTTTCCGGTAACTTTCGTCTGTATATTTTGTTCGGGCCACTCCCAGAATGGCAAAATTCGGGGGCATTTGTTTTCGGGAGAACAACAAATAGAGGGAAGGCATTAACTTTCGTTTTGTCAGGTCGCCTGAACCTCCGAAAATTACCATGATCAATGTTTTCATCTGTTTCATATCCGTTTGGGATTTAATATAGAGGTATGCAGAAGTTTTCTTATTTTCAGGCATTGTAAATACCCGCATGGGTGTCATTGCCTTCGCCGGTCCAGTCTTCGTGAAAAAATTCTCCCCGGGGAGCGTCTGTCCGTTCGAAAGTATGGGCTCCGAAATAATCCCGTTGTGCTTGTATTAAATTGGTGGGCAAATAAGCGGTCGTAAGGGAATAAAAATAATTCAAAGCGGCGGAAAAAGCTGGTACTGCTGTATTTTCTCTTGTCGTTTTAATGAGTAGGGATTTCCAGGTGGGAAGTGTTTCAATGATTTGTGCTTTGAACCAGGAAGCTAAAAGCAAGTTCGGTAACAGGGGAGTGTGATCGAATGTTTCTGCGATCGGATTGAGTAATGCTGCTCGGATAATACAACCGGCCCGCCATATCCGGGCAATGGCTGCTTGGTTTAGCTGCCAGTTAAAATAGAGAGAAGCTTGTTGCATGAGTGCGAATCCCTGTGCATAAGAGATAATTTTAGAAGCATAGAGGGCATCGTGGATTTCCTGAATCATTACTCCCGGTTTGTGTGTAAAGACCGGCGTATCCCTTTCATATTTAGCGGCTGTCCTCATCCGTAACTCCTTTTCTGCAGAAAGGTCTCTTTGGAATACGGCAGTTGCAATCAGATTCAGGGGAACTCCTAATTCCATGGCATTGATAACTGACCAGCGACCGGTGCCTTTTTGTCCGGCTACATCCAGAATCCGGTCGAGGAGAAAATGTCCGTCTTTCTCTTTATGGCGAAGAATATCTGCAGTAATCTCAATCAGGTAACTTTTCAATTTTCCGGTATTCCAGATTTCAAACCAACTGGCAATACCGGCATTCCCGGTACCCATCATGTGTTTCATGACGAAGTAGGCTTCAGAAATAAGTTGCATATCAGCATATTCGATACCGTTATGAACCATTTTTACAAAATGTCCGGCTCCTCCTTTACCCATCCATTCGCAGCAGGGACTGCCATCTTCGGCTTTTGCCGCAATGCTTTGTAATATTTCTTTCACTTCCGGCCAGGCTTTTTCCGAACCTCCCGGCATGATAGATGCACCGTGCAGGGCTCCTTCTTGTCCTCCGGAAATACCGGCACCTATAAAATAAAAACCTTGGGATTCTACATAATTGACCCGTCTTTCCGTATCTTCAAAATTAGAATTTCCTCCGTCCATTAAAATGTCCCCGGGTTGTAACAAGGGTAACAGCTGTTCAATGACTTCGTCCACTGGAGAACCGGCTTTTACCATCATCAATATTTTCCGTGGACTGGTTAAGGATTGTACAAAGGCGGCGAGATGGTCAAAACCTTTAAACCGACCTTCCTCTCCATGTACTTGCATAAAATGTTTCACTACATCTTTTTCCCGGTGAGGGCGGTTGTAGACTGATACGCGATAGCCTTTTCCGGCCAAATTGAGAGCCAGGCCTTCTCCCATAACAGCCAGGCCGATTACGCCGATATCTGATTTTTCCATAAGTCATTTTTTTACCGGATTTACCGTCCGGAGGATACACTTTTGGAAATATACGCAGAATAAAGAGGAAGGTTCCTAAAAGCAAGAAAGGAGGGAATTCAAATTCTTGCTGATTTTAAATCAGTATAATTTATTCCTTTATTTTTCTTAGGTATTTCTCTGCCTTGTTTCGGAAAAGAGCTGGGATCCCTTTCCATTAAACAAAAGGAGGGAAGGGGGCTATTTCGGCAGAAGAGGAAAGTTTTACCTTATCGAGGCGAGTGTATGACAACTGGATAGTTAAAAACCGTATATCGTTATAATTGAGTGTTTTCTTATAAATCAGAAGGAAATCGATCTAAATACCTTCTTTATTTTCCTGCAATTGACGAACGATATACGGTTTATTTTTGATGAGTTTGAAACAGTTTTACATTTTATTCTGAGCCGAATTTGTAAATACAGATACTATTGTACTTTTCTCCCGGCTGTAAAGTGACAGAAGGCCATTCTGTTTTGTTGGGAGAATCCGGATAGTGTTGGGTTTCCAGACAGAAAGCAGAACGGAAAGGGTAATAAATATCTTTTTTGCCTTTTACTGTTCCGTCCAGAAAGTTTCCGGCATAAAATTGGATTCCCGGTTCATTGGTATACACTTCCAGGAAGCGACCGCTTCCGGGATCATAGGCTTTTGCTGCTAATTGAGAAATCTCTCCCCGGGTATTTAAGACATAATTATGGTCATACCCATGTCCGTTTTTTAATTGGATGAATTCAGTACGGTCTATTTCTTTCCCGATTGCTTTCAATTTTCGGAAATCCATCGGTGTGCCTGCTACCGGAGCGATTTCTCCTGTTGTCATAAAAGTACTGTCGATGGGTGTATAATGATCCGCATTCAGCATTAATTGTTGACTGAGGATAGGGGTGGAGGGATCTGCAGATAGATTAAAATAAGCGTGATTCGTCAAATTGATAATTGTTGGTTTATCGGTTTCCGCTTCATAAGTTATCTTCAAGGCGTTATCGTCAGATAGGTTGTAAGTAACCTGAGTTTTTAAAGTACCGGGGAAACCGTATTCACCATCGGGAGATGTACAGCTTAAAATTAACGTTTGGGCATTGGGTTGGGTGGCTTCCCAAATGCGGTGATGGAATCCGGTATCTCCTCCATGCAGACAATGTCCGTAATTATTTTGAGGTAATTGGTAAGTATTGCCCTTCAATGTAAATTGTCCTTGGTTGATCCGGTTTCCGTAGCGACCGATCAGCGCTCCGAAATTTCCCCCTTTATCGGCTATATAATCGGCAATGGATTTGTGTCCGAGCACAATGTCGCCAAAATGCCCTTGCCGGTCTGGTACCCAAATGGATACGATCCTTCCTCCATAATTTGTCAGAGCGACTTCTACGCCATTCTTGTTTTTTAATTGGTATAAGGTAATTTGCTGACCGGATACCACCGTATCAAAATCAGATTTTTTCAATCCGGATAAAGTGGTATCGGCAGCAGGTTTAGGATTGCAGGCTGCTAATAGAAATAGCCCGCAACCGATGGTTAGTAGTGTATTTTTCATACTCATAGTATTAAATTGACAATAAAAACGACGAAGTTTTATAAGATTATACTTTATTCTCATACCCTTCTGTTTTTTATTCCAAAATAATAAATAAAATCTGATTTAAAATAACAGAATTGTTCCAGAAAATGAAACTATCGGTTCAAAAACACCGATCGGATTTCCGCATTCTTATTTATAAAAATCTACGACGACCCGGCTTTCCCGGATTTTTTTACAATAAGAACTTATTTTTACATGTTCCGGATGTATTTTGTATGCTGCTAAGGCAGCTTCATTTTCAAATTCAGCAATCAGAACGGCATCATAAGCCATATCTGATTCTTTTACGTTGATTCCTACTTCTACTGATTTTAATTCAGGAACGACGCCCCATAACGCTTCTAGGTGTTCTTTCATAAATTGAGCGTTTTCAGCTTTGGTTTTTCCCTCGGCTGTTTCTTTTAATTTCCACATGACCACGTGTTTCAGCATAATAATCTTTTTAGAGGTTTAATTTTCAGTTTAATATATCCTTTGACTGATAGCATAAAACTTTACGTTCAGTTTATCTAAAGATATTGATTCCAGTTTGTTAAATTCTTCAAATCTATTTCTTTTCAGCACAATTCTTTTTTTGATTTTATGGCTGTTTTTGCAGTCGATAAATATAGAAATTTAGTTGTAAAAATTGAGGAATATTTTTCTTTTTAGTTTAAAGGTTGAAGAAGGGGAAGGGAGTAATGCTTTACTGAGGATAAATTTTTGCTGGCGTAATCCTTTTGATTCGTTTAAGTGGGGGATTAAAGGGTAGGAGAAGGGGGGCAAAGGCGATAAAAGAACTTTTTTTCTATGTAAATCGGTTCTATTAAACCGAAGTGGATAAATTTAGCGAGGGTATCAATGGCTTTTGGACGGGGAATACCGATCTGTTTGCAGCATTGTGTCAGGGATATTTTTTCGTTTTGACTTAAGAAATGAAGGAGGTGTTGTTCTGGAGTAGAATAACGTACAAAAACTCCTTTTTGTGCATATTGGGATTGCCAGAGACGAAGGTGTACAGGGGTAGCCAGGATGTTTTCGTCTTTTATCCGGATATAAGCTTTGTAATGATTATTTTCATCCTTTGCATAATAGGGAGCGCTTTCCCCCTTGGGGATAACAACTTCGAGCACCTGATGTCCTTCTATCTCATAGAGATGCATATTGCAATGGATCTCGGGTTTACTGTATAGTTTGGCAGCGGCCTCTATCATATATATTTCTTCTTCTGAACGTACTCCCGCTATTTTGCCATTGTCTTTCACCCCCACCAGCAGGCGCCCTCCGTCTGTATTGGAAAATGCAGATAAGCTTTTTGCAATTTTCCGGGCGTCTGAGATTTCAAATTTAAAATCCTGTTGCTGATGTTCTCCCTGTTTGATCAGCTGATAGATATAATCCGTTCCTCTTTGCATTTTCATCATGCAAAGATAGCTATAAATCAGGAATAAGAAAATGGTGGTTTTCGTTTCATTCTATTTTATCAGAGAGTGTAAAATAGAATAAACTTCCCTGTCCGGGTGCCGATTCGACCCCGATTTCTCCACCTAAATGAAGGATAATACTGCGGCAAAGGGCTAATCCCAATCCGGTTCCTTGTGTAAAGGAATTCAATTTTTCGAAACGTTTGAAAATCAGTTTTTGTTTTTCCAAAGGAATTCCGATACCTGTATCTTTTACAAAGAAGTAATGCTTTTCCTTTTCCCGGCGATAACCGATCACTATATTTCCTGTATCTGTGAATTTGACAGCGTTGCTGATTAAATTTTTCATCACGGTATCCAATTGTACTTCGTCTGTATAGAGGATAGCTGTTTCGGCAGGTAGTTCCAGAAAAAGAGAAAGTGATTTATTGTTCAGGTTTTTCTGGGCGTAAGTTTCCCAGTTCTTAAATACGGTTTGCAATTCTATGGGTGCGAAATGGAACGTAAACGTACCAGAATCAATTTTGGATAAGTGGAGAATGTTGTCAATCAAAGCTACCAAAAGTTGATTATTCTGGGTAATAATAGGCATCAATGTAGATATTTCATCCGAATTATCACAACTGCCTAATAAAGATGAAAAACCGACAATGGCGTTTAGCGGAGTACGGATTTCATGACTGATATTGGTTAAGAATTGTTGTGTTTCCCGATTGGATATTTCGGCTTGTTCTTTCAGGTATTCCAGCTTTGTTTCTCTGTGTTTTTCCGCATCTACATTTTGGTTCAGTTCTACGACGAGGATTTCTCCTTTCTGGGGTGCGAAACTTTTGATAAAAATATATTCGCGTATCCAATGCGATGTTCCTTCCTTGTCGGTTACCTGTATATCCTGTGCAAAAGGCTGCTGTATGTGTACCTGCTTTATCTTATTTTGATGAGCAAGTAACTGTTCCCGGTCGCCGGCAGATACCTGTTTATAAGCAGGAAGGACACCTTTTTGAGGCTCTTCGTTCAGATTTTCATACCAGCGGGGAGTAGCAAATCCTTCTCCATCCAGTATATTATAAATGGCTACTCCTATTTGGGCGGATTCCGAGATATAATTGAACATGTGTTCGGTCTCTTTTTTCGCCTGTCGTTCTTGCATGACGGATGTCAGATCCGTAGCTATAGCCATATAACAAGCCCGGCCGTAGACATTTGCTTCCAGGGGTTTAATGACTAATTGAAAAAATTGTTTTTTCGGATTGTTGAAGGTGATTTCCAGTTCACAGCTTACATTTTGACGGGCTTTTATCTGACTTTTTAATTCTTTATTCAGATAAGGATTTGAAAATAGGTTCTTTGTAAACAATTCATTTTTATCCGGAGGCAAGGTGTATTTTTGTCCGTCAGTGATCCGGAAGAGCAATTGCCCTTTGTCGTCGTACAAGGCAAAATTGAGAGAACTGGTTTGATAGATCGTATGAAGTTTGTCGTATAATCGTTGATAGTTTTCTGATTCTCTCTGCATCGCTTTGGTAAACCGGCGTCTGCTGATAAAAAATATATAAATACCTGCCAAAAGGAAGAGGACAATTGTAATTCCCAATATTTGTCTTTCGTATTTTTCGTAGAAACTCGGAGGAATATTCAGGAGGACTAAGTCTCCTTTCAGGGTTTTGACGCGGTTTGCCAGCCCGAAACGTTTCAGAGCGGTCATGTTCAAATGAGTTTCAGCATGTGTGAGGGTCTGTTGGGGAATTGAATCTACGGCGTTTCCCTTTAATATTTGATCGATGGCTTGAAACGTTTTCAGGGCGCATTCTTCAGGTCGAAAATGAACTCCTCCCAGCCAATAATTGTTATTTTCTAAATTTCGTTCCGAAAGTGTTACTATCGGACAACTTAATACTTGATTGAAAAGAGAATCCAGGTTTTTTTCAGGCCGAAGGCTATACAATCCATTGGTATTCCAGGAATAAGTAATAAAAAAACGGTTTTTTACGGGTTCCATCATCATATCGAAAATAGAATCCGTATTCAGTTTATTATGAGTGATGGCTGTAAAACGGGCCTGAGGAAATATCTTTCCAACCTCTTGCTTTAATTTAAACAAAGTATAGTCGGTTTTGAGATAACTGTCGTCCACCCAGACAATTTCTTTTGTTTCCGGCATCAATTGTTTCATCATCTCCAGATTTTCCTTGATAAATAAACGGGAGTAGATTTTCGTATTGGGAAGGCGATTGATATAAAACCATTCTCCTTCGAGCAACACACAATCCTGAGGAATTGCATCTTTTCCCATATATTGAAGATAGGCTTGATGTTGCTTAAATGCTCTAGCAACGGCGTTTTTTACCAGGAGATTTTTGTTCGGTTCTAATTGGAGAAAATCCGGTTTATTTTCCGGAATCCAGGTTATATGGGGTCGTTCTTCAAAGACGGCGCAGGAAACTGTGGGTATATATTTCCATTTTCCCATTACCAGGTGTAACATTTTGTATACTGCTTCGGCTTCATCCCCCAAGAGAACGATAGCGTCGGGTCTGACTTCCCTGGGAAATATAGAGGCTAAACTCAGATCTGTATGAACATTAAACGTTTCCCCTTCTTGTTCGGCCATTTGCCAGAGTGCTGCCCGTAATCCCAATTGTAAAGAAGAATGATTAGAGGGTTCGTCGCAATTTAAATTACCAATATAGATATGTAAATCGGGATATTGGCTTGAGAGTAAGGAATCTATTTCATGAATTAATTGCGTACTCCAGGTCGTATTTTCTGAATAAGAGTGAAGAATGAGTATCCGTTGCGGATTTGATTCCTCCGAAGCGACCCGGGAGGCATTGCCCTTGTACCCTATGAGGCAAAATAAAAATAAAATAAAATAGATTTTCATGATCAAACGTCTTAACTGGCGGAACGAGTTAACCAATAATTTAACGTATCCAATAAAGCTTGCTTTTGCAAAGGCTTTGCCAAATACCCATCAAAGCCATGAACCAAGACCTTCTCTTCGTCTTTCGACAGAGCATAGGCCGTCGTCGCAATAATCGGAACGGTGGAGGAAAATTTACGAATTTCACGGGTAACTTCATAGCCATTTTTCTTGGGCATTTTAATATCCATCAGGATTAAATCCGGCGGATGGGAATGGAATAGTTCAATTGCTTCTTCCCCGTCCCAGGCATGTATAAGATAATATCTGCTTTGCAGGATAAACTGAAGTAACAGAAAATTACTTTCATTATCTTCTACAATTAGAATGCTTTGCTTCTCTTTTAGAGAATTGCTCTGTTTGGCTGGAGTCTCTGTTTGAGCTTGTGCGGTAAGGGAAACTTCCTGTATCGGCAAACGGAACCAGAATTTGGCCCCCAAGCCTACTTTTGACTCGACTCCGATTTCCCCCTGTAAACCTTCTATAATGGATTGGGAAATAGATAGACCTAATCCAAAACCTTTGTAATTTTTGTTTTCCCGGAAGAAACGTTCAAATATCTTTTTTTGTTTTTCTGGTGAAATTCCGATTCCCGTATCGGATACATAACCATATAATTCATTTGCCTGAAGGCGGTAGCCGAGGGTGATGCTGCCTTGGCTTGTGAACTTGACTGCATTGCCGATAAAATTGGTCAATACTTGTTTCAGGCGGACTTTATCGGTCAGAATGCAATAGTGTTCTTCTGGAAACTCACAATTGATTTTAATATTTTCCGGAGACGTTTTCATTTTGGCCAGGATCGCCATGTCGTTGAATAGATCCGTCAAATCGGTCGGAGAAAAGGTAAAATCCATCGTTCCGCTTTCAATCTTTGACAAATCGATAATATCGTGAATAAGGCGTAACAGAATTTCATTGTTTTCTTCAATTTGATGTACCATTTCCTGGCGCTTTTCCAGATCGTCTGTTTCATTTAATAAATTGGAAAAGCCTACAATTGCATTTAAGGGAGTACGAATTTCATGCCCCATATTGGCGATAAAAGCATTTTTGAGTTTTTCCGAACGTTGGGCCTTTAACATGGCATTGTACAATTCCTCCTCCATCGCTTTTGCCCGATCGATATTCTGAGAAATTTCAGTAAAGATAAAACCACCGGTTTCCTGTTGATAACCGGTGATACCGATTTGATAACTTAACCAATGAAGACGTCCATCCCTGTGTAAAACAGAAAATTCTTTTCGGTAATGCAGGGGTCTATCGGAACGGGTATCTTGCAGAAAATCGATTAAGGACCGTTGATCTGGGGCCGAAAGATTTCTATAAGCATCGGTCAATGTGTCAGGAACGGCGTCCAGATCCAGATTTTTTAACCAATTAGAGGTAAAATGGCATTTTTGTTTCCTTAAATCGTAATTGGCCACTCCGATGGAAACTTTGTTCATGGCAAAATCCAGGGCTTGTGTCAATTTCCGGCGAATACTTTTGCCTTCATATATTTCTTGATTATCAATGAGCACAATCAGCGTTTGATTACTGCCAGCATTTTCTCCGGGAAGATAGCGGACCAGAAAACGAAAATAATATTTCTTTTTCTGAAGGGTTGTGGCTGCCAGGTCCGTTGGGGAATGTAAAACGATAAGCGAATTTACAATTTCTTTGTTCCGGATTTTAGTCCGTAAAGAAGATTCCCGGATGTGATCAAACAAATTCAAGGTCAATAACTGCTCGGAAGAGGAGTGAAGAACCGGAAAAATACCTTGTAATTTTGGAGAAAAATTATACTGCAACAAATAACCGTTTTCATCGAAAACCAGCATAGATACAGGCATATTCTTGAAAATCAGATCATATTCCTTGTATAATGTTTTATAACGATTTAAAGATTCGCGAATATGCAGATTATAAAGCTGGATACGCCTATAATATCTGTAAAGGAAGCCGATAATGAGGAGACCGAGCAGCCCTAGCAGCAAAGGACGTTGGTGACGGATAAGGAAAGGAGGAGGGATATTGTATAATTGGGCATTTTCCATAGTGTTCAGAGAGGAATAAAGTCCTTTTTGGTATAGTAGTTGAGAGTTCAAATGAATTTTTTTGTTTTCCACATACGTAAAAGGTAATAGATCCGTTTTTTTCCCCTCGTATATCTGTTTAAAAAGTTCGGTTGTTTGTTGTGCATATTGTTCTATGGAAGGATAATAGCCACCTAGAACAGGTTCAGCACTGACATCCTGATCTTGTAAAGAGAAGGTAGGAACGGATAAGGAGGTCAAAAAAGAAGGGATCGTATTGAATAGCACAACTTTCCGCTGAGTGGGTAAACTGTTTATTTTCTGGCAAATCGTATCGGCATGAATTTTATTGCTATTGTATACAGAAATTTGCAAATCCGGGAAGGCTTGCCGGGCGGTTGTACGAAGTTGTTCTAATTCGAATTCATCACTGAAACTGCCGGTCGTAAGGTAAATTATTTCCTGGAGTTGGGGGTATAAATGAAGGAGAAGTTCCAGGTTTTTTAAACTCACATCCGCTTTCATAACACCGGTTACCGGAAGCTGTTTAATGGACGTTGGAGTGGAGATATAACCACTGTCCGTTAACCCTTCTGCTTTAAAGAAATCAGCGTAATCACTCAAAATTCGGGGGTGTACTCCACATAAAATAACCGGTATTTTTTCCCATAATCCCCGCAAATTCATGACCCGGTAAAGCATCCAGCTTTCTTCACCTACCAAAATCAAAATTCGGGGACGGATAATTTTGGGGGATATTCGTCCTTTGGTAAAGGCTCCCTGCATTTGTAAACGCGAACTCAAAAACGATTGTTGTTTATCTAACCGGGCGTATACGGCTCGTGGAATAAGTTCGGGATCGATTGCTTTAATTTCTTTTTGTAATTGTTTTGTTAAAGCTGTTCCCCAGGCATTTTCGTAACTATAGGAATTTAGGATAAGAATAAAATTTTCCCGGCTCAGTTTATTTTCTGAAAGAAGAGGCTCCGTATTTGCTAGGCTTGTCGATACTATCCAGAAAAACAAGATAGAAAAAACAGGCTTTAGCATGATATTCAGGTATGAAATTATTTATTAGGTAAAATTATATATAATTTTTTAATTAGCTAAGATTTTATGTAATTTTTGTCATCAAAAGATGATTTGGATTTTAAAAGCTCAGGGGAATATAAAATTTAAGGGTTCCCCTGTTCAAGTTCAGGTATTTAAACACTTGAACAGGGGAAGATGTTGCCTCTTTATCTCATCTTGTTATTCGTATATTTGGTGATGAGGGTATTTCTGAGTTGAGTGTATGTATGCATGATTCTATCTGCACATTCCTGTGCGTATGTATTCAGTAATTCCCGGGCTTTTTTCGGATTTTTCTTTTGCAATTCCAGATATTGTTTTTCAATTTCCGTATTCTGTTTGAAAAAATCGTCTTCCAGGGGTTTACGGGCAGCTTCGAGATTTTTTTTTCCGTCCTGCCAATTCAGGTAGAGCAGATTATCTACAAAATCGATTGCCCAACGAGCGGAATTGTCGCTATATTGTTGGGGATCGTAAATAGAGTATACTTCTGGAATACGGCTAACTCCCGTAAAGAGGGGAAGATAGGGAGAAGTATAGGCGTTGTCTTGAAATACCCAATAAATGCCTCCGATTTCCCGGGGCATATTGGAACGAAGTTGTGCGACCATTCCATATTCTCCGTCTGCTCGTGCCACGGCTCGGCGGCGGGTTGTTTTCAGTAATTTCTGTGTTTCGGAAGAAGGAAAAGGGGTTGCCAGTTTACTTTTTACCCATTCTCCGTTTTTTCCGGAATAATACCAGGCTGCATCGTTTTCTTTATCGTAGATCGTCCCGGTGAAGGTGGAGCGTTGGAAATTCATAAAATCCTGTACAGAAACAAGGTGTTCCGGTTTAAAAGAAAAGGGATACAGATTCAGGGGCTCTACATATTGGATGTATTGATTCAGATTATCGAACGGATTTTCTGTTTTCCTATCGGTTATAGGAGCGTTGGACGGGGCAAAGGTTGTCGCAAACAGCCAGAAACGGTTTGTGGCCCACTCCCGTGGAATGGGGGCATATATTTCCTGCCAGACAAAAGGTTTTCCGCTTTCGGGAGAGTACCAGCCGTTTTCGATAGCTATTTGCTGATAATTTGCAGAAGCTTTGAATTGTTCCGGTCGGGAAAGATCGATCTCTTTGATGATACTCCAGTTCGGGATAATGGCAATATGATCGTCGGGAACCCGTTGAGCGGCCCAGATAACGCCTGGTTTTCCGCTTTCTGGGGTCCAGTTTTTGCCAACACTGAATAATTCCAGTACCCATATTTTTTCGGGATCTGCAAGGGTCAGACATTCCGATTCCGGTCCGCAGGAAGGCAGAAAACCATATTTTTCCATAAGAGAAGTGATGAGCTCCAGGGCTTCGTCAGCGGTTTTACAGCGTTGCAAGGCGAAAATCATAGCCTGTTCTACTGTCATGATCTGTTTGCCTTCTCCTTTGTCGACTTGTAGTTCCGGTCGTTGGCTGAGAGTGCTTTCTCCAATACACAATTGGTATTCATTGATATGCGAATAAGCCGATTGGAAATAGGTGTAGGTTTGTTCCACTTGCGGGATATAACCTAGAATTTCCCCATTTTCTTCCAGGGGAAGATCCACGCGTTGTATACCGTAATAAACCGGGGCCATACTGCCTGCGGGATATTTTTGTCCCGCCACCACCCGGATGCGGCAGTCTGCTCCCGCATCGGTATGGGAGTTTAGCACACTACCGTCTACTGTCGCTTTTTTGCCTGCTACGATAACGGTACAGGCTTTGCTTTGAAAAGCGACAATGAAGAGAAGTAGAAAAGTTATGTTTACTATTTTCATGTTTCTTTTGTTTACAAAGTTCAGTCTTTTTAGGATCTCATAGCCTCTACCTCTTCCACGGTAGTAGGTACATATTTTCCGAGTCTCCGTTTCCCTTCCGGAGTAATCAGATAGTCTTCTTCGTTGCGCAGTCCCCCGAAATCTTTGTATTTTTCTACCGCTTCATAGCAGATGAATTCCGTAAAACGTTTTTCGGCTTTCCAGCGGTCGATTAATTCGGGAATAAAATAAATTCCGGGTTCAATGGTTAATACAAAACCGGGTTCCAGTTTACGGCCTAGCCGGAGGGATTTTAAGCCGAAAAGAGTGCTTTTCGGTTGTCCGTCATAGCCGACCCATACCTCGCCCAGATTCTCCATATCGTGTACATCCAGTCCCATCATATGACCTAATCCACAAGGGAAAAAGAGTGCATGGGCTCCGGCTTGTGCAGCTTCCTGAGGATCTCCTTTCATGAGGCCGATGGCTTTCAGGCCTTCTGCCAGGGTAGCGGCTGTTTTCAGATGGATATCTTTAAACATAAGACCGGGTTGGAGGGCAGCTACTGCCGTTTGGTGAGCGTGGAGGGCGATATTATAAATTTCCTTTTGACGTTCGGTAAATCGTTTGCCTACCGGAAAAGTAGAAGAAAGATCGCCTGCGTAATGCATCCGGTTTTCCGCTCCGGCATCCAGCAAAAACATCTGCCCTTCTTGGGCGATATGTCCATGATAATGGTTGTGCAGGGTTTGCCCGTGTACGGTCGCAATGACCGGGAAAGAAAGATTCCCTTCGTCCCGTAGTGCGATTTCCGTAACGGCTGCGGCTACTTCCGATTCTTTCATACCCGGGCGGATCATTTGCATTGCTTTTATGTGCATATTCGCCGAAATCGTTACGGCTTCTTCAATTTGTTCGATTTCTTCTGCGGATTTATAATTTCGCTGATTGACGACAGCCCGGATAAAATCGATAGAGCTTCCTTTAGCTTGCTGGTCGGGAGGGATGCGGAGCAATTCAAAGAGCCGGAGGATATGTTCTCCCCGGTAAGGTGGCAGATAATGGATTTTACGTCCTTGGGATATTGCCTTTTTCAGATATTCTTCCAATTGGGCTACAGGACGGATTTCGGTGATACCGACCCTTTCACTTTTTTCCCGTATACTCGGCTGGGTACCCATCCAGACAATATCGTCCAGGGTGAGTTCA
>OLIW01000087.1_pt1 | contig 108357 bp, 86 predicted proteins | sample 1601321 | NCBI WGS metagenome assembly OLIW01 (sample SAMEA2452114, study PRJEB22498) | human gut metagenome
ATCTCTGATAGGAAAAAAGGAATAGCAACTTTTACAGTAATTTGTAATTGAAATGGCACGGGAATCATTTTCACAATACGAATTTGCTGATGTTCCATCGACAAATAATTATTGGCGCCTTGATGAATAATTAATGTAAAAATCGTTAAAATTAAAATATCTAAAAAAGGAATAAAATAAGGTAACATTGAAGTATAATAAAGGAATACTCCCGATTGAAAAATTGTATTCATTGCAGCAATCACTAAATAAACTAAAAAGGGTTGCACAATTAATAGTCCTGTAAAAGATAAAAGATAATTTGAATCCTTAAATAGTAAAATGAATTCCTTTTTTATTAAACCTTGAACAACACTTTTTTCTTTAAATTGATATTCTTTTTTAGGTAAAGTATGGCTTTGGATGTGAAAATTTCTAAAATAATTAAAGGATGCGATGCCAACAGTTAATCCTAAAATTAATATTCCAACCGCAATACATAAATAATACAAAAGTTCAATAGATGTAGATAATACAAATACATCAGCTAAAAAATGAATAGGAATAAAATATTTTTTTAAATGAATGAGATGATTAATTGAAGAAACATTCAATAAAGAATCTAATTGATTTTGAGCCACAATTTGAATAAAAACATTTAAAACTCGACTATAAAGAAAGCAAAAACCAAATAAAATCAGTATTGTAAATACAAATTGAATAATTAAATGTTTCTTTAAATAATCCATAAATATTTTTACAGGGTAAACTAAAAGTAAGATAATGCCTGCTTCATAAATAAAAGTCAATAAAGGATAAAATAAAGCAAGATAATAGAAATAAATCATTTTATTCATGACAATTCCATAAGAAACAAATAAAGGAAAAGTGAAACATAAACTGGTTACATATTGAATTAAAAATAAAAATAATAGTTTAGAAAGAATAATTTGATTGTTTTTTATCGGTCGATTAGTTAATTGCCTTAAATCATCCACATTAAACAACAATTTTTTAGCACGAAATACTCCCAAAATTATCATGCCAATAGATACGACAAATAAAAATAACGTCATAAACGCAATTGGTGCATTTTGATAGTTTTTAATTTCAGATAAAATTCGATAAAACAAAAAGGTTTCTAAAGCAACAAAACAAACAAATGCGAGGACATAAAAAATCGAAGAAAGCACTCTTTTTTTCAAATCTTTCTGGGTTGGAAATATTAACTTGAAATCTTTGATTAAAAGATTAAGCATTTTTTACCCTCCATACGTTTCTAAAAAAATTCGAGATAATTGAAGCCGTTTATTCGGATCTTTATTTAAATCGTATAAAGCGACAACGACTCCATTATTAATAATCGCAACACGATCACAAATTTTTGATACTAATTCAATATTATGAGAGGTAACAAATACGGTTTTACCATGATTGGCATATTCTCTCATCATATTTTTTAAAGATTCTACAGCCATAATATCTAATCCAACAGTAGGTTCATCTAAAATCCAAATTTTTGGATTGTGAATCAAACTTGCAATTAAACATAATTTTTGTTTCATCCCATGAGAATAACTAGAGATTGGCAATTGTAAATCTTCTTCATTAAAATACAATCGTTGTAATAAATAACGATAATTCTTTACAAAGGCGCCCTCGCTAATTTTATAAACACTAGCAATAAATTCTAAAAAATCATAACCTGTCATCACTTCATAACAGGTGGGTTCACTAGCAACATAACCAAAAGTTTTTTTGGCTTCAATAGGATCTTTTTGCATGTCATAACCATCTAAAACAATGGTCCCCTTATCTATCTTTTTAGCCCCTATCATACAATCAATGGTTGTTGATTTTCCAATACCATTTCGACCAATAAATCCAAACAATTCTCCCTCATAAATTTCTAAATTAAGACCTAATAAGACTTCTTTTTTCCCATAAGCTTTATATAAATGGTCAATGGAAATCATTACTTTTTTTTCATTTTCTTTTTCCATTCTTATTAGATCCTCCTTACTTTTTGATACCAAATCATTTGGTTTTGATCATAAAATACATATTGAGATTGACAATGTAAACATTGATAAACATGATCATCATAAAAAACATTACTTTCTTTGCATACAGGACAATATTTAGAATAAATAGAATAACTTGCTGGTGTGCATAACATTTTTTCATCTAAATATAAAGACATTAATTCTTGTTCATTTTTAGAAGAAGTGAAACGATATTGTTCTTGATCTAAATAAAAAATATTCCATAAAGAAAGAGCCTCAATGGTTTGATATTTTTTAGTGTCCAAATCCGATAAAAGCAATTGAAAATCATTCAAATCAGAATTCGTCGTAAAAAATAACAAATGTCTTGCTAAATTTGCTTGACGATCCGCAACTTTTCGATTCAAAATATGAATGCAAAACCCATCTGTATTTTTTTCTTTTTCAATTTCTATTTTAAAATCTTTAGAATAAAAATAAAGATTTTGGTTCACATCAATCCATCCAAATTTATTTAAAATAATTGGTGTTTTTTTACTTTTAGCGGACAATTGCATATTTCTTGCTTTTAAATTTTTTAAAAGAATACAATAATAATAAGCCATAAAATCTTGAGTCAAAGATTTTTTATCTCCGTATCCTATGATTTTTTTATAAAAACGAAAGCAATAACGATAAGATTGATTTTTTAAAAAAATGTTGGTTAGATGAATGGTTGTTAAAGAAAAATTTGCTTTTGAAACTTCTTTATAAAAATAGGTCGACTTTATTTTTTGAATTTTATTCATGAGTTGTTGAATAGAATCAAAGGCAATTTGAATTTGATCTTCATTTAAAGATAATGATTTATTCCCATCGATGGTTTTAATGATAGAAACATAAAAATAACGATATTGATTTAATTCATTTTCTAATAAATCCACAAGTCGAACAACTAAGTAATTTTCATAGATTTTTAAATCATCAATATTTTGATAATAATAAACATATTGCGGGCTTAAATGATGATTCTTATTTTTCCAAAACGAAGGTTCTTTTAAAGTTTTTAAAAACATCTCGCTACTTAAATGATGTACTTGTTCTGCTCTTAAAACCACATCTTCTCCTTGGTTTGTCAGATGAGGATGGGCAATGATAGAAAGAATGACATGAAAAATAAATTGACATTCTTCAAAAAATTTCAAGTCACTTTGGAAAGAAACCTCTTGTAATGAAGGACAATTCAAAGCATCAAGATGGCGATAAAAACTACCCGCATCAGAATATTGTTTCGCATATCTTTTAATATCTCGAATGGCCTTTTTTAAATATTTTTCTTCACTTAGTTTCATAAAATTACAACTTTCTTATCAGTGATTGAATAATTTTTTCACTTTTAACAAAAGTATTGCCATATTGTTTTTCAATTAAAGTCAATAAATGCTTTAATCCTGTTTTGATATATTCTTCAAAACGTCCTTCGAGTTTGACGAGGATTTTTCTTGCTAATAAGAAATCTAAAACAACTTCTTTTTGACCTCCACAAGCAATAAAAGCAGGAACTAACGTGCTGATTTGATTCATGACACGGTTACCAAAAGTAATATCAAAAGTTTCATCAATATAATCACAAATCTTTTGGAATTTTTCATAATCAGACGGGGTCATTTGATAATCTGGTGTTTGAATGGCCTTCGTTAACAATTCATTAAATTTAGAATAACTCAATTGAATGGTTTTTGCCTCTTCTTTGACCTCAAATGGAATATTCCGATTATCAAAATCAATGGTTATTGCCCGGTCATAAACTTTATCGGTAATTGAAAAAGTAGAATCATCTTTATTTGCCGTTCCTACAAAATAAACATTTTCTGGAATTTGAATAAAACCATCTGGCAATTTCGCAGGTGGAATAAATTGATATGGCAATTGCATAATTCTTAATTTCCATGAATCAGCAGGATATTCTAATACGGATAAGAAATCAGCAAAGTAATATTCTACCCGAGAAATATTCATTTCATCTAAGACAAATAGATGAATACGATCAGGATTATAATTCGCTTCGTATAAGTGAATTAAAAAATCAGTTTCCGCATAAGTTTTAGAAAAATCATTAAAGTATCCTAAAATATGTGTTTTATCTCTCCATGTTGCTTGTACAGGAATAAATAAAACATTGGCATGGATAAATTTAGCAAAATAACGAGGTAAAGAAGATTTACCAGTCCCACTTAATCCTTCTAAAATCATAAAATGAGAAGTAATAAAACTACTAACAAAAATTCGAAGAGTATCAATATCAAAATATAGTTTTTCTTCTTTAGCTAAATAGTTTCTAAACATGTGACAAATTTGTTCTAAAGAATAATCATCACTTGGAATGGATTCAATTGCATATCCTTCATATTGATCATCAATTTTTGATAAGGATGGAAAAACTTTTTCTCGTGTTCCTAATTTTTCTTCACTAGTATAATCAAATCCCTCATTCGTATTTAAAGGTGTTGCTGAAGGAGAACTTGCAGTAATTTGTTGAGAAGTTGTAGCTACAGGTAAAGGATCAAAACTTGCAGTAACATTATTATCAGAAGGAGTTAAATCTTCATCTTCAAATTCAATAGCATTTCTTTTACTAAAGAAACGATAAGGTTTATCAATAAAAATCAAATTGACAACTAACATTAAAATGGCACTAATAAACAAGGCAATTAAAATATAAATGGCCGTTGTCAAAAGGACACTTTGCCAAACAGCAGTTAACACGTTGCCAATATTTTCTTTGTTCAATGGGGATTGTAAAATAATTCCTATTCCTAAAGATAACAATAGACAAACAAGTCCTGTAGCACAATAAATACCAATCATTTTTGCACTATACGGGCTTTTATTGTTTACAATGGCATATCTTCTTTCATAAATAATAAAGATAGCGCCAGCAACGACATAAATGGCAATTAAAATTAAACAAATATAGCCAGAAACACCATAAGAAACCAATTTAAAATTTAAAGTCTCTGCTATCATTGCAATAGGATTGTCTTCATTTGCAAATTTAAAAGATCCTTCGATACATAAACCTACAAATAATAGTAAAAATGAATAGAAAAAAGCCATTGCAATAGCAATTAGATTTTTTCTTGTAAAATAAGGTTTATTCATCATTATCCTCCCCTTTTGATTGATTTTGTATGTCTATTTTTTTGATTGTTTCTTGATTTGAAGATGAATCCTTAATGACATGAATCATTTGATTTTCATCATTTTTTTCCATTGGAATCTCTTTTTTTTCTTTAAAGCCTTTTTCATCAAAAGAATAAGCATATCCTTTATAATAAATGGTTTCAACAAATTGAACTTTTGGATCTAGCAAAAAGTCTTCCGACAAATCTTCCATTGCATTTTTTAATATTTCAATCCTTTTTTCTTGTTCTTGTGTTGCTTTATTAGAATATCGATCAAACATGATTAAGCAATAAATCACCGCAATGATTGTTATGATTCCTGAATAAGATTGAAAAAATAAGATAAAAATCCCTAATAATGGAATTCTTTGATTGGTATAAATTCCAATCACATCTTCTGATGTTGGATGATAAGAGTCAGAAGAGCCGACTGCATCACCTCGTGTCGTATAACGAATCACACCATTATCATCATTACCAATTTCTACTACACGGTGAATAATATTTGTTCCTTCATTATTTTTATAAGCAATGACATCATAAAGTTCAATGGGATTTTCATCCGTTACTTTATCTAAAATAATGATGTCATAGGTATTGAATTGGTTATCCAAATGATTCATTGTTAAATAATCATTTGCTGCATGTTTTTTACTCATAGAACCTGAAGACACAACCATAATCGCTTTATTATTAATCATTAAAGCGTTCCCTTGAATTTTTTGGACAATAGAAAAGACAAAAACAGGAATTAAAATAACCATAGCGATACAAAAAAGAACTGTTTTCACTATTTCTATAGTTTTTTTGCGCTTTTTTACTTTTTCTTGACTTTCATAAAGATAAGTATCAATTAAATCGATATCTTTTTTCCCTAGTTGAATATCTTCAATAGAAGAGACAACATGAGAGCGATAAAGAATCGTAAAAACAGCCGCAAAACTAACGACACCAATAAAGGTGACAATTAAGGATATCAATTCTATATTTGTCATTCAAGTTTAACCTAGTTCATTGCACGAATTGTCACTGTAAATTGAGGATCTTCTTCAGCATCTCCATAAATACAACTTCTTAAATCTTCTAAGGTTGCTTTCATTTCTTCATCTGAAATAGAAATGCCTTTATTTGGATCTGAATAATCGGTATCATAATAAAGACCTGGATTCGTGTTTTCAAATGCGCTTCCCCATCCAAAAGTAATTGTGTATTCAAAATGAATCGTGTCTTCAACCACATTAGAAGTGATATCAAGATCTTCTGGTGTTTCTACACAACTAGGTAAAACAATATAATTTTTAGCCTCAGAAGCAGCTGTTGTAATTCCTTCCGGAACGGTTAATTGAATGGTTGCTCCTGTTACATATGTCTTTGGTGAAATTTCGCCAGTAACGGTTACAGATAGATTTTCATAAGGACCTGTTTTGTCGCTTCTTACACGACCTGTTTTGTCGCTTTCTTTGGGTTCAAAGATAAAAGAATCATTGTCATCTTTAAATTGAACATTAGAAATCTTAATTGAACTATCTGAAACTGTACCCACCGTAATATTTCCAGTTTTTTCTGCTTCTGCTTGTGAAGCAAGTACCCATGCAGCAAAACCAGTAGATACTAAAGCTACAGATGAAAACAAACTAACTCCTAAAATAATTTTTCTTCTTTTATAAGATTTTCTTGTCATTTTAACCATAATATTTTACCCCCTTATTTCTTTATGGTTTGAATATATATATAAAACATAGATTTATGTTTTATAACTAAATTAACCTTTTGTGGTGTAATTATCTCCATTATCACCAAAGTTTTTCATTATAACTTGCCAAACTTGATAAGTTGTTGTAGAAACATACTTCATAGGCGTTCTAGAAAATGAATAAGTAAATTTTTCTGAACTACTTCCTGAATATCTTGTATACGTATAACTTCCTTCTGTGGATAATTTTTGTGTATTGATAACTAATCCCGTTTCATTTCCTGATTCATCCATAATACTTTCAACAACAGGGCACCAAATACCAGCATAGTAAATATAGGAAGAATTGTTATAATTAACAATTTGACGATCGTCAATATTAGTAATTTTTACTAAATCTGTTATTTCATTAAATGCACTTTCAGTATTGCTTGAATCTACCAAAAGATTTGTATCAGTATAAAAAATATATTGTTCTTGATTCGTGGTTTTAAATATTCCTGTGTAGACATCATATGTTCCTATCAACACTTCAGTACTTGTAGCTTCTTTATAATACGCTACTCCAAATGAAGTCAAAGGCTGAATAAAAAAGTAATTAACTTGAGTAATAGCTTTATCATTAGAAGAAGATAAAATATCACTAGTATCAAACCACGTAGAGGAAGACAATTCAATATCCAAACTATAGGTTTGTAATTTTACTTGGTTATTAGATAAAGAACTAATATTAACCGCATTAAATTCTTTTTTATTTGCACTTCCTATTGTAAAGTTTTTAATATTCATTTGTCCTGATAAAATATAAGGTGCATCATTGCCAGTAGCAAAATTGACTGTTCCAAAAATATTAACTTGAGCCGCTTGATAGTATTGCCAATAAATAGCATACGATGTACTAAAAATGCCATAATAACTATAAATGACATTTTGTGGATTAGATCCCCATTTTTTTGTGGGTGGTGCTTCTAAAACAATTAACCCTCCAGATAATGCTTTGGTTTCTCCTGGTAATGTTTTATGAACAATAAATTTATTGATTTCAATATCAGAAAAAACTTTTTTCGTATTGCCATTTTCGGAATAAAAGCCTAAATTTAAGATACTATTTTCATCCATAAATAAACTACTTCCAGGCATTAATTTTAATTCCTGCGAAACAGAAAAAATACTATTTTCAAAAATCAAATCAATTGATGAACTAATCGGAAATGTCACGCGATCAAGTGGTAAATAAAAAATTTCATCAATTGTTGTAATAACTGCATCAATATAAACATTTACAGGCAACAAAATCGAATTCACTTGTATATTCATATTTTCAAAATTAAAACGATACTTTCTATAGAATAAATTGTATTTTGTCGCATTATTTGCTGTTTTTAAAGCACTAACTTCATAAGGTTCATAAGTAATTGTGGCATTGATTCCATCCTTATTAGAATACGTCATTAAATAAGTAGATGCATCTTTTCCAAAAAAAGGAATATAAATATTGGTAACTCCTAATGAACCCAAATTTAATTTTGTAAAAACATCTAAAGTACCAACTTGACTTCCATTAGAATAGAAATGAACCTCACAATTTAAATATGGAAAACCATAATTTTCAAAGGGACTGATTCCTTTTGAAAAGCCCCATAAAGTGGTATTACCACCTTTTACATCATATAAAACCACTTGAGTTTTTAAGTTTCCTCCGGGCATCACTTCAACACTTCCAGTTCCCATAGAATCATAAATATATCCAAAAGAATGAACCATTCCTCCATTATTAATAATTAATTGATGACCATTTAAATCTAAAGAAACATAGTTATTTACAATATAACCTTGAATAGATGAACTTGATCCTGTATATCCACCAAGATATAAATTTCCATTAACGATTAAATCATTTTGTAAAATGATTGTATAATCTCTTGGATTTTTCTTTGATAAATCTTGTACCGTCTCTGTTTTTTCTTTAAAATAATCTAAAGAAATATAAGTATCATTCGTAATATTTTCTCCTGTGCCTACTGTATGTTTTGAAGGATCTGTAATGCTGTTATCTGCCCGTCCTTCAACATCTACACGACCATCATTCATACTAAAATTCACGGTTCTTCCTGATGATATGGTCGTTTGCAAAGAAGAACTACCTAAATTGACTGTTAAAGATTGCGAACTAAAGGAAGAGTCGTCATTTAAATTAAAGGTCGCTGCTCCACCCGCATATATATTACTTGTATTTCCGCTAGTTAGATTATTAATATGACTTGTTAATTGATTTTCTTCAAACTGTTCATTGTCTCCAAGCATATGAGTCCATTCTGCATAAATTACAGTGTTTTGATTAATCGGTTGTGAAAAATCAAATAGTTCCCCACTAGAGCCCGTATTTGTAGCATTAGCACTAAAATAATTGACGAAAGTATAGCCCTCCAAAGAAAGACTTGGTTTTTCTATAGTTGATCCTTTAGGAACGACATAAGTATACTCAGATGAATTAGAAACTTCTATAGATAGATTTTGAATATACGTATAAACAATTTGATAGACTAAAACTGTCCAATCACCGTACCATGTTTTTTCGCATGTTTCTATTTGGTGATACGTTTCTGTCCATGTGATATTTCCATTTCCATCATCTACTGGAGTGGTGGGTTCTACTGCTAAATAAGGATTTTTTTCATGCTCTTCATATTTTGGCAACCATTCATTATACACAGATTGATTAAACAAACTTCCACTTTCATCAACTAATTTAGTTTTTGTTTCATTTCTATTTGTTTTTTGTGTCTTTTTTATGTATCGAATATAAACATTCACTGTGCCAGTATTGGTTCCTATAAGATTTTGTGATTCTTGTGATTTGATACTCCATATTGCAGAAACGGGCATAACTAAAAAGAAAGAGAAAAACAAAAATACTAAAAGAAATATTTTTTTATAACTTTTTTTCATGTTTTTCCCTCCTTATCTTATGTTTATTTTTCTTTAATTCTTAAAGAATAATGCATTTCTATGGATTGAAATGACTCAAAATTATCATTTAACAAATTCGTTGGATTGGTAAAAGCTAATTCCAATGATATTGGAACACTAGTTGTTGACTTTATATCAGCAACAACCAGTTGATTTAAAGAATTCTCATATGTTGATTTAATAGGAATTGCTGCAGTTAAAGAATACATATAATTATTTGCGTCATATTCCTTCTTTTCTTTTTGAATTTTAACAGAAAAGAAAGCATTTTCTAAATTAACGCTACGAACAAATAACTCTGTAGGTGCAGTAATAAAAGTTGTATCCGTTATTAAATCGATTGAATTTGTTTTTGGATAAATATAATAGCATTCATAATCTAAATAATATTGTGAAACATTATCAAACGCAACTTTTTCATATAAACTTTTAGTGACTATAATTGTATAAATTAATTTGGTAGACGAAAAATAGATAGAAGTATTTCCTTCATTATCTGTAATTGGATAATATTCAAATCCTTGAATTGGATATTGTGTAAGATTATAAGAAAGTCCTACATCAATTAAGCGTACTGCATCATCAACAATGACTTCTCCTTCAAATGTTTCTTCAGTAGGAGTGGCTGCAATACTCCAAGCAGAAAAACCAACACAGGTCATTGTTAAAATGGATAGTGTTGTCAAAAAAACAATTGTTTTTTTACGCATTTTTTATTGCTTTTTTAAACCGATGTATTGGCAACAGCTGTCAAAGTCAATGTATAAGTTAATCCGTTTAAATTATTATACAATGCTGTTAATTTATTCTTTGCATCTGTTCCATTAACTGTCGATGAATCCTTTTCATTGTAATAATCCATTGGATTATTGCCACCAAAAGCAGTTCCCCAATCAAATGTTATTTGAATATCTGCTTTTCCTTTCGTTGGTTGTTCATCAACTGGAGAAAAAGAAGCAAGTTGAACATCTGCAATAGTTGGTAATGCAGCGACATAACCTGCAGTAACGGCAGCTTGATACTTTTCTGGATCACTAGCAGCAAGGGAAATCGTAACTTTTTCTAGTTCGGTATAATTTTCAACAACTATAGTCAATTTTGTTGAAAGATGTTCTAATGTTGAATTAACCAACCAATCTCCCGGTTCTGCTTCTCTTCCGCCAAAAATAATTTTTTGATTGTTTTCTGGATCATCATCAGAATCCGTCCAAACAAATTCATCTTGAACAAAAGAAATATTCGTATCGGTTACTGTTTCAACAATAATGTCTCCATTTAATGTAACAGGGTCTGGCGTTGTTGTAATCACCCATGCAGCAAAACCAACACTAACTAAAGCGGTGCAACCCAAAATCGAACTGACTAAAAAAACTGATTTCTTATTTTTTTTCATAAAAATTCCCCCTTAAATGTGTAAAAATTATAATATAAAATATTATAAATGTCAAATTTCAGCAAAAAAATGGCAAAAAATTGCCATTTTGTCTATTGAATCAACTATGAAATAACTACAAATCGATCTTGAAATGTTTCTTCAATGTCAAAAGAATCGATATTTTGATAATAAATTAACCACTGTTTGTCAATAACATCATTTAAAGCACCATTGTCAACAATATAAAGCATCCTTTTTTGTTGATCTTCATTGGATTGAACAAAAGCATAAGCATTCTCTTTTGATGCTGTCATCAATTTTAAATTATCAAAACTAATGTCAACTAATTGAGCCGAAGGATTATTGGAATAAATCCGACTATAACGAATATTTGTTAAAGGATATCCTGTTGAAGCATCATAATATAAATGCCGACGAATAGGCACATTTTCGTCTGAGACAATTTGATATTTCATCCCATCATTTTCACTAAGATAATAATTTGTAAAAGTCGATCCCATTACGCGTCCATCCATTGTAAAAGAACCAACCTTTGTCGTTTGATAGTTTCCTTCTTCTTTTTCTTTTGCGTAGATATTGATGGCTAATTCGACTTTTTTATCTTGTGTCCAATAATCTTGGAGATGTAAAAAATATCCATTTTGAGAAACAAAATATCCCTTTTGTAATTGATAAGATTTAAAATAATCAGCAATGGTTTGAATGACATACGCTTCATATAAAACATTCAAATCTAATTTCAAATCTTCTTTTAAAGATTCATCACTCAAAACATAAGTAATTGTTCTTTTTTCTGGATTAAACTCAAGACGATAACTTTCCTTTTGATTTAAAGAAGCGACAATTTTTGCCAGTCTTTGTTGACTATTTGAACTGAATGCTGGATCAGGATTTTTTGTATTTGAATACATTAATTCTTCCCAAAAATCGTATATTTTACCGGAAAAAACATTATATGGACTATTTTCTACGATTGTTTTTTGGTAAGCATCATATAAAGCATCATATAAAAATTCTGAAACTTGTATTTCTTCGTTTGGATGATGATCAATATAAGCCAAACTTTTATATTCATCAAATTCATAATCTGGATGAAAAGATAAGTATGCAGCATAGGCAATTTGTTGATAAGTTTCACTTACAATCGTAAAATTTTCACTAATAGAATAATCATCTGTTTTTTCAATATAGTAATAAAAATTGATTTCATTTTCGAAAGGAGTAACAACTTCATCATTTGGTAAACGAATAGAATCCAGTTCTATTTTTTGTAAGCCTTCTTGTGGTTGATATTGTTGTGCACAAGAATGTACCCCATAAGTTAGACTAATCACAGCAATTAGAAAAAAAACACCAAACAAAACAATTCGTTTGATAATGCTTTTTTTGTTGGATGAGATGAAAACTGTTTTAGCCATAAATTTCCCTTTCGTAAAGACAAAAATAGTTGAAATCAACTATTTTTGTTCATATTTCTAATTTTTTTATATTCTTCAATTTCTTTTTTATCCCCATATACAAAATGATCATGTCCAATGTCTACTAATCTAGGTTTATCTTCTGAATAATCATGAATGGAATCATCATAAACATAAAGTTCCTTACTATTTTCTAAAATAGGGTCAGGAATAGGAATTGCAGACATTAACGATTTTGTATAAGGATGCAAAGGATAAGCAAATAATTCTTCAGAAGTAGCAATTTCTACAATTCTTCCTTGATAAATAACGCCAATACGATCACTAATAAATTTGACAACAGATAAATCATGGGCAATAAATAAGTAAGTCAAACCTCTTTCTTCTTGAAATTTCTTAAAAAGATTTAAAACTTGCGCCCGGATAGATACATCAAGTGCCGAAATAGGTTCGTCGGCAATAATTAATTCAGGTTCCATGACAATGGAACGAGCAATACCAATTCGTTGCCGTTGGCCACCAGAAAATTCATGCGGATATCTTGTTAAATGTTCTGGTAAAAGGCCGACATCTTCTAAGGCCTTTTTAATTTTTTCAATCCGATCTTTTTCATTTTTGTATAAATGAAAGTTATAAAGTCCTTCACTAATAATGTATTCTACCGTTGCTCTTTCATTTAAAGAAGCAGCAGGATCTTGGAAAATCATTTGAATATTGCGCACCACTTCCTTATCTTCATGACGAGAAATTTTACCAGAAATTCGTTTGCCCTTAAATAAAATTTCTCCCTTGCTACAAGGATTAATACGTACGATGGCTCGCCCAATCGTTGTTTTCCCAGAGCCCGATTCACCAACTAATGAAAATGTTTCCCCTTTATAAATATCAAAACTAACATCCTTAACTGCTTTAAAAACACGTTTACCTTTTTGAAAGTCGATGTCTATATTCCGTATCGACAAGATGACTTCTTTGTTTGTTGTATCGGACATATTCGTACTCCTCCTTACTAAATTGGGTTAGTGTTTTTTCAAGTTTTTCATGAATGTTTTGAATAATTTCAGGTTTTTCAATTTTTGGTGCTCGAGGATCTAATAACCATGTTTTTGCAAAATGCGTATCAGAAACATAGAAGTATGGCGCATCATATTGTAAATCTACTGCTAAACAAAATGGATTTCTTTCAGCAAAGGCATCTCCTTTAATGACGTTGTATAAAGAAGGTGGCGTCCCTTGAATGGAAAATAATTCTTTTCCTTTTGTTGCAAGTTGAGGAAGAGATGATAATAACGCCCATGTATAAGGGTGTTTAGGATCATAAAAGATTTCTTCAACTTTTCCTGCTTCAACAATTTGTCCAGCGTATAAGACGACAACACGATCTGCGACACTGGCAACAACACCTAAGTCATGGGTAATGTAAATCGTTGTAAATTGAAATTCTTTTTGCAAATCTTTGATTAAATCAATAATTTGTGCTTGAATCGTGACATCCAAAGCGGTAGTAGGTTCATCACAAATTAAAACTTTAGGTTGACAAGATAAAGCAATGGCAATAACAATTCTTTGTCTCATTCCTCCAGAATATTGAAATGGGTATTCTTTAAATCGTTTCGCTGCATCAGGAATACCTACCCGTTCCATCATATAAATGGCTCTTTTTTCTGCTTCAGCAGCACTACAATTTTGATGTTTCATAATAACTTCTGTAATTTGTTTCCCAATCGTAACAATTGGATTTAAAGAAGTCATCGGATCTTGGAAAACAGTAGCAATTCTTGAACCTCTAATTTTTTGCCAATCTGTAGCTGTCTTTATTTTGGTTAAATCTAAAATCGTATACCCTTTCATGATTGTGTTAGGAATCATAATTGCTTCATCATAACTATCATATAAAATTGTTGTCAAATCCGTTTGAGGATTTTCAACAACTTTTTGTGCAATAAAATAAACTAGTTTTTCATTGCCTTGTATAGAATCCACAAAAGATTGAATCATTTCATAATTTTCAGATTGGTCTTTTAATAATTCTTGATTTTTTTGCTTGAATTCTTGAACTTCTTGATTGCTTAAAGCATTAAAATATTCATTTTCCACTCCTTTAAAAATCACTCTAAAGGTAATCAATTCATATAATTTTTCAATCGTTTCTTCGGTCATTTCTAAACCTTTTTTGTAAGCTTCACTAAACCGATCTTTTAAACTGTTTAAATAGAAAAATTGCGTAACCGGTGAATATCTTTCAATAGATAATAAAATTTCTTTTGCGATTAAACGATTTTGTCTTTTGATTTCTTCACTAACTGAAGAAATAGAGACCTTTTCTAAGTAATGTTGTTTTAAAGATTGAATTTTATTTTTATAAGCTAACATAAAATCTTTATCTTTAAATACTTTATTTCTTTTTTCTTTTAAAACTTGCCGTCTTTCTTTTTTTAGTTGGCTAATTTCTTTATCTTTCTTTTTAATTTCTAAAGCAATTTCTTTCTTTTCTTTTGAAGTTTCAGCAGCAATTTTTTTGTTATATAATTCTACTCTTTCAAAAGTTAAATCTTTTTTACGCGTACTAAAATCTTCTTTTTGTTCTGGTGTTAAAGAAATCATTCTCTTTAAAGCTTTCTTTTCTTCTAAGATTTGTAAATAATCATCTTTTCCACCTAAATAAGCGGCTTGTTGATTTAAAAATTTCACTAAGTGATGATATCTTCTGATTTCTCTTTTTGTTAATGTACATTGTAAAGAAGATAATAAATCATCTTGATAGATGATACTTCCTTTAGAGATAAAACCATTAGATTCTAACATTCCAGTGAATGTTTTTGTTAAAACCGATTTCCCAGAACCTGATTCACCAACAATGGCTAATGATTCATTTTCATAAATATCTAAAGAAACGCCACGAATAGCCGTTAAAATTCGACCACGAACATTAAATTTAACTTCTACATCTTTTAAAGATAAGAGTACTTTTTTATTTTCGCTCATCTTTTTCCCTCCTTACATATGCGTTTTGGGGTCTGATGCATCCGCTAAATTTTGCCCAATAATGTATAAACTTACAGTGATAACCGATGAGACAATAACTGGAATCCAAAATAAGTGTGGATGAGAATCCATATATTGTTGATTATCATTAATTAATTTTCCTAAAGAGTTTTCAGAACCTAAACCAATTTGTAAATAAGACAAGAAAACTTCCGTAGAAATATAAGATGGAATTTCACTTGCCGTGATAGTTACAATAACAGAGGTTAAAAACGGTAAAATATTTTTAGTAACCATCCGTAAAATTGGTGTTCCTAAACAACGAGAAGCTAGATTATATTCTCTGTCTCGAATAATAATTACTTGCGTTCTAATAAAATAAGCAACACCTAACCAGCCCGTAATAGTCATCGCTGCAACAAAGGACCAAAATCCCGTTCCAACAACAGCAACAAAAACAGTAATAAACATTAGATAAGGAATATTAGATACAATGTTGTATACTTCTTGCATAATTTTGTCAACGATTTTTGAATAACCCCATAAAGCGCCAACAATAATGCCAACTGTAATATTGATTGCTGCACAAACGAAAGCCAAAGCTAATGAAGATTGAGCCCCAGCCCATAAAGCATCAAACAAGGGTTCTCCAAATTGTCCCGTCCCAAATACCCATCGAAGATTAAATCCACGATAATCGATGGCCTCACCAGGCGTTAAATAAGAAATGTCTTCTGTTGGAAGGCCATAGTTTTCATTAATCCAAAAAGCTTGACTATAAGGGCTAAACAAAGGATAAATGAATGACATAATTAAAATAAAGATAACTAATCCTAAAACGATATAATTTACTGGATTTCTAAAGAAACTTCTACCAACTGATTTCCAATAAGAATAACGTGGTGCCGTAATTTTTTCAGAATTAATGGTGTTATTATCCACACGAACAAATAATTCTTGAGGAATATTTTGAACTTGATTTTGTTCCATTATTTTCGACCTCCTTTATCAGCAAAGGAAATACGAGGATCAACAATTGCCATTAAAACATCCCCTAAAATCAAGGCTGTTATCGATAAAATAGCATAGAAGAAGGTCAATCCAACTAACATTCCATTATCTGTCTTTTCAATAGCATCCGTAAATAATTTTCCAACACCAGGTATTCCAAAAATTCGTTCAGTTAATAATGCACCTGTTAAACTTCCTAGTAATCCTCCAGGAATATTGTGAATAATTGGAATTGCTGCATTTTTAAAGATGTGTTTATTAAAGATTTCTAGTTCACTTAACCCCTTGGCTCGTGCGAATTTGACATAATCACTATTCATTTGGTCAATCATATATCGACGAATCCAAGACATTAAGCTTCCAATGGAAGGTAACGCCAAACAAATAATTGGCAAGATGTAAGCCACCCATTGTGGTCCTGTAGCTAATTGTAATTGTGTTGGAAGACCAGCGTTAAATCCAATTCTTCTAAAAATATAAATATAGGCTAAAGATGGAACGGCCATAATAAAGATAATATAGCAAATGCCTATTTTATCAATTAACTTTCCTTTATGCTTAGCCATTAATATGCCTATTGGCACCCCAATAACATAAGCTGTAATTGTGGCAATAATACCTATAACAAACGAAAATCCCATCATCGATTTTCCCGAACGAACTTCAGGACAATTAGAATAATATCCTTGATAACGTTCCAATTGTTGAGCGGTTGGAGATGGGTTGATTTGACAAGCATGAAAGTCAACACGGTGTGTATCTTCAACCACTTCTCCGTTTGGATAAGTGACATCTTCAATAATTGGATCTAATTGAGAGTCGGTCATAACTTCTACAGTATCTTTCCCATAAGTCATCGATCGACCTAAATTAATTGTAATCCAATTTTGATGAATAAATGGAAATTTATTATCAAAATATAATAAATATTGATTTTTACATCCCGAACATTTTAAAGCAGGTACATTATTCATATCTTTTTCAAAACGGATGTATGTATCCATTTGGATAGTTGGTTTTCCAATTCGTTCCCGTTCTTCGTTTACAGTTTTATAATAATTTTTACCATCAAAGAAGAAAATTTGTTTAAAAAATTCCCAAAGCCGTACAAATGTTGATTTTGATCTATACGCAAATAAAATGCCACTGCCTCCCGTAACTAATTGAATCCGCTCTGGATTTTCAGGAGTTTCATCTTCAATATTCTCATTTGCTTTTAAAACTGTCGTATTTTCTGATTCATCTACTGATGGAGTTTCTTCTTCTACAATTTCTTCCTCATCAGAAGGCGTATCTGTATTATCATCATATTCATCATCCCATAAATCAGCCGGAACTGGATCTCTACGTATAATTTCATATCCATTCGATTCATATAATTCGATAAATTCAGCTATTTCAGGGATATCACTATCAATTAAATAAGTACGAGGTTGTTGCATACATTCTTCATACTCACCAGGCACTAGATCGCTTGAAGTAATTTTGCAATAACTTTCTTTACTTGTAAAAACTTCTTCAATACTAATACATTTTTGAAATTCTTCACTTTCTGGATCACTATATTTAATCCGACAAAAATTCGTATAGCTATATGTTTCTACATAACCATAATTTTGCCAAACTTCATATGTAAAAGTGACTCTATCATTATTAATATTTTTATTAAATCCTTCTTGTTTTGTGACTAAAGCATCACGATCCATTAACGAATAGATTAAAACAATCGTTAAAATCATAACTGCAACTAAAGAAAGTAGCGATCTTAATATACGATTTAAAATATATTTTCCCATGCGTCTATTTCTCCTTTCACAACAGAGAAAAAAGAGGGCAAGGCGGGGTTCCCCCTTAACCCTCTAAAAGTGTTCGTTGAATTACCAAAGTCCAATAACTTTAGTCATGTAGCCAGAGCCACCTGGGACCATTGTTTCTAAGAAAGTAGCTGGATCTCCATAATCAGGAATCCATCCAGAACCATAGTAGAAGTCATAATTGGCTTCAGCGCCAGTTGCTGCTAAATAAGTTGAAGCTAAATAAGATGTTTGATTTGGTGCTTCAACAGCATTAATTGTCACTTGAGAACGTCCAAAGGTTTGTTCAACGGCAGCTTTTAAAATTTGAATACCAATTTGATCTGGAGAATTTTTCAAATAGACAATATCAATTTGAATTGGGAACGCTGCTTCCATTGCTTCTCTTCCACCAAATTCCTCTGCATGTTGTGTTAATAATTCTTCTTTTGCAAGTTTGTAGTATTCATAAGCAATATCTTGATCAAACCATCCATCAACACCATCTGAAACATTAATGGTTTCATTTAATGGATTTCCTTCACCATCGGTCCAAGCATGTTCTTCATTGCTAACGGCTAAAATTTGATTCAATTTATCTTGAACAATTTCACCATAAGGGGTATGCGCATCATAACCTCCATATGCTTCTGGTAAATTAACAAAGTTTGGATCACCAAGCATATTTCTTAAGTTATTTTCTCTTAATTCTTCACCATTTGTTTTTGCATTCCAAGAAGCTTTATCAATTGCATGTAAGAAAGCTTTTCTAAAGTTTTTATTTAATACAGCATATTTTGTTAATGCTTTTGCTGTGTCATCTTTAGGAGATGCAACTTGTCCTCTTGATAAAGAATAAGTTCTACGATTTAAGTTAAATGCTCCATAGAATGTACCAGCTGCTGTATCTTGTTTATAAATATATTCTGCATATTCTTCACGAGCTAAAGCTAGTGTATCAGTACTTAAACTAATTCCAGCATAAGTTCCATTGATAACTTGTTCAAAATATAACATTTCGTCAGTATCTTGTGTATAAACTAAGTTAATCGTATCTAAAGTAACATTTTCAATATCCCAATAAGATGTATTTTTAGTATACGTAATTCCTTGGGATGCTGTTAAGTTTGTTAAACGATAAGCTCCACAATATAAAATGCTCGTTGGGTCAATTATTCCATAAGAATAACCAGCCAACATTTTAGCTCTTGCAAATTCATCGATACCAAATGCTCCACCTTTAGAAAGGAAGAAATTACGATTCATTGGTTGGAAAATAGAGAAAGTTAATAATGATTCAATATATGGAACTTCTCTAACAAAAGAAAGTTGAATCGTATGTTCATCTAAAGCTTTAATGCCGACATCATTAAAGTCTTTTGTTCTACCATTAGAATAATCACTTGCTCCAACCACAATACTATTTACGATATCTTCAGAACCACCTTTAGCATCTAATAAATGTTGGAAACCAGCTAAGAAATCATCTGCTGTAACATAGCCATAGATTTCACCATTACTTTGAACCCAAGGTACATTTTCTCTTAATTGAATAGTATAAACCGTTTTATCTTCATTAGCTTCTAAAGTTAAACCTAAAGCTGGAACGATGTCTCCAAAACGGTCATGTTCAAATAAACCATCAACTAAATTTGTCGTAACATCAGAATCTCCCGCATGAGATGTAGCGAGATAATCTAATGTTTCTGGCATAGAAGAAAAAATAGTTGTATAAGTATTGTAGTACTCTGTAATTCCCCAACTTTCTAGCAATTCTTGTTCAGCAGCATTGAAAGCTTCTTTGCTGTTTTCTCCTTCTTCATCAAAACCTCTTTCAACGGCTTCTTGCCAGTTTTGTTTTAAAGTGTCCCGATATTCAGTTAAAAGCAACTCGTTGTTGTCTTTTTTAATGATTTTATATCCTTTATACTTGCTAGAATCTGAACCGTATCTAGCATATGGCCCACAATATGGAAGTACACGTGACAATCCATAACGTCCACCTTCTGTTGCCGTTGGTAATAAAACAGCAGAATCCAATAAATAAGCTTCAGCATCGGCAAATTTGACGAAACGTTCCGCATTTACTGTTGATGAATGGGCTTCATTAAACAAGGTGTTGTAATCACGCAAAACAGCACGATAAACATCACTATCTCTAAATTCAGGAACTTCAACTGTGCTGCCACCATCGTCGCCCGTTTTTTTACAACCGGTTAAACATACAGCCACCATTGCAAAAGCTGATAAAATCATTAATCTTGATTTTTTCATGTTTTCTCCTCCTATATTTTAATAAAATTCTTTTTTTAAAATATACCTCTCTTTTCAGTGAAGAATATTTTGTAATATTTTATCTCTTTTTTAAGATAAAGTCAATATAATTTTTTGTTTGTATCTTTTTGATTCCTTTCTTTGAAGTATAAAAAAGAGTTATGCGAAATAACTCTCTTAACCTATTTTATTCATTTTATTGAAAAAGTTCTTCAAAAAAATAAGTTTTTTCAACTTGTGGTTCCACATCGAAAGAAAATAAAATGCCTTTCATGCAACAAGTTCCGTTTTGGTCAAGATATAAAGATAAGGTATAATCTTGATAAGTGGCATCTATTCCTTCATTTAAAAATATATCGATGGATGCGGTTAAATTTTCATCAGTTTTAGAAAAACTATAATCTTTTATTCCATCAAATATTTCTAACATTTTATTTTTGATTGCATTACATTGAAGATAAACATTTTTTTTGTTTGCATCTGCATAAATTGCATAACTAATCGTCGAATTTTCCGAAACGGTATCTTTTAATGGGATAAATCCTCCTAAAAACAAACTAGTTGCAAAAAGGATTGTTTTTTTTGTCACTTTCATCACCCATAAAAAGGGTTGCCGTATTTTTTAAAAGTTATACTGATTTGCTTTTAATTTTATTTGCTTCTGTTTCTTTTATTTTTGAAATCAACATTTTCTTAGCCAATCTTTTTAGTCCTCTAGCCCCATATTGTTTGCCTTCTTGCTGAGAAGCAATTTCTTTTGCAAGTTCATCTAAACTCGAAAATTCATAATGTGCTTTTTTAGCATATTCTTGCAGGTAATCTTTAGCTAATTGTGTACATGTATTTAGATCTAATAGATTAAAATAGACAACACAATCAATACGATTTAAAAACTCCGGTCGAAAGTGATTACCAACTACCGATTGAATATCATCTTCTGTAACCTGATTGTCTACATATCCAATTTTATTTTTATGAAACATTTTTTCATTAAATCCTAAATTAGATGTCATAATGATAATCGTGTTTTTAAAATCAACTCTTTTTTTACTAGATTCATAAAAATAACCTTCATCAAAGACACTTAAAAATATATCTAAAACATCACGATGTGCTTTTTCTACTTCATCTAAAACAACGACAGAATGTGGATTTTTGCGAATATGATCCACCAATAAACTTTGTCTTTCATAACCAACATATCCTGGAGGAGAGCCAATTAATTTAGTGACTGAACTTGGCTCGCTGTATTCTGACATATCTAATTTGATATATTTTTCTTTATTACCAAAGTAATTTAAAGCGATTTGTTTTGCCGTTTCTGTTTTTCCAACTCCTGTTGGTCCTACAAACAAAAATACTCCTAATGGTCGATTTTCATCATTAATTCCCATTTCAATATAACTAATTTGTTCAATAATGGTGTTGATGGCTTGGTTTTGACCAATTAAAATTTGATTTAAACTTTTCTTTAAAGCCAGCGCTTTATTTCCTTTTTCAATTTTAACTTTAAATAAATCTTCAATGACATCAATGATATTTTTTTCTTCTAGTTGTGTTTGTTTTTTATTTTTTGCCCGCACACTAGCAATATCCAAAACATCAATCGCTTTATCTGGAAAGTAACGATCGCAAACATATAAATCACAATAGTTTACAATTTTTTTTAAGATTTCATCGCTTATCGTTAAATGATGAAAGGTTTCAAATTGGCTTTTAATTCCTTGTAAGATCTGTAAAGTTTGTGTCAATGTTGGTTCTTCAATTTTTACAACTTGAAAGCGTCGTTCTAAAGCCTTTTCTTTTTCAAATATTTTAACATATTCATCATAAGTTGTTGCACCAATGCATCCAATCTCCCCTTTGGATAAATATGGTTTTAAAATATTACTTGCATCTATGGCTCCTTCGGCTCCACCAGCACCAATGATGTTATGAATTTCATCAATAAACAATAACGCATTTTCATCATCTTTTACTTTTTTGATGATTTTTTTGAGTTTATCTTCAAATTCACCTCGATACTTTGTCCCTGCTATAATTCCAGAAATATCAATTTCATAAATGGTTTTTTCTTTCAGTTCATCAGGAACATTACCTGTATTTAATAAATGAGCTAAATATTCAACAATGGCTGTTTTACCAACACCTGGTTCTCCAATTAAAATGGCATTAGGTTTTTGCTTTCTTAATAATGCTTCAATTAATAAATTTAATTCTTTTTCTCTTTCAATTAAAATTGGTGGATTTTTTAATGCTTTTGCATTTAAATTAATTAAATCCGGCAATCCATCAAGTTCACTTTGTTTTTTAGCTTGCTTTTTTAATTCCTCAACTACTTTTTTAATAGGAACATTTGCTTTTTTTAACATTTCCAATGCAATATTTTCTTCCATTTCAAGTAGACAAATACTTAAAGTGTCGATGGAAACGCGATCTTCATTTCTTTTTTTACCATAAAGAATAGCCGTTTCAATCAACGTTTTCATTGCAAGTGTATATTCCATATAAAAAGGTTGGGTTTGTTTTTGTCCAAACAATTCAATTAATTCTTCTTGAAATAAATTTGCTGTCACATGATAACTTTCTAAAATAATTTTAATTTTAGCATCTTTTATTTTTAATAAGGCAAGTAATAGATGTTCTGTACCAACACTATTGTGACCAAAATCAAAAGCCAAACTTTCTGCCAAAGCAATTGCTCTTTGAGCTTTGTCATTAAATCTACTTAACATTTTCTATCACCATCCATTAAAGTTCCACTACTTTATCATATTATTTTTTGGCTATAAATATTATAGGTATTTCTAAAAAAAGTATCGTTTTTTTTAATGGTATTTTTTGGCAAGAAAAAAACGTGATAATCACTCACGTTTAAAATTAAGTTAAATGACTTCAATAGTAAAACTACATTCATATTCTTGATTTGGTTCTACTTCCAATAGTCCTTTTTTTTCGATAGGATCAACATATTTTTTTGAAATTCCATTCCATGGTTCAAAACACACAAATGGAGCATCCACATTTAATGGAGCCCAAAATGCTAATTTTTCAAATTCTTGAAAATAAAATCGTATTTTTTTTGCATTTTTTTTCGACTTTAATTCTACATGGTTGGAAACTAATCCCTTCATTACAAAAGCATCAGGATTAAACATTCTATATTTTAAAGGGATTATTTTTTGATGATTTAAAAAAGGTTCAGTTTCAGCAGATAAATAATTTCCATTTAATTTTGTCTTTTCCACTGTTTCTTCTTTTTCAAATTCAATGTAATAATCTTCATATTTTTCATTAGGGTATAAAGGAACTTTGAAAGCTGGATGTCCTCCGACCATAAAATACATTTTTTGTTCTCCAGTGTTTTTGATTTTAAACGAAACTTCTATCACGTTTTGAAACAATGTATAAGTAACAAAAAATTGAAAATGAAAAGGGTAACTTTGAAAAGTTTCTTCGTCATCTTCTAATAAATAAGTGATGGAATTAGAAGTTTTGCGATACTCCACAAACTCTTTATTCCTTGCAAAACCATGAGTCGATAGATGATATTCTTTATTTTGATAAGTATATTTTTGATCTACAAAACGGCTAATAATAGGAAATAAGATAGGGGAACGTCTACCCCAAAATTGAGGATTTCCATCATGTAATCGATGAATTTGATCTTGATCAATAATCGTTTGTAATTCTGCACCTAAAGAATTGATTTGAATCGTTAAATAGTCATTTTTTAATGTTTCAATCATGGCTGTACTCCTTTACATCAAAATTAATGCTGTAATTCCTAAAATTAATGCAATCCCACTGAGTATCATGATAATATAAATTTTTTTATCTTTTCGTAAATAATAATCCACATGAACAACAGCTATAAATAACAGCATTACTCCAAAAAAAACAAATCGGATAATCAAATTCGTCCCTTGTTTAATTTCTGTTAATTGGGGTGATTGAGCGACAATAATTAAAAATATATTAATTAAAATAAAAATGGATAATAAAATAATGTTGCGAATTAAATCTCTTTTTTCTTTTTTCATTTTATAAATCTAAATTTTCAAAAATGACGTTATCACATTCATTTTTTACTTGTTGATACACTTCATCATTTTGAATCGTCCATACAAGTAAAGGGGCTTTTAAATTTCGCAACACTTTGACTGTATAATAGTTTCTTCCGGGCCAATTATAAGAAATAAAATGGGGTCTTCCAATAAAGTTACTAAATAAATTCGTAAAAATAAATCTTCTAATCCATTTAATTTGTTTATTTCCCATGTAATTAAAACATAATTGACCTCGAGGAACTTCAGGAGCATTCTTTTTAAACCATTTTAAACTATAAGGATCAAAAGCTTGCATGACATATCTACCCTTATAATTTTTTAAAATCGGATAAGCGGCTTCTTCTAACTTTCCATTTAAGGAATTTTTAAATTCAATTAAAAGTCCTACTTGATCATGAACCAAATCTAAAAATTCTTGTAATTCCATCATATACTCTTTTCCACCCATTAGTGGACATTTTTTTAATTCTTCTAGTGTCATGTCATAAACTTTTTTATCAATGCCACACATTCTTTTTAAATCTTCATCATGAAAAACAACAACACGATGATCTTTTGTTAAATTTAAATCAATTTCAATGGGATATCCCTTTTCGATTGCTCTTAAAAAAGCAACCTTTGAATTTTCTGGAACTTCTTTATTCCCTAAATGATATCCCCGATGCGCAATTGGTCGCTCTAATAACCACTTAAAATCTTTCAATTCTTTTGTTTTTTTACCAGGAAGAAGCATGATAAACAAAATCAGCATGGTTAAAAGAACAAGGGCTAATACAACGCCAAAAATAATTAATAATATTTCTATAATCCACATTTTTATCACGATCCTTTATTTATTAAAAACGCTAATTTTATCGAGTAAAGCATAAGATGGGATTTTAACATTATTTAAATTGATTTGTTTTTGACTTAAACGAATAGTTGGTAAGCATTCTTCAATATTACCAACTAAAGAACCACCAGTTAAAGGAATGATGTGTCCTTTTTTTGTGTGATAATAAGCAAAACGAATTTCACTACCAAAATCACCCGTTAATAAATCAACATTAAAATCAGACAAAGATACAATTTCTAAATAAGGTTTTCCTGTTAAATCCGTCTCATTTGATGTACCCGGTTCAACAATAAAATTTTGATACTTCCCATTGACGGGCAAATGTAAATATTGAGATTTTTGGTTAGATCCCCATAAATTTACAACTTTTCCATTTTGAATCATCTTCAAAGACTTTAAAGATACCCCATCATTATCATAAATCGTATTTTTAGAAGAGCCTGGCAATATCGCTTCTAAAGTAATCGTTAAACGATCACCACTAGCATCTTTTGGATATAAATCTTTTCCACCATAATAATCAGAATAACGATTATAAATAAAATCCACACAGGCTTTATTTACAAAATAGTTAAAGAATTCTTTTAATGCTTCATCTTTAAGCATAACCTTAATCTTTTTATCTTCAATTGATTTTTGAACGGCTATGGCTCTATTTTTTGCTTCTACTAACAAGTGATTCACAGCGGAAGGAATAAAATCCGTCTTCAAAGCATCAAACTCATAAAAACGATGTAATTCAATTTCTTCAGCATCTTGTTGATCTTTCCAAGTTACAACAATATCTAATTGTCCATAACTTTTAAAGGAACAAAATTCTTGTTCTAATGAATTTAAAAAATGAATTTTTTCGTAAAAAACATAAATTTCTGATGAATTAACATATCCATGATCAAATTTATCTGCTTCAAAAATATTATCAGCAATTTGAAAACAGATATCTTTTAAAGATTTTTCATCAAAGGCTACTTCGCGATTCCCTGTTTTTACAATTTGTTTTTTTACTAAATCATAAGGGGGATTTAAAGATAAACTTGTAAGCATTTCCATTTCATTTAGTTTATCTTGAATTTCTTGATCCGTCATTGTTGGATGAATAATGCAATGTGCTTCGCCTTGTTGAACTATGTCATTCATTCTATATTCTTTATATAAGGTTACTTCATATTCAAGCGTATGAATGGCTCGATTCATATCTAATTCTTGCTTGATAAAAAACAATTGATATCCAAAAGTTTCTTTTTGTTCAATTTTCCAACCTTTCAACTCGGTCATTTGTGTTAAAAATGCTTTAATTTTTTCTATCATCCGATATTCACCTTGACCTTTAAATAAGGGCCTCCATCGACCGTTTTTACTTTTTCTTTATATCCTTTACAACAATAGCCTGATCCAAACAATTCAAAATCATGGCTTGTTAAAGAGGCAGATTGTAAAATATCTAAAACATTTCCACTCATATAAATGGGCGAAAAAACTTTAGAAGTCACTTTTCCATCGACAATTTCTTTTCCAATCAATGCAATGGCTTGCATTCCCCAATTTTTAGGATCTTCCATACCACTATAAGCATTAGAAACTAAAATTCCTTTTTTTATTGTAGCAATCATATCATCTAAATTGCTTTTCCCACGTTCAAAATAGGTTGTTGTCATTCGAGTATAAGCTTTTCTTTTATAAGATTCTCTTTTCCCGTTTCCAGTAGGCGTAATATTTAATTTTAATGCAGATAATGTATCTGCAATTCCTGTTTGCAAAATGCCATTTTTAATAATTAAGGTGTCTTGCGCCAAAATTCCTTCATCATCAAAAAAGTAAGAAGAACTATTTTCAAAAGGAATTGCGCCATCATGCATATTGATAATTTCAGAAGCCACTCTTTTGCCAAGATATTGTTGTGCTTTTGCTCGATTTTTTACAAACATATCCATTTCAACACCATGTCCAAAAGCTTCATGTGCAATAATTCCAGTAATATCGGGTGTCGTAATGATATCATATTCTCCGGCCGAAGGCTTTTCACTATCTAATAAAGCTCGACCATCTTTAATTAAACCATGAGCTTTTTTATCTAATTCTTTTAAAACACCTGTAATGGTTACATCAGAAGCACTTTCAAAATTTGTTTTCGTGATATCATTTCGATTCAATATGACAGATAATCGTCCATTGGCCCAAAAATAAACTTGCTCTAGTTCTTTTTTAGAAGAAAGAAACATTTTTGATATTGTTAAATATTCAATTCTACAACTTGAATGAATCACATATTCACTTTCTTCAAAAGTATGGTCCACCATTTTTTTACAAAAATGAATTAATTCTTGAAGAGTATATTTTTTATCTTTATTTAGCTTTGAAAAAGATTCTTTCATTGCTTGTTCTTGAATTAATGGATAATTCGTTTCTTTTAAATAAATGGATTTATCAATGGCATCCTTAACATCTAATTGTTCTACGATTTGATTAAAAATATCTTTGATATTTCCAGTTTCAAGATGATTAAAAGAATATTCGCTATAATATTTTCCATTATAAACGCGAACCACAAATCCTCTTTCTTGTAAAGGATGATCAATAATTTTTTGTTCTTTTTCGCTTACTTCTATGAATTTTCCGACACTATCGCAAGCTAAAATAGACACATAAGTGTATTTTGCACTCAACATTTGAATGAGTTTTTGTAAAAGTGGTTTACTTTGCGATAAGTAAGTTGAAAAAGATTCCATATAAACACCTTCTTTAGTTGATTTGTTTGAATTCATACAAAATGCCATGGAAATCATAAGGATGACGAGGTAATAAAATTCCTACATTCATCAATTCTTGTCCAGTATAAATTTCTTTTGTTTGTACGTCTTGATATAATTTATTCGCTTGCAAACCTTTTAGTTTTAACCAATCGAATTCATTCGTTGCACCATTTAAAATACGGACATACATGACAAAAACTTGCTTTTTATTTTTACTTACAAAACTCCAAGCACAATCTTTTCCTTCAAATGGATTGCGTAAACGATAAAAATCACTAGAATAAAGACATTTTCTAATTTTTTGATAAAGTTTTGTTTGTTGTTTGACCATTTGACGTTCTTCTTTTGTTAAAACTTGAGGATTGAGTTCATAGCCAAAATTTGCCGACATGGCTACAATTCCTCTTGTATAAAAAGGGGTCACTCTCCCCGTTTGATGATTAGGAACAACGGAAACATGTCCAACCATTGTCGTTGGAGGATAAACAAGAGATGTTCCATATTGAATAAATAAACGTTCAATGGCATCCGTATCATCACTTGTCCATATTTGTGGCGTATAATAAAGAACACCTGGATCGACACGTCCTCCTCCTCCAGAGCAACCTTCAATTAGGACATGCGGATATTTTGCCGTTAATGTATCTAAAATAAAATACAATCCTAAAACATATTGGTGACACAAAGATGGATTTTGTGTTTCTGTAATATTTCGATTAAAATCCCATTTAATATAAGAAATAGGAACAGTATCAAGAAGTTGACTTATACTGTCAATAATATATTGACAAACTTCTTTTTTAGATAAATCTAAAACAAGTTGGCATCGGGAAACTGCATGTTCTCGATTATCAATGCGAATTGCATATTCTGGATGAGCGCGATATAAATCACTATCAATGGATATCATTTCTGGTTCAAACCATAATCCAAATTGCATGCCATTTTCTTTAGCCATTTGGGCAACTTTGGTTAATCCACCAGGTAACTTTTCAAGATTGACTTTCCAATCTCCTAAGGAACACTCATCATTATTTCTTTTACCAAACCAACCATCATCTAAAACAAAAGTTTCAATTCCTAATCCTTTTGCTGATTGAATCAAAGCAGCTAATTTTTCTTCGTTAAAGTCAAAATAAGTCGCTTCCCAGTTATTAACAACAATAGGATGATGGTAATGACGTTTAATAAGACGTTCATTATATAAATCATGAAAAGTTTGTGACATTCCATTGAGCCCAGTATTGGAATAAACCAAAACGACTTCTGGCGTTTCAAAACTTTCATTTGGTAACAAATTCCATGAAAAATCAAAAGATCCAAGCCCCATTTGAACACGAGTTGTATCTCTTTGATCCACTTCTACTGCTCCTTCAAAATTACCACTATACACAAGATTTACACCATAAACTTCTCCTTGGTCTTCGTTAGTATCTTTTCTTAACAAAGCAAAGAAGGGATTTAGCATATGGCTAGACGAATCTCTTCTACTTTCTATTTTAGTAATTCCGTGCCGCAAAGGTGTAATTTCAATATGGCGTTCCTTACAATGTGTTCCGTGCAATTGTAGAAATTGATATTCTTTATCGTGCATATCAAAACTACAAGAAACACATTTTTTAATTTTTAAATGCTGATTTCCATGATTTACAAGTTTAACAAATCGTGTTAAAACATTGCGATGATGATAAACCGTATAATAAAGACATGCTTCTAATTGTAAAACCTCATCCATTAAATGAATGACTAAAGTTTGCGTTTCATTTTCTTGGCTTTGACAAGAAGGCATTCCCTTAATTATTGGTTTTTCATCTAAAATTTCATAACTTTGGTATTTAAAGTCCGTAATTCTTGAACCATTTTCTTGTTCAATCATTACTGCTGGAATACGAAAATCCCCATATCCAAAAGAAGGGAATTCTTGGGGCATCGTATCTAAACTCACACTACGATTTTTAAAAAAAGCCAAGGGCGAAGGCGAAAAACCAAGTTCTCGTGCTACCATTCGCCGACTCGGATGAACCATTTGAACTTGTTTTCCATAATAAAGATGTGTTATATATTGGTCATATGCAATTCCAATAATGTAACTATAATCTTTTCCTTCTAAGTGAAAAGTTTTTTCCTTTTCGTTATAAATAATTGGCATACTATTAACTCCAAATTAAAATTTCTTTAAAATATTTTGAAGATATGCAATGGTATCAATAATATCTCTTTCTTGTTCTTCTCCAGATATTTCTCTTTCAATTGTTAAAGGTCCATTATAGTTTAAAGCATGTAGTTTTGAAATAATACATTCAAAATCAACACGGCCATGTCCTACCTTTGTTTCATGACCTAATTCATTTCCATTTGTTGGATATAATCCATCCTTAACATGAACTCCTACAATATATTTTCCAAAGATATCAACAGCATCTTGAGGATTACCTTTACCATACATTAAAAGGTTTGCAGGGTCTAAATTAATACCAATATTGTGGTAACCTCTTGCATTTAAATCATCAATGCAACGTAAAACTGCAATTGGTGTTTCTTCTCCAGTTTCAAAACAGAATTTGATATTAAGTTTATTGCAATAATCAGCTACTTCACTGACTGCATCTAAAAAACTATTATATTCTTTTGAATTTGGAATTTCAGGCATAAAACCAACGTGAGTAGTCATATTGTCTACACCAAGCATTTTACAAAAATCTGCTTCTTTTTTAAGACAAGCAATGCGTGCTTCTCTCCATTCTTCAGGAACAATACCAATTGTATAAGGACCCATTGTAAAATTCCATTCTGTTGGACCAACATTCCATCCACCCCAAACACCAGAAATGGTCACTCTGTCACCCAAAAGTTCTTTTACTTTTTTTGCATTTTCAGGTGTGCAAATATCTGCATTCCAACAATTTAATTGGATTTGTTTCACTCCAATTTTATCCAATCTTTTTGTGCCATTTGCTAAAATACTTTCTAAACTTTCTATAACGCCAATTTTTAAATCATACATATGATATCTCTCCTTTTTTTACCATTTTAAGTTTACCATAATCAATATTGTATAACAATATTAATTATTTTCTTTTTTTTGATTTTGATTGTTTTTAATTTCAAATTTTATTACAATGATGAAAGAGGTGGTACTATGAAGATTCGTTTTTTGGGAACAGCTGCAGCAGAGGGATGGCCGGCCATATTTTGTAGTTGTCCTGCTTGTATGAAGGCAAAAGAATTAAAGGGGAAAAATATCCGAAGTCGCTTTTCAATTATGATTGATGACGCATATAAAATTGACTTTCCACCCGATAGTTTTTATCATATGATTCAATATCAATTAGATTATACAAAATTAAAATATTTGTTTATTTCCCATCCTCATACGGATCATTTGGCTTCACATGAATTTGAGTTTCGTAGAAAATGGTTTACCAATTTAAGAAATGATCGAAATCTTCATATCTATGGATGGGCGAAATCTTTAACTAAAATCAAAAAAGGAATGGTTTATTCGGATGAAAATGAGCCAATTTATCATTCCCTTAAAGCTTTTAAAAAAATAGAAACACCAGATTTTGATGTTTATCCGTTGCCAGCTAATCACATGACCCCAAAAGATAAACCTTTCATCTATCTTTTTGTACGCAAATCGGATCAAAAAACTTTTTTATCCGCGCATGATACAGGCTATTTTTTTGATGAGGTTTGGGATTTTTTGAAATCTTTTCACATTGATGTAATTTCTTTAGATTGTACCCATGGTGGTGGAAGCAGTCTCAATAATCATTTAGGACATCAAGAAGTTTTAAAGGTCAAACAAAAATTAGAAGAATTACATATTTTTAATGAAGGAATTTTTATTGTTAATCACTTTTCTCATAATGGAAAATGGTCGCATGAAGAATTAGAAAATTTTTTTAAGCCCTATCATATTCTTGTTGCTTATGATGGCATGGAAATCGAATTTTAAGGAGTGAATTTGATGATTCGTTTAGCAAAAACCGAAGATAAAGAACGTTACTATACCATGTTAAGTTATTGCTTTAACATGGGAAATGCATCCATAGAAAACAATGTAAAAAATCAAGTTTTCCCAACAGATGAAATTATTGTCAACGAAGTAAATGGCGAAATTTCATCTAGCGTTCATGTTGTTCCTTTTATGATGCATTTTGATCAAAAAACTTACCCAATGGGAGGAATTGCTGGAGTAAGTAGTTTTCCAGAATCTAGAGACCATGGTGGAATCAAAGAAATTTTAACCTATTCATTACAATATATGAAAGAAAAGGGAATGATTTTTTCTGCTCTTGGTCCTTTTAGTTTTGAATTTTATAGAAAATATGGTTGGGAATGGGGATTTGTTTTTCAAAAGTTAAAACTTCCCATCCAGGATCTTGCCAAAACCAAAAAAGCACATCATTATCAATCTTTGAGCAAAAAAGATGATGAAATCGTGAATCTTTTTAGAAAACAATATGCTTGTAAGTTTAATGGCAGTATTGATTTTTCTTTATCCATTCGTGAAAATAGATGGCAAAACTTTTATCAAAATTTCACCCATTGTTATGCTGCTTATGATGATTCAAATCAAATAGAAGCCATTGCTTTTTTTAGAATTGAAAACCGAACTTTAATTTGTGATGAACTTTATTTTTTAAGTGAAACTGGTCGTCAGCACATGTTGCATTTGTTTTATACGCATCGTTCACAAGTCGATCAAGTGGAACTTTTATTGCCAAAAGATGATAATATCAGAGCCACCCTTCCTAATCCTCGTATTCAATACTGGGAATGGGCAAATATGATGTTTCGAGTCGTTTGTGTAAAAGAAGCGTTACAAGCCATGCAGTTAAAAGAAAACAATAAAGGGAAATTGCGCTTAAAAGTTCATGATGCTCAAGCAGATTGGAATAATCAAATTTTTGAATTGATTATAGAAAATAATCATCTTAGCGTTATAGAATTAAAAAAACAATCTTCTTATGATTTTGAGATGGATATTCAACGCCTTTCTCAACTCATTTTAGGATTTATAGATGGGAAAGAAGCTTTACAATTGGAATTAGTTACTTGTAAAAATGTAAGAAAAGAGCCATTATTTAATAAAATTTTTCAAAAAAGACCAACCATGCTTTGGCATATGTTTTAAAAAAATGCACCTTATCCGTGCATTTTTTAATTTTTATTTATTTCTTTTTCTAATTTTTCTGGCATTTTAACAGGTCCTCTAAAAAAATTAACTCCATAGTTTTTTAATTTATCAAAAGGATATTGTTTTTCATTTCGTTATTATATGTATTCAATTGGAACCAACCAGCAATTTTTATTAATAGGTTGTAATTTTTTAGTCATACATAAAATAATTCCAGTTGATACATTGTTAGAATATTTTTTCATAACTTCAAAATGTTTATCTGGGGCATTTGGGCTGATTCCTTTTTTTATTTTTATTGGAAATAATACATCTCCCTCAACATAGATTAAATCAATCTCTTTTTGGTCTTTATCTCGATAGTAATATAAGCACATTTGAGGGTTAACACCATTGTTTGTTAAATTTTTAATTACTTCGTTAACTACAAACGTTTCAAATATTGCTCCACTTAAGGCCCCAACTTCTAAAGTTTCTGGATTAGGATACTTTGTTTTGCTCCTGTTAAGACAATTACTGGAAATTCTAAAGAAAACTTTTTTATTGTTTTCTCTATATCTCTTTTAATATACACCAAAAATCACGTCCTTTCAGAAATACAATTCCGTTTTAGTCTGAAAAATAAAATTTAACAAGTTTTTTAATTAAATTTTTTCAAAGAAAATGAGCGATGCGGCGTTTTAAAATATATAAAAAGCCTCAATTCAATGAATTGAAGCTTTTTTGCTTATACATCATGAAAGCAACTTCCACCAATAAATTCTCTTAGCAATGAATTACAAGGCACCCATTTATCATCAATATCTTTAAAATATTTTAAAAATTTAATTAATCGATTCGCTGTTATAGCGTGTGGATGATCATCAGGAATCGCTTGTAAAGCAGGCAAAGCATATTTTTTCATCACGCCAAGTTCATAAGTTAATTCTGAATTAAAGACAAAGTTAGCCCCTTCTTGGTGTGGATAAATCCATTTAAATTCTCCTCTTCGAACGGACGCCCACATTTCTAATGTTTTTTCTGCAGAAGTGTTTCGATATTTTTTATCCCGAACAATTCTTCGAAGCAAACGAATGTCAGTTAAACTAATTGGGTTATGATTATCTAAGTTAATTTGAATTTGTGGAGCAATATAAATTTTAAATTTTTGATGTTTTGGAATAGAAGAAGTTAAATAATCATTTAAAGCATGAATTCCTTCAATAATGATGGGTGTTTTCGCATCAATTTTGCATTTTTGCCCTTCTTCTCTTTCCCCCGTTTTAAAATTAAATACAGGAAGCGTAATTTCATCTCCTTGAATCAAAGCAAGCATATGACTATTAAACAAGTCAATGTCTAATGCTTCAATATGTTCTAAATCGGGATCCCCATTTTCATCAACTGGAGCTTGATGTTTTGGTAAATAGTAATCATCAATAGAAATACGAAGTGGTGTAATTCCTCTAGACATCAATTCAATTCTTAAACGATTAGAAAAAGTCGTTTTACCACTAGAAGATGGACCCGCAATAGCGATTAAACGAATATTTTCAATATCTTTTTCGATGGCATTGCCTAATTCACAAAGCATATCATTATGTTTTGTTTCACACATATTAATAAAATCAACGGTTGTTTCTTCACGAACATGATCATTCATTTTTGAAACTGTATCTGCTTCACAAATTTTTGACCATCCATGTGCTAGTTTTAAAGTTTTTCCAAACATGGATGCTTCTTCAAAAGCAGGAATTGTTCCGTTTTCCTCGGCTCTTGGATATTGCACAATAAATCCTGGGTTATAATGTTTTACAATAAATTGGGTTAAATACCCCGTTGAGGGCACCATGTATCCAAACATATAATTTAAATATCCATCACATTCATAAATATGTACCATTTTTTCAGGACGGTATTTTAAAGTTTCCATCTTATCTTCTTCATTTTGTTTTTTATAAATTTCTTTGGCTTCTTCCTTTGTAATTAATCTTCTTGTTAAAGGATAATCCGCTTCTACAATTTTTTTCATTTCACTAACAACATTTTTAATAAATCGACTATCAAATGCTTGATTTTTATTTAATAATTGTACAAAAATAGATCGAGACACATTATAACTTAATCGTACACTATATTCCGGTTGTAAACGATAGATAGCCATGACTATTAAATATCGCAAACTTGTTTCATAAACCTTTACAGCATCAGAATTTTTTAAATCTAAAAGTTCAATTTCACAATTGAAACTGACTTCATACGTTAATTCTCTTAAACGATTATTGACTTTAGCTGCATAATATTTTTTTTGTTCGTCTTTGGGTATTAAAGATAAAATGGTTTGTTTGTTTTCTAATTGAAAAGTCTGTTTTCCTATTTTTACATTAAACATATTTTTTTCCTTTCTTTTTATTGAATTCGCTTTGTGCTTTTATTATACAAAAAAGCAATGCAATTGGCAAGATGAACAATCACTTAATTAAAAATTAATTGAATGCTTGTTCCTTTTCCAAGTTGACTTTTTAATCGAATTTCAATGTTATATTTTACACAAATGTGTTTAACAATAGCAAGTCCTAGTCCTGTGCCTCCACTATTTTTAGAACGGTCTTTGTCTACTTGATAAAAACGTTCAAAAATACGCTCTTGATGTTTTTTTGCAATGCCTATGCCATCATCTTCAATTTTTATTGTATGATTTTTATTAGAAATACTGATTTTTATAGTTCCAAATTCATTTCCATATTTAATCGCATTATCAATCAAATTCATAATTAAGTGAGAAGCATCTTTTTCACTCATTGTAAAATAGAATGATTCTAAATCTAAATCAAAGGTAATCTTTTTTTTCTTAGCATTAATAGTCAATAATTCAATGGCATTGGTAATGGCTTGTTTCAAATCAATTTTTTCTGAAACTTCAACAATTTCGCTTTCTAGTCGAGATAATTCTAACATGTCTACCACCATTTGATTCATTCGTTGCGCTTCTTTTAACGTTTTTTCTGTAGCCTCAACAATTTCTTCTTTGGTTTCAATAATTCCTTGTTGAATCATTTGTTGATACCCTATTATAGCCGTTAAAGGGCTTTTTAATTCATGAGATGCATTGGCAAAAAAATCTTGTTTGGATTGTGCAATCTTATATTTCATCGTATCGTCTAATACAAAAACACCAATTCGATTCGACAAAGATTGAATGAAAATAACAAAATGTCTTTCTTGAAAATTCAGTTCAATTTTGCTATCTTTTTTGTTTTGATGGCAATCTAAAATAGCTTGATTTAATTTTGAATCACGAATGAGATAAATATAATTTTTATTTAATACTTCTTTTTTTGTTACTTTAAAATAAAATTCAACCATTGAATTCATCATGACAACATTTAATTGTTCATCTAACAAAATAAAACCTTGATTCATCTTTTCAATAATCGCAGCGCTTTCTTTTTTTTCTTGTTCAATTTGATTAAATTTTTGGTGCATTATTGTTTCAATTTCATTTAATTTTAAAGTTAACAGATCTAAATCATTGGTTTCTACATGTTCTTTTTTACCCGTAAAGATATTCATCTGTAAAATGGCCTTTTGTAAGGGTAAAATGCTTTGATTATAAAAATAGTTATCAACAAAATAAGTGGTAATGGTTAAAAGGATGAACAAAATGGCACAATAAAAAACAAGAGCGGTAATCGTTTTGGAAAAATTAGATTGAGGTAAAGCCATACAAATATAATCATTGCCATCTTTACAAGCAACATACACAGATTGGGCATTTAAAACATTCGAATATCGATAAAAACATTCTCCTAATTGCATCATTTCTGGACTTGAAAGAGTAATGTTTTCGTTTGATGATTGGTTTTCTTGTATTAAATCACCGTCTTCTGAAAAAATAGCGATATAAATAGAAAAAGAATGAAAATAATCCATCACTTCTTTTTCATTTTCTCCGTTATAAAGTTGACTAGCAATGTGAAGATAGTTTTTTATTTCCTTTTCTAGTTTTTGATTGCTTTGATGCACAAAAATAAGACAACTCATAAGTATTGTTGCCGCAATTGATAAAAATATAGCAAAAACAGAAGTCAGTGTGATTTTCTTTTTCATCCTATTTTATATCCTATTCCATATATTGTTTGAATGCTATCATCATTTAATTTTTTTCTTAATGATTTGATATGCATATCAATGGTTCGTGTTTCTAGACCTGCATCATGACTACCCCAAACATGGTTTAATAAGTCTTCTCTAGGAACAACTTCGTTAAAATGTTTCGCTAAATATAAAAGAATTTCAAATTCTTTTTTTGTCAAAGGAATAACGACATTATTTTTTTTCACTTCATGACTTGCAATGTTGATTTGAATATCCTTTATCATAATTTGATGGATATTTTTGTGTTTTCTTAAGCGTGCATTCACTCTAGACATCAATTCTAATAAATCAAAAGGTTTTTCAATGTAGTCATCTGCACCTAAATCTAATCCTTCTACTTTATCGATTAATAAATTTTTAGCAGATAAAATTATAATTTCAACGGCATCATAATTTTCATTTTCTCGAATTTTTTTTAAAATATCAATTCCATCCATATCTGGCAACATGATATCTAGTAAAATTAAATCTGGTGTTCTTTGATAAAAGGTGGTAAAAAAATCTTTTCCATTGAAAAAAGATAAGACCTCGTGTCCTTGTTTAGTTAATGTTTTATTGATAATTTTTGCAATATTGCCATCATCTTCTACAGAATAAATTAAACTCATGGCGCACCTCAAAATATTTGCTTATCTTTATGATAGCCTAAAAGAATATAAATCACCCATTCTGCAATATTAGAAGCATGATCTGCTATTCTCTCTATATATTTTATCACAAGTGTATAATAGATTGCACAAGAACTGGAAATTATTTTTTGATCTAATTTTGAAATCAATTCTGAAATCATTTCTTCATATAAAGCATCAATGATATCATCATCATGAATCGTTTGTTGTGCTAGTTCTAAATCTTTACTAATAAAAGAATGCATTGAATTATGAACCATCTTTAAAGCAAAATTTACTGCTTGATCCAATTTTTCAATTTTACAAGGATCTGTTTGACTTATTTTTTTACTAAAATCACGAATATCTTCAGCATGGTCTCCTAATCGTTCAATATCTTCAACTAATTTTAAAATGCCTAAAACCATACGCATATCCGAAGCATAAGGTCTTTCTTTTAACATAATCGACATGGACATTTCTTCGACTAAACGTTCGTGCAAATCGACAATGTCATCATTAATTAAACAAGCTTTTTTATCACTATATTCAGAAAGCAAGTCAAAAGAAATTTTTAAATTTTCTTCGACCATATCAGCCATTTTAATGACCATTTGATTTAAATTTTCAATTTCTTGTTGTAATTTCATTTTATCCAAACCTTCCTGTAATGTAATTTTCTGTCTCTTGTTTTTGTGGTTTTTTAAATAGAGTATCTGTATCATTGAATTCTTTTACTTCTCCTAGCATAAAGAATGCCGTATAGTCAGAAATTCTTGTCGCTTGTTGCATATTATGGGTTACAATAATAATCGTATACTCTTTTTTTAATTCATCAATGAGTTCTTCTATTTTTAATGTTGCAATCGGATCTAAAGCACTGGTTGGTTCATCCATTAAAATCACTTTGGGATTCATTGCAATGCAACGAGCAATACACAAACGTTGTTGTTGACCTCCACTTAAACTTAATGCCGAATCTTTTAAACGCATTGACACTTCATCATACAAGGCTGCTTTTTTTAAAGATTCAATGACAATTTCATTTAGGATTGATTTTTTCTTAATGCCTTGACATCGTGGACCATAAGCCACATTATCATAGATAGACATCGGAAATGGATTAGGCGTTTGAAATACCATTCCTATTTCTGTTCGCAAGACAATGGGATTAATTGTCTGAATGTCTTGACCTAAATATGTAATTTTTCCTTCAATTCTACATCCTTCAATTAAATCATTCATACGATTAAAACAACGAAGTAAAGTGGACTTGCCACACCCTGAAGGACCAATAAATGCCGTGACTTTATTTGGTAAAATTTCCATGTTAATGTTAACTAAAGCTTGTTTATCTTTATAAAACAAATTTAAATTTTCTACTTTAATAATTTCTTTCATGATTTCACTTCCATTCGATTAGTCCGTTTTGAAATTAATTTAACTAAAAGATTCAATACTAAAACGACAAGCAAAATAATAATAGCAATCGCACAAGCACCATCATAATTGGGATTTTCTCCAGCCATAATGGACCAAATATGTACGGCTAAAGAAGTTGAATTTTGAGAGATAGCCACTTGATCTTTAATGGCTGTACCTATAGTATAAATCAAAGCGGCGCTTTCGCCAATAATTCTTCCAATAGATAAAAGTGTAGCGGTTAAGATGCCACTAATCGAGTTCGGTAAAACAACTTTAAAAATCGTTTGTGTTTTACTAGCTCCTAAGGCTAATGATGCATGACGAAAACTTTGAGGAATAACTTTTAAAGACTCTTCTGTCGTACGAATAATAATCGGAAGAAGCATAATAGCTAAAGTCATGGCTCCAGCTAAAATAGATGGCCCATCCGATTGAATCGTTACATTTAAAAATGGAATAAAAATGGTTGCTCCAACAAGTCCAAAAATAATGGATGGAATACCACTTGTCATTTCAATTAAAGATCGTAAGACTTTTGTAAATTTGTTCTTTTTAGCATATTCTGATAAATAAATTGCACCACCAACGCCTAATGGCAAAGCAATGATTAAGGTAAGCAAAATAAGTAAAAGCGTCGTAATTAAAGAACCTCTAATTCCTCCTCCAGGAGTTGTAATTTGTAAATCCGTAATGATAACCCCTTGGTCCATTAATTCGACCATTGTTTTTGCTTTATATCGACTTAAAGCCAAAATTAAATTTCCTTCTTGGTCCTTTAATACTACTTTGGTAATAGATTGATTTTCTTTTAAAGCATAACTTTCTTTTGTTGTTTGATTCATTGTTCCTCTTAAAGGAGATTTTTCATCAACATAAGAAACAATAACAATGCTTTCTCCAACATTGTCCGTGGCATCTTTTAAAGCAATTCCCCAGCGAATTGAAAAATAAGAATCTTCAATTTCTTTTTCTTCAAATTGCATGTAGTTTTCTTGTTCATAATTCACATTGACAACTTCTTGATGATAATCCGATGTCAACATTTCAAAAGATAATGTGGATAATCCATTCGAAAAAACAAAAACTAAAATAGCAATAAAAGTGACAAGACCAAAACTAGAAAATAAATAGGTTAAAATTTGAGCGATAAGATCTTTGATTTTTCTTTTTTTCATTCTAACACACCTCGCCCAATTTTTTTCTTTGCAATATTTAAAATAATATTTGTTCCTAAAATGATAACAATTAAAACAACGCCAACACTAAATCGAATATCATAATTTAAGCCCGTTGTTTCTTGAAACCCTTGTAACATGGTCGTCGTTAATGTTCTTGTCGTATCAAACAAATTAAATGTTGGCCCTACATCTGCATTTCCTGCAACCATCGAAACAGCAGTTGCTTCACCAAGTGCTCTTCCAACTCCTAAAATAATCCCAGAAAAGATACCTGATTTAGCCGAGGTTAATACCAATTTAAAGTTTGTTTGGGTTTGACTTGCCCCTAAAGCCAAAGATCCTTTGATTAAATCATCTTTTACCGATTGAATCGCTGTAATACTAAGCATTGTAATTGTTGGAATAATCATCATTGCTAACACGAGAACGCTTGCAAGGGTAGATACCCCTCCTGCACTTTGATAATGAAATAAGGAAGCCGTATCTTTTACTAATAATGTAATCACGCCTGCACCAAATAATCCATAAATTATAGAAGGAATAGAAGCTAAAATTTCAATAATGGTATTTAAAAATTTCCCAATTTTTTTAGGAGCAATTTTACTAATAAATAAGGCTGTTAAAACAGAAATAGGAACAGCAATCAGTAAACTTAAAAAAGTGACATAAATCGTATTGATGACAATGAATCCAATAGAATACAAATTTGGATATTGATACCATGTCGTGCCACCTAAAAAGCGAAAAAAGTTTACAGAATAAAATTGTCCATCAATTTCATAACGATGAACAAAAGGGGTAATTCCTTTAATTAAAATAAAAGAAACAATAAAAATAATGACGGATGCGCAAAGGATTGTAATAGCCAAAAAGACTATTTTGACAATTTGGTCAATAATAGTCTTTTTCTTAATAGAAGATGCATCGACTTTTTTCATTTTATGCAATAAGTTCGCTCCATTTAGTATAAACACCTGTATAGGCATTGACCAAATCTTGCGCCGTTACGTTTCTTAAAGGATTAGAAGAATGAACCACTGCTACGATGGCATCCACACAAATTTTACCAAAAGTATTTGCTGCACAAACTTCAGTATCACTAAATTCCCTTGATAAAAACCCAATATCTAGTTTAGCAGAATCATCTTTATTTTCTCCTTGTGTATATTTAAATGCATCACTAGACCCGGTATGATTATGTTCATATTTAAAGTTTCCACATTTAGAAGCAAATTCAGCAGATAATGCTTTAGCAATATTTTCAACTGATGTTGACCCTCCAAATTTAATCGTAATTGAAGAATTATCTTGGTTAGCAATTGGATAATCTTCTTTGATATCTTCCCAACTTGGATCGGTTGCACTAATTTCAACAATTCCAGAATTGGCAATAATAGTTGCTTTTGCTTCAATTGTTGTTAAATAAGCTAAATAAGCTTCAACAATTTGTCTTTTGTTATCATCATCAAATTCACTTCTTGTCACGTAATTAAAGTTTCTTGTCAATTGGTAACTTTCATTTAAAACATTTTCTTCAGTAGGTTCAACGTTTTCGTATTGTAAACCAATTAAGCCAGAATCTTCTAATGAAGATAATGAAATATAACCAATTCCATATTCATCATTTTTCACTTTTAAAATCATATCTCCATTACTTTCAACAGTCGTCACTGTTGCAAGTGGAGCGTTATCTTCTTTTGCTTCCTCTAAACCAATTTTTGTAAAAAAACCATCTCTTGTTCCACTATCTGTGTTTCTTGTATATAAAGTAATATTTTTTTCTTGATCAAATCCTTCATCTTTTGCACAAGATGCTAAACTGATTAAAGCTGTCATAGCAAAACAAGTGATAATTACTTTTGTTTTTTTCATGATTAAAATTCTCCTTTTGTTTTACAATTGTATTTTAGAGCATTTTATTCATTAAATCCCTCATAATGCCGTAAAAAACTTGTAAAAAAATTGTAAATTTTTGTCTTAAAAATTAAAAAAGTAGTTCAATACTACTCTCTTATAAAGGCTTTTTTTTGATTAAACTATATCTTCTAGGATATTGTAAAGAAGTCTTTTTTTGTTTTAAAAAATAAAAATTCGTAATGAAAGGTAATTTTTGTGTTTCATTAAGTTTTAAATTCAAAATTTGAATGGCATTTTGGGCTTCTTCTAATTCTTCTTGTCCTTTTTGCCCTTTCATGGCAATAAATATTCCATTTACTTTTAAAATTGGAATACATAATTCTAATAAAATATTTAATCGTGCTACCGCTCTTGCCATAACGATATCAAAAGTTTCACGAAATGAAGCATCCATTTCTTCAACCCTTGCTGTAATAATCGTTACTTTTTTTAAATCTAATTGTTGGACGACTTCATTTAAAAAATTCATTCTTTTTGTTAAAGAATCAATAATAGTTAATTCCATTTCAGGAAAAACAATTTTTAAAGGAATAGCTGGAAATCCTGCTCCAGAGCCAACATCACAAACTTTTAAACCATTAAAATTTTTATTAAAAGCAATCGTTAATGAATCATAAAAATGGCGTTCATAAACTTGTTCTTCTTCAATAACACTTGTTAAATCCATAACTTGATTATATTGAAAAAGAAGACGATAATATTGATCAAATTGTTGCTTTTGATGATTACTTAAAAAAATGTGTTGTTGCTCTAGTTGTTGATAAAATTCTAATTTTGTCATCAACTTTCACCTCTTTTTCCCTTTAAATAGACCATTAAAACCGCTAAATCGCTAGGATTAACACCAGAAATTCGACTGGCTTGCCCAATTGTTCGAGGTTGTACTTGTTTTAATTTTTGTCTGGCCTCAATAGCAAGATGTTCAACTTGATCATAATCCACATTTTCAGGAATGATGAAATTTTCCATTTTTTCTAATTCTTGAGCTTCTCTTTGTTGTTTTTTCAAATATCCTTCATATTTAATTTGAATTTCTACTTGTTCAATAACTCCTGGAATATAAAAAGAAATATCTTTATTCATTAAAGGCATCAATTCTTTGAGTTGCACTTCAGGTCGTTTTAAAAAATCTGCTACGGTTAATCCAAGCAAATGTTCGGTACTCATGTTTTTATCTTGAGCGTATTCCAATATGCCATCAATTTCTTTTAATTTTCGTTGCATCATTTCATTTTTTAAAGTTTCAATTTGTTCTAATTTTAATAAAAATTGTTCATATTGTTTTTTAGAAATTAATCCCACTTGATAGCCATAAGGACGCAAACGAATATCGGCATTGTCATGTCTTAAAAGCAAACGATATTCGGAACGAGATGTGAGTAATCGATAAGGCTCATCGGTTCCTTTTGTAACTAAATCATCAATCATTAATCCAATATAAGATTCATTTCTTTTTAAAATTAATGGCTCTTTATTTTGAATTTTTAAACAAGCATTAATGCCTGCAATGAGTCCTTGTCCCGCAGCCTCTTCATAGCCAGAGGTTCCATTAATTTGACCTGCAGTAAATAAATTTTCAATGATTTTTGTTTCTAATGATGGTTTTAATTGTAAAGGCGAAATAGCATCATATTCTATCGCATAAGCATATTTTAAAAATACTGCCTTTTTCATCCCAGGCAAAGAACGTACCATTTTTTCTTGAACATCATGAGGCATGGAAGTAGAAAATCCTTGTAAATAGATAGAATTATTGGATGCCGATTCGGGTTCTAAAAACAATTGATGTCTTTCTTTATCAGCAAAGCGTACTAATTTATCTTCAATAGAAGGGCAATATCGAGGCCCTCTTCCTTTGATGTTTCCACTATACATTGCCGAATCTTTTAAATGATCTAAAATAATTTTATGTGTTTCTTTTTGGGTATGAATCAAATAACAAGGAAGTTGTTTTTCTACAGGAATAAAGTTTCTTGTTTGATAACTAAACGCATATTCTCCTAAACTTCCTAGTTGAATTTCACATTGACTAAAGTCAATACTTTCTTTAGCAATCCGAGGCGGTGTTCCCGTTTTTAAACGTAAAATTTGAAATCCTAATTCTTTTAATTGTTGGGACAACCCTGTTGCCGATCGTTGATGATCGGGGCCTTCTTGTTTCATATCATGTCCGACTAAAACACAGGCCTGCAAATAAGTGCCTGTAGTTAAAATTGTCGTTTTACTCGTTATTTGATGATGATTTTCATCTACTATACCCTCACAACGACCATCGGCGATGATTAAACTTTTGACCATCGTTTCAAGAATGGTTAAATTTTCTTGTTTTTTTAAAACTTCTTGCATATATTGGGGATATTTTAATTTGTCAATTTGGGCTCTTAAACATTGAACTCCTGGCCCTTTTGCAGTATTTAACATTTTCATCTGCAAATAAGTATGATCGGTTGTAATGCCCATTTGTCCACCTAAAGCGTCAATTTCACGAACAACAACACCTTTTGCTGGACCACCAATAGAAGGGTTACAAGGTGTTTGCGCAATATTTTTTTGATCTAGGGTAATTAATGCCGTACGAAAAGAAAGTCGAGCTGCAGCTAAAGCTGCCTCCACTCCTGCATGTCCACCACCTACGACAATGACATCATAATCATACTTCATCTTTTTTACACCTTATTTCTAAATACAATTTAAAATTTTTTCAACAACTTGTTGTAAAGAAAGTTCTTCTTTATTTTGCGTTTTTCTTTGTTTAAATTCTACAATTCCTTCACTAGCTTTTTTACCGACAATAATTTGTAAAGGAATACCAATTAAATCCCAATCTTTAAATTTAAATCCCGCTTTACTATTTCGATCATCTAAAATAACTTCAACATGATGTTGCTTTAAAAGAGCATAGCATTCATCGGCTAATTGTTGTTGTGCTTCTTCAGCATAATTAATCGGAATAATAACTACTTGATAAGGAGCTAAATGAATTGGCCAAATAATACCATGTTCATCATGATATTGTTCAACAATTGCGGCTAATGTTCGTGTTACACCAATACCATAACAACCCATTACCATTGGAATACTTTTTCCTTCTTCATTTAAAAAAGTACAACCCATACTTTCGGAATATTTCGTTCTTAATTTAAAAATTTGACCCACTTCAATGCCTCTTTGACTTTTTAATGGTTGCCCACAAATAGGACAAGCATCACCATCTTGACATTTTCTAAAACAACCGACTTCTCCTTTAAAATCGCGATTAAAATTGACATTGATGAGGTGATAATCAGCTTGATTTGCCCCAACAATGATGTTTTTCATCAAAGCAACTTCTTGATCAACTAATATTTTAACATTTAAATGGACGGGTCCAACAAATCCTTCTACACTGCCAAGCGTTTGAATTTCTTGGTTTGTAGCCAATTGTAGTTCATGTTCTGCAATATTTAAAGCATTACAAACTTGAATCGGATTCACTTCTTTATCGCCACGAACTAAAACTGCAACGAATTCTTCAGGCGTTTTATAAATCATCGTTTTGACAACATCTTTAAAGGAAACATGTAGATATTGACTGACTTCTTCAATCGTTTTTTTGTTTTTTGTTTCTACTTCTTGTATAGGTTGTTCTGGTTCGTTTTCTTTATAATGATCGACTTTACTTTCTGCCTTTTCTTCATCCGCTGCATAATGGCAAGCATCACAATAAAAGATATTACTTTCTCCCACTTCACTTAAGGCCATAAATTGATGCGATTCACTACCTCCAATAGAACCTGTATCAGCCAAAACGACCTTATAATGGATTTGCAATCGATTAAAAATTCGTTGATACGTTTCATACATTTGCCGATAAGATTCTTCTAATCCTGCATCATCTTTATCAAAACTATAGGCATCTTTCATAATAAATTCTCTGCCACGCATCAATCCAAAACGAGGCCGTAATTCATCACGATATTTTGTTTGAATTTGATAAATATTTAAAGGCAGCATTTTATAAGATTTGACTTCATTTTTAATCAAATCTGTAAAAATTTCTTCATGTGTGGGTCCTAAACAAAATTCACGATCATGCCGATCTTTAAAACGAATTAATTCAGGTCCATATTTTTCCCAACGTTTAGATAATTCCCATAATTCTTTAGGTTGAATGGCACTTGATAAAATTTCTTGAGCATCACTGGCATCCATTTCTTCACGGATAATATTTTCAATCTTATGTAAAACTTTCAACCCTAGAGGTAAAAAGTTATAAACACCTGCAACCAACTTTCGAATCATTCCAGCACGAATTAATAAGATATGACTATCGATAATGGCTTCATTAGGAGCTTCTTTTAACGTTCCTAATAACATTTTACTTGCTTTCATTTTCTTTCCTCCTAATTAGGTTGATAAATCGTTGCTTGCATTTTTTCAACTTCAACATTTTTATCTAAACGAACAAATGCTGGCGTTGGTTTTTCAACAATTTGTACTTCTTGTAAAATTCCAAATTCTTTGGCTTTTTCATATGTTCTTAATTCTTGTGGCACTTGTAATAAATCTAAAATCATATTGGCTTTTTCAATTAAAATTGGCTTAAAAAAGACACAGACCTGATAAATAACATTGGCCAAATGAACCATCACAGAATGAAGTTCATCTTGTTTAGACTCATCTTTTGCAAGCGCCCATGGTTTTGTATCTTCAATATATTTATTGGCTTTAGAAACATAATTCATTAAATGTTCAATCGCAACATTGATTTCAAAACGGTCCATATGATAGATAAATTTTTCAATGGCTTCTTTCCCTGTTTGCTCTAACTCTTGATCAAAAGCGGTAATTGCTCCTTTATAAGATGGCACTTTACCTGCACAATATTTATTAATCATCGATAAACTACGATGAGATAAATTTCCTAAATCATTCGCTAAATCCGTATTATAACGTTCAACAAATTGTTCAGGCGTGAATAATCCATCACTAAACATTGGAATTTCTCTTAAAAGATAATAGCGTAAGGCATCAATGCCATAAGCATTTTTTAAAGGCAACGGATAAACGACATTCCCTTTTGATTTTGACATTTTGCCATCCTTCATAATTAACCAACCATGACTATAAAAATGATCAGGCAAAGGTAATTGTAAAGCCATGAGTAAAATAGGCCAATAAATGATATGGAAACGCGTAATCTCTTTTCCAAGTACATGCACTTTTTCATCGCCATGCATCCAATATTTTTGAAACAAATGGTCATCATTACTCAAATATCCTAAAGCACTAATATAATTTAATAAAGCATCAATCCAAACATAAACGACATGTTTCGGATTTTCTTTCACTTGAATTCCCCAATCAAAAGAAGTTCTCGAAACACACAAATCTTCTAATCCAGGTTTGATAAAATTATTAATCATTTCTGTTTTTCTTGATTCAGGAATGACTAAATCGGGATGTGTTTCATAATATTTCAATAATTGGTCCGTATATTTTGACATTTTAAAAAAGTAAGCTTCTTCTTTTTGAAGTTGCACTTCTCTACCACAATCGGGACATTTTCCATCTTTTAATTGTGTTTGTGTAAAAAAGGCTTCACATTCACGACAATACCATCCTTCATAATGTCCTAAATAAATATCTCCACGATCTAAAAAATAAGAAAAAACCTTTTGTACCACTTCAATGTGTCGTATTTGTGTTGTTCGAATAAAGTCATCATTTTCAATGGATAAATCTTTCCAAAGAGCTTGAACACCAGCAACAATTTCATCGACAAAAGTTTGTGGTGTAACACCCTTTTCTTTGGCCTTGTGTTCAATTTTTTGACCATGTTCATCCGTTCCTGTTAAATAATAGACGTCATAGCCTTGTTCTTTTTTATATCGAGCCATTGTATCACAAATAATCGTAGAATAGGTGTTTCCTAAAGTCATATTGCCACTAGGATAATAAATTGGTGTTGTAATGTAAAAAGTTTTCTTTTTATTCATGATCTTTTCCTCCTGTATGATAAAGTTGATAGAGTTCATTTTTTGAAACATCATATTGTTTTGCAATCTCTTTAATGGCTTGATTTTTAGTACATCCTTGTTTTATTTTTTCATCAATTCTTAAAAATAAATCTGATGTAATAGGTTTGCTTTGTTTTTCTTTTCCTTCAACAACTAAAACCATTTCTCCTTTTAAGGTTTCTACAATGGATAAAACTTCTTGAATCGTTCCCCATATATATTCTTCAAATTTTTTAGTTAACTCCCTGCATAGACAAATTTGTCGATTGCCTAAAACGGATAATAGGTCCTCTAATGTTTCTTTTGCTTTATGCGGACTAAGATAAAAAATAAGGACATCTTCTATGTTTTCTAGTTTTAAAAGTTCTTTTTTTCTCTTAGCACTTTTGGCATCTAAAAAGCCATAAAAATAAAAATGTTGAAAAGGAAACCCACTGGCTACGACACTTTGAATTAGTGCACAAGGTCCGTTTAATACAATAATGGGAAAATGTTTTTCTTTTACTTGTTGAATGATTTTTTGTCCAGGATCAGAAATTCCTGGATAACCTGCATCACTTAAAAGAGCGACATTTTGCCCTTTTTCTAAAAACGTTATGATTTGTTGTGCAGCTTCTAATTCTTTATTTTCATAAGCACTATAGAGAGGTATTTTAATTTTTAAATGTTGAAATAATTTTAAGCTAACGCGTGTATCTTCACAAAAGGCAACATCCACTTTTTTTAAAGTATCAACAATTCGATATGTTAACTCTTCTAAATTTCCAATTGGTGTTGCAATCACATATAAACATGATTGTAAAGAAAGAAAACTTTGTTGCCGATTCATGTTATTTTTCTACATCCTTTAAAAATTCATCAATAGTTAAAGATAAACTTTCTTCTTTATTCTCTAATTTTATTGTCTTAGATAAAACATTCATCGCTGTAACTTTATATTCTTGTTGTTTAAAGCGAACTCTTTGTCCTAACTTTGGTAAACCTTCTTTTAGTTCTTTATAATAATCATCTTCGTATTTTAAACAACAAACCAACTTGCCACATTGTCCAGATAATTTTTGAATATTTAAGGCAAGCAATTGGTTTTTAGCCATATTGATGCTAATGCCTTCAAAATCAGATAAAAAAGTACTACAACAAAGAGGTAAACCGCAAGTTCCTACACCTCCAACTGATTTAGAACGATCACGAGCTCCAATTTGTCTTAATTCAATACGACAATGTAATTTTTGAGCGAGCACTTTTAATAATTCACGAAAATCAACACGATCATCAGAAACATAAGTAAAAATCACTTTTGTCGTATCTAAAACATATTCGCTACTAATTAAATGCATAGGCAACTGCAATTGACTAATGCTTTCTAAACAAATTTCTTGTGCTTTAACAGCCAATTTTTCATTTTCTTTTTGTTTGTCTAAATCTTCTTGCGTTGCTTTTCGAATCACTGGTTTAATTTCTGTCTTTAATTGTAAATTTTCAATAGGTAGCACTTCTGTTTTTACATACCCAAGTTCAATTCCTCTAGCCGTTTCTACAACGACAATATCTTTTACTTTTAAAGTGGTATCATTGGTACCAAAATAATATACTTGTAAAGCTTTTTTAAAACTAACTCCAACAACATATTGATATTCTAGCATTTCATTTTTTGTATTTTCAGTAGGCATTGATTCTTCATGTGTTGTTTCATCATTCATTTTCATCACCATCCGTTAATTGAATTAAGAGTTTATCTAAAACCAACATTTTATTTGCATTGCTTAATAATTCTTGTTTAGCAATCATAATGTTCATAATTTTTTGTTGCATATTGGCATCATTTTGCTGCATTTTTAAAATGATATCGCTTAAAAAACGAGGTTGTTGTTGTTGATGTTTTGTCAACATCGTTTCAAAAAAACAAGCCTCTAAACAATCAAGATAAAATTCAATTTGATTATTTTTTTCTAATAAAGGGAATCCCTCTTTTTGCATATAATAAATAAAAAAATTAGAATTATCGTTCCAATAAGACAGACTTTGTTTTAAAATATCTAAAACTTGTTGATATGTTTGTGATTGCACTAATTCTAAATTAGCCATAAGATCATTGCTGACTAAAGCAAGCAAATGGGCATCCTCTTCTTTTATATTCTCTTGCATCATTTTTGTCACTAATTCTTGATGTCCAAATTGTTTTAAATGAATAATTTGGCATCGTGAAGTAATTGTTGGCAAAATGGAAGACAAAGAATGCGTTGTAAAAATGGCTATAATATTAGAGCTTGGTTCTTCAATAAATTTTAATAATTTATTCAAAGAAGCAATTGGTGCTTTTTCGATGAGATGAATGATGTAAATTTTTACATTTTGTTTTTCAACAGCAGATTTATTAAATTCTTTTTGTAAATTTAAAACTTGATCGTTTTTTAAATTTTCCCCTTCTAAAAAAATATAATCAATGTAATTTTTATCTTTAATTTTTGTGCAATCAAGGCATTCTTCACAAGCAAGATGGTCTTCGTCTTTATGTTGACAAACAAAACTTTGTGCCATCAATTCAGCAACAGGTAAAATATAGGATCCTTTCGGACCATTAATAAGATAAGCATGCGTCGTTTTGTGTTGGCTAAAAGCATTTTTTAAGACTTGATAAACAATGGGTTGTGTATTTTGAAGGTAATCTTTTATTTTTTGCATATTTTTTTCTCTTTACATTTTTCTAAAACAATTTTTAATACATCTTCAAAAACTTGTTGTTTGGTTTGATTCGCGTTCACAATTGAAAAGCGAGAAGCATATTTTTGTTTTAAGATATCATATCCTTCATGTACTTTTTGGTGAAATGCCAGCGTTTCTAAATCAAGGCGATTCACTTCTTTTAAACGAGTGGCTTGAATTCTTTTTAAACCTTCTTGTGGATCTAAATCTAATAAAATCGTTAAGTCAGGCATTCGATGATGTATTGCAAATAAATTAATTGCATAAACTTCATCAATTCCTATTCCTCTTGCATATCCTTGGTAGGCTAAAGAACTATCAATAAACCGATCACAAATAATGATTTTTCCCTCTTTTAAAGCAGGTTCAATTTTTTCAACTAAATGTTGTCTGCGACTAGCAGCATAAAGAAGTGCTTCACATCGTGCATCTAAAGTGGTATGGTCCACATCAAGAATAATGTCCCGTATTTTTTCGGCTATAGCTACCCCACCAGGTTCTCTCGTATATAAAACGGGATAGCCTTGTTGTTGCAAATAAGAGGTAATTTCTTTAGCAACCGTTGTCTTTCCACTTCCCTCTGGACCTTCAATTGTTATAAATAAACCCATACACAACACCTCAATTTATTATTATACACTATCTTTTTTATAAAAGATAGAGGGTTAAAAATCCCAAAATTTAGAAAATAAGTAAAACTAAAACCATTTCATGCTCTTGATTTAAATTCTAATGTTTTATAGATTTTTTTATATTATGGAAAGACTAGGTTTTTTTTATAATATTTGTTAAAATACTATATAAAGAAGGTGAATGAAATGGCTCAATCTATACTAGATCAATTTTTTGAAGAATTTCATTTTAAAACATCCAATAAAATATCTTATGGTATTTTTAAAAATCGACTCGTTTCCCTGACAAATGTGGATGGAATTATCAAAATTTCAATCATTATGTCTAAAAATATTAATCCTGAATTAATCGACGAAATCAGTCGAAAAGTTTTTCCACTTGCTGAAAAATATGCCTCCATTATAAAAATAGAATATGGTACATTTTCTTTAGAGGCCTATTTAAATCCAACGAAAACTACGGATAATGATATCATTTCTTGCATTATTGATTTGACTCATATTTTAGATGATTATAACGTTCCTTCTTGTGATACTTGCCCAGTGTGTAATCGAACTTTATCAAGTGATGCTCCCTTTTATGTTTTTGAAGATTATGTTTTACAAACACATGAGGAATGTTTCGCTCCAATTCAAAATATGCTTGATTCGGTCGTTAAAACAAAATATGGAGACCCCAAAAAACAAAGTTATTGGACAGGAAGTTTAGGTGTATGTTTAGCTGGTATTCTTGGGGTTGTTCTTTATTTGTTTTTTAATTCATTAAGTTATTTTGCTTGTATAGCTACTTTAATAATGGTCTTCATGGCTAATTTCTTCTATAGAAAATTTAACGGAAAAATGGATAGAAAAAGAGTTTTTATTATTGCATCCATTTTAGAAATATTTGTTTTAATCGGAGAATATTTCTTTTTGGCCTATAGTGTTTACCAACAATTTAATGTTTCTTTTGGATTTGCATTAACTCATCCATTTTATGACGCTTCAGCTCTTTCAATAATTGTCCGAATTTGTTTAAATTCTTTATTTGTATATGGCTCCTTCCACTTTTCTTTAAAACAACAAAATGAAATTCCAACAATAAAAAAAGTTTAATCATGAAAAAAAGATTCTGTAAATTAAAATTTGGTTCAATACAGAATCTTTTTTGTATTTTTTATTGTAAGATTTTATTCTATTTTTTTAATTAAAATGCACGTCTGTTAAAAGTTTTTGTACGGCCAAAACATATATTTCTAACCAAATATCCATTAACTCTAACTTTAATCGTTCATTCGCACTATGAATATTTTCTTCTGGTGAAAAAGGTAAACTGGCTCCAAACCCAACACAGTTGTGAAAATGTCGTGCATAAGTTCCTCCTGCAATACATTTTGGTTTAGATGTATAATCTTTTGTCACTTGCTGATAAGTTTTAACCATCGTTTGAATCATTAAAGAATCTTCTTGAATTAAAAATCCTTTTGAATCATAAGGCAATTGAATTGTAACATTTTCATCTTGTAATGTTTTTTTCATGGCTTGTATTACTTCTTGAGAAGTGATATTAAAAGGTAGTCGACAATTGATTCCTACAAAATATGTTCCTTGATGATATTTTAATATGCCTACATTGACCGCAATATCTCCATATTGATCTGTAGCATAACATCCCAAACGTTTTCCATCATATTCTAATCCGATATATTTTGCATACCATTGAACAAAGGAATTGTCTAATTCGGTTTGGCTTAATGCATAAATTCCATAACTAGCGGCATTGACTCCTAACATCGGTAATGATCCATGCGCAGCCTTTCCAATAACAACAATTTGTAGGACTTGCTCTTCACTTTGATCGTTATAATGCCATTCAATATGTAAGTTTTGAAATGCAATTGTTAAATCATCTAATAGTTTTTGTTTACAACGTTGGCATCCATATTGAATATTAAAAGTTGCTTTACTAATGACAGCATTAAAAGCTTCACCAGCATCAATTGATTGTAAAGTTAAATTCCCTTTATTTTGTGCCTTGCCTTCAATGGTGATATTATTAATCGTCTTTTCTCCAAAAATAACTGGGAAATCAGCATCTGGAGTAAAACCATACGTAATTTGTCCTTCTTTTTTTAGATAGTGTTCCACACATAGCGAACCCGTTTCTTCATTACAACCAAAGATGAGACGAACCCGTTTTTTAAAAACAAATTGCGCATCCATCAGTGCTTTAATTGTATAAATCGATACAACAGCCGGTCCTTTATCATCCCAAACTCCTCGTCCCGTCATCACTTGATCCACAATCGTTGCTTGATAAGGAGGATATTCCCATCCTTCTCCTTCAGGAACAACATCAAGATGAGAGATAATAGCAAAGATTTCTTCTCCTTCGCCAACTTCAGCATAACCACAATATCCATCTAAATTCTTCACTTTCATTCCTAAACGAGCACATAGTGATAAAACATATTCTAAACATTCTTTATTGCCTTTTCCAAATGGACCGTTTTCAACCGGAGTATCCAATACAGTTTTATAAGAAACAAGTTTTTGAAGTTCTTGAACCATTTCATCATGATATTTTTTTAAATTCAATTCCATTTTTTTCACCTACTTTACTTCTTTTACTCCATCACCAATGGTTACTTCATAAAAACTAGGTTCATAGCCAATTGTTTGAGTATATACTTCTTTTACTTTTTCTTTAGCCAATTCAATATTTGCTTTTTCAATTAATGCTATCGCGCATCCGCCAAATCCAGCACCAGTCATTCTTGCTCCGATGCATCCTTTTTGATTTAAAAAAGAATGAACAAGCGTATCTAATTCTTTTCCTGTTACTTCATAATCATTTTCTAAGGATAAATGCGAAGCCGTTAATAACTCTCCTAGTTTTTCAATATTTCCTTCTTTTAAACATTGCGCAGCTTGGATGGTTCTTAAATTTTCTGTTATTACGTGTTTGAATCTTTTTTTCAAATTTTCTTGAGGTAATAAAGCAAGATATTTTTCAATATCTTTTTTTATGTCGCATAGGTGATTTAATGAATACCCATTTTCAAACAAAATTTGTAAAATTTCTTCACATTCTTGTTTTCTTTCATTGTATTTTGAATCGGTCAATTGTCTACTTTTATTCGTATTTGCAATGACCAATCCATATTCTTTTAAATTGAATGGAATATATTGAAAGTCGAGATGATCACAATCTAATAAAATAGCATAATCTTTTTTTCCATTACAAATAATAAACTGATCCATAATTCCACAATTAACGCCCATAAATTCATTTTCTACTCTTTTACACATTAAAGCCAAATCGACTCTAGAAATAGAATTGTTTTGTAAACTTTCTAAAGCAAAACTTAATCCTGTGCAAAAAGAAGCACTAGAAGAAAGCCCACTACTATGCGGAATATTGCCACCGATTACGACATCAAATCCAAAATTTATGTGGAAAATTTGAATGATTCCTTTGATGTAATCCGTCCATTTTTTATTCTTTTTATGATCTTTTAAATCAAACTCAATCATTCCTTGACTTTCAAATTGAATGGAATAAGCTCTTACTTTTGTTGTTTGGTTTTTGCAAATAGCAAAATAAGTTCCTAAATGAATAGCACAAGGCAAAACATAACCCCCATTATAATCAATATGTTCTCCAATGATGTTTACCCTTCCTGGAGAAAAAAAATAACGAACTTGTGATTGCTCTCCAAATAGACGAATAAATTCTTCTTTTACCTTGTTTAACATCTACTTCACTCCTTTAAATTTATGAAACTCGAAAAATAATCATTGCTGAATAACAATAAATTTGTTCGCTCGAAGCAGCTAAAAAAGCATGAATTTGATATTTAATATCTATGAGATCCTCTTCATCAATTCCTTTAATGAAATCATTAATTCTTTTTTGTAAATCTTTTTCATGTTCTTCATCAAAAATTTCTACTTTTACCATTGTTATCACCAAAATTGGTATAGCATAATCGTTTTAAAAATTTTGTCATTTTTTATCCAAATCTACTCTTTTAGTAATTCGCTTCTTTTTTATTTCTTTTAATTTTGTCGAATCAATCATCGGTTCTTCTTGAATCACTCCTCTTTTTTCAAGGACACGAACCAAAGGCATTACCAAAATAACATGAATTGGAATCGTAAAAAATGATTTGGCAATTTTTAAAACAAATAAAATAGAAAATGGCGTTCCATATAATATGACAGTCCAAAAAGAATTTAAGAAAAAATAACAAACAATTTCAATTAATAAATAAGAAAACCATATTTTAGAAACAGAATAAAATGATTTTTTCTTTTTTGTTTTGATTTCTCGATAGCCAACCCAAACAATGGTTGCAAATGAAATTAATAATAATACAACCGCTACAACGATTAAAGGCCAAGAAAGATTAAATTGCGTTTTTGAAGAAGTAGGAATGGACTGTTCAATTAAAATATATACGATGGCTCCGATATGTAATAATCCTTCAATGAATAAATTTAACAAAAAGAAAAAAACATCTTTGATTTTAAATTTTTTACTAAAATAAAAAACCAAACCAGGCAAAAGTCCAGCCATAGTATAAGTAAGTGTATACCCAGGGAAAAAAGCTCCGATTGGAAAAAGTAAAGCTCCAACAATATCACTAACAACACCGACTGCCATTCCATAAATAGGACCGATGACAATACTGGCTATAATTAAAACGATGGTTGAAATTGTGATTCGAATGAATGTTGGAGAACCAAATGCAGCAATATTAATTGCAATAAAACGATTAATCACAACATATAAAACCACAAACATAGCACTTAAACTTATATTTTTGATAATTCGATCCACTTTGTAATTTGAATGCATTTTAGTACCCCTTTTTTGTTTGACTTTATTATAAAACAAATTGACTAGAGTTTAAAGCAAAAAGTATTATTCATCCATAGATGCATGATACATTTGTGCATAAACACCTTTTTTAGCTAATAAACTTTCATGCGTTCCAGCTTCTAATATTCCATTTTTACCTAAAACAATTATACGATTACAATTTTTAATCGTTGATAATCGATGAGCAATAATGATTGCCGTTTTACCTTTTGATAAATCTTTAAATGCTTCTTGAATCATTTTTTCAGTCACATTGTCTAAAGAAGAAGTTGCTTCATCTAAAATAATAATTGCAGGTTGTTTTAAAAATAATCGTGCAATAGAAATCCGTTGCTTTTGTCCTCCAGATAATCGAACGCCTCTTTCTCCTGTCAATGTATCATATTGATCAGGTAAGCTCATGATAAAATCATGAATATTTGCTTTTTTTGCGGCTTCAATCACTTCTTCATCACTCGCATCGGGACGTCCATACAAAATATTTTCTTTTATTGTCCCCCAAAAAATAAAAACATCTTGTTGAACATGACCAATAGCATTTCTTAAATCATATAATTCATAATCACGAATATCGTGATCATCAATATTTATCTCTCCACTCATCACATCATAGAACCGCGGAATTAGTTTTGAAATCGTTGTTTTTCCAACCCCTGTTTCTCCTACTAAAGCAATTTTTTCCCCGGGTTGAATCGTTAAAGAAAAATGATGTAAAATATCTTCTTGATCTTCACCATAATGAAAAGATACATCTTTAAATTCAATTTTTCCCTTAAAAATATGATTTTTGATACTATCTTTTTTTGATACAATAGTCGGTTGAAGCATCATAATGCTATAAAATCGTTCAAACCCAGACCAACCTTGTTGTAGCATTTCCATGGTGCTACTTAATTTTGTAATTGGAGAAATTAAAAAATTAATATATAAAAAGAACGCAACTAAATCTTGCAAATAAAAATGAGTTTGTTCACTATGAATCACCATGATAGACCCAACAATCAATAAAACTAGATTTGTAATATTAGTTAATAAATTGACCGTTGAACCAAACAATCCTAGTTCTTTAAAAGATTTTTTTCGAGAATTTTGATATTGCATATTAATAGAATCGAAATTTTTAATTTCGTATTCTTCATTATTGTAAGCTTTTGTTAAAGAAATACCACTTAAACTACTACCAATGCGAGAAGCCAATTCTCCTTGCTCTTTTCGTACCAAACGAAAACTGGCCATTAATTTTTTCCTTCTTAATATTGTAAAAAAGATTAAAACAATAATGGAAACAAAAACAATTGCCGTTAAAATGGGATTAATAAACATTAAAATAATAAAACTGCCAACAATCATAATGATAGAAACGAATAAATCTTCTGGAACATGGTGAGACATTTCTGATAAGTCATGCAAATGTGTCGTTAGATTGGTCAATAATTCTCCTGATTTTTTAGTTTCAAAATATTGATAATCCAAAGTTTCAAATTTTTTAAACAAATCTTTGCGCATATCCGTTTCTATTTTTATTCCTAAGTAATGTCCATAATAACCAATAATAAAAGATAAGCCAAAACGTAATAAATAAAAAACAAGTAGAATGGCTCCAATCCATAAAATAACTTTCGTTGAAGTAATTTCCCCTTGTAAAACTTTTCTTGTTACCAAAGGAAAAATCAAATCGATTCCGGCCATTAAAAAAACACAAAAAATATCTAAAGCAAATAATTTTTTATGATCTTTATAATAAGAGCAAAAATATTTAAACATCTTTCCCACCCCATCGCAAAAAGAATCTAGTTATTGACTAGAATCTTTTTCATTTTTTAACAAATCACGAATTTCAGTTAATAGATCAAGTTCTGTAACCACTGGTGCGGCTGGAGGAACAGGTTCTTTTTCTTCTTCTTTTTTTCTTCTAGCTTCAGCTCTTTTACGAACCGAATTAATCACTTTTACAATGATAAATAAAATAATTGCAATGAGTAAAAAATCAATGACTGCTTGCAAAAATTTACCATAATAAATGGAACTAGAATACAAATCTTGCCCAAATTCATCTTTAGCAATCGTAATGCCATCTGCTTCATAAACTGGTTCACCAGCTTGAATTCTTAATGCTTTAAAATCGGCTTGTCCGCCTAGGATAACGCCAATTAAAGGCATTAAAATGGAATTAGTTAACGCGGTCACAATACTGGTAAATGCACTACCGATAATAACCCCAACGGCCATATCGACTACATTCCCTCTTGTAATAAATTGTTTAAATTCTTGGATGACACCTTTTTGTTTCTTTTTATCTTTTTTCATCGTTTACACCTCACACCTTGAATATTATAATCTATTTTTTTTAAAATAAATAGCGTTAATCCGCGATTTTTGTCAACTGACCATCTAAAATAGAATATAAATAAGTAAATACGGGCTTTTTCAATAAATAAAAAACATAGTTTGCATAAATTTTTAATTGTTGTTGATAAGCCTCATCATCAATATTTTTTAATTTATAGTCAATTATATCAACATGATCTGCATATTCTAAAATTAAATCAATAACACCCGAATAGGACTTTTGCTCTTGAAGAAAGATAAATGGCAATTCTTTATAAATCTTGGCTTGTTGAATGTTTTTTAATAAATCTTGATTTAAAAACTTTTGTACTAATGGGGGAACAGTTGCTTTTTCTTGTTTAAAATCAGTGAGTTCAAAAATTTCATGAATTTTTGTTCCTAAATCCATTTTTTCTTTTTCTTGTTTTGAAAGAAGATGTTGAACAACCTTAGATGCTTTTTCTTTTTCTTCTAAAGGTGATTTTTGAATATCAATGTGATGATGATTCATACTAGATGTTTGCTCTTTATTGACTTTTTCAACCTCTTTGGCATTTAAATAACGATAATGAATATCTAGTGTGTTTAAATCCATTTCTTTTTGATATTCAAAATCACTTGCAATGTAATCTATAAGATCTTTAAATGTTTTACATTCTATTAAATTTTTAGCATGATTCGTTGTTTTTTTATTGATAATAATCATATTTTCACGACTTCTTGTTAAAGCCACATAAAATAATCTAATTTTTTCAGACAAAGCTTGTAAATCATAATCTTGTTTTGCTAATACTTTTTTAATCGTATCGCCCACTCCATTTTGATAAAAAGGTGTAATAATGCCATATTTTTCACTATAGGTTATTTTATTTGTTTTTTCCTCTTCATTTTGTTTTGAAAAATTTAAAATAAAATAACAAATTGGGAATTCTAATCCTTTTGATTTATGAATTGTCATAATTTTAACTTGATTTTTTAATGGTGCTGCTGAAGGAATTTCAATTTTTTTATTTTCTTGCATTAAGTTTTCGAAATAACTTCCCATTTCAAAAATAGGTATATTTAAATCGGTTAAATTTTGAGCAATAGATAGCATTTGTTGTAAACGATGACTATTTGCCTCTATATCACCAATTAAAATTAAACGTTCATATATTGAAAAAGTATCAATGATTTTTAAAACCATTTCTTTGTTCGATAAAAAAGTTGCATCTTCTGTTAATTGTTTTAATTTTAAATATAAATCGGAATGAAAATAAGTTTGATTTTTAATTTCAAAATAAAGTGTATCATCACTTTGATTCCATAAAAAACTACGTCCCAACCCATAATAGGCTTTTAAAAATGTTGTATCTAATTGGTTAACTTTAATTTTTTGTAAAGCAACAAAAATATTGTATAGAGCATGGAATAAATCTCCCTCTAAAAGATTTTCATTTTTATAGATTACTGCTGGAATTTGATAATATTGTAATAGTTTTTGTATTTTTTCGCTAGATTTTGATTTTTCTAATAAAATAGCAAAATCTTGATAAGTACAAGGTCTAAATTCTTTTAAATCGGCATCATATACTGGCATTTTTTCTTTTATTTTATTTAAAATATCTTGCACGACATAAAAAAGTTCAATATCTTCATCTTTATATTGTTTTTGTTCATTGGTATAAGTGATATATTCAATGGGATGATCTTTTTGACATTCATTATACCGTAAAAATCCATATTTCATGGCGTGTCCTTGGCTATATTTTGCGCCACCAATTAAACCAGTCATTAAATGATTAAAAATTGTATTAATCAATTGGATTACACTTTCGCTGGAACGAAAATTACTGGTTAAATCAATTTTCGTCCCTCCAATATGATTTTGATAATCTGCATATTTTTGAATAAAAATATCTGGATTTGCATTTCTAAAGCGATAAATGGACTGTTTGACATCACCTACAACATAAATATTATTTTGGGCAATTTGTTGAATAAAAAGTTCTTGCAAATCATTGGTATCTTGATATTCATCAATCAGAATTTCCACAAATTGATTTTTTAATGTTTCCCGCACAAAAGGGAAATTTTGAACCAAAGAAAGCGCCATTTTTGCAATATCGACAAATTCAAAAGCCTGATATTGTTTTTTATAAGCCATTAATAAAGAATCTAATTGAAGTAAAATTTGAACAATGACTTTTTCATAATCTTTTGCATCTTCTAATGCCAATATCAATTCATGATTAGAAGGATAAAAACAAAGTTCTTTCAACTTTTTAATTTGTTGATCCATTCGACGTTTTTGTTCTTTTAAATGTTCATCATCGGTTTGCATCCGAATGGTAGAAATGGTCGCTAAATTAGCATAAATGTCATCATATTCTTTACTTGCAAACAATTGAAAATAGGCATTCAATTTATCCTCTTCTTTTTCTGATAAAGCAGGATAAATAGAATCTAATGATAATTTGATTTGACCAATGATGTCTTTAAGAGAACCAAGAAATTCTTTTTGATATTGATAAAAAGATTCTTTAGATGCATATGTTTGCATATAGTTTTGTAAATATTGTTGTTTATCTGCTTTTTGATCTAATTTTTTATGAATATTTAAAATACAATTTAAAATTTCTTTATCATCTTTAACCGTAAAATGATTCATCATTTTTAGAAAACTTTCATCTTGCTTTTCATAAAGATTTTCAAAAATAATATTTAAAAATTGCATGGCTTGCATATCAATCATGGAAGAGTCAACAATATGAATATCTTGTGTTAAGTTTAATAAATAATGATATTTCTTTACTATAGATAAGGCAAAACTATCAAAAGTAGTGATGTAGGCTTGTTCTATTTCATGGACTCTATTTTTTAAATCGGGATCTTCTTTCATCTTTTGAAGCACACGATTTTTCATTTCAGCGGCTGCTGCATTAGTAAAAGTCAAGACTAGTAATTGTTGAGCATGAATGCCTTTTTTTAATTTTTGAACAATTCTCGTAGTTAAAACAGCTGTTTTCCCACTTCCAGCTCCTGCACTAACCATGATATTTTGATTTTCTAAGGAAATGGCCAAGGCTTGTTCGTTTGTCCATTGAACTTTACTCATCTTGTTCACCTTCTTTTTCTTTAATCCATAAATATAGATAATCATTTGCTTTTACACGACAAATGTGTTGATACTCACAATATTTACAGCTTTCATTTTTATGATTAATAATTTTAGGTTGAATTTTAAAATCTCCCGATAAAATTGCAAAAGACGCTTCTTTGATTTTTTCTTCCACTAATTTTGAAATATCTTCCATTTCTTTTAATGTTAATACTTTGCTAGTTTGATAAAAAGACCCATCTTTTTTCGTTTTTAAACCTTTAATCCATTGTGATGAATTATATGTATCGTCTAGTAATGCAACTTTATCTTTTAAAGCGATAGTATATCCTTGAAGTTTAAGATTTGTCCGTTTATTTTCATTACTATCTTGAGGATATTTATTCAATTCAGGAATGATTTTTTGTAAGTAAAAACCAACCACTAAATCTTGTGATCGCTTTCTATTATGATTTACCAAGTATAAATAAACAGGAAGCTGCATGGATAAACCAAATTGCAAATGTTTTAAAGAAAGTGTTGGATTTCCTGTTTTATAATCAATTAAAGCAAAGTAAGTGGCTTGATTATCTTCATAAATCATCATTTTATCGATAAATCCTTTAATAGGTAAAATCATAGGATTATCATAGGAAACCAACAATTTTTGCTCACATAATGTTTTTTTGAAATGTGTATGGTTTTCCATTTCATGATTAAAAGAAATTAAAAATTGTAACTCTTTTTTTAATTTTGTAAGATAAAATTTTTCTTTTGACGATAAAATTCTTTGATTATCAAAATAATGATCATAATTTTTTTCCCAATCAAAACCAATTTCTTTTTCATTCGCCAAGATAAAATGAAATAACGTTCCTATTTCTTGATTAAAAGTGGATTGATTATCTTTAAACAAACAAATTTGTGAAAGATAATATTGATAAGGACATTGAAAAAAAGTATTCATTGTTGAATAACTCAAAGTGATTTTTTCTTTTTGAATCGCATCAATGAAGGTTTGATGATTTTGAATACGAAATTGATTTTGATATTGACAATAATCAATTAGGTAGTTTTCCTCTAAAACTTTTATCATTGCATTTTGAGTATTTTTATCATAGGCATCTGCTAGTTTAATTTGATCATAACTTGCACTATAAGAATCATAAATACTTAAAGTCGGTCTTTTGACGATAAAATGCCATAAATCAATCAATATAGCTGGATAACAAACTTTGTTGTTTTCTTTTAAATGGTAAGACATAAAAAGATTTTTTGTTTCAGCAAAAAAACGTTTCAAATCTTCTAATTCTATTTGATTTTTTTCCTCGCTTGTAGTCAAATGTAATTCTTTTTTTTCAACATCGCTAAAAAAATCTTCATCTTTAAATGATTGAGGAATTATTCCTTGATTTAGTCCCAACACAAAAACATAGCAATCATTCGATACTTTTTGATGATAACTGATTTTTTCTATCATTCCTGCTTGAAAAAGATTAATCGTATGCGTTTTAAAATAATATTCTAATACTAAAATAAAATCTTCATGCTTTAAATGAATCCATTGATTGCAAATTGTCATCAATTGTTGGATTTTATCTTCATCAATCGTGTTTTCTAATTGTTTTTGATAACAATCCATGGCCTCTTTTACTGAAGAATGAAGTTTTAATATTTCTAAAAATTGTTTATAAAAAGGAATCTCAATATATTTACTTGGTTTTGAAACAACCGGCAAACGAAAGAATTTAAATATTTTTTCAATTTGATAAGCTAAATTATCCTGTGCATAACACAATTTAATTTTAGATGGATTTATTCCTTTTTCAATTAATTGAGCGATAGAAACAGCAACATATTCCACTTCTTCTTCAATAGAATCAAAGCAAAAAACTTCTTTTTCTTTTAAAGAAACTTTTGGCTCTTCTACTTTTAAACATTTTAATTGATAAACCTGATAAAGTGTTTCAATTTCTTTAAAATACTTTTGATTTTGATAAACTACTACCGTTTTCCCTTTTAAAAATTGGAGATGACTTTTACCTGTAGCTAAAAGATCTGCATTTTTCTTTTTTAAATTTTGCAACTCTTGCAAACGAAAAGATACATATTCTTTATTTTCTTGGATATAACTTAAATGATTCAAATAAATCCAAGCATTCTCCATGCTTAACTGATTTTTTTGAGCAAATTGCAAAATCAATTCTTCGGACAATGAGTAAGTTAAAAATTGTTTCAATTCTTCAAAAGTAAATATCTTAAATTGTGGCAAAAAAGCATGTTTAAAAAAGGATAAAACCAATTCTTCTTTTTGTTCTTTATCTACAATCACTAAATGTTGTTCATTGAATTTTTGCCAATCTTGAATGCGCATAAATTCTACCTATAATAAATATGCTTGATCTAATATATCTATCCGAGCACTTAAATGATCTTTTAAATAAGTATAGTGTTGTTCTAAAGAGGTTAATGAAGAATAATTTTCATGATAATGTGTTTCAATCCATAAATCAGGATTATTTAAATAAGATAAAGGCCAACGTTGTAAATTTGCTTCTTGTGCTTCTTGTAGCGATTCTGTTAAATCATCAATGGAATTATAAACATTCAATATCAAATCATGCACTTGCGTATATCGTTGTTGAACCCGTGTTAAAAATGCTGGATCATTAAATAAAGAATTATACCAATAATCTCTTTCTCTAACCCATAAATCCGTTGACAAATAACGATTGTAATCAGGGCCACCAATCACACCTAAACTAATATCAAAATCCCAAACAGGCCCCATGTGTAATTTTCCATTTGCATATTTTACATAATATTGGCTAGTTGAACCAACATCTACATTTTTAAATAATTCTTGAACAATGTAATAATCAATAAAAGAATCAACATCAATATATTCTTCATAATTGTCTAAATTCATAATTGCTTGATCTGTTTCCATCATATAGTTTTTAATATATTGATTTTGCTCTGCGGTTGCTCCTTCCGGATATTTATATTCATAAATGAAGTTTTTAGAATAATCGGTAATAAAATAGTCGACATCTTCAGTTAAATTTTCTTCTGCATCATCTGCTCTTTCATTAAGTTCAAAGAAATAACTAGGATATCCTTGACTATCCACATCATCTTCAATATCAACTCTTCCCTCTCCACTTTGCATGTGTTCACTTAAAAGATATAATCCCAAAAAATCATCATTAAAACGTACTTCTACAAAAATGGAAGAAGGTTGAAAATCTAAATTGTCTAATTGATTTGCAAAAGTATAAGCTAAATAGTTACGAAGATTTGATTTATCATAATAGTTAGCAAGTAGAACCCAACTCTTTGCTTTAGGAAGACCAAATAGAGATTGCTTTTCTTCAAATTTAATGCGGAATGGTTTTTTCAATGCTGCCATCGTTGAATTTCCACGTAAACGAATGCCCATTTCGGCATTTAATATATCAATCAAATATTCTTCGTTTTCGTAGTTAATCACTGAAATTGTACCATCTACGTAATCTTCTTTATTTTCAGGAAAGGCTTCATTTTCGGTATGAATATCAATAATCGGTAGTTGATGATAATTTTGATGATGAGAGGTACAATAATAGGTATATTGATAATCTAAAACGTCAATAGATACTTGGATAGCGTGAACTCCATCCACAATTTTATCATTATCTTTTAAAGATAAGACAAAGTTTGATAAATTTAATGTTTCTTGTCCATCGATGATTTCCCATTCAAGAGGATAATGATAAGTAGGAAGCGTTTGAGGCAAAGATATTGAAGAAGTAATTACCAATGGAATATAGGCCTCTTCTTCAAACAATTGATCTAGTTCTTCTTTTTCTATATCCTCAGAAGGATTTGTCGTTGACGTACTTGATGAATTTGAAGAGTTTGAAGAACTTGAAGAATTGGATGTTGTTGAACTTGAAGGCATCGTATTTGAATGAGATGAGTTTATATTTGTATTTTGACATCCACTCAACAAAGAAATCGTTAATAATAATAAAAGTAAACTTCCTTTTTTCATTTTTTTATTCCTCCTAAAAATCTTCTTCTGTTAAAATTTTAATGTGGTAATCTTTTAAAAGTTGAGCAAAAATGCCGCTTCCTTCGATAATTGTTTTAGAAAAAGTTCCATCATATCTTTTTTTAAAGCCACAACTTGGACTCTTTTCTTTTAAAATTGCATAATCAATTTTTTGATCTAAAGCAATTTTTAAAGCACTTTTTGCTCCTTGAACAAAATAAGAAGTAACATCCTGGTTTCTTTCGTTGATGACTTTGATTTGATTTTCTAAAGTAATAATTTCACTTTTTAGTCTAGGCGTTGATAAACCACCCATTACTTCTGGGCAAACTAGAATAACTTCTTTATCTTTTAAAAACGATATGATTTTTTCATTTTTATTGTTTTTGCCGTCATATTTACAATTTTTACCCAATAGACAAGCACTGACTAAAACTTTTTCTTTTTCCATGAAAAAATCACCAATCAAAGTATAACATATTTTTTTATTTTTTTTAATGGTAAGTTATGTAAAACATCAAAAAAGAGATGCTTTGAAACTTATTTTGCTTTTATTCATAAAAGTTCAATAAATGATAGTTTTATTTTTTTCTTTTGATTAAAAAAAGTGAGTTTGTTTATCTCTCACTTTATATAAGTTTTACTAAATTTAATCTTTGATTTCCCAATGGCCTGATTTTCCAGTACCCACATATTTGATTTTAGAAGATTTTTTTATTTCTCTTTCTATTGTTTTTACAGACTTTCCAAATAATAAAGCCATTTCTCTTCTTGTAATTTTTGGATTATTCTTTATCAACTGAATCAATGCTGTTTCAACATTAGATTGAGCGACATTTTGAGCGACATTTTGAGCGACATTTTCTCCCATAAAACCTTTTTTATAACTACGGTTATTGAGCTTTCAGAAAATCTATAAGCATTTTCTCCATATTCTCTAACAATAATCGGAACTCCGTGTCCCGATTGTTCCACAATACCACATTGTAAAAAAATACTCATTAACTCTTGATTTACCGGCTTTGTTTTACCAGATAAAAATTCTTCCTTTGTTAACCCTTTTGGAATTCCTCCATAAGAAATAACCTCTACTCGATTGTCAAACCAATATACTGCTGGTGGAACTCCATCTACCCATTTATTATGCACACATGCATTAATCCACGCTTCTTTAAAAGCCTCAAAACTAAACATCTTTTTTTCTCTTCTAGGACTAACACTTAAATCTACATAAGTTTCATTTAAAGATTCACAATAATTCAATACTTGTTCTAACGCATAAATCAAACAAGTATTCCCATATTCATTTCTTTTAAGAAAATATGATTTATCATTTCCTTTAAAGACTGCAACTTTAATAGATATCTTATTTTCATCGGCAAGCAATTCTCCTAAAAGATTAAATTTACCATCCGATGTAACTAAACTAAAATTATTTAAAAAGTTGAATTCATTGTAATGAATTCCTTTGGCAGTAAGATAGTTTTTAAATTTAACAAAAGTAAAGTCATTTCTTAAAACTGAAATGTCATTCATTTGTTTTTCGGGTAAAAGAATATAGGATGAATAAAGATTTTCAATTTGTTCCTCTGTCATGCTTTTACAACTAGAACCAATTCTCATATAACATCCTTTTGTACTACGCCCATATTTTCTTATATAATAAAGCGCATTCCCTTTTTTAACCTCTATTTGAATTATTTCTTTTTCATTGATTTCTTTTGAGACCACTTTAATATAACTTTGTGGATTTGGTAAAATTTGATCCGTAATAATATCACTAATTTTTCTCAACGTTTCATCAAGATTTTGTACACCAATTATTTTTCCCTCATTGGTAATACCAATATAAATCGTTCCTAAATGCGTATTTAAAAACGAAACAATTTCTTTGGTAAGACTATCATTAAAGACAGATTTATATTCAACAAATTCCCTTTCATTTTTATACACGATATCTACCATCTTTCAATTATTATAATACTACAAAAATGCGGTCATTTTTAGTAAAATGAATCAAATAAGAAAAGTTGAACAAAAATTGAAATTCATTTCAAATCCAATAAAATTTTTATGAAATTGTTCCTTTATCTATATGTTTTTTTCAATGATAAATGATTTAAGAAGGGTTGTATTAAATAAGACATATCTTTTGACCCCGTAAATAGAAAAACGACATCGTGGTATTCTTTTTCAAAAATATCCTTTTGAATAAAATGAATGTTTGGATATTTTAAAAATTGAGTTAGTAACGCTTCTTCTTTAGAATGCGGTAAAGTACTTATAAATGGAATGATATAGACTTCATCAATGGTTTGAAAAATATCCACATACTGTTGATAAAAATATTGGATTCGACTATACCGATCGGGATGAAAAACAACTTTCAATTTTTTATGCGGATATTTTTGTTTAATGGATAAAATCGTTTGTTGAATTTCAAATGGATGATGGCCATAATCATCCACAATTACGTTGTCTTGCACTTCACTAATATTGAATCTTCGATGAGCAGGTTTAAAAAAAGATAAACTTTGAATCATTGTTTTTAAATCTTGATGAAGAATTAACCCCAAAGCAATACTAGATAAGGCATCATAAAATAAATGTTTGCCATAAATGGGTAAAATCATTCGTTCAGACCGTTGATTTTGATACTCAATGATAAAGGAAACTCCTTGTTCATTAAAAACAACTTCTTTTGCCATAACATCTGCCTGTGCTTCAATGCCATAAGTATAATATGGTTTATGAATAAAAGGTTTTAATGCGATTGTAATGGCATCATCTTGATTAAGAATGACAAAATCTTTACATTGATTTAAAAATGTTAAAAAACTTTGATTATATTGTTTTTGGCTTTTAAAATAATCCACATGATCAAAATCAATATTACTTAAAACAATGATATTGGGTGTATAATTTAAAAAATTATCTTCGTATTCACAGGCTTCAAAAATAAAATAATCAGCATCTTTTTTTCCTTTTCCTTCTCCATCTCCAATGATATAGCTACAAGTATGATTTGCACTTAACATTGTCTCAATTAGATGTGCTGTCGTTGTCTTCCCATGCGTTCCACAAATGGCAATGGATGGATATTGGTTGGCTAAATAGCGAATCATTTCTTGATAAGTAAAAATCGTTTTCTTTTCTTTTTTTAACTGTTCAACCAATGATTGTTTCCAAAAAGTATTCCCTAAGACAACATATGGATATTGATTATATTTTGGATTTTCTAAAGAATCACAAATAATTCCTTTTTCTTTTAATTTTTCTTGTGTAAAAATGTATCGAGAAACATCACTCCCCCGAACACGATGACCCAAATCAGCAAGTAAGCAAGCTAAAGCGGACATCCCTGTTCCTTTAATGCCAATAAGATAAATATTCATAAAAAAATCACCACTAAATTATATGTAAGTGGTGATATTAATATTAGAAATTAGCTTAATTATTTTATCAACCTGATCTTTATGCGCCTCAAAACATAATTTTAAAGCTTTTTTTGTTAAATCCGTATAAATCATTCTATCCTCTCCTTTAATCATTAAATAAAGATAACAATTCATTTAATGTTAATTTAGATACAAATTCTTGTTCATTGCCAATGACTAAATTAAATAAATCTTTTTTTAACATTTGTAAATTAAGAATTTTTTCTTCTACAGAATCTTTTACAATCACTTTTAAAATTTGTACATTTTTTTGTTGACCAATACGATGGACACGGTCGCTGGCTTGATTTTCGGCACTTAAATTCCACCAAGGATCATAATGAATCACCGTATCCGCTGCTGTTAAATTTAAACCTGTTCCTCCCGCTTTTAAAGAAATTAAAAAGACTTTAATTTCTGAATTTTGATTGAATTCTTCTACCATTTGATATCTTTTTTCGGCAGGAGTGTCTCCTGTTAAGACAAAGGGTTGAATGTTTCTTTTTTGCAATTCTTCTTGTAAAATGGCAAGCATACTTGTAAATTGTGAAAAGATTAAGATTTTATGATTTCCACTAATACTATTTTCAACTAAATCTAAAGTAAGATTCAATTTTGCACTTTCACCTTGATAATCTTGAAGATAGAGTTTTGGATGACAACAAATTTGTCTTAGTCGCGTAAGCATTGAAAAGATATACATCTTATTAGAACTATTTTCCATAATTTGCTTTTTAGCTTGTTCTATGGTTGCATGATAAACTTGTTGTTGTTCTTGATCCATTTTGGCATAAACAACTTGCTCTAGTTTGTCTGGCAATTCTTTTAAGACATCTTTTTTAATTCGACGTAAAATAAATGGTGCAACTAATTTATTTAAACGATTAATTTTTGCGGTATCTTTGAATTTAACAATATCATATTCGTATTCATATTTAAATATTTCATACGTTTTTAAATAGCCAGGTAAACAGTAATCAAAAATGGACCACAAATCAGCCAAAGAATTTTCTAGAGGCGTACCAGTAACAGCAAATTTGGTTATGGCTTTAATTTCTTTAACACTTTCAGCATTCTTTGTAGCAAAATTTTTAATGTTTTGTGCTTCATCAATGACCATAAAATGAAATTGAAGGTTTTGATATAATTCTAAATCTCGTTTTAAATAATCATAAGAAGTAATAATCGTTTGTGTAGGTTGAATATTTTTGATGAGTTGTTCACGAACTTGTCCATTTCCTGTAATTAATAAAATATCACATTGCTCATCCCATTTTTTAAATTCGTTATACCAGTTATAGGTTAACGAAGAAGGGGCAACAATTAAATTGGGATTTTTTGTTTTAAAAGAACTGAGTAATGAAATAATTTGTAAGGATTTACCAAGTCCCATATCATCAGCTAAAATACCACCAACATTATACTTAGCTAAATTATATAGCCAACGGAATCCCTCTTTTTGATAATCTCTTAAAACAGAAGCAAGTTTTGGATTTAAAGGATAATTTTTATTTTTATAATTTTTTAAATCATATAAAAATTGTTCAATTTCTTTAGGAATTGCTTTTTGATCAAATATTGACTCAAATCGCATCATTTTAAATAAAGGAATTTGCATCTCTTTTTGTAATTTTGATGCAGGAACTCCTATCGTCTCAATAATATCTTTTAAATCTTGAATATATTTATCTTGTAAATCTAAAATCGTTCCATCTTTTAATAAATGATATTTTTTCTTTTCTTTTAAAGATTTTAAAATTTCATCTAAATCTTTTAAGGCAATGATTTCTTCATTAAAGACAAGTTCTAACCAATTGTTATTAAAACGAATGCCAACGCCAGTTGAGTTCATCTTTTTAAAAGATAAATGTTTAATCGAATCACTGATATAAACTGTTGCATATTCTTTTAATTTATGTAAATCGTTTTTTAAAAAATCCAAAGCCCAATCTTCATCATCAATAATGTATTCATTTTCTTTTGTCGTCCTTAAAAAACTAAATGTGGCTAATTGTTCAAAAAAGTTTTCTTCTTGAGCAATATTTGGAAAATATCCTTGTTTAATGGCCTCTTCTCGTTCTAAAGAATGATACATAAATTTATATTTTAAATATAAAGAATGATTTTTAAAATCTAAATAACATTCCGCATCTAAATTCGAACAATTATTGTATTTTTCAAATTCTTCTCGATTAATAATCGTAATGCAATTGACCACTTGTGGATAGATATAAGTAAAAAATTCATTATATAGTTTACTATTAAAAACTAAATCTTGTTGAAATAAAGCAATGACTAACGGAACAACGTGCGGATTATTGACATTGTCTAAACAATATAGGTTTTTATCTCGAATAACATAGTAACTTCTTCCGACCATAAAAACACGCATTTGCTTTTTGTTTTCGATAAATAAGGTATTTTTTTCAAAAACTAAATTCAAATCAAATTCACTACTCGTATAATTTAATTCATAATTGGCTTCATCTAATACTAATTCTACAGATTGATCTAAATGCGCATCTAAACATTTTTTAAATACAATCTGAGGAAGACTACATTTTCGTTTATTATCAAAATACGATTTTCCCTCTATCGAACGATACCCAATATAATCTTTTAAGTCTTCAATAAGATTTCTACTTTCTTTATTAAATGCGGTTGTTGTATGTACAAATTCTAATTCTTTGCCATATTTAAATGATAAATTCTTTTCGATATTGTCGAAAAATTCAGGTATATTTTTAATAAAATACGTTTTCCCTTTTCCAATTTTTAATTCAATTCCTACTTCTTTGCCATAAATATGAAAAATCGGAGTAAGTTGAATATCTAAACTAACACTTTTTTTATAAAAGTTTAAAAGAGAAGTCAATTGATTTACTTCTTTTTTATTGGTCACTTCATTAATTTTTAATAAAAAAGCTAAAATATGTTTACAATATCCATCATAATTCCAATAAAAATCACAATCGCAAGAGGCATGAATAACTTTCCCTTTGGCATCAATGGTTGCACTAACAGGATAACTTTTATTCCCCATTCCTGAAACCATTCCTTCGTAAACATCTTCATCTTTTTCATTTCGCCTACATTTTAAAATAATTTTTTTGTTAGAAAAAACTTCGTAAGCTTTTGTATAGGTATCACCATCAATGGTGTTTTTAATAATTTCTTTAATATCAATTTTATTCATTTGATCACTTCCGTTTCTTTATTATATCACAAATAGAAGAAAAAAGGATTGTTTATTTTTAAAAAATAAAAAAGGGAAACTTTTTAGTTTTCCTTCTTTTTCAATACATGTTCAAAAAACCAAATGGTTATCGATCCTAATCCATTTCCAAGAGACATTAATAAAAGATAAAGGATGATTTTTAAACTCCATTGTCCTGAAGCTGCAAGGTAATACATATTTGCAACAACGTGTTCAAAACCACACAAAATAAAAACCATTACACAGAAAAATATCGCAATCAATTTAAATACTGGTGCAATATTTTCTTTTTTTTGTGTATTCACTGCAATATACATTAACATGCCACAAAAAAAAGATAAAATCAAAATACTCAGCACAGAATCATTTTGTTTTGAAAGAATGAGGTCATTCACTGTTTGTTGGATTTCAGGAGTAAAAAATCGCGTTTGTCGAAATAAAAATCCAACTAGACACGTTCCTAAAAAATTACCAATCCAAATCATTCCTAAATCCAAAAGATATCGCGGTTTATTTTCAAATACATATCCCACTTTCCCTGTAAATAAGGAAAATTGATAGCAAATAATTGTAAATAACCCTAAGGCAAAAAGACAAGATGCCACAATTTTATTGATTCCAACTACAGATAGATAGACAGTTCCTCCAATGCCAATGCAAATTCCTGCAGCAATGGCTGAAAGGAGAATATTCAACATTTTTTTCACTTCAAATCCCCTTCTTGTTTTTTATATTGTAACATAACTTTGTTTGAATCTAAACTTTTTTATCAATTTGTTATATAATAAAATAGTGAGGAAAAATTATGATTAAATTTTTAGTAAAAAAATGCATTAAAAATGCAAATGATGTAAAAGATAAAAAAGTCAGACAATCCTATATTGTTTTAGGTGGCGTTTTAGGAATTATCTGCAATTTTATTTTATTTATTTTAAAACTAGTCATTGGTTTGATTTTAAAAAGTATTAGTGTTCTTTCTGACGCTTTAAATAATCTATCTGATTCGGCTTCATCGATTATCGGTTTATTTAGTGCCAAACTAAGCAACAAAAAACCGGATAAAGAACATCCCTATGGTCATGGAAGAATAGAATATATTGCTTCTTTAATTGTTTCTTTTATTATCATCTTTATGGGAGCACAATTATTGATTTCTTCAGTGAATAAATTACTAAACAAACAAGAACCATCCAGTTTTAACCTTGTTTTAGTCATCATCTTAGGCGTATCCATTTTATTAAAATTATGGATGTTTTCTTATAATCGATATTTAAGTAAAAAAATTGATTCTTTAATCTTAAAAGCGACTGCTTTTGATTGTCTAAGTGATGTTTTAACAACCTCTTTGGTTATAATTTCTTTGATTATTGGTCAATATGTTTCTTTTTCTGTTGATGGATTAATGGGGATTTTGGTTTCCTTATTAATTGTTTATAATGGCATTAAATTAACGATAGAAACAAGTAAAACACTTTTAGGAACTAAAGCTAGTGATGAATTAATCCAAGAAATCCAAAATATTATTTTACAAGAAAAAGAAATTTTAGGAACACACGATTTAATTGTGCATGATTATGGTCCTGGTCGTAAAATGGCTTCTATTCATGTTGAAGTTTCAGATCAAGCCAATATCATTAAAATTCATGAACTCATTGATGCTTTAGAAAAAAAGATTGAAGATGAATTATATATTCATATGGTCATTCATATGGATCCCGTTTCAGTAGATAATGAAGAAGTTAAAAAATTACATGCTTATTTAACAAAGTTAATTCAAGATTCAAAAAAGGATGTTTCTTTTCACGATTTAAGAATTACTCAAGGAGAAAAAAATGTCAATGTCATTTTTGATTTATCTATTCCTTATTCATTTAGCAATCTAGAAAAAAATGATTACATCACTTATATTCAAGATAAAATTAAAGAATTAGACGATAAATATTCACCAGTTATTAATATTGATTATCATTAAAAATTATGATTTTATTTGTGTTATTAGAATAAATCATTGAATTATTCATCAATTTCTTCATAATAATACTTTTTATTTTAAGTTGTTGACAAATTGTCGGCAACTGCTAATTTCTACGTTTTAAGACATTCCAACAAAAACAATATTTTAAGACGCAAAATTTGTGTTTTGTTAATATTTCAATTATTTTTTTAAATGTGTATTTTATAATTCTAAACTATTAGATCAAGCAAAAATTCTTTTATTCCTTCAAATATCCTATTTCTAAATACTTATTTCTTGCAATTTCCATGTTTCACCTCATTGAGAATTTGCGTCCATTTTGCCACTTTTTATCAATAAATACTAAAAAACTCCATTCAGTCGAATGGAGTTTTATTCTTTTATTCAATAGATAAAACTATTTTTTCTTTGCACGAATTGCAGCTTGTGCTATTTATCTTTTGCCCTTAGTGACAAATTGCCCGTTTAATATTAGGCTGTTATCACGATACTGTTATCCTTATATTTATCCGCCGTAGCGGTTGTATTCAGTTTTAATTTTTTTAAGTTTTTCCCTTATCATTCTTATGTTATATAAACACCTTTACCGTTAAATCTTGCCATTGATTTGGTCTAAGCATACCGTTCTTTTCCTTTCTATAAGACCTTGCCGATTTATAATCAATCGTAAATTCCCATACTAACTTTTTCATATCGTTTGGCACGTCAATTAAGTCAAAATTCATATACCAATGAAAGCACGTTTCCGTTACGGGAACAATGGTATGAACGAACTGTTTAATCACTTCTCTATCTACGTAGTGTTCGGTAAAATCCATTTTCGACAACAAAAAGTCTTCCACTTTTTTTGCAGGTTCTTCTTCCCCGTCTTCGTTTGGAACCATCCCCACATCAAGAATACGCCTTTTGTTTTTAAGTTCGATTTTCTCTTGCTCAATTTCCTTTTTGAGTTCTAAGTAAGATTCTTTCGGGATTTCGTCTTCCAAGCGCATACGAGTTAAGCGTTTTAGTTTTTCGTCTAACTTTGCTATCTCTTTATCAACCGTTGCCTTAATTTCCGCCGCTTTTTGATATTCTTGAAACACACCGATTTGATATAAAGACGACACGTTATTTAGAATATCTTTCTTGTTACCCCATAACCCTGCAAAAATATGCCTTGCCATCATTTCTAATTTCCAATCGCATATTTCTCTAAGATTACAACTTTTTGAATCGTCAAGCCCTGCTTCAATTCTAATATCCTTAGAACCATAGTTAAGTTGGTTATAGCATTTATATCCATAGATGACTTCGCCGTTTTTATTCTTGTGCCATTTGTTTTTGCGCATTTTATAACCGCATCTACATTTTAATTTCTTCGTCCAAACGTCGCTACTTTCGTGAATGCCCGTTTTGTGAAGAACTTCCCCGTTTTCCGTGCGAAATTTTCTATACCTTGTACGTTGCTCTCTTATTTGCTTGCATCTATCCCATTGCTCTTCGGATATAATCGGCTCAAAATCGCCTTTTACGTAAAGATAGGTATCTTCGTCACGGTTTAAAATAATCTTTTGGTCAAGGAAATTATTTCTTCGTGATTTTAAGTGCGCAGGATAGCCTTTATAGGTTGAGTTATGTAGTACTCGTGATACTTTTGCGTTCTCCCATCTAACTAACCCCGAACTATCTTTTCTTTTACGCCGTATCATCTCGTCACGAATTTGAGATATTCCTTTGCCAGCCGAATACATATCGTAAATCATACGCACCGTTTCGGCTTGTTCTTCGTTGATTACGTAAGTTCCTTTCGCCTTGTCCCTATCATAACCAAGAATATTACCGCTTCCATACAAAACGTCCTTGTCTCTACTGATTTTTTGACCTGCGCGAACACGTTCTGAAATTTTTCTCTTGCTCGCTTGCCCTAAAATTGTAGGCAAATGGTCTTGTTCTCCTTCCTATAATTTCTCCTCCTTTTATTTTTTTGTTGTTTGGGGTATTAGGGGTTTCCCCTAACGAGGCGATTTGAAAAATCGTGTATTTGGCAAGACAAATACGTTCCTCGCTATGTCGACGAAACCAGCCTATTTACCCATATATTAAATTGTATTTTTGGACGTAGAAAAAGCCCGACAGTTTATCACTGTCGAGCCTTAATTCCCACGCTTTTGAAAAACGGGTTCTATTACGCCGATTACTTATTTTGAAATTTTTGGCAAGCCTTTCCCTTTCTATGAAAGGGAAAACTCTAATTTTTAATATTTACCACCAAAACGCGCTCTTTCATTTTTTACTATTTTCTTGCGAATTTCTTACCGAACACAATAATTTTTCCTTCTTTATTTTCTTCAACAAATCCTATAGGAGAACCTCCTTTAAGCATAAAATCCTTGAAACGATTAGAATTTACTATATACGCCTTTTCAAGTTCTATAAGGTCTCGCGAGTAATCCAAATAGATTTTGAACAAACGGAAATAGGCGTCGCTTTTATTTTCGGGCATTTTATACCCAACGCTAACGCCGTTTTCTTGCTCTTGCCGATAAATATCCGCCGCCTCAATTGAAATAATTCTATACCCTTTTTTCATTTTAACCGAGTCCTTCTATTGCATTTTGAGCTAAATTTCTTAATTTCTACTCCCGTTTGGAATCGTATCATGGGTTATCCTATTGCAAAAATCTAAATACATTTTATCTGCCAATATCACAGCAACCTTTCAATCATCAAAATATACTCGTTTAAGTACTTGACGGGATACGGCAACACCGTAAATGATTTATATTTAACAAATGTTGCACTCAGTGTTGATAAAATATTCTCTATGATGTTTTTGCCGGAAACAACCTCTACCTTGTATAAATGTGGCGCACGTATAACTTTTGTATTCATGCCACTACCTTTTATGCCCACGCTGTAATACAAACCATCTTCATAAAGATTTATATCTACAACCCCAGATAAAAATCTATCTCTAGCTTCTTTACTGCGGCTTAGTATTTCTTGTTCAAAGATTTCTTCCTCTGGCAACGGATATCTATTCGTTCTTGTTATGACATTAATATTTCCATCAGTAGAAGCAATAATGGTTTTTTCTTTACCCTTATTATCAGTTAAATATTCCGAGCATTCATTTAATATATCAATATCAAATGAAGAAAAGTCATCTAATTTATTATATAATTCAAAACTTCCGTTAGGATGAATTACTATAAAATAATGCTTCCCACCTTTTTCTTTTCCAAATATCCAGTCGCACGTAAAGCCGTATGATGCCCAGTTATCTAACGAAATATCTTTTTTATTTAAAATGTCATTTTTGATAACAACTTCCTTAATTATTGTACTTATAATTGCTTCGTTGTCATTTATAATTTTTTCCGCACTATCTTCAACTGTAATGCATTGAATTATAGTAGAACGTTCAAAGTTTTTATAAGGATCGGAATACTCTAATTGCTCATAGTACTCCTTATTGTGAATAAGTAAAATGTTTGCTTTATCCTTTTCAATTTTCTTACTTGTTTTTATACCACAAACGCCAATAGCTTCCTGTATTTTATCTGTTAGAGCACCAAATTCTTCTTCATACTCTGCCCCATCAACGACGTTAACAAGATTAATTTCCATTCCTTTAATTTCTTGCAACGCATAATTCATAAACATATTATCTCGTTCAACACCTATAGTCTTAGCAATCTCAATTGTATCAAATGAGAATTCAATTAGTTTACTATATTTGCTTTTTAACAATCTTAATACGTGATACAAATAGTAAACCTTATTGTTTTTCAAGCCTTCCCTACTCATAGTAAAAAAGGGAACTTCTGCTTTTTTATTATAGATGCCTTTCTTTATATAAACATCATCTGACGTAATATCAAAAACGCGTTTTAATGAACAATTCTTATTGCTAAAAATATATTTTGGATACTCATTTATTTTCTTATTTTTCTTAAACAATGAATATTTGGCAAAAGTATCAGCCTCGACAATTATGTTCATGTCAGCGTCCACATTTATACCTAAAGCGGTAAAAGAACTTCTATTTTTCTTCATCCACTCTGGTTTAAAAATATAAAACTTTCCAGTTAAATTATTAAAGCTTAAATTTTCCGAATTAAATTTGTTCAACGAATACAAAAACAACCTAAATAAAATATAATTAGGAATTCCCGATGAATTAATTCTTTTTACATAAAGTTTTTCATTGTCTAGTTGTTTAACCAAATCCATTTTTGAAAGGATTTCTTTTTTTAACATTAGATACAATGATTTTCCATTTTCAAAAGCTAAGCTTTCTATTTTGCCGGTTTCAAAATCTAAACATTTAGCCCCAAACGGGATATATTTTTCCGTGGTATTAATTAAATAAAAATCAAATGTATTATCTATTTCTTGGAGATTAAACCTTACGTTAAGTTGATTACATATTGCCATTGTTACAAGCCTCCAATAACAATCTAATAACCCTGCTCATATCTCTTTCATCCAATTGATACAACAATTCTGATTTAGGCATTATTTTACACAAACTTGAAATCTCAATAATTTTATTGTTATAACTACTATGAATTTGAAAGTTGTTAGCCGCCACGTTTATGATAAATACTTTTTTGCCTCCAATTTTGTCTAATTTAGCCAAACACTTTTTTCTATACTCATCTCTATCTACTTTATCTTGCTCTGACCAATTTTTAAAATCGATATAAACATCTTTATCTGCCATTAAACAAAAATCGAATTTTTCAAACTTAGTAACATCTGTAATTTCGGATAATTTGATGCCATTAGCCTCTAAAATAGCCTTACCAGCGACTTCTCCAAGTGCTCCTTTATAAATGTTTTGATAAACTACCGGCAATATCATGCAATCATTACTTTTGAAAGATGTAGCATAACCGTTTTCTTCAAAAACCTTTTTAACCGCAGGAATACGTATTAAATTAGTTAATCTAGTACCATATTCATCTATCCTGATTGTATTTTTTCTTTTCTCTAAACTATAATCATAAAGTATTTGTTTTGCTTCGGTTTCATCATTAATATATAAATAATGATTTATTACTTCTCCATCCCTCGCTTCAAGGTAAAAATCTCTAACAGAATAATGTTTTTTTACTTCTAAAGTTAATTCTGATTTTGAAATTGTGGGATGCTTCAATACGAATTCTCGCATATCATTCCACTGTTCTACATCCTTATCACTCCAAGATGTTCTATTTATATTAAGAATATTTTCTATGCGCGTTTTTACACGAGCATTTCTATCACAAGCCTTATTTAAATTAATATGTGTATCACTAGGACTCGTTTTTACATTCAATTCCGAAATTTTTCTAAATTCTGGATTTAATATTCTATCATTTTTAAAAGCCACAGTAAAGTCAACGTTTTTAAAAATCTCTTCGTCAACATAAATGTTTATATTTATATTTTTGTTTTTTGTACGACAAATTCTACCCACCGCTTGGATAATTATTTTTACTATGTGATTATTTATAGATTCTGCTTTATAAGCATAATAATCAAAATGGTCGGTCTTATTTGCCGTCATTAATCGTCTAAACGCAGATTTGATATTACCAAATGCTGTATTTTTTGTTATTTCTCCACTTGTTTTCAATGTTTCATATTGATAAATTAGTTTTATCAAACTAGCCTCTTCCCTAAGTTCTGAAACATTGACTAAAATATTTGTTGGAAGTTCCAAATAGAGCGAGTCAATATCCATTTCTTTGTTATCTATTTCATATTGAAGGTTTTGTCCGGTTCCTGCCGTATTGTAGCTGGAAAACAATATAACCTTTTCGCCCAGCTGAATATCTTTTTTATAATCTTCTTTTTGATCTAGAAATTCTGAACTGTTTAAGTAGTGTGCCTTCGGTTTGCTTACCTCCATTTCATTGCACAAGGAATCAATCAACGCTTCAATTATTTCTTCAGAAAATATATTATATTCGCTATATTCTACAACGTTCCTATTCGTCATTACTAATAAAACTTTAGAAGCCTTATTTTCAATAAAAGCCCTTACAGCTTTCATTGCCTTAACGATTCTTTTCACGTTATAAAACGGATCTCTTTTATCTGTTTGTTGATATCTAGCAAGTTTCCCTGTGAACAACTCTATATTTTCGTCCGTATTAAATAATTGAGCAAGAATATCCTCTAGATTGTCTGACTTTACTTCATCTAAACTTTCTGTCGTTACGTTAATGTTATCACTATTATTTAGACGCGATTTAATATAGTTTTGAATATTTTCTCTATCATCAGTAGGCATATCATAATAATCATCATTTAGCCTATCACTTAAATATTCTATATTGTAATTTCCCGTAACAGTTTCAATGCTAGCAGTAGCCGACAAACCAACTACTCTTGCCTTACTTGCAAGAGAAAGCATAAATTTTTCCGGAGTATTATCTAAATAGCACATTGCCATTGTTGTTGACTCGTTATGGGATATATCGTCCTTAAAATCATAATACCTAAACCCGTTCATATAGAAATCAGTATCAAACACGTCTCTACCTCTATCTATAACAGGAATAGAAATATTATCAACTATCATAGCAGTAATATTTTTAGCCATAACGTAATCTAAATTATACAAATCAATTATAGTACTAACCGCTTGGTCAATTTCCATCATATCTCTATGAGTTTTTCGCGCATCATCATTATAATGATTCATATAAACCTTTGCCATATTTGCGCAGCAACCTATAAATACATTTATTGCATTTTTAATTGAATAAATTGTACGATAAAACTTTCCATCATCACTATCTTTAGAGATGGAAATTGTATTTTGCTTTTTCTTTTTATTTACTTCTAAAATTATTTTTTTATCAGTTTTGGAATTTGTTATCGTATGTAATTGGTAATCATCAAACAAGAAATATCTATCACTTTCTTCTTGAGAATCTAATTTGAATAAATAATTTAAATTATACTTCTCCTCAACCCCTTCAAAGTGTTTTTTCATTTTGTTGAACTGATAAATAGAACTTGTTTTATCGTCCTCATCCAAAGAATTGGCAAATATCGATAAAGGAAATTCTCTGCCTTTTAATGTGTTTGATATGCTAGAAAATAGCTTTATTAAATCTATTTTGTAATCAGTACAATTCTGTATTTCCTGATTAAGTAAAACGTCTTTAGTAGCATCAAATTCGTCAATAAAAATTAATGAATTTTTTGTCTTGGAGTGCGAAATAAAACGATATGATTTAGAAATAATTGGATCATTTCCTGAGACAAACTTATCAACCGTCATAAATAAAACTTTTCTATCTTCTGTTAAACAAGCAGGATATAACACTTTTATCCACGAATATTCTTTACTATTAAGCTTTATCTTTTTTTCACGTTTATTTTTCGCAATCTTTGATAATTCTTCAGCTAAATCTTTTCTAAACGCAACCTCATAGTGCTTCCTTATTTCCGCAAGCGTGCTATCTAAAATATCCTTGGGAATATTTCTATTTAGCAAATCGTTATAAAGTTCTATCTGCTTTTTCAAATCTTTACAAGACTGTTTATTTTGAATCGCATAAGGGATTTTATCGTAAACCTCCAAAAACTTATCTAAGACACTTTCATAATTTGCATAGATTCTCAAAACATTTGCATCAAAAAGAGACGGATTATCTGAAAAATCACGCTTTACGTCATTAAAAATATCGTCTATATTCTTCTTTTGTGGAGTTAAATAAATGATAGTTTTAACGTCTTGCAGAATTTCTTCACGAATAAATCCGCCTATAATTTTACCAGTAAGATACGTCTTACCAGAACCCGTGGGCATATCTATTAAACAAAGCCCGTTTTCTTTTGCTTTTACAAATTTTTCTACTGCGCATTGCATACTTTTTTCCATTTGTAAATTCTCCTTTATTTTTAATGTTCTTTCTTGTTTTAACTAATAACTATGAGTACAACATCTGCTAATTATCTATCTCTATACACTCTTTAACTACCCCATGAAAACAAATGTATAGATTAATTTCCATATTGGTTTTCCCGCCTATGATAACCATTATTGGCTCTGGGCATTTCAAACTACCGTCTCGCGAATTTTGGATCAATTGTGAAACATCTTGCCCGCTTGCACTTGGGGAACTATATGGATGCAAATGCCAATCTCCTAAATAATATTTCCCTTCTTTCCATTTTTCTATCCGAAAGTGAATCTCCCATTTTTGAGCGATCATATACCACGCCTAGAGATTTACATATAAAACTTAATTGCTCTCGCTCTTGTTCTACGCTCTTACCAAAATAAAACCTTAACTTAGCAAGGAAATCTAATACTTCCTAAACTTTTATAAAATACATAGGCCCTTTTAAAGAAAGATTCATTGTTACCATAATAATTCGGATCCATTAAGTCTAAAAATTTAATTGAATTTGAATCATCTACCTTAAACTTACACTGTATATATTCAACATCATAACAACTTAAATTCTCTTCTTGTAAGGTTTTAGTATAATATACAACAACATCGTCACAAGGAGATGCTTTCTGTTCCTCGTATGTAACACAAGCAATTTCATTATCTGTCAATAACATTTTAAATGCGTATTGCCAAAATATAATTCCTTGATATGTCAAACCTTCAGACAATGCTGCTACTCTACCATTACTCATTTGTAGTACCCCGTTTAAGTTTCTCTAAAATCTCTTCATCTGCTGGGCAGAAATCATAGTTAGGTATTTCCTTCGGCTCTATCCACTTTATATCGTTATGCTCTAGTTTTTGAGGAATACCTTCGGCTATCGTTACATTAAACAACGTTAAATGCACGGTAATATCGGAATATTCGTGGACAACTTCCATAAAAACATCCCCAACGTTTAGCGTAATATTTAATTCTTCTTTGCACTCACGGATTAAAGCTTGTTCTTTTGTTTCGCATTTCTCGACCTTGCCGCCAACAAACTCCCAAAGGAACGCTCACGCTTTATTAGCAGGTCTTTGACAAATCAAAAACTTATCCTTATCCCATATAAGAGCCGCGACAACTTCTACCATTTGTATATACTCCACTCTTAATCGTTTACAGGTGACAAATATCTTTTCAATTTAATAATTCTATCTTCCGTATCTACCCCTTCGTTATTTTGACTAATTTCAATTTTTTCTATTAATTTATTGCTCTCTTTTTCATAAACTAAATACGCATTATTTTCACACTTAATATATTTGTCTGGATAATCAAGTTGTTGCCCCATACTATCGCGTGACAAATGCTTGTCATCAGCTTCCTTTAAATATGGTATATACGTATTTTGAGACCATTGAGATTTTGTCTGCATAATAGAGAAGAGATACGGTTTAGAAATAATATCATTATTACTCAACTTTCCATAGCTTCCTGGACGGAATACCGAATATTTTACATAGTAATAAGTCCACGGATAAATAGAGTTATTTTCACATTCCGCAATATAATTCGATATAATGGAATCTAATATACCATTGTCAAAACTCGTATTTGAAGATAGCAATGCAATAAGAATTTTTTTAGTATTTTCAAAACCTTTATTTGCGCTCATATGGAACAACTCATCCCATGCCAACTGCATTGCTTTTGATGCATACTGATAACGCCAGTTGTTTCTTTCTTGCTGACCATAATTTCCAAAAGTCATCATAGCACAGTCGATTTTATCCCACGAACACTTGAACAACGAAACAAATCGGTCATAATAGTCGATATTGTCGAGTCCTACAATACTAATCTGCCCCTTGAGCATAGGATGATCTTCAAGAGCAAACATAACATTGCACTTGCTTGGATTCTCGGTTAAGAATACAATTTTTTCTTTTTCCTCTTGAATTTGATTAACATTGAAGTTGATTTCAAGCGTATCGTCAATATTGCCTGTAAGAATGATTGCATCAACCGCTTGTAAGATTGCCGGGATTCTGTTTCGATCAAGTCTGTCGGAAACTTCGTCCTCGGAATTTTGGATGAGGTTATTGACTATCCTTATTCTTCTTACAAAATCATCGTAAAGCACATCTTGCTGATGTTGCAAATATACGGTGATTGCATACAAAAGAACTATTCTATTTAACGGGAACTGACGAAGTCTGCCTGATTTATCAGAGTAAGAATGAATGCAATCTTCAAAGATATCCACCTTATATCTCGAATCTACAATGATTTTTCCTTGTGCTTGCTTAAAACTCATAAAGGACTCAAGAAATTGGGTAGGAGTATTAAAGTTACTAATATTACACCAACAATCGAAGAACGCTTCAAGTGTTATAATGTTTTTAAGCGCATTTTCTTCGTCCTTGGCAGAGAAATATAAGTGCAACAGTTCAAAGATATCATTGCTGTAGCTTTGCGGTGATTTTCCGTTTCTGTAGCAAATAATATCGCAGATGAATTTGAAATATCTTAAAAATTCATCGTCAATAATATTGTCATCGGCAGAATCACCCGAACCTCCGTTGCGATAACGCCAAAGCAAATCTGTCCACGCTTTATCAATTTTAGCGACTATTCTATCCGCGTTTTTACTTCCGGTCTTTTCGTCAAGCGTTCTGATCTCTCTTTCAAGTTCTGCCTTAAAATGTTCGAAAATGGTTAAGGGTTTGCCGCGAGAGTTCATTTTGATATACAACTCATCAGTAAGCCCCATGTCTTTTATGGGTAAGAAGTAGAATGTAATGGCTCTGTTTTTAAGTTTGCTCCAAATATCCGCAACTTCCTTGAACTGCTCATCGATAGCATCAAGCATTACTAACATCGAACTAATAGTGGGGTCTTTCTTCCAATCCAACGGAAACCACGCCTGATTAATGATTTCTGCCGATAATTTCGCCTTGAAAGTAGGTTGAAACTGTACAAGTTCAGCACAAAAATATCTCGCACTGTATCGTGTTTCGTAGCTGAACTTACCGAGAAATTCACTTTCTTCCTCCGATACATTTTCTTTTTTTGCGGCATACCAATGCAGAAGAAACAGAGTAGTTAATCTCTGTTGTCCATCCAAAGGTGTCATGATCCCTTTTTCATCGATATCTCCGTATACAAAATCCAATGTTATGGGCTTGTTTACTATGGCATCGTACAGAGCTGCTAAAAATCGGCTTCTTACTCTGCTAACATCTCCATCCAAACGCCCTTGCGCGTAATCACGCTGAATCAGAGGAATAGCTATTTTTTTGAGCTGCACTTTTTCTTCGCTAGCATCAAATTCCGTTTCAAATATATCCATAAACGAATGAAGTGTGGTGCTCATTTTGAATCCTCCTTTTCAAGATTGATTTTTTCTCGCAAGTATTCAACCAAAACAGTGTTTATTGCATTGACATATGCTATTCTATCTGCTTGCCCCCAAAAATGGAGCTGATTGTGTTCGGAAGGCGTATAGTATTTTAAAAATACCATCTTCGTACAGAAAGGTATATACTGACCGCGCTTATCCATCTCTATAATTGCGTTTCTCTTAACATCAAATGTTGAGTTATTGAGAGCTGCATTATCGGCAGTATTAAGTAAAGCCAGGTTTGCAATCGAGTGCAAATATTCTGTATTTCCTGACACAGAGAGTATTTCAAGAACTTTTTGTTGTATTGCATCAAATTCGCTACGCTCTAATTTTTCTTTTACTATAGCGGATTGCATTTCAGCAATAAGCTCGTCTTGATTTTGTCCAACAACCTTTACCGAAGGTATGTGACGAACCAACCATTCTTTCCATACCTCTTGTGTTCTCATACCTTCCGATTGTTGAGCGTGAATGTGTTCTAAGCTCCATGTTACTTGGTTGCCCTTACTATATTTGAATTTATCGAAAGGAAACCATTGAGAATTCTCGCCGTTTTGTCTAACGGACTCGACATTGAACAAGAGAAGAAGTCTGCTGATTCTTTTATAATCTAATTGTTTCTCATAGCTTAATTCCGAGTAGTTTCCATTGATTGCGATGCTTTTTCTAATAAAATCACTCAACAACGTATTGAACTCATTTTTGGTCTTATTTTCCGATTCGTCAAATATCTGTTGAAGTGTTTTTGTGCCTGAAGCGATAAGATATCCTATCTTATGATATAATTCGTGATTCTCAAACCAATCCTTGAGAATAAGGAAAGTCTGCTGAATTTTTCTCCAAATATCCTCTAACGGTTTTTCTTTACGCATTTCATCAAATTTGAAGAAGGTATAGTATTTCTCCTTCCTCGTTTCTTTCTTACCTGAAATCAAGTCAAGTATAAGATCGATACGAGTTTGATACTTGTTATTTATATTATCAGTGAGGAAATACCACATGGAGTCGTTATGTAACTCTTTTTCGATATTATCCCATTGCAGAGAGATTTCCTCTTGTTTCTCTCTGTCCATATTCTCGGAGTTATCACGGCTGAGAAACATAGCTTTTACAAGTTCTGCACTTGTAAGAGGAATTTTGCCGATATTCAAACGAGTAAACAATGAGATTGCATCATCGCCGGCACTAACTTCATACCATATTACCTTAACGTGTTCTTTAAAGTATTGAAACATTTTCATTGCACGCAGTGGAGATTCAACTTCGAACCAAGTCTTTATTGTTTTATATGCATTTACTATAAACCAAAAATCTATATTATTTTCTTGTTTTGAAAAATCAATGTTATTTAAAAAATCTGCCGATTGCTCCCTTGTATCATAAACAAGATTGAACGCTGGCTTCGGAAAAAACATCGCTCCAAAATCGTTCAAATATTTGTATATGAGGTATAACGTGGTAAGTCTTTGCTGACCATCAATTAGTTCAAATCTATTTTCATTCTTTCTTAAAACTATAGGTTGCAAGCAATAATTTTTTTCTCCGTTAACAAACACGTCATCAAGCAAACGGTTTACTTCATCCTCACCCCATCTATAGCCACGCTGATATGACGGAACATAGAAAGTTCCTTTAATATCGGATACAAGTTTTGTTTCAAGTACAATATTATTATCCATGGTTTTCATTATTCTCCATTCATGTAATATCAAATCAATATTACTTCTTATATCTCTTCAATTCCTAAGCTCTTCAAATATTCATACGTGCCGTTATAGTATTCAGGCAAACGTGTACTATCTTCCCAGAAACCACTCGGATTTTTATTTCCATTGCCTTCAGGTACACAAATCACCATACCAGCTCTCGCGCGTGTGAGCAAAACACGGTAAGCATTTAACATATATTTTATTAAATCTTGCTTACTTTCACTTGTTGGCGTTTGTTCTACCCACTTTGTTTGCCCGTTAAATCTATAAAAACGCCACTCGCCGTTTTCATATCGCATATCGGCATCCCAAAGCAAGCAAGTATAATCAAGCTCTAAACCTTGAACTTGAATTTCCGTTGCAGCATCTTCAAGATAGTTCGACGCTCTTGTATCAATTTTATCTTCCAAAAACCAATGCACTGCGTTTTCATCACCTGACTGCAATACGTGGATACCTAAAGGCTTAAATCTTGCCGATTCCTTTGTTATAAGAACTCCTGTTCGTTCCGTTCCCCTAACTTTATCGTGCAACCACCTTTTTGCCTTTTCCATATCCCTTGTAAGCACGATAGGATACTTATCCTTAATTTCTTTATATAAATCGGCCGCAGTAGGCTCAATCGCAAGCAAAGAGTGAACAAACGCCGAGAGTTTTTCTGCTCTATAAGAACGCAAGGAAACTGCAAGGTGTAAATTGTCAGAATATGTAACCTTATCGTTCTTTTCAAGCAATTCGTTTACTTTACCTCCAGCGTATTCCGCTTCCGTTAATTTCGACGAAATATAAACGTTCCAATGCGGGAATTTCTCATTAAGCGCGTTAATCCACTCGGAAATACCTGCTTCGCCCGTGTTAATTTCTTGACCGCCGCCAACAAGACAAATAATCGTTGCCCAGTCTTCGCGTTGGTCAAGCGACCAAATCAAAAACGCCGCCTCAGACATAGGGAAATTAGGAACTTTTAATTTATTACCGTACGTTCCACCTCTTTTAAGATAATCTGCAAGTCTTTTATGCGTCCAAGAACGTTGTGCCTCGTCAAAAATCGCAACGTGCTCAACCTCGCCATATCCGGATTCTGCAAGTCTTACCGCCTTTTCAGTATCAATTTCTAAAACGCCGTTTTCAACGGGATTTTTGATTTTTGCGAGCATATTATCACGATAACGGTGAATAATTTGAATAAACTTGCCTACTTCTCTGCGCGAATCGGAGAGTTTTTTACTTTCGCTTCTCTCACGGCATTTTTGATAATTATCTTTTGCAAGCGCTTCCGTCAATACTGCAACCAACGGTCCGTTACCCGAAAGATAGACCGCGCCTTCTTCCTCAATAGGCTTGTCTTGTCCTTGATACGTTTGTCTTACGGCAACGTCAAGCCCAACTAAAGTTTTACCGGCACCGGGAACACCTGTTACAAAGCAAATACTTTTTTCTCTATTCGCTTTGCTCTTTTGTATCACGTCAAGAATGTATGCTATCGTTGCATCCGTAGAAACCTTGTCCGCCTCATGCCTTGTAATATCTTCTACCGAATGGCTTTCATAAAGCGTTTTCGCGGCCTCAATAATTGTAGGAGTTGGCGCATACGGACTAATTATCCAATCTGAATTGACTTCAGGTTCGTTTGGATATTTTTCTAAAATTTTCGATATTAAATTTGAAATCCCACTTTCGCCTGTAACGAGAGGATTAACCACTCTATCATCATAAACAGACATTCTTATGTCTGTAGAAGAATTACGATAATTCGTTGCAACCAAAATCGGGACAATAAGATTGTTCTGACTAAACTTATGGAAGTTTTTCAAATCAAGCGCATAGTCAAGAACCTGGTCTATGTCTGCCTCCAAAATCTTTGATTCGCCGACCTTAAACTCAACGCAAAAAACGATGCCTTTGAAAAGTAAAACAACGTCAATTCGCTTTCCAAGACGCGGAATATCATATTCGAATATAACCTGTCCGTTTTTATCATCATACTTTGATAAAACGCCCTTTATTATAGAAATTTCAGACTTCCACGCTTCTCTCGTAGTTGTCAAAGCATCGCCGTGATAATTATCACACAACGCACCAAATATTGAATTTTCATCAGCGTTAATGAATTTTTCAAAACTGCTGTTATATAAACAACGACTCATAACAAATAACTATTTTCTCCTTTCTTGCTAAAATCAAATTGATTTTAGCACAGTAAATATGACAATTTCTGTCATATTTATAAAAATTTTTAATTTTCTCTAACGCGCCACAATGCCATCGGGTGTGCAGAGATGCGTTCTACAATATCTTTATCTTCAAATAAAAGCTCGGGGCGATAATTCTTATTAGCGAACTCTTTAACAAATTCTTTTTCGTTATCGCTAAACACAAGCAATTCTTGCAAGTATTCTTTTATTGAAGCGATTACAGCATCTTTTTTGAAACGGTAGTTTTTGTTAAGCATCGGTTTTAATTGCCTGTTGATATCTCTATCGGTAACACCGTCTAAAATATCAAGGGAAACGTCGTAAATACTAGCATCACCACCAATACAGTTATAGAAGATTGTGCACTTTTTAAGCATTTCCTTATCTTCAATAATACCGCTTTCAATAAGCCCGTAAACGTCGTAAATGTCTCTCGGTTTACAACGACCAATTAAAGCAGCAAGCTTACTTCCGTACAATTCACAAGCGCTTAAAACTTTTACGCACGTATCACTTTCGGCAACGGGAGTTTTGATAGGCTTATCACAGAGTGGAAGAATGTGCTTTCTATCAAGATAGTTTATTTCAATTTTGATATTGTCACGGTTTCCCGCATTATTTATATATTGAAATACGGCAGAATCTAAAGCGAAATATCTTTTGCTTTGTGGCGAAAGCGAATAATTCTTTTGGAATAACGCCATTTGCAAAAAGTTCCACAGTTCTTCCTTATCCTTTTCCATTTCTTCTTTCGTATCGCCAATATAATCTAAGTCTATGTCAACGGAAAGTCTTGGAAGTTCACGATAAAACAAATTGATTGCCGTTCCACCTTTAAGAGCGAGTTTATCTTTCCATTTAGACGTAAACACAAACTCTAAAATATCCGCAAGGCGCATAACCTTTTCAACGTTATCTTTTATAAAGTTCGTTTCTTTCGCTATTTTAACTACGTTTTTTTGCGATAGGTTTATCATATCAGTTCTCCGTGTTTATAAGTTTTTCGGGATACATAAGTCCCCAATACTTATCCGTTTTCCTCGGCAGTTTCTTGTTTTCGCTTATGTCTTCTAATTTTATAGAGCAGTTTTGCTTGCATATATCAAAGAAGTTTTGTGAGAGAATGTCTTTCTTGAGTAATGAAAGTAAAAAGCCCGCTTTCTTATAAACGAATTTCTTATCATATTCTTTTAAATAAGTTAATATCGCTTGCTCGTCAAGATGCGTTATGCCGTTTAACGCTGTAACAAGTTCTTCAAGTCCACCGGCAAGGTCAATACGGTCAATGCAGTCTACAACCGTTCTTTCTAAATCGGTAACGACTATTTCTGCATTTTGTTCTAAACGCATTATTCCGCCTTTTGCGGTATAAGAGAAAAATTTGTATTCAAGACCGTTATAAATAAAGGGATTATAGCGTTTCTCGGTAAAAACCTGCACTTCTGAAAACATTTGATTCCCAAGCCCGTGAAATTCCAATGCAGAGTGATATGCAACGCAAGCATTTTCAAAAAGCGCAGATGCTATTTCAAAACGGTTTGCAAAAATATCGCCCGTCAACGAATTGACCGTCGCATAAAGACCATTTTTTATTTTTTCAACACGCCCATTTTCCGTTAACGTCTTTAATCTAATTTGCATACTTCTTTCATTTGTAAAGTTGTCTAAGATTTCTTGCGTTCGAAATAGGGCTTGACTCAAATAAAAATCTTCCATTACTATCATCACCTTATCTTGTTATACTTATTTTACTCAAATTACGAACAAATGTCAACGGTTTTTGCGTAATTTAAGTAATTTTTATAATATACATAATAAAATCTTTAATTTTAACCATTTTAACGCAAAACACTACGCATTTTAGTGTTTTGTGCTTGTTTGGTTAATACCTTATATAAAAGTAAAAGGTTAGAACGTCTTTGTCCTAACCTTTTAGTTGATTATTCAATTACTCGTCGTCTAAGATTTTATCTTCTTCGAGTTTTAAGGATTTGAGCCACTCTTCCTTTTTACATTGGATTACTTGATAGTTTATACTTCCACGCGGGCAACGCGATAATAAAAAGTTAAAATCTTTTAATTTGTTGCGAATTTTGTCGTTTGGGTTTTCAACCACAATCTTCGGTCTGCGATATGCATTATATAATGTAATAAAGCATTTCCAACTGTACGCCATCAAGTTTTGTTTTGCGGCACGTTTGCAATACCTACGCCAACATAACCTTATAGAAGATTGATGTTTACACATTTGAAACTCTTCCCACTTAAAATCGGGAATTAGATATCCTTCCCCTGCTTTCGCCCTTTCGGGAAATAATAAAGAAGAAATTTCTTCTTCGCTCATATCATTTAACGCATAAACCTCAATTCCTAACGCCTTTATCCTTTTTAGAACAGTCCATACAGTCGTGCGAGAACAAGTGCATAACGTTGCAATTTGGCTATTATTGTTGCCTTTTTGATAGTATTCAATGATTAATTTGTATTTTGACATAATTTTCTCCTATTTTATCTCCCTTTTTTACCCATAGCGGTAGATACAGAAAAGTGTTCAATTTGAGGAACCACCCCGTTTTTTTGACCGATTTTTGGCTTTGCAAGAGATTTTTAAGAGAAAAAAAGTAGTCACTCTCCGAAAAGAATGACTACTAAAACCTTATTTTTTAATTAAAAATTGAATTTTTACCGCTTTTTGGCGCTAAATCTTAGCCCCTCGGATTACGGATATTAGCCTGTGCAGCAGCCAAACGAGCAATTGGAACACGATATGGTGAACAAGAAACATAATCAAGTCCAATAGAATTGCAGAATTCAATTGAAGCTGGATCGCCACCATGTTCTCCACAAATACCACAATGCAAATCTTTGCGTGTTGAATGACCTAATTCAACGGCCATTTTCATCAATTTTCCAACACCTTTTTGGTCTACATGGGCAAATGGATCGCTTTCAAAAACTTTACGATTGTAATATTCTTCTAGGAATTTTCCAGCATCATCACGGCTAAATCCAAATGTCATTTGTGTTAAGTCGTTTGTTCCAAAGCTGAAGAATTCAGCTTCTGTTGCAATTTCATCAGCAGTTAAAGCCGCACGAGGAACTTCAATCATGGTTCCAACTTTATATTCTAATTGATAATTTTGTTCTTCCATGACTTTTTGAGCAGTTTCTACGACTACTTTTTTAACATATTGTAATTCTTTTACTTCTCCAACTAATGGAATCATAATTTCTGGAGTTACTTTTAATCCTTCTTTATTGACAATAATTGCAGCTTCTATAACAGCTCTTGTTTGCATTTCAGCAATTTCTGGATAAGTAACAGCTAAACGGCAACCACGATGTCCAAGCATTGGGTTAAATTCATGTAAGCTTTCTACTTTTGCTTTTAATTTTTCAAAAGTAATGCCCATTTCTTGAGCAAGTGATGCGATATCTTCGTCTGTATGAGGTAAGAATTCATGTAAAGGTGGATCTAAGTAACGAATGGTTACAGAATATCCTTTCATTTCACGATAAATACCGACGAAGTCTTGTCTTTGCATTGGAAGAATTTTAGCCAATGCTTTTTTACGTTCTTCTACTGTATCAGAAACAATCATTTCACGCATTGCCATAATTCTATCTGCTTCAAAGAACATATGTTCAGTACGGCAAAGACCAACACCTTCAGCACCAAAGTTATAAGCCACTCTTGCATCACGAGGATTATCAGCGTTGGTTCTAACTTTTAATCTTCTATATTTATCTGCCCAATTCATTAAAGTAGCAAAATCACCAGTTACACTAGCATCAACGGTTGGAATTGCTTCACCATATACATACCCAGTACTTCCATCAATAGAAATCCAGTCTAATTCGTTATATCTTTTTCCTTTTACTGTAAAGTATTTTTCTTCTTCATTAACTAAAACTTCTCCTGCTCCTGAAACACAACAAGTTCCCATACCACGAGCAACAACAGCTGCATGTGAAGTCATTCCTCCACGAGCGGTTAAAATACCTTGAGAAGCAATCATTCCTTCAATATCTTCAGGAGATGTTTCTAAACGTACTAAAACGACTTTTTCACCTTGAGCATGTAACTCTTTTGCTCTTTCAGCAGTAAAGACAACTTTACCACAAGCCGCTCCTGGTGAAGCATTTAATCCTTTTGTAATCGGAGTCGCTTGTTTTAATGCTTTTTGATCAAATCCTGGATGCAACAAAGCATCTAAAGATTGTGGTTCTACTTTTAAAACGGCTTCTTCTTCTGTGATTAATCCTTCATTGACTAAATCAATCGCAATTTTTAAAGCAGCTTGTGCGGTTCTTTTACCATTTCTTGTTTGCAACATATATAATTTACCTTTTTCAATCGTAAATTCCATATCTTGCATATCTTTATAGTGTCTTTCTAATGTTTTTGCTACGCGAACAAATTCATCATATAATTCTTTGTTGTCTTCTTTTAAATGTGCAATTGGGAATGGTGTACGAATTCCTGCAACAACATCTTCTCCTTGTGCATTGAATAAGTATTCTCCAAACACTTCATTTTCTCCAGTAGCTGGATTTCTTGAAAAAGCAACACCAGTACCAGAATCTTCACCCATGTTACCAAAAACCATGGATTGAACATTGACAGCAGTTCCCCAATCATAAGGGATATTGTTTAAACGACGATAGACATTTGCTCTAGGGTTATCCCAAGATCTAAATACTGCTTTTACTGCTTCAAATAATTGTGTTTTTGGATCTTGAGGGAAATCTTCACCCTTAATTTCTTTATAACGAATTTTAAATTGTTCAACACAATATTTTAAATCTTCTGCATCTAATTCTGTGTCTAAAGCAACGCCTTTATCTTTCTTTCTTTGATCAAAGATTTTTTCAAAATTTTCTTTTGAAATTTCCATAACAACATCAGCAAACATTTGAATAAAACGACGATAAGAATCGTAAGCAAAGCGAGGATTATTTGTAAGTTTTGCCAATCCTTCAACAGAAACATCATTTAAACCTAAGTTTAAAATAGTATCCATCATACCAGGCATAGATGCTCTAGCCCCACTTCTTACAGATACAAGTAAAGGATTATTATTGTCTCCAAATTTTTTACCACAAATTTTTTCTAATTCATGTAAAGCCGTTTCAATTTGGTCAACAACTTCTTGAGATAAGGTTTTGCCATCAGCATAGTATTTTGTACAAGCTTCAGTGGTTACCGTAAACCCTTGAGGAACGGGTAAATTCAAAGATGTCATTTCTGCTAAATTGGCACCTTTACCACCTAAAAGTTCACGCATATTGGCATTTCCTTCTTTAAATAAATAAACGTATTTAGCCATGTGTTCTCTCCTTTTTTTATTTTTCGTATTAGTTGATTAACTTTAAATTTAATCACCGCTATTTATTATATAGGATAAACCCCCTAAAATCAATCAAGCAAAGAAAAAAACAGAGTTTTTTCTCTGTTTTTGTGCTTTTTTATTTAAAATAACGATCAAGTAAAGCTTTTAATGCACGACCATGACGAGCTTCATCTTTTGTCATTTCGTGGACAGAATCATGAATTGCATCTAAATTTAATTGTTTTGCTTTTGTGGCAATGGCTTTTTTGCCATGGCAAGCTCCATTTTCTCCTGCTAACATTTTTTCAAGATTTTCTTTTGTGCTATTTGAAACTAGTTCGCCTAACATTTCAGCAAAACGAGCAGCATGTTCCGCTTCTTCTTTTGCAATTTGTTCTAAAACCAAAGCAACTTCTGGATAACCTTCACGGAAAGCTTGACGTGCCATTGCTAAATACATACCAACTTCGCTACATTCTCCTTGGAAATGATTTCTTAATCCTTCAAGAATTTCTGAATCAACACCTTTTGCAACACCTAAAACATGTTCATCAGCCCAAGTCATTTCTTCTTCAACGTAAGGAACAATTTTATCTCCTTTTGCTCCACATACTGGACAAACATCTCCTTCAAAAATTTGTCCACAAACTAAACATTTCATTTTTGCCATTTTCTTTTTCTCCTTTATTTTATTTTTTTTAAGCATTGAGGACAAATACCCTTAAATATAATCGTGTGTGCCATGATTTGATAATTACTTTTTTGAGACGCCATTTCATTTAATTGGTTTTGATAAGGTAAATCAAAATCCATAAATTGATGACATTTACTACAACATAAATGATAATGGTTTGTTGTATCGCCGTCAAAACGATCTTTTTGATTTGCTAAAGAAATCCGAGCAATTTTTCCTTCATCAACCAATTTATACAAATTACGATAAACGGTTTTTAGACTAATGTTAGGAATTTCTTTAACAATTTCGCTATAGACCTCTTCGGCAGTTGGATGGCAACGATTTTTTGTAACAAAATCATAAATCGCCTGATATTGTTTTGTACATCTATATTCCATAGCATTTCTCCTCGACAACTTTCTTAATAACAATAGTTGTCAATAAGATTATATAACTAATTTTTTTGATTTGCAACTCTTTTTTATAAAAAAAGCAACTTTTTAAAAGTTGCTATTTGGTTACAAAATAAATAATTAAAATAACTATAACAGCAGGAATTCCAAAAATTCCCGTAGCCAAAGCATTAATCCAAGTTATTGGAATATCTACACTTGGAATAAAATTGACAAGATATAATATAATTGCTCCTAAAAGTGCATTAAGAACTATTTTTAAAATAATTTTTAGACTAACTTTAAACAAAGATAAAATAATAACAAGAATAGCTAAAGCACCTGCAATAACAGCTAATCCTGCTGTAGTGCTAAACAATGAAATCATATCTTCTACCTCCTTATATTTATTTTACTATGTTTTATTTAGTTTTACTAATATTTTCAGAAATTTTTTATCTTTTATCAATAAATAATTGCTTCGCCATTTTGAATACATGAATGGAGCCAATGAATATAATAAATCAATGTTTCTTTTGTCATTAAGCCCTTAGATATGGAAATTTTAAAATATTTAAATCCATAATCAATAAATATTTTTTCACTAATTATTTCTTTAAAATCGTCATAAGTATATAATCCATATTTATTAATTTCTAATTCAACTTGTTGAGGATTGTAACAATAATTTTCATCATAATCAAAAATATTATAGATTCCATATAAAACACTTGTAATATTTAATAATCCATTTGCAACACAATTTAAATTTTCGCTACTTACTAATGTATAACTATTTGTCACTTTTTTAACTACTCTTGCATCTTTTAAAGTTACAATTTGATGTTTATTTTGATAATGTTTGATAAATTGATGCCCAATATATGACAAATAATTATCATTTGTAAAATCAACATATTGATTTAAAGTCACATCGAATAAACCATGATTGTTAACAAAACCAATATATGAACCATCATCAAATCTAAGTTCTAAAACATCATATACTTGTATTCCGTGTGCAATGACAGCAGCAATCGGCTTATATTCATAATTGCCCGTAAAATGATTAAATGAAAGAACGTGGTCCGTTGCTTGAACTTCTTCAATTTTCTTTTCACCATGATTTGTCATAACAAGCGTTCCCGCTTCAAAGCAAACACTTGTATCTGCTTCATGATTAATAATAAAAGTAGCTGTATATTTTGTACCATCTAAACCTGTAACGACACAAGTTAAAGTGGCCTTATCATCACTTGCTCCTGTACCGCTACCTGTATGAACTACAATAGAAGTTTGATCTTTTACCGTTTCTGTTGTTAGTGTACTATCATTAATATATTGTCTGCCTGCTGCAGATGCTTTTAGAGTCCATTCAATAGAACTATACGGTGCTGATGAAGGATTAATATTGATAGTAAAAGTAATCGATTCATTGTTACCATATTTCCCATGGTAATCTGACTTTGTGTTTCCTCCCCAATCACTTTGACCATCAGCAACTTCAGATGATTTTCCATTATTATCTGTAATATAGACAGACTCAATTTCATCTACTGCTATTTCTTCAATAACTTCTACATCAAACGTGCTAATCACACCATCACATTCCACTTGAATTGTTGTTTTTCCAAGGGAAACGCCAGTAACGATTCCGGTTTGACTAACGGTTGCAATATTTGTATCCAAACTTGTCCATGTGATTGTTTTATCATATGCCTTATTAATGTCATCCACTGTTGCTGTTAAAGATATATTTTTGCCAACGTATAAAGGAATTTTACCATTAATTGGCGGAGTAGAACATGAAACTTCAATGCTTTGAACATCAAATTCATTTACACCATTATTGTTATTCGAAATAGATAAAACACTATTTACAACACCCAATTTTGAGTTTTCTTCAGAATAAGAAATAACGTCATTTTTAGAATAATAAGTATTATCATAATAAGCTTTATATACATTATTATTAAATTTTAATTGATAATTGAAAATTTCATCATAATGTAAAACCTCTTGATAGGTACTAATGGTATGCGATTCAGCACCATCGTTGATTAGCACATCAAAAGAAGGAGCAAACGATTTATAATTAGTAAATACATTCGTTCCAATAAATAATTGCTGTTTTTCTTCTAAATATGAAACAGGAACCACGTTTAGTTTTTCATTAATTTCTAAATATTCTCCAATCGTCCAAGCCGGTGCAAGATTTCCAGAAGACTTTAATGACCACGCTTCTTTGGAAGTAATAGTATCGGTCGTATAGGAAATATTGTTTATTTCTCCATAAATCGTTCCAGCCAATTTCGTTGCAGTAATTTTCCCACTATCTAAAACTTTTAATGTTGCTCCTTCTTTTAAAGGATATTTTTTAGAATTATAACCATTAAAACTACTTTCTCCATTTCCTAGCGTTCCATCATAAAAAGCACTATAAACAATAATCTCATTTGCATTTAAATTACATTTATCATGTATTGTTAACTGACTTCCAGGTAAGAGTTTTATTCTTTGCTTAGTAATATCAAAAGTTGCTGAAGCTTGATTTTCAGCAGCTAAAAGTTCCACATTAAAACGATAAGACAAAGGAAAATAAGCTTCTGTAGTACTTAAATCAACAGTAACAATAGATTCCTTTAATTGAAGTTGAAAATCATTTAATTGCATTCCACCATAAATTTTTATATTTGCTACTTCTGAAACTTTATCAAATTTATATTGTAGTGATGAATACGTTGAATCGGTTAATTGTAGAAAAAAACTGCTAGTACTTCCAACAACATTTAAAATTTGCGTAAATACTTTTTCTATTCCCATAGAAGAATAAGTAAGATAAACATTGGTTACACCATAAACTGTTGTTTGATAATTAATATTGACTAAAGCATCAATGTTTCTAAATTCAAATTGATTAAAAGGCGAACATCTTTGCTCATCTATTGCTCCATCAGTCATTGCCCATGAAAAATTAAATCCGCGATAATCATTAACAATAAAAGGAATATAAAGGGTTCCTTTATTAAAACTCACTTGACTAGAATTATTGGAATTAAGCTCAGAAATATATCCATAACAATAAGTAACCGCATTTTCATTGTCTTGAATGATTTTTGCATTATTTCCAAGTAAAATTCTAGAATAACTATGCGATGTTTGCCCCAAAGTACAGGCACTACTCGTTCCTCCACTCAAATATCCACTAACCACTAAAGTACCATTATTTTTTAAAGTTACATTGTCTTCTATTTCCAAAGTCACTCTTAAATATCTGCTTTCATAGTTTGTAGCATAAGTGGCATAAGAACTATTGTTTCCTCTTGTTCTATCATCGGATTGCATACTACTAATATAATTATTTAACGAACTGGCATCTGTAACTGTACTTAAAGTGTCTTGATCAGTTGGAATGACAAGCGTCACGCCAGGTTTAATTTCACAATCTTTAGAAATTTTATAAACTACTTGATCAGGCAAAACGGCATTATCAATTTCATTATAATTTTTCTTTGTGGGAGGAATAAGACAAACAATATCTCCATTATTTGCCATTTCTAAAGCTTTTTCAATTGAAGTATATTTTATATTACTACCTAAAATATAAGCCACTGGTTCTGTTTCAATTTTATTGTCTATTGTATAACTTCTATTTGCTGCTATAACCCAATTGCTTAATCCAATTAAAGAAGTAATACAAGTTGTGGATAACACTAAAAGCGTTATACTCTTTAATTTTTTATTCATATAGAGTCCACCCCTATTTGAAAATTTAATCTTATTCCGTTATCTGGAATTTGATTATAAATTGTGGTTTCAAAAGTATCCACATAGGCTGAAAAATCAAAATGATAAACAATCATGAAATAGACTAAAACTACATCGGTCAAATTTTCATCCACAAATTGAACATTTGCTTGTATGCTATCACTTTGTATTATACCTTGCGTTGAATGAGGTGTTTCTGGGTTTGCTGAATAATTTTTTGATGCACTATAATGAATCGTTGGTGCATCAGAACCCATATAATCTACACTTAAAAGATTAAAACTTCCCGTGTTTTTTAAAACAATATCTAACATTAATTGGTTTTCAGATAAATACGGATAAATTCCATTTTTTATTGCAACATAAAAAGGAATTTTGATATCTCCTTGATAAACAATGGTTTCATCAACGACTAAACCTTGTTTTGAAATTTCAAACATTTGAATGGGTTGAAATGTAAAAAAGTCATTTGCATTCATAACATCATCAACATCTATATTCATCATAACATTACTAGAACTTTCTAAGTTGATATTCCAACTTGCAAAACCCACGCTAAAAATGGAAAGAGCACTTAAAAAAAATAATACTCCTCCAATATTTTTATGCACTTTTTTCTTCTTTATATTTTTCATACGAAAAATATTACCACAATTTATTAATAAAGTCAATTTTACCCAATTTGGTAATTTTTGTCTTTTAAGAAAGTCTAATTTAGATATCCCTTTTTTTCTATAGAGTGATATAATTGTCGATGTTGGAGGAATTATGAAAATGAAAATGAAAAAATTACTATTGTTGCCGTTAATTCTTTTGTCGTTAACCGCTTGTGATCAAGCGATGAATAATGCATCTTCATCTAATGGAGGAAGTTCATTAACAAGCGATACAAGTTCAAGTAGTTCATCTTCTAGCAGTTCATCGTCTAGTAGTAGTTCAAGTAGCAGTTCTAATTCTAGTAACTCCGATCCGAGTTCATCCACTCCGCCAGTTATTGATGGCAAAATTGAAACTTATCAACATGTTTTCAATCAATCAGAGTTTTCAGGTAGTGGATATGACACAACTAGTGGAACGACCGAAAATATCAATGGTTTAACTTGGTCCTATGATGCTTTTTCTTTTTTAGGACAATCTAGTGATGGTGTCCAAATTGGAAGTAATAAGCAACCTCAAAAAGAACCATGGACTTTATCGACCTCTTTTGGAGAAGAAGTTTATCTAAATAGTTTTACAATTTCTTTAAAAGCCACTGGTGCATCCGGTGCAGATTATGTTATTAGTGGTGGAAATTATTCTTATACTGAAAATGTTAAAAACAGTGTTGTAACTGAATATACTCAATCTAATTTAGCCGAGCCAATGGAAAGTTTAACCCTATCTTTATCTTCTCAAGCAAAAGCGGTTTATTTTTATTCTATTAGTTTTAGTATTACTGTACCTTTTACTTCAAATTTAGATTTAACAACCGATGCTGGAGATGTCACTCCAAGCGTTCCTGGTCAAGGCTTAATTCCTGAAACCAATTATACAGCTATTACTAAAGAAGAATATTATAAAGATATTGATTTTGAAAGTGATGTTGAAACTTTGACTGCTGATCTTTCAACATTAATTTCTGAAATGACAAGAATTTCTTATGGTGATGATACCTATATCATGCTTTATACCGATGAAAGTGTTAGCAATCCAGGATATTTATATGGATTATATGATGGTGATTTAATTACTGCTGATGCTAATGGTACTTGGAATAAAGAACATGTTTGGGCGTGCTCACAAATGAAATTAGATGGCAAAGATCCTCGTCCAAGCAGTGATACTAAAAATCATGCAACGGACTTGCACAATTTGCGTGTTACTTGTCAAAATAGTAATGGATTGCACGGTAATAAATTTTACGATAATACAAATACAGATTTGACATTCTTTCCAAATATTGCGGATGATGGAAATATTTCTCATAACTATCAAGGAGACCATCGTGGCGATGTTGCTAGAATCTTATTCTATATGGCCTTAAGATATGATTTCTTAGAATTAAACGATGATTTAGATACAAGCAATGACACTTCAATGGGAAAACTTTCAGTATTATTAAAATGGCATGAAGAAGATCCAGTCGATGAATTTGAAATTCAAAGAAACAATCGTATTTATGAATATCAAGGTAATAGAAATCCATTTATTGATTATGCAGATTTAGCAACAATACTTTATGCATAAATAGAATAAAATTTTTTAAACAAAAAACAGGATTAATTTAAAGTATGATCCTGTTTTTTATTTATTTTGTTTTGTTTTTTAATTTATTATATTTACCAACGGATTTAATAAATAAAAGTGTTAATTTCCAAAATCCCCAGCCAATTAAAAATAAAACAATTCCTATCCCAAGAGATAATGCAAAATATTCGATAGCATTAGCCGTATATGATCCCATATGCAGTGTTAAATAAGGCATTTCATATCCTAATAAATGAGCAATTAGTTTTACAATGCTGCTAAGTGGACAAGCAATCCCACAAACGATAAAGGCAACAGCTAAAATACTAATAATAGGCAAGATAAAAAGACTCCCTACGCCAGCATAACTATAAAAAGAAAAAACCATAGCAAATTTTTTAAAACTAAATTTTTTCATTTTACTGATTTCATCTGCAAGATAAGCCCGAGCCAATAATTTTGGTTTTCCTAATCGATTTAAAATTTCTTCACTAGATGTTCCTTGATTGGTTAGTTCAACCATTTCACTTTTTAATTCATTTACAATATCTATTCTTTCAGATGCCGGTAAAACTTTTAAATACTTTTCCATTTTTGTTAAATAATCATTTAAAACTTGATCCATCGTTATTCTCCTCCTTTAATTTTTTCAACGATTTCAATTAAATTTTGCCATTCTTCAATCATTGATTTTAAATATTTTTCCTCATCTTCTGTAATAAAATAATATTTTCTTGGTGGTAATCCTTCACTGGATTCTTTCCAAAAAGAAGTTAAGCATCGATCATTTAATAATCTTCTAAGCAAAGGATAGATTGTACTTTCTGTTGCAGCAATCATAGGATACTGACTCAATTCTCCAATGATTTCATAACCATATCGAGGCTTTTAATAGTATATCGTTTGTCAATACTTTATAAAAAAAGAAGCTTTTGATTGAAGCTTCCTTATGAATTTAATATTTTTATAAAAGATTTTAAATCTTCTTTTATAAAAATCGTTTTATCTTTGATTTCTTTGGGAATAAACATGTCATTTTGATTGACACAAATATACCAAGCGTTTTGAAATTGATAAGTCATTTGCATAAAAGGAATTTTAATAATGACTGGTGTATTATACCCTACTCCAAGTTCTAAAAAAACAATCTTTTTATTTTTGTTTCTTGAATAAATTGCATATATCGTTTTTTTGCGTTTTCCCATCCTTTTGGGGAATATATTTAAAATCAGTGATTTAGTGATAATTTAATAATGGAATCCAATTATAATAAAAAGTAAGCACAAAACGATAATAACAACAAATCATATAAATTAAACAATTAAACAAACGAATTCTTCTATGTACGACACTTATTGAAAGAGATAATTTTTGCGATATTTCTTTAAATGTGTATTTTCTTTTATCTACATAAATCGCAATAAATTCTTTATAATATTGTGTCCTAATTGTCATATCATGAATAATTAACCAAAAAACGTCATTCTAATTTCTTCTTCTTTAAATTCTTTTAAGTTGAAACAATGCTTATTTTTTAACGTTTTATACACCTCTTCTTTCACATTGTTTTTAAAAGAAAAATGTATTTCAAATGATAAAATAGATTAAATTGAAATTGTTTTGTAAAAATTCTTTTTTATTACTTTTTTGAAATACATTTTAATTCGTATTCTAATTTCATTTTATAATTGCTTTAGAAAAAGAATCAAGATTTTTTATTTTCTTTTACCTATTTTTAATAAATTGATGCAATTTAAAAAAGTTAAAGATTTACTCTTTAACTCATCAAAAATTTTTTTATTATATAGAATATACAAATTGATTTTAAAAATATCTTTTTATACTAGTAAACCTACTTCACTTCAATCCAATCTTTTATTTCTACACTTATATCTTTAAGTAATAATTCTATATTTTCATAAAAGGATGCATTATAAGTTCCAAATTGAGGTTCCCAAAACGCTCGACACCTATACACTCCAATTTCATCTATGTTTAGTATTATTAATTTTTCTATATAATAGGAATAACTTCCTGCATGATTTAATTCAACGATTAATCTTTTCCTTTTATCAGGAGAATAAAATAATTTTTCATACTTTTCTTTTACTGGTTCTTTAAACATTAATTCAATAACATCTTTTTCTGGTAAATTATTTATCTTTCCAAAATAAATTACTCCTTTATTATCAAAAATTAATTCTATATCTTTTTTATGTTTTAATTTCCAACCAAAAAATTTTGATCGTTTTATTTTTTTAAAATATCTTGAATGATTAAAATAAAAACAGCCATGTTTATGTTTATATTGAATATAAATTGTATCATCATCTTTTACAAAATTACAAAAAGAATATAATAAATCATGATCGTCTATATTATAATAAAATTTCCCATTTATATATGTTTTCCTCTCAACATTTGAGATTATGAAATGTTCATGTAATTTTAATATTATTTGATTACCTTCATTTATAATTTTTCCTTTTAATAAGTCATTTTCTTCAAAACTTTTAATAAAATCTTTCATGTCCAAATCCATATTAATTTTTTTAGCAATATTGCTACAAACTTTCATAGAAATTGTTTCATTAAATTGCTTTTTAAATACTTTTTGAATCATTTTTCCATTTATATAATTGTTTTTTTTCTTTTTTGCTTCTTTTGCAATGAGGATGGCTTCATTCATGTATTCATCTTTGGGACAATGCAATGATAACAACTCCATTGGGTCTGCTTCATCAATTGATTTTTTTATAGTGTTAACTTTATCATTAAATGTAAAATGTCGATAAGATGGACATGAATAACGCATATAAATAGGACCAAAAGTAATTAAAAAATAGTCCTCCTCCATGTCTTCTAAAGGATATCTTTCTTTTGAACAAGTAATTACCTTTATTCCATTAATGACCTTTTCTATTTCTTTTTCATTGCTTCCTATTACAATATAAGCACAATCTAAATATTCAATTTTTTTATCTTTTTCATGATATATAGACCTTAGTTCAAATGGTTTTAAAGGATTAATATTTAATGATTTTAAATAATCACAGATTGCAGGTTGTTCAGTCTCAATATGCCGAATAAAATATCTACAATCACCACAATTACAAGGAGTATAGTTTTCATAATATTTAATTGTACATTCTCTATTAACTTGCATGTTTTCACTACCTTTAATTAACAATTGTATTTTATCATATTCAATTATATTTCGTTTATAATGAAAAAAGCAAGCATCCATCACCCCTTTACAAGTTTGTGTTATTTAATTTCTAAATTTTTATTTTTGATTTTTGTTATCGTTGCAAAACCATGAATTATTTTTCCCTCTTGAAATTGAATCACTTGTCCTACTTTCAAACAATTTGGATATAATTCAGGAGTGATAAACAAAATTTCTGCCTTTGCTTCATTATCATATGGTAATTCATCGATACCAATTAACTTTATAATTCCAGTTGTTAAATAATCATCTTTTACTTTGAAAGCGGGTCTATAACCACTAAAAATATTATTTCTGCTTGGTCTTTTATTTCTAATAACTACTTCTATATCTGAACTACTACCTGGAAAATATTTCATTATTTTGCCTCCTATAAAAACATTATGTCTAATAAACTTATTATTAAATTTATTTAAAAATATCTAGTCCAATTTTGGGGGAAATACACTAACTTGTCTAACAATTTGTAAATTGACATGTTATTTAAAATCTTATTTAAAAAAGGTGAATTTATCCGAAGATAAAATCACCTAGTTTTCTTGTAAAAGGGATCTGCTATTTTAACTTTTTGTAATATTTTTTTAATTTAATTCGATTTTCATAATATTTTTTGGCAGAAATAGATAAAAAACATTTCCAATTCCGAATTAAAATTAAAATTTTTATTTTTTTTCATTGTTTCTATTACTATCTTATCTTAATCAACATTAAAAGATGAAAGAACAGAAAATAAAATTTTATTTGTAATAAGAAAGTTATCAAAATAACCTTCAATTTCTATTTTGTTTTCATTCTTTAGATAATTAAAAACATTGAATTTATTATAATAACTTAATTTTTCACAAATTTTAATTACTAAATTATTATCAGAATAAATATTCAAGTAAAAATCAGCACATCCCATTTTTTATCTCCTTAATTAAACATAAAGTATATTTATTGAACACAAGGGGAAATATTATAAAAAATTATCCGCCTTGTGTCCCTTTAAAGTTCGCTTAAAGCTTTAAACTTTCTTTAATTCCACCAGTTATTTGCTTTTTTGAATTCTATAAATTCTGTTTTATAATCATACACATTCGAGGGAACTAGAAAGTTTATTTTTTCAATTGAATTGTTGTTAATTTCAACTAACCCAATAAAATAAATCCCATTTCCATCCATCCTAATAAATCCATATATTATAAAATTTTTATTATTAGAATCGTTTGTTAAAAAATCTACAAACAAACTATAACTTTTATTATTTAAATGAAATTGATTAACTATTTTATTTTTAATTTCTTTTTCATGAGGTATATCCGGTTTATCTTTTGTTATTTCTTTTTTTATACATTTATCTAAATTAATTTTTTGATTCCAATCATTTGCTATCTTTAATTGTTCAATTTCTTCCTCTTCAAAATCATTGAGATATTCAATGTTTCCCGTTTCCGGTTGTTGTTTAATAATATAATTCACGTCTTCATAGTAAAACACTTCTTTTTCATTTGAATGTTGGCAGATTACTAAAGATGAAAACGACATATCTGCTCCCGCATAATGTTTTTCATAATAAGTAAACATTGTTCTACCATATCTATCTTCATCAATGATTTCTATTTTAGGATCTGTATACCAATCTGCACTATATGAATTACCATTATTCCATAGCACACTATTTATAGCTACTGTATATAAATTGGGATAATCACCCGAATATCCATCATAACAACCAACTAATACTATTAAAATAAATGTAACAAAAATAAAGTTAATTATTTTTTTCATTTCAATCCTCCTTGTATAGTTTTTAATTAGTATATATCTACTTTTTTAATAAAAATCTAGATTAATAAAATAAATATTGGAATATGTTATAAATATTTATAATCGGGAGCAGTGATCTTATAAAGTAGTTTCGTGCTTGTTGTTTTTGTTTTTCCGAATAATCATTAGCTAAAGTTGATCCACCCAATATACTAGCAGATAACTCCCAAGGCGTTTCGTCACCATTTTTCCATATTGATGGTATACCAATTTGGATAAGAAAGTTTGCAGGACCCATAAACATTAATTGCGTATTGTGACCTCTCTCGTGATTTAATACGCTTGCTTTTTGCTCTTTATCAAAAAATATTGCACCTAAGGACATAGATCCTCCCATACCACTAATATGAAATACTGGAACCCCTTTATAAAAAGAAATATTATTAGAGTCCATTACTTTACTTTCATCGGCATTAAATGGATTCCATTTTATCCTACACATATCCGCCCACGCACCTTTTCCATCATTAAAAACTAAATCTCCAAGAGCCCACAAACTCATTCCTACATAACTAATTGCTGAAACTACAGTCTGGGTAATAAATCCGCCAATTGGGGAAAATAGCACTGCTGCCAATATGAGCCAAGGGAAATGCCCACTAGGATCCACATAATTAATCGGATTATTCATACAATAGCAGTATAAATTCAAACCCCCAATCGTATTTGAATCTAAATATTCTATACTATCTGGTGAGATCCATCGACAAA